>Ga0073936_10004199_pt1 | contig 20138 bp, 16 predicted proteins | sample AliMusrvi5mmetaG_FD_87041 | JGI IMG/M metagenome (GOLD analysis project Ga0073936, IMG submission 87041) | Freshwater lake bacterial and archeal communities from Alinen Mustajarvi, Finland, to study Microbial Dark Matter (Phase II) - Alinen... | ecosystem: Environmental > Aquatic > Freshwater >... | reverse complement strand
CCACGGAGGAGACTACTGTTAGAAAGCCTGTCACCAGCGCGGTGGAGACCACGACCTATCGCTCGAACTGATTCCGAACCGCGCCCAAGCTGGCCGTGCTCCCTCTTGAAGTGGGGCACGGGCGGCCCACCCGTGTGAATTTTCTATCGAGCCACGGCTAGCCTCAGCCCTCCTGATCCCGGGGGAGAATGGATGAGGTTTTCGGCGACTTGGCAGGCTTCCCGGACTGCGACGGGCTTGTCCGGTTTCCCCAAATGCCACCTTTTTCTGGCAAGGAAAAGAATGGATGAGGAGCTCCGTGCCGTCAGGCCACACCGCCAAATGTGCCAAATTGCAGCGTGTGTGAAAGTAGCGCTGCCGCATTCGCGTTGACTCGGTTTGCCCGTCCTCGCGCCCGACGGGACCCGACCCAAACCGCAGTCATGACCCTCCGCCGCCACGCTTTCCCGACCTCTGTCGCCATCCTTGTCGCCATCCTCGCAATGACGCCCGGCCATCCTCTGGGCGCCGCCCCTGCCGCCTTGGCGCCACAGCGCGGCTTGAGCGAAGTCAATCATTCCCAAGTGGAATTGCGCGGCGGCTTTTGGGGTCCGCGCCTCCTCACCCATCAGCAGGTGACGCTTCCGCACGCCCTCGATTGCCTGGAGAAAGACGGCCACGTCACCAACTTCGACAAGGCCGCCGGCAAGTTCGACGGCCCGCTGCAGGGACATCCGGCGTTCGACTCGGATCTGCACAAGGCGCTCGAAGGCGCGCTGATTTCCCTGCAACACTTCGACGACAGCACCCTGCGCCAACGCGTCGCTGCCATCATCGAGCGCATCCTCGCCGCCCAACAGAAGGATGGGTTCCTCATCGCGTATTTCATTGTCAAGGACCAGGACAAGCGCTGGGAGGACCTGCGCCTGTGTCACCAAATGTACAACGCCGGCCACTTCTTCGAGATGGCCGTCGCCGGACAACAACTCGGCGGCCAGCCCAAACTGCTCGATGCCGCCATCCGCTTCGCCGATCATATCGACGGGATCTTCGGTCCTAACAAACGCTACGATGTCGACGGCCACGAGGAAGTGGAATTGGCCCTGATCAAATTGTACCGCGCCACCGGCGAACGGCGGTACTTGGATCTGGCAAAATTTTTCCTCGATGAACGCGGCTACGTCCATGGTACCGAACACAAGTTGTTTGATCCGCAGTCCGTCGCCCCACCGGTCAAGCCCGCGGGCAAAATCACCCCGGACCAACAACGCGAGTTCTGGCACGCCCAGTTGCGCACCCGCAACGGCCGCATGCAGGATCACAAGCCTGTCATCGATCAACATGAGGCCGTCGGCCACGCCGTGCGGGCCGGCTACCTGTATTCCGCGATGACCGATGTGGTGCGCTTCATGGAGGCCCCCGGCTATGAGCCGGCGCTCGATGACCTGTGGGCCGACGTGGTGGGGCGCAAGTTGTATCTAACCGGATCGCTGGGCACCGGCCAATATGATGACGAGGGCTTCGGCGATCCCTACCTCCTGCCTAACGGCTCGGCTTATTGCGAATCCTGCGCCGCCATCACCCATATTTTCTGGCAATACCGCATGGCCCTGCTCAAGGCCCAGGCCAAGTATGCCGACCTGATGGAACTGACCCTCTACAACGGGATGCTCGCGGGCATATCCATCGGCGGCGACAAGTTTTTCTATCAAAACCCGCTGTCCAGCGAGAACGGCAGCGAGCGCCATCCATGGATCGGCCTGTCGTGTTGTCCGACAAACCTGGCGCGCATCATGCCACAACTCGGCGGCTTCGTCTATGCCCAGGCCAAAAACCAGATATACGTCAACCTGTATGCCGCCGGTGAGGCGAAGCTCACGCTGGCTGACGGCACCGCGCTCAGGCTCACCCAAAAAACCGCCTATCCGTGGGACGGCAATATCGGTCTAACCGTCACGCCGGAGGCGGCGGCGGCGTTTGAGCTTTGCCTGCGTATTCCGGGCTGGGCGCTGGGCCGTCCGGTGCCCAGTGATTTGTATCGTGTGACCGACCCGGCGGCTGCGCTCGTCACGCTTAAAGTCAATGGCCAGACCTTTGACGCCGTGCCGCGCGCCGACGGCTATGTGCATCTGCAACGCAGCTGGCAGGCCGGCGACCTGGTGCAATTGGACCTGCCCATGCCAATCCGGCGCATCGAGGCGCACCGCGACGTGAAGGCCGACCAAGGCAAGGTGGCGCTGATGCGTGGGCCGCTGGTTTATTGCCTTGAGGCGGTGGATCACCCAGGCGCGGACCTCACGCGTCTGGTGCTGCCCAAGACGGCAGAGTTGCGCGCCGAGCCCCGCGCAGATTTGCTAGGCGGCGTCACCGTGCTCACCGGCCAGGCGCTGGCCGATGGTACACGCGAAATTCCGCTGACCGCTGTGCCCTATTACGCCTGGGCCAACCGTGACAAGGGTGCCATGAACGTATGGATCCAACAGGCCGCAAAGCCTTGAGGCGGTGGATGCCGGCGAATCTTAGACAAGAGCCCACCGCGCCAGCCCTCAAACCTCACGGACTCCCGCTCGACGCCGCATCCCATCGCTTGTTCATCACTGGCTGCAATGCCAAGCTCGCTCGCCGTGCCGTAGCAAGGATGCAACGGGATCCGCGACGCTCATTGGCCCCATTGCGCGCGGGTCCTGGCGATGATTTTGTCGAATTTTTCGGCTTGGTCGGAGCGCAGCTTGGCGCGGATGTCGGATTCGGCTTGGAGGAAGGCCTGATCGACCCGCGGCTGGACCTCATGGCGGACTTCCTTGAGGTGGATGCGGGCCTGTTGGATCGCGTTGTCAACGTCGGTCCGCTGTGTGGTATCGAGGTGGAGTTCGCGGTGGAGGCGCGTTTCAATCAACTCGACCACGGCGTCGGGCCCGCGTTGCATGAACGCGCGAATCCGGTGATCCACAATTCTGGCGGCTAGCAATCCGCCGGCCAGCATGCCGAGGACGAACACGAGGCAGATGCCAAGGATGGTTTTCCAGGGTTTCATGGTGTGGTGCCGGTGAGCAGTTCGGTTAGCAAAACATCGTCGGCCCGGCCGAGGGTCGACGCCATGCTGAAGTCAGGGGGCTGCAGCAACGTCCAGCAGCCGAGCACTGCCACCGTCGCGGCGAACCACGGACAGAGCCGCCATACCAGCGTTGCCACACCGTGGCGGCGGCGCTGCTCGCGCAGGCCCGCCAGCAGGCGGGTTTCAAAGCCGAACTCGGCGCGCGAGGTATCGGGCGGCAGTTGCCGGGCACAGGCGAAGAGTCGGTTCAGGGAGTCGTCATTCATGGTGGGAGGCGAGAATTTGTTTGAGGGCGAGGCGGGCCCGGTGGGCGCGGACCTTGACGTTGGCTTCGCTCCATCCGGTGGCTTCGCTGATGGCGCGGACCGAGTGGTTTTCAAGTTCCAGGAGTGTTAGAACGAGGCGCGCGTCGGGCCGCAGGCGGGCCAGGGCGGTGTGGATGGTTTCGCGGGCGTGGCAGGAGGTGTCATCGGGGGCAAGCACGGAGTCGGCGGCATCGAGGGGGAGTTCGGGCGGTCGGCGTTTCGCGGCGCGCAGGAAATCGTAGCAACAGCGTATGGTCAGGCGGGCCAGCCAGTGTTCGAACGGGGCGTCGCCACGGAAGCCGCCGAGCGAGCGCCAGACCCGCAGGAACACCGTTTGCGCCAAGTCTTCGAGGTCGTGAGAGTTGCCGCAGAAACGCGCCGCCATGCCGAAAACTTTGCCCTTGTGGCGGCGCGCCAACTCGCCAAAGGCGGCCTCGTCCCCGGCGAGGGTGCTCGCGACCAGGGCTTCGTCGGTTGGCACGGGATTTTCCACAACGAATCATCTTGCTTCAATCCAACGGGCAAGGCGCGCAAGTCCGTCATCCATGCAGGAGTATGCATCCTCTTCCAACGTGCGCACCGCCTGCAGCTGCTCGGCGGTTAGAATCGGGCGGATTTTCTCAACAATGCGGCCGCGGGCGACGGCAAGGTCGGCATCGGCGGCGGCGGCCTTGGCGGCCTGGGCGCGAATGGCGGCCTCATTGAGCGGCGTGGCTTGGATGGTGGCTCGCAGGGCGCGGTGTTGTTGAATGCACTGTCTAACCATCGGTTGGACGGTCGGTTGGAATTCGCGCAACACGGCGCGCATTTGGTCGCGCTGCTGGCCGGTGATACCGAGCGCGACGAGGCGGGTGTGGATGCGTTCGCGCAGCTTGGCGCCCGGGCCGTCGGCGGGGCGCTCGGCGGCGGAGACGAAGGCGGTGCTGAGGGCTGCCGTGGCGATGAGGCCGACGGCCCATGGGGTCCAATTTTGAGTAGTCATAACACACTGGAAGGCGTCGTGCGCGACATGATGGTTACAAAAAAATTCACCTTGGACCTGCCTTCATTGGGGCGAGGAGGACCGTTCGCCACATTGACGGAACCAGTGCATGGCTTCCAGCGAGGTGCCCGGGGTGATTTCACAGCCGGCGGAAATGATGCAGCGGCCGGAGGTCTCCCTAACAGATTGGCCGACGGCCTCGGCAATTTGGTTGCGCGAACCGTTTTGAATCACTGAAACCGGATCGGCCTTGCCGGAGAACATCTGGTGCGGGGCGAGCAGCGGCAGGAACGGCGCGATGGATGGCACCAGGTGGTCCACGTCGATGATGTCCGCGCCGGTGGCGATCATGTCTGGCAGGATCGCGTTGGTATTGCCGCAGATGTGGAGCTTGGCCTTGGCGCCCAAGGTGTGGATATGTTCCACCAGCGCCTGCTCGCGCCCGAAGGCGAATTTGCGGAACAGCAGCGGGCCGATTTGCGATGCGAAGGCGTCGCCTATGCCGATGCAATCGGCGCCGGCCTCGACTTGCAGGGTGATGAATCGCTTGGCGGCCTCGGTGAGCATGTCCATGACTTGGCAGACGGCTTCCGGTTCGTCCATGAAGTCATACGCGGCATCGGTGGCGCCACGCAGAGTGGCATACTCGGCGACCGGGCCTTCCACCCAACCCACCACAAAGAAGCGGTCAGCGGTGGTCTTGCGGAATTCGACGAGTTCGGCGAGCCGCCCGGCGGTGCGGCGATGGGCTAACGGATCAAACGGTTGCAATGCCAACAATGCCTCCACGCTGGCGAAATGCCCGGTTTCGTGTGGCAGTTGGTCTTGCGGATATTCCACCGGCAGGCCGAACGCTGACGCCTCGGCATAGGGGTCGGAAATGACCGTCACCCAATCCATGGCGAAGTTTTCGGCGCACTTGACCATGGCCCGGCATTTGCTAGGCGGATCGAGGCAGAAGTCGTGGTAATTGACCCCGGCATACCGGGCGGCCCAGCGCATGACGATGGGATGAAACGGCGCGCGGTCGTTGCGTTTGCCGGCGAGGAAATCGAGCGTGCGTTGGCGACCAGTCATGGGTTAGGAGCGGGTTGACGGGCGGGCGCGACCCGCAACGTGCGGGTTCCGAGTCTGGCAATCGTGAGCGCAGCGGGTGCCAGCGGGCCTTGCTCTTCCATCGCACTGGATAGCCAGGTTTGGCCGACGGGTTTACCCCAGTGCAAGGTGGTCGTCTGCGCCTGATCGGTCGGATTGTACAAGCGCACCATCCGCGCCTTGCCATCCGCACTTGGCTTGAGCGATGAAACTAGCACCTGCTCGGTGTCCAACCTCAGACATGCCGCGGCAGGCGCTGCGGCGGTGGCTGTGGCGACAAGGAGCGGTTGCGTGCTCTCCACCCCGAAGCGCATCGCGGCGGCTGCGTCGTAGCCGCGGTGCGCTCGCAGCGCATAACGAAACCAGGTCGGCCCGGCCTGCTCGGCGCGGTAGTTGGTGTGCCAGTGGTTGTTCATCACCCATGAATAGATGGTGGCCGACGGCGCGATGGTCTTGAGATAGGCGTTAGGATTTGGCTGGGCACGCGGCAGGTTGGCGGTGAGGCCGCCCAGCTCCATGAGCGGCGCATCCGCGGTGGACCAGGTCACGCCGAGGGTTGCGTTGGAGATGTCCACCCAGCGCTCGATGGAGAACCAATTCTTGCAGGCCCCCGGCAATTGATCAATTTCGGGTTGGCCGATGGCTCCGGGGCTGTTGATATGCACCGTCGGCCCGGCAATGTTGAAGCTGAAGCCGAAATGCACGCCTTCCACGGCGCGCACCGCCTGCTTGTCGACCATGTCAATGAGCTCGACGCGGTCCAGCCCGTCGATCAAGCGCACTTCGCGCACCAGCTGGTTGCAGCCGGGTGCGGCGGATTCGACCCGCAGCGAAACGACCAGCGGGCCATTTTCCTGCACACTGATTTTCGCCGCGCCCGCGGGCCGGGCGTCCCTCAGATCGCCACCTGGCAGATAGATATAGTTGTTGATGCGGCCATCTGCCAACTCGGCGTCAATGCCCGTGCGCCGCAGGCTGACAATATCACCGGTGCCTGGGTCAAGCTTCACTTGCAGCAGCGCTGTGCTCAGGGCGGTGCCGGCAACCGTAGCCTTGGCGCCGGCTGGCGCCGCCTGCTCAATGACGAAGCGTTTTGCGCCAAACGGCGGCACCTCGGATGCCAGAAAAGCCAGCTCGCCGGAAGCAAGACGTTGCGAGGGCACCGGCTTGCCGCTGGCGTCCTTGACGCGATCACCGCGCGTCGCCGCTGGCAAGGTGACGAGGTCGGTGCGCGCCCATGACGCCGTATTCAACACATCCACCGCCGCCGCGCCGCTGTCGCCAGGCGTGGTCGCCAAGGCTTTATCTAGCAAATCACGCGAGGCCTTCTCGGCGCTCAGCGCATAGCCCTGCTTGTAATTCCACTGGTCCTTGACAAACGCCAGATCGGGTTCGCTGATGGAGTTATGGGCGCCCCACGTGTGTTCGCTATACATCGCGGCGTTCTTCCATGCCACGGCGAACTCGGCCAGCGGAAAGGCTCCGGGCTGGCGCATGACCCACAGCGTCTCGGCTTGCAGCAGGCGATCCACGGAGTGGCGGTTGAGCGCGGTCTCGCGGGCGGACGAACCCGCGCCATCTTCCCAGTATGGCGTCAGGTCGCCCCGGTACGTTGGCAGCTTGTCGCCGTAACGGTTCTCAAAGGCGTGAAATGCCTCGCTGGTGGTGGCGATGACGAGTTTCGGATAGGCATACTTGGCATTCCAGGCGCGCACCGCTGGCATCACCCCCTCGTCGGGCGGGCCGTTGTCGCCTTTGGTCCAGCGCATTTGGACGATGTCATAGGGGTAGTGCTGTTCCTCCAGGCGCTGCAACAGGAAGGGCAGGGCAGCCTGAATCGAGCTGAAGTGATGCCCTAACGAATAGCCGCCCTGCGCGCCCCAATACAGGACTTTCTCCGCGCCCGACGGCGACAGCCAGTAAAACGGCGTGTTTTCCCATTGCACCCGCACGTAGCCAATCCGGTCGCCGTCCATCGTGCGCGAGGCATTCGGGCCGTTGGAGATATATTTCACCCCCTGGCTGGCCAAGGCTGGCACAACCCCCCAGGTCATTCCCGGCACGTCGCTGATCATCATCGAGTCCACCGCCCTGCCGCAGCGCACCCCCAACTCCGTGGCAAAGCCGATCTGTCTGACCATTTCCTCATAGCGGCACAAGCCGGTTAGAAGATTGCCGTACATCGCGTCCACACCGATGTTGCCATCGTGAACCGCCTGGTTGAACTCGCGCAATTGCTCCGGCGTGGCGACGCGGGCAAACTGGTCGGCGGTCCACATCACCTCCAAATTCCATTTGAATCGCGCTCCGGCCGGAGCGTCCTTGGTCGCACGAATCAACTCCAAGGCGTGGATGACATTCTGGGCCTGTTTCTTCTCGATGTTAGGTTGGATGTCGGTATAGCCGATGTCGGTGTGCGAATGCATCAACACATACACCTCCCACTTGCGCAGCGGGGTGAGCGTCGCTGTCCGGCTTGCCAGGATGTTGCCGGCCACCTCAACAGTGATGGTCGCCTCGGTGGCCTGTGCCACCACCGGAGTGCCGGTTTCCAACTCGATAGCACCCGGCTGCAGGTCCACCCGCGCAGCCTCGTTGCCATTGATGCGCACGACCGCCGCTTGGGGCGCGCCAACATAGACCATTGACAAGGCGACCGGTTGCAGCAGCGCGCCGTCCCGCTCGATGAGCGCGGGAGGCGTGCGCACCGAAGCGAGGTGCAGGAATTGAGTGACGGGAGCCACCGCGACACTGCTTGGGGCTTCCAAGGTGAGGGCATCATACAACATCCAACTGCCGGCCACATTCGAGATATCGATTTGGTTGTTGCCACTCGTCAGCAGGGAGGTTGGAAACTTCAGCTTGATTTGATGGGGTTTGCCGTTGGCGGGGTCCCCCTGCACCGACGCATCCCCGGCACCGGGCGGCACTTGCTCGGCGAAAGGACGGCCGTTGATTGCAATGCGCAGTTGCGGCGGGGCAAGCTGCTGCGCATCCAGCAGGTCAATGCGCAACTCGCACTCGCCCGGATCACCCGCGCTGCGGACCCCGAAAATAATGCTGAAGGTGTGTTCGCGCCCGCCGGCCCACGCGTCGGCGGGACCAGGATGCACATACGGCCAATCGCGTTGCGGGGTGGACTCGCCGATCACGTAGAACCCGTCCTGCGCGAACCGGGCGAATTGGTTGGGTGCCAGCGCAAACTCGGCGTTGCTGTGGTCGGCTTTGCCGATTTGCCAGAGAGTTGTTGCCGCGCCCCCTTGAGCTGACGGCAGCAGCATGCCATGCACCGCGCTCAGCAGGAGGTGGATGGTTAGGGATCGTGTCATGGGATCGTGGATTCGGTTAGGATGGGCGGTCTCGCTTGCTAGTCTGAACCGTTGGCAACTTTGCCCGGCAGGCCGACCTGGCGGGCGAAACCTTGGGCGAAATCGATGGCCAGCATGCGCCCGTACAGCGGTGTGCCAAGGTGGGTCAGCAGCTTGATCACCTCCACCGCGGCCAACGCGCCGATGGTGCCGGCCACCGCACCGAAGACCGGAAACTGGCGAGTCCACCACGCTGGCTTGTCCGGGCACCAGTCGCTGTAGCGCGGCGAGTGCGGCGCATGCACGGTGGTGACGTAGCCCTCCATCTCAAACATGGCCGCCTCGACGCATGGGATGCCAAGTTGCGCGGCGGCGCCATGCAGCGCATGGCGCTCTTCGAACAACGGCGCGGCGCTGACCACCACGTCGGCCTCCGCCGCATGGCGCAGTGCCAGCTCCAAGGTCGGATGCTGGGGGACCACCTCGATGCGCAGCGCCGGGTTGAGCGCCCGCAAGCTGGCCGCGGCACACTCGACGCGCGAACTGCCAAGCGCGGCACTGGTCATCAGGATCTGGCGGTTGAGGTCGTCGATGCGCAGCTCGCCGCCATGCATCAGGATCAAGCGGCCGACGCCCGCGGCGGCGAGTTGTTGGGCCGCGCAGCCGCCGACTCCGCCGACGCGCGCGACGAGTACCGTGGCACCCTTCAAGCGGCGTTGTCCTTCTTCACCCACGCCGGGCACGGTCATTTGCCACGCGTGGCGTGCCCGGTCGTCATCGGTTAGTTCGGGGAGCGGGTGGTTCCGCCCTGAAGCCGCTTGGCGTGTTAGTTCCACGGCCGGAGTATGGCATTTTCAATCGCGGGTGCAACGACCATTGCGCAAAACACCGGCCCATTTCCTGCGGACCCACCGCAGTGTCGCCAGGGTTGATGGTTAGGCCCTGCCGGCCGGGCGCCGCCCCTGTGTCGTTCGGCAAACGCACAAGCTGTTAGTGCTGTCCTTCGCGGCGGTCCATGATTGCCCGTGGCATCAGCGGCACCAGTCCGACCAAGGCGATCGCAACCGCCACGTTGATCCAGATCAGGCCGGCCAGCGAGATATGAAATTGTTGGTTGAGGGTTGAGCCGAACCACGGGGCAAACTGCATCACGTTGCTCCACACCGCCATGATCAGGCCGTATCCCAGGGCCTCGCTGCCCTTGGGCGTGGAGCGGGCGGCCAAGTCGAACAGCGGTGCCTGGATGAGCGTGATCATGATCCCGTTCAACGCCTCGATGCAGAAGGCCGCTGGCATGCTGTTGTAGAAGAAATATGCCAGGTTGCCCACCGCGAAGATGAGCAGGCCGATGGTGAGGGTCCAGCGCAGCGACAGCCTGCCGCACAGAATGCGGAAGGCGAGCGCTCCTAACAGGCCGAACACGCCGAACGTCAGCCGCAGGTAGCCGATCTGCTCGTAGCTGAAGCCCAGTTGCCTAACCTGTTTGAAGGTCATCAGCGTGGCGAAACTCGGAATTGCCAGCACCAGCGAGATGAAACCCACCGCCAGCCACAGCGATGGGTGCTTGAACAAGCCGAGGATATTGCGCCAAGCGTTGCCAGCCGTCTGGCCCACGGGCACGCGCGGCAGGCGGGCCTCGCGCAGAAAGGCATAGCTCGCGAGCCACAGGGCCAGAAACGTCAGCGCGCCAATCCCGGCGGCCAGGCGCAGGCCGTCGGTGGGTCCAAACCGCGTCGCCAGAAACCCGCTAACCGGTCCGCCCACCAGAAAGCTGATGTTGACGATGACCGAGCGCAGCGAGGTGAGCCTGCCGGTGGCGGCGCTGCGGCGCCCTTCCTCGACAATGAGCGCACCGATGACCGTGCTGACGATCATGAACGATGCATACAGCATCATGGCTGCGGCCAGCATGATGAGGTAGCTGGCAGTAACCCAGGCCAACCCGAACCAAAGCCCGGCGGCCATGGCCGAGGCAAACAGGATATAGTGGCGCCGTCGCGTGCCATACAGGGGGATGCTGTCGGACAGCAGTCCGGCCAGCGGCTTGAAGGCCCACGGTACGGTCATGAGCCAGAAGAAGCGCGAAACCTGCTCGGCATCGCAACCGAGTTGGTTCATCAGCACGTTGGTGAGGGGCAATTCACCGATGCTTGTGACCGAGCCCAAGGTCGTGGCGATGAGGCCGACGCTGATGAGGATCATCCCGCGGCGCAACTCAGCTTGGGATCGGGTGCCGGGCGGCGGGGACTCGGGTGCGAGAGCTGGATCCACAGGTTAGATTGAGTGTGACAGGCGGAATTTGCCTGGGTTGCAGCGGCGCGTGGCTGCACTGCCGACCGCTCTGCGACGCGTGGTGAGGGCAGTCCGTAGCTTGGCCATGGTGGCGGCGTTTGGCATGGCGCGCAGCCTAGAGTCCCTGGCCCGCCTGACAAGCGGAAACTCTGCCGAATGAGATTGGGTTAGGAAAACTGAGGCCGCCCCTGACTATTTCTGCTGTTGTTGCTGAGCCATTACGGCGCGCGCCTGAGTGGCCACGTCGAGCCAGCGGGGTTGTTTGGCGAGGATGTCGAAGGCGGCGGCGATGGCGGGGTTCTGGCGCATGGCGGCATCATCCGGGTAGGGCGCGAAGAGGCGGAAGAACTTGATCGTGCGGTACGGATAGGGCTGCTGGTCCTTGATCTCGGGCAGCGGCAGCGGCTCGCGGATGAGTTGGGGATGCGCGTGCAGCCACTCGCCGAGCAACATCATGCCGCCATGCACACTCTGCTGCATGGCATACTTCATCGCCTCATTGGGACCCGACTGGTCCAACACCAGCAAGACCTCCAGCGGCTGTGCCAGCAGGGCCGGGGCGGCAATCTGCGGGAAGCTGGCGCGGAACTTGCGATATGAATCCAAATGAGCCTGCCCGCCTTGGTCGGGTCCGAACACGTCGAAGAAATACCAGCCGGTGTCTTGATCAAGGGTGGCGACGGGGAACGTGGCGGCCTCGTCGCGATAGTTCGCGAGTAGCTTGCGCACGGCTGACTTTTGGTCGTTGGTCAAAGTGCGCTTGGTTGCGAGATTGAGGATTTTGCGCAGGGCCGCGCTGCGGGTCGGCTCGCCGCTGGCTTGCCTGGCCAACTCCAACTGGTATCCGTCCGCGTGCAGCAGTTGCAGCAGTTGCGGATGGCTGCGGGTCCAGGCGTCATGCAGCGGCAGCAAGGGCGCCAAATCCTCAGCGCGTTGCTTGCTAAGGCTGTCCAGAACCAGCGCCAGGGTGCCCGCCTCGTAGCGTTCGGGGCGGAGGCGGCTCAGGTCAGTTAGGACGGCGTCACCGCGCAGGCCGGTTAGGAGGGCACTCTCTAACAAACCATTGAGTTTCCGGGTGGCGTCCGGGCTATCCGGCCGCCGCGCCTGCCAGTGGCTGTGCAGCGCGATGAGGGTCACGGGCCGTGGCGGCTTGAGGCCGGTGAGGTCGGTGAGGAGTTGCTCCAGTTGCGCCCCGCGGAAGTCATCGATGCGGCGCAGCCTGGCTGCAAGGTCCGGGGGGAAGTCACCGTCAATTTCCAACAAGACCGTTGGCAGGCTGCGGCGGGCGCGTGCCGCCACCTCGGGATTATCACTGGCGGCGAGCCGGGCGACCTGCGCATAGGCGTCGATGCCGGCCATGCGGATGACTTGTTCGGCTTGCTCTCGCACCTTGAAGTTTTCGTCGCCGAGAGCCACCGCGGCCTCGTCGAGGGACATGCCGGCGAGTCGCGCCAGGGCGGCTCCGCCAAAGCACAGGCACAATAAGGGAAACGCTGCGGTAGGTCTCATTGCTGCTTTCAACCAAAGCCACATGGGTGTCGAGGTCAAGCACCGAAGTGGCACTAACCGTTCTCGTCCATCACAGGCTGGGAGCCTATCCTCCCACCAAGCCAATCGATTTGGGTGAGGTGCCGCTACCTCATCTTGCCGCGGCACGCGGCAGCCACCCCGCACGACGTGACAACCAGAAGCCTCGACAAACCAACGATGCTGTCGTTAGATCAAGTCCTGCGTCTTGAGCCGAGGCCTCGCTAGACGTTGAACCGGAAGTCAATCACGTCGCCGTCCTTGACAACATACTCCTTGCCTTCGATGCGCACTTTGCCGGCGACTTTGGCGGCGGCTTTGCTGCCGGCCGCAACCAGATCGTCATAGTGCACAACTTCCGCGGCGATGAAGCCGCGCTCGAAATCGGTGTGGATGACCCCGGCGGCAGCGGGGGCCTTGTCGCCGGCCGTTATGGTCCAAGCGCGGGACTCCTGCACTCCGGTCGTTAGATAGGTGCGCAGCCCGAGCAGATGGTACACCGCGCCGATCAGGCCGGAGACGCCGGAATCGGTCACCCCCATGTCGGTTAGAAATTCGGCGGCCTCTTCCGGCGCCATATCGCTGAGTTCCTCCTCGATGCGGGCGGAGATGACCACCGCTTCCGAACCGCTGTGCGCGGCGGCATAGTGGCGGACCTTGGCGACCTGCGGGTGGGAGTCCGGTGCGGCGAGTGCGGCGGCCAGCTCGTCTTCGGCCACGTTGCAGGCATAGACGGTGCGTTTGGCGGAGAGCAGGAAGAAATCGCGCACCAGCCCGCGATCCTCGTCGCTGAAGGAGAGCGTGAGAGCCGGTTTGCCCTGATCGAGGTGGGGCAGGATGATGTCGATCAATTCGACTTCGCGCCGGGCGTCCTTGTCGCCGCCCTTGGCCTTTTTGTCGCGGGAGACGCGGCGTTTCTCGAGGGCCGCCATATCGGCGAGAATCAACTCGGCGTTGATGATTTCAATGTCTCGGACCGGGTCAACGGTGCCGAGCTCGTGGATGATGTCGTCATTTTCAAAACAGCGCACGACCTGGACGATGGCGTCGGTTTCGCGGATGGTGGCGAGGAATTGGTTGCCGAGGCCGGCACCCTCGGAGGCGCCCTTGACCAGCCCGGCGATATCGACGAATTCGATGGCGGTGGGTACGAGCCGGTGCGAGCCGGAGATTTTCGAGATCACCGCGAGGCGCGGATCGGGCACCGTGACGATGCCGATGTTCGGATCGATGGTGCAAAAGGGATAATTGGCCGCCTCCGCCTTGCGGGTGCGGGTGACGGCGTTGAAAAGGGTTGATTTTCCGACATTGGGTAGTCCTACGATTCCGGCTGTGAGCATTGCGGCGGGAGACTGGGGAGCGCAGGCCGCGGCGACGAGGAAAAAATACAACTCACGCCGTTCCTGGCAGCGTCGGGCCTTTGGCATGGGGCTGGCATGCCTGGCCGGCGGCGGGGGCGGCGTCCAGCGGGGGCACCGATTCCATGAGTTTTTTGACCACCGTGGCGGGCGCGTGATTGGCGGAAATCGCCACGCTGATCCAGCGGAACTCATCGCTGCCATCGAGCATGACCTTGAGCATCATCGTGATGGGCACCGCCAGCAGCATCCCCAGCGGACCCCATACCCAACCCCACAACATCACCGAAACCAAGACCACCAGCGTGGAAATTCCGAAGCGCCGGCCCACTAACAGCGGTTCCACCACGTTGCCGAGGAAATTGTTGATCAACAGGTAGCCCCCCGCCACCACCACGGCGTTGGGCACGCCGAAGAGAATGAGTGCCAGCAGGGCTGGTGGAATTCCGGCGATGATCGAGCCGATGACCGGGATGTAGTGCAGCGCGTAGGCGAGAATCCCCCACAGGATGAAGAAATCCAAACCCGCCGCCCAACACAGCAGACCGGCCAAAAACCCGGTGGCCAAACTGATGACCGTCTTGCTCGCCAGATAGCGCTGGATGTCCTTGGTGGCGCTGAGCATGCGTGCGATGTTCGGACCTCGGGCCATGCTGATGGCTTCCAGGCGTTGCCCGAACATCTGCGCCTCCGCCAGCATGAAAATGGTTAGAATCAGCACCACCAGGAAGGTGCCGAAAAATCCGACCAGCCGTCCCAGCAGGCCGGTGCCCACATCCCAGACTTTTTCAAAGCGGATGTTCTGGAGGTTGTCCAGATTGGTGACCACGGCGGTATGGATCTTGGCATCGGCGTCCTGCACGCCCCATGAATCCAAGGTGTTGGCCAGCGACACCGAGGCGGTCTGGACCCGCGAGGACAACTCACCGGCATATTTCGTGTTCCACTTCACCTGCAGCTCGTCGACCATGGTCGCGGCCAACAGAATCACCCCCACGATGAAGGCGAAATCCACCAGCACCGTCAGCAGCACCGCGATGACCCGCGGCACTTTCCTGCCGCACAGCCAGTTGGTGATGGGCAGGCTTACCGTCGCCACGAAAAACGCCAGCAACAGTGGCAGGAAAAACCCCTGCGCGGCCTTCAGTCCAGCTACCAGCAACACCAGCGCTCCAAGCAGCAACAGCATTCGCCCGGCGTTTGGGCCGGTCACTCGCGATTTGATTTCCATTCGAGAGGGATTAAACACCCGTGTGTGGGCTATGGCAACAACGGTTTTAGGCCGATCCATTGAATGCCCCAGAAAATGATCCACGGCAACGACAGCAAACTGCCCAGCGTGGTGGCCAATACCACTTGCACCGCGATGGAGGGTCGCCCGCCATAGAGCCGCGCCAGCATGATCGGGGTCATGGCCGCGGGCATCGCCGCCTGCACCACCAGCACTTGGCGCAGTTCCTCCACCAGCGGCAGGTACTTGGCTGCGGCCAAAATCACCAGCGGTGCCACCAGCAGCCGGACCACCACCGCCCCGAGGAGGATTTTGAGCGATGGTTTTTCATGTTCCGCCATGCCCACCATGGTGGCTCCGGTGATCAGGATGGCCACCGGAAACGCCCCCACTCCAAGCAGGTTGATGACTTTGCGCAACGGCCCCACCACGTGCTGGTCCAAGCCGAGTGCCACCAATACCAGGCCGATGCCCACGGCGATGATCGGGCCGTTGACCAGTTTGCGCCAAGGCACGCCGCGTTCGCCGCTCATGATCATGACGCCGATCGACCACAGGCCTCCTTCCACCCCGATGTTGTGGACGAAGAGCATGGCACAAGCACTGCTGCCCCACAGGATTTCCAACACCGGAATGGCGGTGAAGCCATAGTTCTGGCACCCGGCGGCAAGTGTGAAGGTGCGCTTGCCGGTGCCGCGTTCCAACCCCAGCACATGGGCCATGGCCCATGCGATCATCAATCCGCTGAGCAGCAGGCCGAAGCCCAACCCGATGCCCCAGACGACTGCCGCACCACTGCGCAACACCTCCGCCCCGAGGATTTTGTCCAGAATGAAACACGGCAGCATCACCGAGTACGCCACCTGCATGACCCCCGCATCGTGCTCAAGGCGCAACACGCCGACCTTGCGCAACACGGCACCCGCCACGATGAGCAGGTAAACCGGCAATACCGAAATGATGACTGCGCCAGGGGAAATCACCGGCGCAGCGTCCGATCGGCCCCGCCTTTGGGCAAGCACATAATCCTCACTTGTGGGCCGGGATCACCAGGGTCCTGCCGTCCCGGATCGTCGTCCCGCTGATCCCGTTGGCTGCCTTCAGGGCACTCACCGAGGTGCCGTACTTCGCCGCGATACTGGCCAGGGAATCTCCGGCCTTGACCGTGTGGTGGGTGCCGCTGGTTTTCGGCTTGGCCTTGGCAGTGCTGGACTTGGATTTTGCGGTGCTTTTCGCCGTTGCTTCGGAATCGGAGTCGGACTTCGGCTTACTCTTGGGCTTGGTCGAGGTGGTCTTGGCCAGGCTGTGCTCGGAGTCCCCTTTGGACTTGGAGGCCGACGTCTTGGCCATGCTGTGCTCGGAGTCCCCTTTGGACTTGGAGGCGGAAGTCTTGGCCACCGACCGTCCAGTGTCTCCCTTGGTCTTGGAGACCGAAGTCCTGGCCACCACCCGCGCCGAATCTGGCACCGCCGGCGCGCTCGTCACCACGGTCGTGCGCGTCGTGCGTGTCGTGGTGGACCCGCCGGCCGCCAACGGCACCGAATTTTCCGGCGGTTGCTCGTTTTTGGCTATCTTCGGCAGCTCGCCACCGGTGTCTTTGGGGGTGTAGGCACGCCACTTGGACGGATCATCCGCCCAAGCATCCACGTAATTGCCGTGGCTGTCAAACGGGCCGACGTTGGTGCCCGGTTTGCCGGGGGTCGTCCGGCAACCATTCAAGGCGCACAGGCAAGCAAGGATGCTGAGGGCATGGAATACCGGCTTCATGGCTCAAGTATACCCAAACGCCCCCGCTTTGCAAAGCATTGTTAAGAATCGCGAATTTTTGCCGGAGTGCCGTGCATTTCGACCTTGCATTTTGTCGCCGGCCGGCCTCCAATCTCCCCGCCGCAGGCAAGGGGCATTAGCTCAGTTGGTAGAGCGTCTCGTTCGCAATGAGAAGGTCAGGAGTTCGAATCTCCTATGCTCCACGCCCCGTTATAGGCTGGAAACCCCTTGGCTGTAGGAGAAATCAGCGGTGTCCGCCGTTGGGGATGGTTTTCACAACGCTCCGCCCGAGTGCGCCTAACCGAGTTAAAATGGCATGCCATGGGCAACCTTTTGGTCACCGTTTCAGCAAGCGGTAGAAGCGCTTGCCCGTGAGCATCGCAAGCGACACCTGGTTGCGGGCACCAACCGCATCGGGCGGCGTGGCCACGTCAACCCAGGTTGTCGGGTTCAGATCGGCATTCTCTTGCAGTTGCCAGCCATCCAAAGCCGCCGGCCAGGACAGCAACACGCTACGGGTTGCGGTGCGTTCAAGGGTCAGCTCTGGCGAGGCAAACGTCACTCGCAGGACATGATCAGCGGACACATCAGCAAGGTTGAACGTTGTTCCATTGGTTTGCACCGGCTGGCCGTCCAGCCACCATTGCGCCACCTCACAGTTGTCGTCAGGCGTGGCCGTAAACACCTGACTGTCCAAGTATTCCACCAGGGTGGCACCGCTGGGTGACAAGCCGCCGTGTGGGCCGGCACTGGCCTGCACGGTATACATGTCGGGGGCGAATGTGGCTGCCAGCCAGCGCTCCGCCGTCACGGCGGTAATCGTAAAGGACGTGCCCCCCGTCTGGGCCAAGCTGCCGTCGAGTATCCATGTCGCCACATGGAAGTGAGGCTGTGGTGTCGCCGTGAATACCGCGTTGTCCCCCCAGCCCACTGGCACCGCACCATCATTGCCACCCGGCGACAACGCTCCGTGTGACCCCTCGGTCGTATGGACCAGGTTGATGAGCCGCTGGAACTCAAGATGGATGGTCACATCCAAGTTTCCGAAGGCGAAATGCTGCTGGTTAATACTGCCCCAGCCAGCTGGCTGGCCGTTGACATACCAATCCTGGATTTCATAACCCGCATCCGGCGTCGCCGTAATATCCAAGTCTGCATGGGCCGGCAAGGTGAGTTCCCCTTTGGGACTTACGTCCCCGTGCGTGCTACAAGAAATTGTCACTTTGATCGGTGGATCGGAGGCGCGAAGTGGAACGCAGAACACGAGTAAGGCGCCAAGCACGCACGCCCAGCAGCGCTTGCCAGGCGATGCAATGGATCGTGATCCGCCAAGAAATGTCCCCGCTGCTGGTGAATTTTGGTTGATACTCATGAGAAACTTCAGATTGGTGGCTAACAAAGAAGGGGTTTTTTGCCAGATTCTAAGAATCCTTCGCGGAAATGTTAGCTTTGCCACCAGCGTTGTCGATCATTCTGTTGGGAAAACTTGCGCTGCGGCTGGGGGCGCGCCGTTGCAAGGAGAGGGGAATCCAATTGCCAAACCAACGCGGTCCGCGGACCCGGCCATGAGCTTGGGAATCCCGGACCGGTATATTCATCCCTGTGGCGATGCCCAGGCGGGCGGGGGATGCTGCCATGGTTCGGTTCGCAGGCCGGCTTCATCGCCCGTGGCAAAGCGGCTGTCTTGGCCTAACGTGATGCTTTCATGAGCCCCACCTTGTCCTTTGGCACCCAGAATTCATCCGAACCGGAAGCCACGACGATCCATTGATCGGTCATGGCAACCAGTGTCCCCTGGACTTTTCCGCCATCGGCGGTCGTGATTGACTGCACCAGCCGCAGTTCCACCGGCAGCCCGATGGGTGGCGTTCCGGGCTTGCCGGTATTGTCGGCGGCCACGGACTGGGCCCTGCCACCGATCGGTCCACAATACAGGAATCCCACGGTGAGCAGGCTTAACGTGCAAATAATTGTTGCTTTCACTCCTCGGGCATACCGGAACCCACCCTCCGGCGCAAGGATGAAATTCGCTTTGTCAAAACGTGCGGGTATAGTTGCACATGACGCGCAGGTCGGTGTAATGGTCGACATTTCCGCCGTGTTGCTCGGCGACTGCGTAGCGCAGACGCAGGGCCAAGCCCTTGAGCATGCCGCTGGATGCCGCCCACTGCACATTCAGGTCGCACTCGTCCTGGCGGTATTGTCCGGCTTGATTCGGGGGACTGCCAAACACCCCCAGCGCGTAGGCGCTGAGCCCCTCGACGCAGGCGAACTTATATCCCGCCCGCAGCAGCAACGCATCCTCGCCGTCCCGGTTGAAATTTTGAATCTGCACGCTGGTGTAGCCCGGATAGCCGCTCCACGGGCTCTGCATGTTGGCATTGCCACTGGCCGCCGTGTACGCGGCGGTGAATAGCGCCCGCCCCACCGGCACCTCTGCCTTCAGGCCGAATTGTCGCGCCCAGAAACTGTTCCCTGTCAAGAGGTCTTCCCCAACACTGCGCTGATCCGAGTACTGCGCCGCAAGTCTCAATTTCAAGTCGTCGCCAAGCGGCAATTCCATCTTGGCCTCGAGATAGCCGATATTGATGATGTCGGGGCAGAAGGAGTCCACCGCGCCCAACGAGAATGGCCCGTTTTGGTAGAGAATGCCGGCGGTGTCCACGCCGCGATCCACTTTGGCACCCGCAGCGACCGCCATCGACACAAACTCATCGGAATTGCGCTCCTTGATTTTGTCAAAATAGCCGATGCCGTATTTCAGCGCCCCGCAGTTGTCGCCCAGCTCCGTGCGACCCTGCAAGGCGACCGCCTCAAAGGTGTTAGGGGTCATGCGCGTGTCGTTGCGGTTGATATAGGGTGTGTCGAATCCCTTGCGCCCCCCGTACAGGTTCAGGTCGTCGGTGATTCGAACATCCGCGTAGAGCTCCCCAAGGACGGAATACTCGCCCTGGCCGGTCTCCAGCAGTTGGGTGCCATCCTTGTTGGCAGGAGCATACAGCGGTTGCGATGTGTAGGCGGTCGCCGCCAGCGCGATGTGGTCGAGAAAGAAACCGGTCTTCACCCCGGCCCAGCCACCGATGGCCCACGCCTCGTTCTCGGCACCATCGAAGGTGTGGCGGTCGATGAACATGCTGCGCAGGTCGAATTGGACCTTCGTATCTTGGAAGGCTGCCCGCCGTTGTGCAAGCCGCCATTCGCGCGACTCCTCAAACGTCCCTTCGATGGGAGTGCTGCCT
>Ga0073936_10004196_pt1 | contig 20146 bp, 11 predicted proteins | sample AliMusrvi5mmetaG_FD_87041 | JGI IMG/M metagenome (GOLD analysis project Ga0073936, IMG submission 87041) | Freshwater lake bacterial and archeal communities from Alinen Mustajarvi, Finland, to study Microbial Dark Matter (Phase II) - Alinen... | ecosystem: Environmental > Aquatic > Freshwater >... | reverse complement strand
GCCCTTGGTACCGTGAGCGAAATCCGTGCGGAGCCGCCCGGTTGCTGGTTAATTGTTCGTGAAGCCAAGATTGCCGCGGAAACGGCAGTTGCCGACAGCATCTGCGTGAACGGATGCTGCCTGACGGTGGTGGCGGTCGAGCGAGATACGTTCGCCTTCCAAGCCGGACCGGAGACGCTTGCCCGAACGAATCTGGGCGAGTTGAAGCCGGGAAGTCCGATAAATCTGGAGCGATCGCTGGCTGTCAATGCGCGGCTGGGAGGGCATTTCGTGAGCGGCCATATCGACGGCGTCGGCACGCTGCTGGAGCGGATTGACTCAGGCGACTGGTCCACCTTTTGGTTCTCGGTATCGCGGGCTTTGGCCCGGCAAATGGCCTCGAAAGGCTCGATTGCCATCGATGGCGTAAGCCTGACCATCGTCGGTAGTGAGCCCGATCGTTTCAGCGTGGCCCTGATCCCGTTCACGCTAGCCGTGACGACGCTCGGCAGGCTGACAGTCGGCGGCAAGGTGAATCTGGAAACCGATATTTTAGCGAAGTATGTGCAGCGACTGGCGGAAGCAGAGAATTGGCCTCAAGGCGGAGGATTGTAAGTGGAGGACTGCAAAATGAAAATTGCAAATTGCAAATTGCAAAATGAGAACAGGAGCAGCGGATCGGCCCTGTCGTTTTGTCGTGCGCCGCTGCTGGTCATTCTGTTCTCATCGCTTCAAACATGCTGTTCCCACATGCTTCCCTCCAATTTTCAATTTGTAATTCCTCCCCATGCAGCCTGATTCTCCCGACAATCCGTCCCCCGATAAGCAGACGCTTTCCTTTCTGCTGCGCCGTTTCCAGCAAGCCGGGATCAGGCCGCGCACCGACCTGGGCCAGAACTTCATGATCGACATGAACCTGCAGCGGGTGCTGCTGGATACAGCTCGGATTGGGCCGGGCGACGTGGTGCTGGAGGTCGGCACGGGCACCGGCGGTCTAACGAAGCAGATAGCCCCCCTGGCGGCCGCGGTGGTAAGCGTGGAAGTCGATCGTGACTTGCACCAACTGGCCGGCGAGGAGCTGTTTTACACCCCCGGCGTGACCCTCTTGCATGCCGATGTGCTGCAAACCAAGAGCCGGATCGAGCCGGCCGTTCTTGAAGCGGTCCAGCGGCAGTTGGAGGCTGGCTCGGGACGGCGGTGGAAACTCGTGGCCAACCTCCCCTACAACGTGGCCACGCCGTTGATCGCGAACCTGCTTGACCTGGATTGCCCACCATGTACGATGACCGTCACCGTGCAGAAAGAGGTGGCCGATCGGATTGTTGCCCAACCTGGAGCGAAGGACTACGGGGCTTTGGCCATCTGGATTCAGAGCCAGTGCCGCACGGAGATCGTTCGCGTGCTGGCTCCATCGGTCTTCTGGCCGCGTCCCAAGGTCTCGTCGGCATTCGTGCAGATCGCACTTGACGAAACGCTCCGGAAAAGGATTCCCGATCGAGTTTTTTTCCACGAGTTTGTGCGATCGATGTTCATTCATCGTCGCAAGGCGCTGCGCAGCGAACTGCTCAGCTCGCAGAAGCAACTCAATAAAGCCCAGGTCGATGAACTGCTGGCTGGATTGGGGCTGGAACCCACCGTTCGGGCCGAGCGACTGGGGCCGGAGGAAATGCTTCGCCTCTGCGAGGCTGTCCGCGCGGCGACCGTTTGACCTGGGGCCGGGCATTCATTAAGATGTAGACGGAATCGACAAGGAAGGAAAAACCATGCACTTTATTGAAATGTCGGGCAAGACCCTGAAACGAATTGTCAGCGAGGATGAACTTCAGGCATTTGAACTTGGGCAGATCGGCGTCACGGACGAGATCATGATTCGCGTCAACCGTCAGGGCGACATTGAGATTCGTCGCCACAGTTCGTGGGACGTGATCGGCGGCCTGCTGGGCGACTTCGATCATCGAGTCCGCCGGGAAACAGGTCTCGACTGGGCCGATTGTTGCGGCTGCGGGCAAGAAGACGACGCCCTGGCCCACTGAGGTTATTATCATGGGTCTCGTAGCACCTCGTCCAATGACCGCTTCTCCCTCATCCCCCCCGCCTCCCGCAGATTCCGTGGCCGAGGTGCTCATCGTCGACAACGACCAGTCCCACGCCGAAACGGTAGCCGAAAGTCTCAATCGGGCTGGGTTCCACTGCTGCGTGGCAACTTCCGGTAGCGAAGGCGCTCGACTCATTGAAGAGCGAGAATTTGACGTAATTCTCACTGACTTGAAGATGAACGACGTGGATGGTCTGCAAATCCTCGAACGGGCTAAAAGTGTCCAACCCGATACTGAGGTCATCCTCCTGACCGGCTTCGGTTCGATCCCCTCGGCCGTTGAGGCGATGCAAAAAGGGGCCTTCAATTACCTCACCAAGCCGCTGGACATTAACCAGCTTCGAGCGGCCACACGGCGGGCCGTTGACAGTTCGCGGCTGCGTCGCACCAACCTCGAACTGAACCGGCGGCTGGACGAGAAATTTGGCTTTGAAGGCGTAATCGGTGACAGCCGCCAGATGCGCGACATCATCGAGCGGCTAAAACGCATCGCCCCCACCAATGCCACGCTGCTCATTCAGGGCGAGACTGGCACCGGCAAGGAGCTTGTTGCCCAGGCCGTCCACCAGAATAGCCCACGGAAGAACAAGTTATTCGTGGCCTTGAACTGTGCTGCCTTGAGCGAGCATATTTTGGAGAGTGAACTTTTCGGCCACATCAAAGGGGCTTTCACCGACGCCTCGGCGGAACGCGTGGGCAAGTTTGAATACGCCCACGGCGGCACGCTCTTTCTCGACGAGGTGGGCGACATGCCGCTGGCCACGCAGATCAAGCTTCTGAGAGTGCTCGAGAACGGCGAGATTACCCGCGTCGGCTCGAACGACCCGATCAAGGTCAACGTGCGGATCCTTTCCGCCACGAACCGCAACCTGGAAGATGCGATTGAGGCCGGCACGTTTCGCAGCGATCTGTATCACCGCCTGAAGGTCGTCACCATCCGCCTGCCGAGCCTGCGGGATCGAAGTCAGGACATTCCCATGCTCATCGATTACTTCCTCAGGCAATTTGCCACGCAACACGGCAAGCGAATCCGGGGAATGTCGGCTGCTGCACGGCATCGGCTGTTAACCTTCGATTGGCCGGGCAATGTCCGCGAGCTTCGTAATGTGGTCGAAAGCATGGTGGTGGTCGATTACGACGGACTGCTCGATACCGACGACCTCCCCGAAGAACTAGCCGGTCCGTCTGAGACTGCGGTTGAACCATCCGACTGTTCACTTGTCGGAATGGTCGGCCGGACGTTGGAAGAGATCGAGAAACTGTTCATCACCGAGACACTCCGGGTTTCCGGCGGCAACCGCGAGTTGGCGGCCAGCAAGCTGGGAATCGGCGAGCGGACTCTGTATCGGAAGATCAAGGAGTACGGGCAGTAGCCTCCCATCCATGCCCATTCGTCATCTTTCCCAGTCCCTCATCAACAAGATCGCGGCCGGCGAGGTCATCGAACGGCCGGCGAGCGTGATCAAGGAGTTGATGGAAAACGCCGTTGACGCTGGGGCGACGCGGATCGATGTCACCGCCCAGAGCGGCGGACTGGACCTGATGCGGGTTGTCGATAGTGGCTCTGGAATTGTGGCTGAAGAACTGCCGCTGGCCATCGCCCCCCACGCCACGAGCAAACTCTCCGAGGCAGATGACTTGTTCCGCGTCGGCACGCTCGGCTTCCGCGGCGAAGCCTTGGCCTCGATCGGCGAGATCAGCCGGTTGGTGATGCGCAGCCGCACGGCGGCCAGCCAGGGCGGAGCGGAAATTGAGGTTTCCGGTGGACATGCCGGCGAGGTCGTTCCCTGCGGATGCCCAGTGGGCACGACCGTCGAGGTGCATAATCTCTTTTACAACACGCCGGTGCGGCGGAAATTCATGCGCACGCCGCAGACCGAGTTTGGCCACATCAGCGAGGCATTTACGAGGATTGCCTTGGCGTTGCCGCGAGTCCATTTCACCTTGCGGCACAACGAGCGGCAGGTGTTCGACCTGCCCGTGAGCGAGAATCCAGTCGAGCGGATTGCGGCCCTCTTCGGCCGTGAGTTGGCCGAGCGATTGATCTTTGTGGAAAGCAGCGACGGCGACGTGCGGATCAGCGGTAGCGTGGCCCATCCCAGTCAGAGCCGCAGCAATAACCGCATGCAGTACCTGTTCCTCAACGGCCGGCACATCCGCGACCACGCCTTGCAGCACGCCTTGGGGGAAGCCTATCGCGGGCTGCTCATGGTGGGGCGTTATGCGGTCGCTTTTCTCTCGATCGAGATGCCGCCCGACATGGTCGATGTGAACGTCCATCCCACCAAGCTAGAAGTCCGCTTCCGCGACGGCGGTCGGCTCTATAGCCAGTTGCTCTCCACGCTCCGCGGCAAGTTCCTCACCACCGACTTGACCACCCAGGCACAGGCCCCGCCGGGCAGCGAGGATCCCAGCGGTGTACACAACGAGACCCGAGCTGCCCAGTTGCGGCAAGAGCTTGTCGATTGGGCCAAGGGCAAGGTTGCTACTTGGCAGCAGCCGGGCGAGCCGAGATCCATGCCGGAAACGGCGGTCGGCGAACCTTGGTCGCGCACCACACCGCTGACACAATACTCGTTTCCCACATCCGACCCTGCCACGGAGCACCGGCCGTTGGAATTGACTCGTCTCGGCCTGCTCCGGCCCACTTTCCAGACGCCGGCGATGCAGCAACAGGTTTCCACGGAAGAATTCATCCGCGAGCACCCGTCGCATGCCGCTGGTGAAACGCCGCGGTCGGTTGTCGAGGAACATGCCTCGGTGCGTCCGCCACAGGCTTTGCAAATTCATAATCGATACCTCATCACCGAGACGCAAGAGGGCGTGACTTTCATCGATCAGCACGCCTTGCACGAGCGGATCCTCTTCGAGCAGCTTCGCGCGCGGATTGATGCCGGGGCGTTGGAGACGCAAAATTTGCTGGTTCCCGAGCCGGTTGACTTAAGCCCGGCCGAGGCGGGTATCGCCTTGGAACATTGCGATCTGCTCAGACAGCTTGGGTTGAGGATCGAACCGTTTGGTGGCGACACGGTGCTGATTACCGGCTTTCCGGCGATGCTGGCCAACATGAACCCCGGCGAGATCCTGCACGCATTATTGGAACGGCTCGTGTCTGGCGGCGGGCAGCCCAATCGTCGCGATTTGCTCGACGATATGCTGCACACGGTAGCCTGCAAAGCGGCGATCAAGGCCGGCGATCGGCTCACGGCCGCGGAGATCGCCGCACTCTTGGAGCAGAGGCACACGGTCGACGATTCGCACCATTGCCCTCACGGCCGGCCGACGGAGCTGGTTTTTTCGAGGGAAGAGTTGGATAAACAGTTTAAGCGAGTATAATAGAACCATGATTTGCGTCAGTATCGGCCGCGGCCGCCATCGTCATATCATCGCCGAACACCGACACCTTGCCGAGCAGGGGGCCAATCTGGTCGAACTGCGGCTGGACTACATCAATGGGGCCGTTAACATCAAACGATTGATCACCGGTCGGCCCTGCGCCGTGGTCGTTACCTGCCGCCGCCCGGCCGATGGCGGTAAATGGACCGGCTCGGAAGAACATCGCCAACTCCTCTTGCGGACGGCTATCGCCGAAGGCGTCGAATACATTGACCTGGAAGACGACATCGCCGCTAGCGTTCCCCGTTTCGGCAAGACAAAACGGATCGTTAGCTTCCACGATTTCCGCAAAACACCCGATAACCTCGACGAGATCCACCGTCGTCTTTCGCAGTGCGATCCCGACATCGTCAAGATCTCGACCATGGCCAACCATCCGAGCGACAATGTGCGGCTACTCGACATGGTCCGCAAGGCCAGTATCCCTACGATCGGCTTGGGGATGGGCGATATCGGCGTGCCGACTCGCGTCCTGGCCGGAAAATTCGGGGCACCGCACACCTATGCCACATTTCATCACGAACGGGCCATGGCACCAGGCCAACTCAGTTTCGAGCAGATGACCGAGGTCTATCGCTACGACCAGATTAACGCCCAAACCGAGGTCTACGGCGTCGTGGCCGATCCCATCGGGCATAGCCTCAGCCCCTTGATCCATAACGCCGGGTTTGCCCATCTCGGATTGAACAAGGTTTATGTGCCGTTCCGCGTGCCTCGCGAGGATTTGAGCCGGTTCATCGACGAAGCCCAGTTCTTGGGTATCCGTGGATTGAGCGTTACCATTCCACACAAGGAAGAAGCGATCAAGAAACTCACCGAAATTGACGCATCGGTTCACGGCATCGGAGCGGCCAACACGATGCTGCTCAATGGCTCGGTCCGTGCCGGTTACAACACCGACTATCATGCCGCAATGTCGAGCCTGGAAGAGGCCATGAAGCTTTCTTCGGCCAGTTCAAAGCCGCTCACTGGCAAGACGGCCTTGGTGATGGGCTGCGGTGGCGCCGGCATGGCCATCACCTACGGCCTGGTCGGCCGCGGAGCCAATGTGCTAGTTAGCGACATCGCTCGTCACAAGGCTGAAGTCATGGCCGACCGCTTCCATTGCGTAGCCATCGATTGGGCCGATCGGCACAAGGCGAATCTGGACATCCTCATCAACAGCACTCCGGTGGGCATGCACCCCAATGTCGACGAAACCCCTTACGAGAAGCATCACCTACGGCCTTCGATGGTTGTTTTCGACGTCGTCTACAATCCCGAGAACACGCTCTTGATCAAGGACGCCCGCAACCGCAATTGCACGGTCGTTACCGGAATCGAGATGTTCGTCCGCCAAGCCTGCCTGCAATTTAAGTTGTTCACCGGCCACGATGGTCCCGCCGATCTGATGCGCGACGTCATCCGGCGGACCATCGGCGCCGTGAAAGTGTGAATAGAATGCTCTTCCTCGAAAGCCCTTGGCCCATCCTGATCGTCGGTCTGATTTTTGAGATGGTCCTGGCGATTGCGCTCTTCCGCACAGGCCGAGGCACGGTACTCGGGGCGATGGCAGGCGTGGCCCTGCTGGTGCTGCTGGGGATGCTGATCGCGAACTGGACGATCACCGACACGAAGTTGATCCGGCAGACACTCGAAGCGGCCGCCGCCGGTCTCCAAGCCAACAACGCAACGCAAGTGAACGCCTGCATCGTGCCCGACACCGACGGCAATGCAGCACGGGAGAAGGTCCGCTGGGCCTTGTCGCGAGCCGAGTTCATGGAACTTTCGATCCGCAACCTCGAGGTCAAGTTCAATCACCATACGAGTCCTCCGACCGCGGAGACGACCTTCACGATATTTGTTCGCGGCAAGGACCGCAGCGGCACGTTCCCCGGCGATATTTCCCACCCCGTGGCGATGGTCGTCAAACTCCGCAAGGAGTTGGGCCATTGGCTAGTCTTCGATAATCCGCAGCACGATGTTCGCGAGTAGTTTGTCGATTATTTAGAATATTGAGCCACCCCGCCCGAGCGGTTATAATGAAAGTCTGCCCCCTTACTTTCTCCCACCCTGTTTTGTCAAAGGATATTGCATGAGCCAGCAAGTCACGCGTCGTAAGTTCCTCGAGAGCGCAGCCGCCGTTGCTGGCATGGCCGCCGGAGCAAACGTCTTTGCCGCACCGGCCTTGCTCTCCGAAAAATCGCCTAACTCCAAGCTCGGCACGGTCGTCATCGGAGTGGCCAACCAGGGCATTCCCAGCATCAATGCGGCTTGCGGCGAACGGCTGGTCGCGATGGTCGATGTTGATGAAAAGCATCTGGCCGACACGACCAAGTGGATCGGAGAGAAACATCCCGAGGTCAACACCTCGTCGATCCAGCGTTTCTATGATTATCGCAAGATGTTCGACAAAATCCACAAGGATATCGACGCGGTGTTCATCGCCGCTCCGGACCACCACCATGCCGTGGCTTCGCTCATCGCCATGAGGCTTGGCAAACACGTCTATTGTGAAAAGCCGATGGCCCACAGCATCGCCGAAGTGCGGCTGATGATGAAAACGGCCCGCGAGTGCAAAGTCATGACGCAACTAGGCAATCAGGGCCATTCGGCCGAGAGTATCCGCCTGCTCTGCGAATACGTCTGGGCTGGAGCGATCGGCAACGTCACGGAAACGCATAGCTGGGCACGCACCGGTCGCGGTGGCGTTGGCGGACGGCCGCCGGCACAGCCCGTGCCCGCCAGCTTGCATTGGGACGAATGGATCGGGCCGGCAGCCTACCGCGAGTATCACGAAAAATTGCATCCTAGGCTATGGCGAAGCTGGTGGGAGTTCGGTGACGGCTCCGTGGGCGATTGGGGTTGCCATAACCTGGATGGCGTTCTGATGTCCTTGAAACTGGGCCAACCCACCAGCATCGAGGCCCTGGAACAGGTCGGCGGCAGCGACGAGCGGTTTCCCCTGCGGAACTTGATCCGCTGGAACTATCCGGCCCGAGGCGACAAGCCGGCAGTCAAGGTCCATTGGTACGATGGCTTTCAAGGCGCGGCGGAGGCCTTGGCCCTGCTCGATGAGAACAACCCGGAAGGCGACCACAATCGGCCGGCGCTTGTCGGCGAGTTGGAAAAAAAGTATGGCCGCAAACTGGGCGACGGCGGTGTGATCCTCGTCGGCGACAAGGGGATCCTCGTGGCCGGCAACTACTGCGGCAGTCCGCGACTGGTCCCCGAGGAGAAGCAAAAGGCTTTTGGCAAACCGCCCCACGTGTTGGAGCGAGTCAAGAAGGGACTGACGCATCAGACGGACTTCCTCCGTTCCTGCAAGGACGGCAAGCCGGCCAGTTCCAGCTTCGATTGTTCCGGCCCCTTGACCGAGATGGTGCTTCTGGGCTGCCTGGCCGAGCGCGCCGGCACAGGCAAACATGTCGAGTGGGATGCTGAGAAGGTTGAGGTCACCAATCTGCCTGAGTTGAACCGGATGGTGCGGCGAGAATATCGCAAAGGCTGGGAACTTAGTTGATGCATGTGGAGCTTGTGCGTTCATCGCAACCAAGGAGGATACGATGGCCGATAAAATTGCAAAAATCTCGGAAAACCAACGTCCTCTGGCACGTATACTGGCCCAATAGTTGCGGTTGCCGCCCCAACTGGTGGTTGTGTGGCGGGGCCGCCTTGCACATTGTATTATTAAGCATGCAATTTTGGGCGGAAGGCCCGCCCTGGCCAGATTATGACAGTTTAGATTGACAAAAACGCTTGCTTTTTTTGAAAAAGTCGATATAAACAATATAAATAGAGGATGCGGCCAATCGGGGCAGGTTGGTCCGCGCCATGTCTTTTCGAGCGAAGATGGACCGCCCGGAAGCTTTCGGTGCTGATTTTCCCTTCGGTATCGGCTTACCGTGGCCCCCTGTGGCAGGTGTGCCATCAACGCGCCGGAACATCTGCAGAGCAGTTATGGCAAAGCGATCCGACACAGTATCAAGATCGGGCCGACGGAGTCGTCGGGGCGATTCTTCATGGCGGTCTGGGCAGCGGTTGCGTGCCTTGCGATTCGAGCCGCTGGAAGATCGCACCTTGTTGTCGGTCGTTCCCGCCCTGCCTGCCATTTGGCAGGCGCAACCAACATTCAAGATCCATTTTCTCAACACGGCCAATCCCAGCGGATCTTCGAGTCCTTCCGGCGGTCTGATTCCCAACCAGGTCCGCGGGGCATACGGACTGGGATCTTACACGGGCGGAGTGCTCTCCAACGGGATATCTTTCGGCGGGATTCAAGGCGACGGCCGCGGTCAGACGATTGCAATCGTCGATGCCTACGACTATCTCACTGCTGCGAACGACCTGAACGCCTTCTCTACCTATTACGCCCTGCCCACGTTCGGTGGAACCGGCAATCCAACATTTACGAAGTTGAATCAGAGCGGCGGCACGTCGCTGCCTAGCCCAGATTCTATAAACGGCTGGGGAGTGGAAGCCTCACTGGACATCGAGTGGGCACACGCCATGGCTCCCATGGCCAACATCATCCTTTTTGAATCGAACACGGCTTCCTTTTCCGACATGTTCCAGGCGGTACAAACCGCCGCGAGCACGGCGGGTGTGGTTGCCGTCTCGATGAGCTGGGGCGGGAACGAATTCTCGAGCCAAACGAGCTACGACAATTATATTGTGACCCCCTCGGGGCATCTCGGAGGCTCGGCGACGGTGGGCGGCACGAAGCTAACCGGTGGCGTCACGTTTCTGGCTTCTTCAGGCGATTATGGGGCCTATGCGCAAAATTCCAGCACCATTACCCCGCAATACCCAGCCAATTCACCCAACGTGGTATCCGTGGGCGGGACAACTCTAACGGTCAGCGGAAGTAATCCAAACTACACCTACGGCAGCGAGAGCACATGGGGCAACGGTACATCGAGCGGAACCTCCGGCGGTGGTGGCGGCGGCATCAGTAAGATTGAGTCGCAGCCTTCCTACCAGTCGAGCGCGGTCAGTACATTCAGTACGACCAAACGCACTTATCCGGACATATCGGCCCTCGCCAATCCGTACACCGGCGTGCCAATCTACGATTCGTATGATTTCGGGACATCTACCCCGTGGGTGTCCGGCACGATCGGCGGGACGAGCCTCGCCTGCCCCTTGTGGGCCGGTATGATTGCCGTGGCCGATCAAGGTCGCGCGACGGCAGGCTTGGGATCGCTTGACGGTCGCAGTCAAACCCTGCCCTTACTGTATAAAATGGCGGCCACCAATTTTCACGATATCAGTACAGGATCGAGCATCGGAACAAGTCTCTATAACCCAGGTATCGGCTACGATCTCGCGAGCGGCTGGGGCAGCCCTGTCGGCAACCTGCTGATTCCGCAACTCGTTGGTGGGCCTAGTGTTGCCACGCCGGCGGCGGCCTCGCCCAGCCCCGTCAACCTCACGACCACCAATCTTTCGGTGCTTGGCGCAGATAGCGGGGGCGAATCGACCCTCAATTACACATGGGCCGCTACGACGCTGCCCAGCGGAGCCACGGCGCCGACTTTCAGCGTCAACACCAGCAACGCGGCGAAGAACACCACGGCCACCTTTAACAAGGCGGGAATCTACGGATTCACGGTGACGATCACCGACACCCTCGGCCTGTCCATTACCAGCAGCCTGAACGTGACGGTGAACCAGACCCTGTCGAGCATCACGGTCAGCCCCGGATCGGCGGGCCTCAACGCAGCGGCAACGCAGCAGTTTACAGCAACAGGCAACGATCAGTTCGGTGCCGTCCTGACGACCCAGCCCACGTTCACCTGGACGACGACCGCGGGGTCGGTGACGACAGGGGGGCTGTTGACAGCCTCTAATAGTTCGATCGCGGGCACGGTGACGGCGACCAATGGTGCGATCAGCGGCAGCAGCACGGTGACGGTTGCGAATCACGCACCGACGGTAGTCACATCCGCGTCGACGACGCCCAACCCAATCAACGGCACGACGACCGCTCTTTCAGTGCTGGGAGCGGACGCCGACACGAGCGAAGGAAGCCTGATCTACAGTTGGGCGGCGACAACGCTGCCCAGTGGGGCGGCACCGCCGATCTTCACCGTCAACGGCAGCCACGCGGCGAAGAACACCACGGCTACTTTCAGCGCGGTGGGAGACTACGGCTTTACGGTAACCATTACGGATCCGGGCGGACTTTCGACCACCAGCACCGCGATCGCGACCGTGATACAGGGGATTGCGATCGTGCCGGCGACTCCCACACTGGCCAGTCACGCCACGCAGCAGTTCACCGTTACCGGCAATGACCAGTTCGGCGCCGCGCTGAACTTGGGTAGTGTAACCTGGTCGGCCAGCAAAGGTTTGATTGACAGCAGTGGATTCTTTACGGCTCCCTACGATTCCGGTTCGGTCACGGTGACGGCCAGCAGCGGAGCGTACAGCGGTACGACCTTGGTGACCGTGAATAATGCCGCCCCGACGGTGGCAACCGTGGCGGCCGCGTCGCCCAGTTTAGTAACCGACACGACAACGGCCCTTTCCGTTCTAGGGGCTGATGACGCCGGTGAGTCGAATCTTACCTACACCTGGACCATGACGGGAACACCGCCGGCTGTAGTGAGTTTTTCGGCCAACGGCAGCAACGCGGCACAGAATACCACGGTCACGTTTACCAAAGCCGGCAGCTATATCTTCCAGGTCACGATCACCGATGCGGGTGGACTTTCGACCACCAGCAGCGTGGGCGTGAGCGTGAGCCAGACACTCACGAGCATGGTGGTCGCGCCGGCGACGCCCACGCTGGCGAGTCATGCCACGCAGCAGTTCTCGGCCACCAGCAACGACCAGTTCGGCAATGTTATGAGCCTGATGGGGCTAACCTGGTCGGCCACCCCCAGCGGCTCGATCAGCAACAGCGGGCTGTTTACAGCCCCTTATGCAGCGGATTCGGTTACGGTGACGGCCAGCAGTGGAGCATTCAACGCTTCGACGCTGGTGACGGTGACCAATGCTGCCCCGACGGTGGCAACCGTGGCGGCCGCGACACCCAATCTGGTAACCGGCTCAACGGCGGCCCTTTCGGTCCTGGGGGCAGACGACGCTGGCGAGGCGAATCTCACGTACACATGGACCACGACGGGCACGCCGCCGGCCGCGGTGAGTTTTTCGACCAACAGCAGCAACGCAGCGAAGAATACCACTGCTACATTCACCCAGGCCGGAAACTATAGCTTCCTGGTCACGATCGCCGATGCCGGCGGACTGACGACCACCAGCAGCACGAACGTGACGGTGAACCAGTCGATCGTGATCGCGCCGGCGACGTCCACGCTGGCCAGCCACGCCACGCAGCAGTTCACGATTACCGGTAGTGACCAGTTCGGCACTGCCCTAAGCCTGGGCAACGTGACCTGGTCAACCAGTGCCGGTTCGATCGACAACACGGGATTCTTTACAGCCCCCTACGCTTCCACTTCAGTCACGGTCACGGCCAGCAGCGGATCATTTAATGGTACAATGGTGGTGACGGTAAACAATGCCGCCCCGACGGTGACAACCGTGGCAGCCGCGGCACCCAGTCCGGTAACTGGCAAGACGACGGCTCTTTCCGTTCTAGGGGCAGATGACGCCGGCGAGTTGAACCTTACCTATACCTGGACTACAACGGGCACACCGCCGGCCGCAGTGAGTTTTTCGACCAACAGCAGCAACGCAGCGAAGAATACCACGGCCACGTTCACGAAAGCCGGCAGCTATAACTTCCAGGTCACGATCTCCGATGCAGGTGGACTTTCCACCACCAGCATCGTGAGTGCGAGCGTGAGCCAGACGCTCACGAGCATGGTGGTCGCGCCGGCGACGCCTACGCTGGCGAGTCACGCCACGCAGCAGTTCACGGCCACCGGCAACGACCAGTTTGGCACCGCGATGAGCCTCGCGGGGCTGACTTGGTCGGCCGCTCCCGTCGGCTCGATCAGCAGCAGCGGGCTCTTTACTGCCCCTTACGCTTCCGCATCGGTGACGGTGACGGCCACGAGCGGATCGTTCAATAGTTCGACCGTGGTGACGGTGACCAATACCGCTCCAACCGTGGCAACCGCAGCGGCCGCTTCGCCCAGTCTGGTAACCGGCACGACCACGGCACTTTCGGTCTTGGGGGCTGACGACGCCGGTGCGTCAAATCTCACTTACACCTGGACGACGACGGGCACGCCGCCGGCCGCAGTGAGTTTTTCGGCCAACGGTAGTAATGCAGCGAAGAATACCACGGCCACATTTACGAAAGCCGGCAGCTATAATTTCCAGGTTGCGATCGCCGATGCGGGCGGATTGACGACCGTGAGCAGCGTCACGGTCGTTGTGAACTTGACCGTGGCATCGATCAACCTCCTGCCGAACGTGTTGACGCTCCCAACCGCCGGGCAACAGCAGTTCACGGCTACGACTGTCGATCAGTTTGGCAACTCGATTAGTCCTCAGCCGGCGCTAACCTGGACGGCGACCAACGGGAGTATCTCGACAAACGGCCTTTACGACGCGCCAGCGACGATCGTCCCGGTAACCGTGACGGCTGCCAGCGGATCGGTCAACGCAAGTGCGTCCGTCACGCTTGTCGCTCCGTCTACCTGGTGGAAGTTCGATGACGGAAGCGGAACGAATGTTAGTGATAGTTCCGGCAGCGGCCACGCGGGCACAGTGAGCAGCGCTTCTGCCTGGACTACGGCGGGCAAGTACGGCGGTGCATTACAATTTAATGGATCGAGTACCAGCGTTACTTCCACGGGCGCCAATCTGAGCGGCGCCGGCGACTTCACGCTAGGCGCTTGGGTGAAAACCAGTTCCACAGCAGGCGGGGTGATCCTTGAGCAAGTCGGTTCCACCAGTACCAGCAACCGAGGGCAATATCAACTCTTGATGAACTCGGGGGGCACAGTCGAGTTTTGGGTAGGAAGGTCCACCGGCAATACGTATCAATTCGATCTTAAAAGCACGAAGACAATCAACGACGGCCAGTGGCACTATGTAACCGGCGTGCGAAGCGGTACGACCGGTTATCTCTATATTGATTCCGCCCAGGCAGCCACGCCGGCATCGGGCACCTCGCGCTCCCTGAGCAGCAGCAACAGCGTCAGCATCGGGGCCGAAACATACGGCAAGAGCCTATACTTTAACGGTACGATCGACGATGTGCGAATCTACCAGGCCGCGATCAGCGGCAGCGGCATCGCCTGCCTTGCCACCGCGACACCCACGATTGCCACTGCCGCATTTGCATCGCCCAGTCCCGTGACGAGCACGACCGCCGGACTTTCGGTCCTGGGAGCCGACGACGCTGGCGAATCGAACCTCACTTACACTTGGGCCGCCACGGGAACGCCACCGGCCGCGGTCACGTTTTCCGCCAACGGCACGAACGCCGCCAAGGGAACGACCGCGACCTTTACCGCACCCGGCGTTTATAATTTCAGTGTCCTCGTCGCGGACGCCTTTAACCTGAAGGCCACCAGCAGCGTTAGCGTAACGGTGAATCGGTCGATCGTGTTCGCACCGGCAACGCCCACGCTGGCCAGTCACGCCACGCAGCAGTTCACCGTTACCGGCAATGACCAGTTCGGTGCCGCGCTGAGCCTGGGGAGCGTGAGTTGGTCGGCCAGCGCCGGTTTGATCGACAACACCGGATTCTATACGGCTCCCTATGCTACAGGTCCGGTCACGGTGACGGCCAGCAGCGGATCGTTCACTGGTTCGACGGTGGTGAAGGTGAATAATGTCGCTCCAACCGTGGCAACCGTAGCGGCCGCGTCGCCTAGTCAGGTAACCGGCACGACCGCATCCCTTTCCGTTCAAGGCGCTGACGACGCCGGCGAGGCGAATCTCACCTATACCTGGACCACGACGGGCACGCTGCCAGCCGCAGTGAGTTTTTCGGCCAATAGCAGCAACGCGGCGAAAAACACCACTGCCACGTTCACGAAAGCCGGCAACTATAACTTCCAGGTCACGATCAGCGATGCTGGCGGACTTTCGACCACCAGCAGTGTGATTGTGAACGTGAACCAGACGCTCACGAGTATCTCAGTCCAGTCACCCACGGGGCTTGCGGCCGACGGCACCGAGCAGTTTGTGGCTACCGGAAACGACCAGTTTGGCATGGCCCTTGCAAACCAACCGCAATTCGTCTGGTCGCTCGTCGGCAACGGAGCGATTTCGGCCACGGGGGTTTTCACGCCGTCGTACACCACCGGCACGGCGACCATCCAGGCCACGAGCAATTCCATTACCGGCAGTGCTCTCGTTACGCTTCCGGGCGCGGCTCAATTGGCCGCCAATTCCAATGTTTGGAACACCGTCAGTTCGTGGACCAGCACGACCTTTGGTTCCGCGGTAGGAAGCCCGGGACTACGAGGTGTGACCGGAGATGGGGCTGTCTTCAATTCGGCGGCCGGGGGCACGGTGAACCTGGATGGTGTCAGCCCCAGTCTTGCGAACGTGACGTTCAATAGCACGGGCAGCTACACCATTGCCCAGGGTTCCGGGGGAACGCTGCACCTTGCCAACGGCCCCAGCCCAACGACGCTGACCGTCGCTGCCGGCTCGCATACTATCAGTGCTCCCGTGGCACTGGACAGCAGCGTCATCGTGCTTCCGACCACCGGCAGCCGATTGACCATTTCCGGCGGGATGAGCGGCACCGGCACACTGACCGTCAACGATCGTGGAACGGTGGTTCTCACGGGTACGAATAGCTATACCGGCGGCACGACGGTCTCCGCCGGTACGCTCATCTTGACCAATTCGTCCGCGATCGCCGCAAATACAAGCCTTACGGTTGGCGCGGGCGGAACGCTGATCTTCGATCCGTCGCTGGCCGCGGTTCCATCCGTGGCTGCGACGACTTCGATCGCCAGTTCGGCAGGTACGATGGTTACGTCCATCGCCATGCCCAACGACAAGACTGTGGTTACGTCCGGTGACACCAAGGGAACAACTGCCGCGCCGCTTGCCACAAAGGTTGCCTTACCGAGCTTGGAATCCACTTCGCGTGATACGCACCCCAGAATCGTGCAAGATCATGTAGATGCCATGAATAACAACTTGGCCGGTGGTAATGTGCGGTTGCCGAATGTGCCGCTTTTTGGTGGGATTCGCCTAGGCTCGGCCCACCCTCCAGTTGCCGTTGCTTTGGGCACGCCTACCGTGGGTCTGGCCTGGCTACAGCAGGTTGCAAACGGTTCGGATAGTTCGGACCAGCATCCCAGGAAGGATCTGGCAATTCGGGCATTGGATGCCCTGTTTGCCCAATACGGCCGATGAGACATCTTCCTGCTACTAGCCACGATCGGGGTCTGTCTGCTATTATGGCATTTTCGACAATCCGGCCAAGATTTCTCCCGGCAGGTAATTGCCCGTGAATGATTTTGGTTTTGGTGGGACGAGTGAAACGAGCCACACTATTTCTTACAGGAGTCAGCAATGAAACGCGCAAAGATTACGATCGTTGGGGCAGGCAATGTCGGGGCAACCACCGCCCATTGGTGTGCGGCAGCCGAATTGGGCGACGTGGTGCTATTGGATATTCCCCAGACCGAGAACATGCCCAAGGGCAAGGCGCTGGATCTATTCCAAGCCGGCCCGATCATGGATTTTGACGCCCACATCACGGGGACGACTAAGTATGACGACACGGCCGGCAGCGACGTGGTGGTGATCACGGCCGGCATTCCACGCAAACCGGGTATGAGCCGCGACGATCTCTTGAACACCAATGCCCGCATCGTGGCTGCCGTCTCCGAGGATATCCGCCAGAGCAGCCCCGAAGCGATCGTGATCGTGGTCAGCAATCCGCTGGATGCGATGGTGCAAAGGGCCTGGCAGGTGACCGGTTTCCCGCCACAGCGGGTTTTGGGGCAGGCGGGCGTACTCGATACGGCCCGCTTCCGTGCTTTTGTGGCCATGGAACTCAACGTCAGCGTGGAAGACGTCTCGGCGATGTTGCTTGGCGGGCATGGCGATACGATGGTGCCGCTGGCCAGTTGCGCTTCGGTGGGCGGCATCCCCGTTACCAACCTCATTGCCCCCGAGCGGTTAGAACAGATCATTCAGCGCACCCGTGACGGTGGCGCCGAGATCGTTTCCTTGCTGAAGACCGGCAGCGCTTACTACGCCCCGGCCGCCGCTAGCGCGCAGATGGTCGAGGCAATCGTCCGCGACAAGAAGCGTCTGATCCCCTGCGCGGCTTATTGCAATAAGGAATACGGCGTTGGCGGGTTCTATGTCGGTGTGCCGGTGATCCTGGGCGCCGCGGGCGTGGAGCGGATCATCGAATTACAACTCTCGGAGAGCGAGCGTGCTGCTTTCCAGAAGAGCGTCGATGCCGTCAAGGGGCTTGTGGAGACTATGGCGCGGGCCACGGAGTGAGGTTCGCCCCTACCCACGCACGATCTGCCGCATGAAATCGACGCTCTTGCGGGTATTCTCGTCGGAGCCGTGGCACTCGATCGATGCGGCGCCGTCCCATGCGGTATCCTGCAAGTAAGCGATTACCGCTTTGATATTTTGGGCATTTACACCGCCGCCAACCGGCACTTCCGAAGAGCCGATGCCCGTTTCTTCGCCACGAACCGCAGCCGCCAGCGCCGGCGAGACGTCCTTGATGTGGCAATGCGTCAAGTACTTGCGCAGGGCCTTGCAGAAGTCGAGCGGATCCTTGCCGGCGATGAATGTGTTGCCCGTATCGAAGTTGAAGCGGAGGTACTGTGAGTCGAAATGTTCAAACAGCCGCGTCATGAATTCGAGGTTGCTCGTATACGGTCCGTGGGTCTCGACATTGATGATCACGCCGTAGTCCTCGGCCCAGGAGAGGCACTGGCGGTAATTGTCGCAGGTAATGCGGAAGACTTCTTCAAACGACATTCCCGGCGTCTCGAAGGCCCCATCAACCGTATCGACCATCGGGCAGCCCAACTCGGCAGCAAAGCGGATCGTCTGTTGCACGTATTGCACGCCGAAGGCCGAACCGTTGGGACCCATCATGGGGTAGGAGCCGTCGATCTGCGTGACGCTCAGGCCAAGCTTCTCCAGGTACTTTCGCAATGCCCGGGGATTGGATTGCAGCGAAATGCCCGGATCATAGCCCAAGGCTTGAATAAAATTCTGACCGTGGACCACGGCAAATTCGATGTGCCGCACGCCCAAGGCGGCGATCTTCTGGCAAGCGGTCTCGAAACTCTGGCTCAACGGCCGATAATTATCGGTGTGGATACCAATCTGGATCATGGCGAGGCTCCGGGAAAGGTGGTTTGCGGGGGTTGAAAACGGATAGGAATTTTTGATCCCGCGAAACGTTCCGATACTATCGTAAATGCCAATCGCGGTCAAGAACCCGCTGCAAAATTCGTTTTATCGCTGCCATAGGTTGACACCAGCAAGACGCACCGACTAGAATTGACGCGTTGTCTTTGACCATTAAGGGATGCGTCGTGTCTACTGTCTTGCCTCCAATCGCGCGATTCATGCCGGTCGCGATGCCGCCGGAGCCTGTCTGTCGGCTCTCGGTGTCGCAATATCACGAATTGGATTGAAGATCACAAATCTCGGAATCCATGTATTAACATCATGGCCTATTCTGTCTGTGCGCGGTAGAATAGTCCTGTACCATGACGTGTATGAGGACATACCGTGGATCGACTATTTGACACCTACCATTTGGACAAGACCGTTGTAACCGTATCTTCGCTGACGGGCGGCTCCGACGAGCCAGCCTTCTGGCACGCGCAGACGCCAGAATCGCGACTTCAAGCCTTAGAATTCATGCGACGGGTAATGTATGGAGATGCGGCTACCGCAAGACTTTAAAGAGTTCTTGCAGTTGATCAATTCAAACCAAGTTGAATACCTCCTTGTCGGCGGTTATGCCGTGGCCCACCACGGATATCCTCGTGCCACGGGCGATATGGATATTTGGGTAGCCGCCAATCTGGACGAAGACCTTGGCGTCGATTGATCGTGGCTATCCCTTCGCCCGCAAAAACGCGTTCATATTCTTCTTATATCCCTCCACACCCGGCTGCCCGTAAGGGTTAATGCCGATCAACCGGCCCTCGACAATCGTGGTGAGCATGAACATCTGGAAGACTTGCCCGAGCGTCGCTTCGTTTAACCGCGATAGACGCAGGTCGGTGGTGGGGCGATGGTCCTCGGCGTAGGCCTGGTTCGTGCCCGCGAGCGCGGCACGAAGAATGTCGGGCAGCGTCTTGCCGACCAACTCGTTGAGCTTGTCTTGATCGAAGGGCGATTTCTCGATGGCCAACGGCGGCCGGTCGGATTGCTCGACGATCAAGTTGGTGATCAGCTTGTCGCGACGGCCTTCCTGGTGCTGCTGACCGCGGGAGTGCAGGTCGCGAGTGTTGACCACCGTCAGCGGCGTCGTTCCCTGGTTGTCCTTGCCGAGACTCTCGGCCAGAAGCTGATCGTACCAAAGACCAACGGCCTCCAACCGCTTGCCCCAGGTGGAAAGGACGCGGATCGTTGCCCCGCGGCGGACCTCCATCAGACGCGAAACGGCAACGTAATCCAGCACCGGGTTTGCACCCGGCAGGGCAGTCCGAAAACGGTCGTTCATGGCGGCCGCGCCTTCCAGCAGTTTCACCACATCCAGCCCCATCACCGCCGCGGGGCAACGATCCGCGTCCTTTCCACCTGGGG
>Ga0073936_10004194_pt1 | contig 20161 bp, 14 predicted proteins | sample AliMusrvi5mmetaG_FD_87041 | JGI IMG/M metagenome (GOLD analysis project Ga0073936, IMG submission 87041) | Freshwater lake bacterial and archeal communities from Alinen Mustajarvi, Finland, to study Microbial Dark Matter (Phase II) - Alinen... | ecosystem: Environmental > Aquatic > Freshwater >... | reverse complement strand
GCTTGCTCCTCGACCACCGACTGCGGGAGATCGGGCAACGGCGTCTGCTCGAGCAGCCACTTCAGAATCTCGTCCTTCTGGCGGCCAATCTCGGCGGCCTCGGCGGAGCCCTGCAGGTTCTGGCGCACCATGTCGCGCAGGTTGTCCAGCGATGTGGCGCCGGCAGCCTTGGCAAACTCGTCGTTCAACTCGGGAAGTTTGCGTTCGCGAACCATGGTCACGGTGAGCGAGTAGACCGCTTCATGGCCGGCCAGCGTCGCGACCTGGAAATCCGCGGGCCAGGCGACCTTCAATTCGCGGGCCTGGCCCACCGTGGCGCCTTCCAAAGCCTTGACGATGCCCGGCAGGAATTCGTGGCCTTCCAGCAGGAGCACCCAGAAATCCTTGCCCTGCCCGAGCTCCGCCCGCTCCGGCGCGAGTTCAGCCACGGGCTTGCCGTCGCAGGTTCCGACGTAGTCGATGACGACGATATCGCCCTTGGCCGCAACGTGCGTGGCGTTGTCATCAAACTTGCCCTGTCGTTCGCGGAGGTTGCCGATGACCTGCTCGACATCCTCGGGCTTGACCTCGACCTTGTTGGCCTTGACCGCAATGCCCCGGTACGATGGCAGCGCGAATTCAGGCTCAACGTCGACGGTGACGCGAAAGGTCAGGGGCATGCCTTTCGCGACCTGGACATCGGTAACGTCGATCACGGCCACGGGCCGGAGCTTCTGGTCGTCGATCGCCTCACGGTAGGCGCGGGGGACGAGCCGCTCGCGAGTCTCGTCGAGAATCTCCTTGGCAAAGTTGCGCTCGGCGATCGCTGCGGGCGCCTTGCCGGGCCGGAAGCCTGGTATGCGCGCGTGCTTCGAGAACTCGTTCACCACCTTACGATACTCCACCGTCACCCCGTCAGCCGGGACCTCGATCGTGAGGACCTTCCGACAAGGATTGACCTGCTCAACCGTGACCTTCATGCATGCTCCTTCAGTTACCACTCGTTCTATTCTTTCATCGCCATCTGGAACTCGGCGTTGCTGCGCGTCTTCTTCAGACGGCCCACGATCAGTTCCATCGCCTCGACCGGAGGCACGCCGTTGATGGCGCGGCGCAAAATCCAAATCTTACTCAGCTCGTCGGGATGGAGCAACAGCTCTTCCTTGCGAGTGCCGGATTTCTCGATATTGATGGCCGGGAACACGCGCTTGTCGACGAGGGTGCGGTCGAGGCACAATTCCATGTTGCCCGTCCCCTTGAATTCCTCAAAGATCACCTCGTCCATGCGGCTGCCCGTATCCACGAGTGCCGTGGCGACGATCGTCAGGCTTCCGCCGTGCTCAATGTTGCGGGCCGCGCCGAAGAAACGCTTGGGTTTGTGCAGCGCATTGGCGTCCACACCGCCGGAAAGAATCTTACCGCTGTGCGGTTGGAGCGTATTGTAGGCGCGCGCCAGACGGGTGATGCTGTCGAGCAGGATCACCACGTCACGACCGCACTCCACCATGCGCTTGGCCATTTCGATGACCATTTCCGCGACCTGAACGTGACGTTCTGGCGGCTCATCGAAGGTCGAACTCAACACCTGCGCCTTGGTGTTACGTTCCATGTCCGTGACTTCCTCGGGCCGCTCGTCGATGAGCAGCACGATGAGATGCGCCTCGGGATGGTTGGCGGAGACGCTGTTGGCAATCTTCTGCAGCAACACGGTTTTGCCCGTGCGTGGCGGCGCGACGATCAAGCCGCGCTGCCCCATGCCGATGGGCGTAAACAAGTCCATGACGCGCATCGAGATTTCTTCCTGTTCGCGCTCCAGCAGGAACCGCCGGTCGGGAAACAGGGGCGTGAGATTCTCGAACGGAATCTTGGACTTGCATTTGTCGGGATCGTCGCCGTTGACCCGGTCGACCTTGAGCAAGGCAAAAAAGCGTTCCTTGTCCTTGGGCGACCGGATCTCACCCTCGACCAGATCGCCGGTACGCAGGGCGAATCGGCGGATCTGCGACGGGGAGACATAGATGTCCTCGGGACAGGGCAGGTAGTTGTAGTACGGCGAACGAAGGAAACCAAAACCGTCGGGCAGGATTTCCAGCACACCCCGGCCATGCAGCGAGCCGTTGACACGCGCGTTGGCCCTCATGATCTCGAAGATCAACTCGTGCTTCCGCAAGGCACCGAGTTCCACAAGACCGAACGTCTCGGCCATGGTGTTCAGGTCGATCACCGTCTGCTTCTGGAGTTCGAACAGGTTGAGCGCCTGCGGCTTGCCTTGCGGCCGCTGCGGTGCCTGGGTCAAAGGCGGCAGGGGGCCGTTGGGCGGAGTCTGTGATGGCGATACGGCAGGAGCGAGGGCCTGGGGGGCCGCAGGATCCGGCGGCGGCACTTCAGGCCGCGGGGCCGGCTGCCACGCGTTGTCGCCGTTGCTCATGATGCCGCCAGCTTGCGGCAGGATCACGGGCGGTTGATTCGACGACTGGGGATGGGGGCGGCCTCCGCGGTCACGTCCGCCGCGCTGCGGACGGCCCCGGCGTCCGCGATGTTCCGGTCGATTCTGATTGTCGTTACGTTCGTCCATGGTCATGCTCCCCAATAATCCTCATCACTTCAATCGTCTGCTGCCGGAGCAGTTCGCGCGATCCGCCGTTATAGATCACAAAGTCGGCCCGTTCCGTCTTGCGGACTTGCGGCCACTGACTTGCTAGGCGCCGGCGCGCCTCATCTCCGATCAATCCGCGATCCGCAAGGCGCCGCAGTTGCTCCGCCTCGGGGGCGGCCACACAGACCACCCGGTCCCAATTCACCTCGTCGCCAATCTCGTAGAGCAACGGGATCACGGCCGCGGCCGCCGTCTCCGCTGGCCCCCGCTGCGCCAGCCACACACGCAGCCGGCGCATGATTTCGGGATGCGTCAGCGCGTTGAGGTCGGCCAGCCGTTGTTCGTCCTCAAACACCAGCCGACCGAGTCTGCTCCGGTCGATGGCGCCTCCCGGCTCCACAATGTCTCCGCCGAACCGTTCCACAACGGCCCTGTAGACGGCCTCACCCGGCGCCAGGATCGCATGCGCCAGCACATCGGCTTCGCACACCGGAATTCCCAATTCAGCCACGTACGACGCCACCAAGCTCTTCCCGCAGGCAATGCCGCCCGTTATGGCTATTCTAACCATGAGACCAAGAACACATGCGGCTAAAGGAACCTTTGAGCGGCGAACTGTTCGTCCCGCCTGGAGACATCACGCAGGATAATATGGAATTACGCAAAAGGACGAGGTTGGTTGGAACACACCGGAACCAAGGTATGGCAAGTAAACAGCGCCATACTACAGGGACGCGCAACCGTGTCAACACCAATCTACCACCCGATGCAAAACCCACCCCTAACCCCTCCCAGGAGGGGAACTCCCTCGGACTTATCCGATCACTCCCCTCCTTGGAGGGGTCGGGGGTGGGTTCGTCCATCTCTCACAGCAGTGTCGGTTGCTCCAAACCCTTCAAGAGGGAATGGAACTCCAACCGCTCGTAAAACGCCCGTAGCCGCGCGGGTGACTCCGGCTGCACGGCCAACGCACCCCACCCCGGTGAACAGTCCAGATCGCGCCGCAAACGCACCAAGTGGACATTGTTCTCCACCAGGGCGCGCGCCTCCGCCAACCGCCCGCGAATGCGCTCCGATTCCACTTCCGCCAATCGCTCCCACAACGAGTCAAGGGAACCAAACTGCCCCAGCAACTTGGCTGCCGTCTTCGGTCCCAGGCCTTCCACTCCCGGGATGTTGTCGACCGCATCGCCGGTCAAGGCGAGCCAATCGACGATCTGGTCCGGATAGACGCCTGTCTTCGTGCGCACCGCCTCACGCCCCACTTTGGGCTCGTCCCTTGACGCGGCAATCAGACAGACACGATCATCGACCAACTGGAAGAGATCCTTGTCGCTACTCGCGATCAGGACCTCATCGGCCCCTTCGGCGGACGCCCACGCGGCGAGCGATGCCAGGACATCGTCAGCCTCCTGGCGGTCCAAACGGACCACTGTCACGGCCGCGCGCTCGAGATACTCCATGATCGGCGGAATCTGGCCGCGAAGCGCATCAGGCATGGGTGGCCGTTGCGACTTGTAGGTGGGCAGTCGTGCCAGGCGTTCCGCAGGGCTTCCACCGTCCCACGCCACAACCAAGTGCGTCGGCTTCCAAATCTGCTGAAATTGGTGGATCGCACGGATGAAGCCGAAGACCGCGTTGGTCGGCGTGCCGTCGCGGGTGCTGAGGCTCTTAATCCCGAAGAAGGACCGGTAGAGGTGACCGGTCCCGTCAACCATCAAGAGACGCCGAAACGACATGTCAGTTCAAAACGGTCGGCGCGACGCCGGGCGCCATCGGCGTCACAGCAGGCTTGTCACTCTCAGTATTTCGAATCGACTTGCCGGCGGGATCGACCAGTTTCGCTGTGACGAAGATCAGCAGGTTCTTCTTGATGCTTTGCTCGGACTGACTGCGGAACAGAATACCGATCAGGGGAATGTCGCCAAGCAAGGGAATCTTGTCATTGACCTTGGTCAACTGCTCGGTGATCAGGCCGCCCATGACAACGGTGGCGCCGTCGTAAATCGATATCTGAGTATTCAGCGTGCGAACATGGAAGAACGGCTGGGGCATATTGAGCTGCTCGGTGGAGCCGTCGGCGCGATGGATGGTCGAACCGTACTGGAACCACGTGGGATCGGTGACGACTGAGGGGGTCATCGTGAGATTGATCATATTCCCATCAGGGCTAACCTCGGGCAGCACGGTCAGGATCACGCCGACTTCGCGAGTCTGGAAGTCCTGAGGCACGACGACAGTTTCCTGAACGGTATTGGCGGCCGTGTTGTTGGCGGCACCCTGAATCTGTCCGCCCTGCACCTCGAAGGTTGTCGGATAGATGTACTCGGTGACAACACGGATCGACGCTTCACTGCCCGACCGAGTCGTGACCTTGGGGGCTGACAGCAGGTCGGCGTTGCCATTTTGCTCCAAGGCGTGCAGGACGGTGGAAAGTTGCGGGTTCGTCAGGACGCCCGACAGGGAGAATATGCGCCCCAGGGTGCCCGCGCCGTTGCCCTCGGGTGTTTCGGTACCGGTGCTGGCGTCGGTTCCCCAGAATCTCAGCCCCGATGTGAAGCCGCCGGATGTGTTGTTCTGGTTCACCACGATGCTCGGCGTGGCGCTGAGCGGCGTGTAGGCAGACACCTTCTTGGTCGCCAGTTCCCAGTTGTCGTTCAGCAGCCATTCCAAACCAAGTTCCTGCAAGTCGGTTTCGTTAACCTCGACAAAACGAGCCTCGATCTCGACCTGTTTGGGTACGACGTTCAACTCGGCCAGCAGTTTTTCGAAGATTGCCAGATTCTCCGCCGTATTGCCCACGATGACCTTGCCGATGGCGGAGTTGTAGGTGATGGACGATCCCTTCGGGAACTTGACACCCATCTTCTCAAAACTTTCTTTGAGGTCGGCAACAGTTCCGCCCATTTCTCCGTTTTCGATGGTGTCGACGGTCTTGCCGCCCCTGGTTACCGTTGCAGCGGCTTTTGGCGCCGCTGCAGCCGTGGCGTTCACGCGCTCAATGAACGTGGGTTCCACGGGATACATGCGGACTTCCATCTGGGCGGGATCGTAATCCTGCGGAACAATCATGACGATGTTACCGTCCACGCGGTAACGAAGGCCAGCCACCGAGGTGATGATCTTCATAGCGGACAACATTGATATGTAGCGGGCCGTGAAGGTGATCTCGGGTACCGTTGGGCCACCGCCGCCGCCAGTTCCCGCATCGGGGAAGAGCGCATCGCCTTTGGCAGGCGCAGCCGTTGCGGAGGCGCCACCAGCCGGATTCAGGTTCAGGATGATGTTGATACCCTTCCTGGACGGGTCGTTTTCGCTCTTATCCGCTTCGACGCTGGCCTTATTCAGGAAGTCGACGACATCGTGAATGTTGGCCTGGCGGAACTCGATCTCGGGGATGATGATCCGTTCCATCTTCTTGAGGATGTTGTTGTCGGCAGCCGGGGTGTTCGTTGGGGTCCGGGTGGCGGTGGCGCTCAGCGCCTTGTATTGCGGCGGGTTCCACGCGTCACGCACCTGGGCGGACATCTTGGCGGCCGTGGCCAACCGTTCGGTGGAAGCGGTGTTGTACTGGAGGGTGCCCAGTTCCTTAAGGTAATGCATGGCTTCGCGATTGTCACGTTCCAGAGCCAGAACGGATTCAAAGCTCGCGCGTGCCTTGGCATAGTCGCGGGCGGCCATGAACCGCTTACCTTCCATCATCTGTTTGTCGACTTCCGTTATGGCCCCTTCTTCCACGGTCTTGGTCGGGGCGGGGGTCGCCTGCAGTTCCTTCTCGAGCTTCGTCTTGAGACCCTTGAGGTTTTTGTCTGCCGGGAAGCGGGTCGATGCGTCTGTCGCCTTGGCAAGGGCCTCGGTATTCTTGCCGGCCTTCATCAAGCCGAGGGCCACGCGATATTCGCATACCGGAATACGCTCGATGGCCCTCGTGCGCTCGGCGGAGGTGCCATGCAACTTGGCAGCAGCCTTTTTGTAGCCATTCAAGGCGGCGGGATAGTCGCTGTCTTTCCAGGCCTTGTCGGCATCCTGAATCGCCATCTGTCCATCCTTGGCATCCGCCTGACGGCGAACGACTTCAACATTAGCGATGGCTTCGGCTTCACCCGTACGTCCAGGTTCAGCAGGAGCAACAGCGGGCTGGGCTTCGGCAACGGGCACCGGGGCGGCTGGCGCGAGGGCCGCGGGCTTCGCCTCCTCGACTTTGGCCGGCGGCACTTCCTCGATCGGTTTTGCCGCAGGAGCGACTTCGGCTTTGGGCGCCTCGACCACAGCCGCAGGGGCAGCTTCGGGGGCGGCCATCTCGGGCTTCTTTTCGACGGGCTTGGCAGGCGCAAGCTCCTCGATTAGCGGCACGGCGGCCGGGGCGGTCTCCGGCTTGGGCGCCTCGGCCGCCGGGGCTGCGGGCTTCTTCGGCTCGGCGGCTGGCAGCAATTCTTCGATCTTGGGCTCTGCCGCAGGAGCAACGGCACCAGCGGCCTGCTTCTTCTCTTGCTTAAGTTCCTCGATCGCGGCGTCGTTGGTCTTTGGCGCGTCTTGCGCACGCACGACCAAGGCCGCAATGGCAATCAACAAGCTTGGCAAGCCGATATAGAACAGGCGTTTGGCTGTCATAGGGAACATCTCCTCAACAACGTGCGATGCGCGGCACGAATGCCTACGCCCCCTCTTCCTTGGTGTCCCGGACCGGGGGGGCATTTGGCGTCTCGCCCCCTATCCAGACATCAGTATCCCGCGAAGGGTCGTGTATTAGAACACGGTTCGTATCCGTGTCAACCTTTTTGACCCGATATTTGGACCCCTTCACCTCAAACTCGGAATCAACGCGGACGGGAATACGGGCACCGTCAAAACCGGAGATCAAGACGACTTCGTACTCGCCGCGGGGCACAACCTTGTCCTTGACCAGGGGAATTTGCTTGCCCAAGCGTTCGACAGTAAGCGTCGGGCCCTCGGGTGCTTTTTCATCGTAGGCAACAACCTTGAAGCCTTCCACTTCTTCGCCGATTCGCTTGTTGAAACTCTGCCCGTTCCTGCGGTTGCTGTTGATCTGGAATAGATAGACGCTCTCCGAAAGTTTGCTCGCGCCTTTGAAGACGAGCGGGAATGGAATCGGCGTGATGGAGCCGACCTTTACTTTGGCCAACGGCGGCGGGTGACTGGCCGGGTTGCGCGGGTCGGTGCCGAACTTGTACTCCTCGAGGTTGGTGAAGCCGTCGTTATCGGCATCGCCGTTCGCGTCCGTAGGGTCGAGCGGGTTGAACCCGTGCGCAATCTCCCAAGCGTCAGGCATCCCGTCGTTGTCCCGGTCCATCGTATCCTTGTCCGAGCCTTCAATCGGCTGGGGTGTCTTGCAGTAGGGGCAATTCGTGGCGGCATAAGGGATTGGCCGATCGCAATTGACGCAGCTCACGCGCAGTTCCGGCAGCAGCAGGTGGTTCGTCCATTCGGTGACTTGCAGCGGACCGTCGAGCAATCGGTGATCGGCCTCGAACCCCGATCGATCGACCGGCTGCGCCTCTCCGTGCTTGGGTTTCAGATGGTTCAGTTCATTATCGAAGGCGAGCTGCCGGCCTTTCAGTAACTGGGCGTGAACGGCCAGCATGATCAGCGACACAAACAGGACCAGCAGGATGACCGACGCAATGATGCGGTCGTAGGTCCTCTTCAGCCACTGGCCAATGCCGCGAACGCTCATGGTGCTCCTTCTGCCCTGGCCGGGGAGGCCGCCGGCTTCGCGAACTGGTAAACGTCGACCTCCATCCTGACGGACACGGGCGTATCGCGCCCGCACACAATGCGCAGATCGGACGAGAGAGCCGCAGCAGGCACGGGTTTGGCCGGCGCCGTCGCGCCTCTCGCCGCCCTCTTCGCCGCTGCGCCCTTCAATCCCGCGGACGGCGCGGGCGCCGCTTCGGGGGCTTTGGCGTTCATCTTGCTGTCGCCGACCAGTTCCACCCTGGTGACTACCGTGAAGAGCGGGTTGCGGGCAAAGCCATCGAGCACCCGGATCAGTGCGCTTTCGTTGGCTGCAAAATCAAACGAGAAATGCCAAGTTCCAAACATCTTGCCCTCGGGCACGAGCCCGGCCTCGGCGTCCACCGTATTCATCGCCGGACCCGACGCCCCACCAGCACCCTTGTGATGCCCCGACGGCGGCACGGCGGCGGCACGCGCCGCACCAGCGCCTGTCGCTTCCTCCTCGAATTCCTCGCGCCCGATTCCCCGCAACTCGGCGATACGCGACGTGCAAAGCACATCGAAAAGGCTCTGGACGATCCGTAGCTGCTGCGTCAGGCGGGCCACATCTTTCTGAGTCGGCAAGCCCCCCGTCATCTGGCGGCCGAAGCTGAAGTCGAATTCCTTCTTCCCGAGCACGGTGACTCCCGCCGCTTCGGCCTTGACCAGCATCGCCTCACGGGCCTCCCAGAACTGTCCGACAAACTTCGCGGGACTCTGCTCCAAGGGTTCCACCTGCCCCCGGCTCAGTGCCCCGAGAAGGCTGCTGATTTCCTTCTCGATCACGTCAAGGTTGGCCCGCTCACGTTCCAGGTTCTGATCAGAGGGGAACGGGTTGCGCCCATAAAGGAATTCGAGCCGGCCCTTGGTATCGTTAAGCGAGGCCTCGGCGCGGGAAAACGCCATGAACCCGCGGACGAGGAGCACGCCCACGCCTGCGAAGAGCAGCGCGAACAGAACCACGGCAGCGACGATGATTGCTTTCCGACGTGAACGCATAACGCCTCGATCGTTAATCAGCCTCCGGCGGGCTTTTCGGCTTTCGGCTTCGCCGGCTTGTCATTGAGTCCCGCATCGATCACGAACTCGCTGACGTAGTCTGTGCCGGACACGGGCTTGATCTTGCGGATCTGCACGTCGTCCGACAGGTACCCCACGCCCTTGAGGGATTGGGCAAAATCGGTAATCGCCTGATGGCTGACCTTATCGCTGAAGCCCATCCCCTGAATGGCCAGGCGGGTTGTCGTCGCTCCGCCATCGCCCTTGGCGATCGGCTCAATCGACGTCAACCACATGCCTTCGACCACGCGCTCATGCACGTCGTTCAGGATGGCCAGCCACCGCGTCCGGCTGGCGATCAGATCGGAGAGCACTCGGCCCTTGGCGACCACGACGTCTTTCTGTTTGGCCAGCTCGTTCAGGCGGTCGTTCGGCGCCGCCAACTGGACGATGCGCGCCTGCACTTTCCCGAGCCGGTCTTCGGCCATGGACCTCATCCGGTGCAGGAAGGCGCCGAACACCAGCATGATCAGGATCAGACCCGCGGCCGCCATGGCAAAAAAAGGCAATCGCCGATGCAACACCTTGCGCGCCACCAAGTCCGGCGGCATCAGGTTGATCTCGACCGGGCACGATAGCGAGCGACGAAGCGCCAACCCGACAACCTCGCCCAGCAAATGCACTTCAGCCCCGATCTTCTCCGAGGAGACTCGGGGACTGACGGCCACATTCCTGAAAGGATTCAGGAAATCAACGTCCATCTTCAGTTTGTCCCTGAGGAACGTGTTGGCATGCGGGATGATGGAACAACCGCCGGCCAGCAGGACCATCGTCGGCTGACTGCCGCCTTGCTGGCTGCGGTAGAAGTTGATCGTGCGCGTCACCTCGGCATGCAGACGCGTCATGACGTTGCGGACGATCTTGGAGGTGCGATCGGCCACGCCGACTTCGTGCCCTTCATAAGCGCCGCCGAAGCCCACGAAGGCGTGCGCCACCTTCAATTGTTCGGCCTCCTCGAACGAAAGCTCGAACTCCTTCATCACATCCTTGGTCACGGCGATGCCGGCCACGGGAATGCTGCGGCTGAAGATTCGGGTTCCCTCAACGAAAACGACGTTCGTGGAGCGGGCGCCCATATCCAGAATCATCGTGCAACCGGTCAGATCCGCGTAATTGTATCGCACGGCGTTGTACAGCGCGAGCGGCGACACGTCGACGAGAACTGGCTCCAACCCCGCCGCCTCAACGCAGTCGGTCAGATTCTTCACCTCATCGCCTTTGACAGCCACCAGCATCACACTGAGATCGCCGGTTTCCTGCCCCACGAGCTGGTAGTCCCATACCACCTCGTCGATTGGAAACGGCACATTCTGCTGGGCTTCGTAGCGAACGATCTGCGAGATCTTGTCGGGTGCCACCGGCGGTAGCTTCACGTAGCGCGGGAAAACCATCTGGCCGGAAATTGAAATTGCCACGCGGCCCGGACGGATGCCGCTGGTCCTGAGAATGTCACGGATGGCGGAGACAATGTACGCCGAAGGATCGGCCGTGCTGTCGGGGTCCACCCCCAACGGCGCGATGGCATAATCGACCAATTCCAGACCGGACGGCTTGACGGACTTGAATTCCGCAATGACCAGCTTGCTGGCACCAATGTCGAGCGCGAGAATTCGATCGTGACCAAGCATGGGCTTACTTCACGGCCTCATAGTCGTCGTAGCTGACATAAGCGAAAGGCGTCAAAGGCTTGGCAAGCACCAGCCCTTCTTTCGGCACGAGCTTCGTGGTCTTCCACCAATCCGCCGGCAGGGGCTGCGCTTTTGGAAGCTTCCCTTCCGTTTGCGTCGCCACCACGTCGCCGCCGGACAGAACCTCCACGGCCACGGCCACCACGTCGCCATAGCGCGCGAGCGTATTCGGCCGGATGTAAGCGGAACTCAGATGATTACGCCCGCGAGCCACATCCACGTTCGTCACCTGCCCCTTCAGGAACGTGAACTCCCCGGTCGCCTTGTCGTGCAGCAATGCGTAATAGACAAGAACCAGCTCGTCGATCCAGTCGGGTTCCGAATCGAAAACCACCTGCATCTCGGCCCACTCCCGGCCCGGCGCGCGGCCGCGGGGAAAGATATCGGGAACCTTGACCAAGCCGCGAGGACCGTTGCCCGTGAACTGCCGGATACGAACGGGAGACGCAGCAGCAGTGCCGCCGGCTCCCCCAGCGCCACTAGCGGCGCCCGTCGTGCGGGGGCGGACGCCCTGGGCCGACAACTCCGACGCAGTCAGCGCCGCCACGGCAATAGCGGTAGCCAGGAGAGTCCATGATCGAATGACATTCATCGATTCCGCTCCTTTGTAGGCGAATATCAACCGTCCCTACCTCAACAATGTCGGCCAGTATAGTAGGCGCCTTGGCGAAAGCCAACCAAAAAACGGAACCGAGAATGTGCTTGTTCGGCACCTTGGAGAGGCGTACAAATTCACGCTCATTATGAAGAAAACCAGTATCGGAATCGTCGGTTGTGGCAATATCAGCGGGATTTATTTCAAGGCCGGGCAGACCTTCGAGAATCTCGCCATCGCGGCATGTGCCGACCTCGTGCCGGAAAAGGCCCGGCAGCGCGCGCAGGAGTTCGGGGTGCCCAGAGCCTGTACCGTCAAAGAATTGTTGGCCGATCCCTCCATCGAGATCGTGGTCAATCTCACCGTACCCAAGGCTCATGCCGCCGTCGACCTCGCGGTCTTGCAAGCCGGCAAACACGTGCATGCCGAAAAACCCCTGGCCGTGACCCGTGCAGACGGCCAACGCATCATGAAACTGGCCCGCCAAAAGGGCTTGCGGGTGGGTTCGGCTCCGGACACGTTCCTCGGCGGTGGGCTGCAAACCTGCCGCAAATTGATCGATGATGGCTGGATCGGCCGCCCGGTGGCGGCCACGGCCTTCATGATGTGCCGCGGCCACGAGAGCTGGCACCCCGATCCCGAGTTCTACTACGAGGTCGGCGGCGGCCCGATGTTCGATATGGGCCCGTATTACCTGACCGCGCTCGTCAGCCTGCTCGGACCCGTAAAGCGCGTCACCGGCGCCACCGGCATCTCGTTTGCCGAGCGCCTGATCACGAGCCAGCCCAAGTACGGCAAACGCGTCAAGGTCGAGACCCCCACGCATGTCGCGGGCCTGCTGGACTTCGCGAGCGGCGCGATCGGCTCCATCATCACGACTTTCGATGTCTGGCACGCCGAATTGCCGCGCATCGAGATCTACGGAACCGAAGGGACGCTCTCGGTGCCGGATCCGAATTGCTTCGGGGGCCCCGTCCGCATCCGCCGCGCCGGCATGGCCGAGTGGAAAGAGGTACCGTTGGCGTTCGGCTATGCCGAGAACAGTCGCGGGATCGGCGTCGCCGACATGGCGGCTGCCATCCGCGGCAAACGACCTCATCGCGCCAATGGCGAACTGGCATTCCACGTGCTCGATATCATGGTCGCCCTGCACGAAGCGTCGGATCGGGGCCGCCATATCACGCTGAGCAGCACCTGCAAACGTCCCGCGCCCCTGCCCCTCGGACTGCGACCGGGAACAATCGAGTAACAGGACATCTTATGAAAAAAGCACTGATCGTAATGGGCGGATGGGACGGGCACGAACCCAAGCAATGCGGCGAAATCGCGGCCAACCTGCTGCGCAAGGAAGGCTTCGACGTGGAACTCTCCACCACGCTCGATAACTACCTCGACACGGCGAAACTGAACTCACTGAGTTTGATCGTGCCGGTCTGGACCATGGGCAAGATCACCAACGAACAGGCCAAACCCCTGTTCGACGCCGTCCGTAGCGGCGTCGGACTAGCCGGCTGGCACGGCGGCATGTGCGACGCGTTCCGCGAGCACACCGAGTATCAGTTCATGACCGGTGGCCAGTGGGTCTCGCACCCCGGCGGCATCGTCGACTACACGGTCAACATCAAGAACCACGCCGACCCGCTCGTGGCCGGAATCAGGGACTTCAAAATGAAGTCCGAGCAATACTACATGCACACCGACCCCGGGAACAACGTGCTGGCCACGACCACGTTCAGCGGCGAGCACGGCGGCTATGACTGGGTCCTGGGCACGGTCATGCCGGTCGTGTGGACTCGCCCCTGGGGCAAGGGCAAAGTGTTCTACATGTCGCTTGGCCACGTGGCCAAGGACTTTGACGTCCCGGAGGTCCCGGAAATCCTGCGCCGCGGCATGGTGTGGGCGGCACGGTAGACATCCATCATTCAGGAGAAGCAAATGAAACATTACGCAAAAGCTAGTGCGATCAAGGTAGGGGTCATCGGATACGGCGGCGCCTTCAATATGGGGCGCGCGCACCTGAACGAAATGAAGCAGGCCGGCATGGTGCCGACTGCCGTGGCGGAAATCGACGAGAAACGCCTGGCCGTGGCCACCCAGGACTTCCCCGGCATCGAGACCTATACGTCCGTGGCCGGAATGTTGCGCAAGTCGAGTGTCGATCTGCTGGCGATCATCACGCCCCACAACACACACGCCAAGCTGGCGCTGCAGTGCCTGAACGCCGGCCGCCACGTGATATGCGAGAAACCCCTCGCCATCACCACGGCCGAGTGCGACGCCATGATCCAGGCCGCGAAGAAGCATCAGGTCGTGCTGTCGACCTACCACAACCGGCACTGGGACGGCATCATCCTCGGCGCCATGGAGCACCTCCGCAAGGGCCGCATCGGCAAGGTCGTCCGCGTCGACGTCTGCATGGGCGGCTACGGCAAGCCCGGCGACTGGTGGCGCACGAGTAAGGCCATCTCGGGCGGCATCCTCTTCGATTGGGGCGTGCACCTGCTCGAATACACCCTCCAGATGGTGAACTCGGATATCACCGAAGTCGACGGGCACCTGTGGTCCGGCATCTGGGCCAACCAGACCAAATGGAAGAAGGACACGAACGAGGACGAGGGCTTTGTGACCGTCCGCTACGCGAGCGGCGCCTGGTCGACCCTGCGCATCACCTCGATCGATGGCCGGCCGAACCACCCGTGGTTCAAGGTCGTCGGGACCAAAGGCACCATGATCTTGGACTGGGGCGCCACCGAGATTGTCACCCTGGACGCCGACGGCAACCAGGTCACGACCCGCTACGCCAATCCCAAGTCCGAGGGCTGGAAGCTCTACCAGAACATCGCCGATCATCTGGTCAAGGCCAAGCCGCTCGTGATCACAGGCGAGTGGGCGCGCCGGCCGATCCATATCCTGGACCTGGCACACCAGAGCTCGAAAAAAGGCTGCGCACTGAAGCCGACGTACAAGTAAGACAACTCGCTACCGTCGCAAGGGCAGGCAGGCCGCAAGGTTTGCCTGCCCTTGTGTTTTCAGCAGCCCGGAAGTGACATTCGTTCACCATCCGGGAACTTCCTCATCGTGCTCAATTCGCCATGGCTGAGCTCGACACCCGCTCGTTCGCCGCGGCCACGCGCACGTCATTTTCGGTTTCGGTAAGCAGGACATAATATGCCACGTTTACTGTTTGTTGACCCACTACGGCGAGACTGGTAAGAGGGAGGAATGGCCATCGCCATCCTCGGGGCCGAGAGCGCAGATGGCATCGGAATTCGAACGCCTCGTGCGAAGGAGACCGCCGCAATGACGAGACATGCCTGCGAACGAAACAGCCGGGAACTGAACCGCGATGTTGAAGGCACGGCAGAACGATCCTACGGACGGCAGGCGCCAACGCTGTTGCACTGCGCTCATCACGGCGACGGAATCGTACTGATTCGGCGTTTCGTGTTGTGCCTGCTGCTGGCGATGGGGGTTCCGACCAGCCTCAGCGTCTTCGGGGCAACCCTCAGCGTAACCAATAGCGCTGCTTCCGGGCCGGGAACGTTGAAAGAAGCGATCTCGATTGCCAATACCTCCGCCCCGCCGAACACCATCACGTTCAACATCAGTGGAACACCGACCATCTCCATGGGCGCAACCGCCCTCCCGGATGTGGTGAACACGATGACTATCGACGGCACGACGCAGCCGGGCTACAGCAACAGTTTCCCCAAGATCTGGCTCCAGACCCTCTCCACCTTCGGGTTCCGCATCACCTTCGCGACGAACGTAGTGCTCAGGGGGCTGAAGGTCAGCGGCGCCAGCAGTAGCGGCATCCAGTTGGACGGAGGGAGCAGCAACCGGGTTGAAGCCTGCCAGATCATCAGCAATACAGCGGGGATCTCTGTCGCCGAGTACTCCTGCTGGAATCTGATCGGCGGCTACGCGTCCAGCAACAAGAACATCGTCTCGGGCAGCACCTCCGGCTCCGGCATCGGGCTCTACGACGGGACTCACGACAACGTAGTGGCTGGCAACTGGATCGGCGTAGACCCAACCAATACCGCGGCGAGGATGCCAAATGCCCGGTGCGGGATAATGCTGCAGAACGCCTCGAACAACACGATCCTGGGCTCCGCCTCCGCTCCGCAACTCGTCTCCGGCAACGGCTCCTACGGCATCGAGGTCTACCTGCCTCAGGCCGCCGGGAACAGCATTCGCGGCAACTTCATCGGAACCGACCTCATCGGCTCCACCGCGGTCTCGAACGGTGCGGCCGGCATCTGGGTCAGCGGTGCCCCGGCCACGACGATCGGCGGCACGAACGCAGCAGACCGGAACGTGATATCCGGGAACGGCTCGAGCGGCATCAAGATCGATGTCGCAACAGCCACCGGAACCGTTATCAGGGGCAACTACATCGGCGTTTCCGCCTTCGGCTCTCAGGGACTGGCCAATCTGGGCAACGGGGTTGAGGTATGGGCTGGCGCTGGCGTGTCCATCGGCGGCCCGCAAAGCGCGGCCGGCAACGTCATTTCCGGCAACAGAGGGAGCGGTATCTACGCGATAGGTTCCGGCTACGCCGGAGCGATCCAGGGAAATATCATCGGATTGAATTCCACAGCGGCAGGGTCAATCTCCAATACCAGCGATGGGGTGACGCTCAGTGTCTCCGGATGGCACGTCGGCGGCACGAATGCGGCGGCACGGAACATCATCGGCGGCAATGGCGGCGACGGCGTGAATTTGGACCACGGAGCCAGTGCGAACGTGATTGAGGGAAATCTGATCGGATTGGACGGGAACAATCTGGCCAGACCGAATGGCCGGGGTGTCTTCATGGGCACCGCCGCCGACAACTGCATCGGGGGGACCACGGTCGCCTCGCGGAACATCATCGCCGGAAACCGGGGGGAAGGCGTGTACTTCGGCATCAATAGCGGCGCCAATGACGTGTGGGGCAACTATATCGGTGTGGCCGCTAACGGCGCCGCCCTGAGCAACGGTAGCTACGGCATTTACGGCGCAGCAACCAACGGCCTCATCGCCATCGGCGGAACGCTGCCGGGCCAGGGCAATGTCATCTCGGGCAACGGCAATGCTGGGGTCTACTTCGGATTGTCGGCGGTCGGCAATATCCTGGCCGGAAACCTTATCGGTCTGAACCCGAGCGGAACGGCCGCCATCCCGAACCATGGGGTTGCGGGGGCGAGCCTGAGTGGCGATGGACACGTCATCGAGAATAACGTGATCTCCGGTAACAGCGGAGACGGCATAGATATCTACGGGAATGGCTGTCAGTTGACCGGCAACATAATCGGTTTGTCCTCCAATGGCCTGAACCTTGTGACGAATGCCGGAGACGGGTTGGTGATCGAGGGTAGCAATAATGTCGTAGGCGGGACCAGTGCGACATCGCGGAATGTTATCGGCGGCAACGAAACCGGCATTGGTTTGTATGGAGTTGACACGATGCGGAACACCGTCATCGGCAACTACATTGGCATCGGGGCCAACGGCACAAATCGCGTACCAAACCGGGCCAATGGCCTTGAGATCGACACCGGTGCGTTGAACACGATCGGCGGATTAACTTTAGGGGAACGAAACGTCATCGAAGCCATATTCTTACGCACCGCCGAACAAAACACGATCCAAGGCAACTACATCGGGGCGGACGCCCAAGGCGTCGAGATTACAAATGTGGTGGACGGGATAGTGGTAAACGGTGGGCTCAGCAACATGATTGGGGGATCCATCCAAGGTTCCGGGAACATGATTGGCGGCTACACGGCTATCGAGATATTGGGTAGTACGGCCAACACCATCCACGGCAACTGCATTGGCGTGCGTCCAGACGGAAGCCGACTCCACTATGGGGCCAACAATGATGGAATTTACGTGGTCGACAGCACGGGCAACACGGTCGGTGGCACAAACTCCGGCGACGGAAATGTGATTGCTTACTACGACACCGGTGTCGACATGGCCAGCAGCAACAAGAATGCGATTCTGGGCAACTCCATCTATTCGAACGCCCTGATGGGCATCGATCTCAACTCTGACGGCACCGGCAACGCCAACGACCCCCTGGATGCGGACACAGGGGCGAACGACCTGCAGAACCACCCCACGATTACCAATCTGATGTCGCTGGCGGGAAGCGTGTGGGTGCGCGGTTACCTGAGTTCAAAGGCGCGGCAAACCTATCGCCTCGAATTCTTCGAGAACGACTCCTATCGCTCAGGGGGCGAAGGCAAGCGCTTCCTCGGGACGATCGCGTGTGCGACGGCCATGAACGGCACCGGCGTCTTCAGTGTGGTGTTGAGCGGCACGGCCACGGGGAAGTATGTGACGGCCACAGCGACCGATTCCGGAAACAATACCTCGGAGATGTATCCCTATGGGTCCAAAGCCACGGTCGCGCCGGATACCGACCATGACGGGATGCCGGACTTCTGGGAGACGCAATACGGGTTGGATCCAGCCTCTTCGAACGCCCCCTCCGCAGACCAGGACAATGACGGAATGAGCGACTATGCGGAGTACGTGGCAGACACGAGCCCGATCGACGGTGATTCGGACTTCAGAATCTCGAGTTTTGACAGTCAGTCCGGATACCAGGTCACATTCATGTCGTCTGCCGTACGCGTATACGATCTGGTCTACATGCCGGCCGTTGGCGGTCCGACAAACTGGATCACCGTGCTGACCAACCAGTTGGGCAACGGGAAGACGCTGACCCTCCCGGACAGTTGCACGAATCGAACAGGTGTCTATCGCGTCAAGGTCCGCATTCCCTAGCGGTCCACATGTGGCACAAGGACTACGATTGCGATAGCCCTTGGGAAGAAGATCTCACAGGGCACATGGCACATCTGCGCAGGTGCCACACGGGGAACTGCATGACAGGATCGACAGGATCTTACGGGATATTGTCAGACCGTTTCAGGCGGTCAGCACGTCGATGACCTGAGAGGTCGTCTCGCACTTGAGCAGGGCCGCGCGCTTGTCGGGATCGTTGAGGACCTGGCTGATCTCGGAAAGAAACTGGATGTGAGGCCCGGTCCGGCTCACCGACGAAATGGTCATGATGAAGATCTGGGACGGTTTGCCGTCCATGGAACCGAAATCAACGCCTTCCTTCTTGAGCGCGAGCGCGGTGACCAGTTTATCCACGGAATCGGTCTTGCCGTGGGGGATGGCGATCCCGTGCTGCATGCCGGTGGACATCTTCTGTTCGCGGTCGAGCACAGCCTTCAATGCCGCGTCACGATCCTTGATTCGGCCGCGCGTGACAAGAAAATCGATCATCTCGCGGATGATGTCTTCCTTCACGGTCGATTTCAATTCGAGGATGATACAATCCTCGGATAACAGCTTGCGCAGGTTCATTCCACCCCTCTTATGCCAAACAATAACTGTACCACCCCCCCTCTAGATTACCAGCAAAAACGACGGACGCCGCCGCGCATTGACATCCCGGCGCCGGGGCGACATCATGCGCCCATGAGTCTTAAACGTTTGCTCAGTGATGTCGCCCAGGGCCGGGTCACGCCCGAGGCGGCCTTCCGCCACATCGAAGCCACCCGCGAGAAGAATCTGGGGTTTGCCCGGGTCGATATGGACCGTCTGCGCCGCCGCGGGTTGGCAGAGGTGATTTTCTGCCAGGGAAAAACGCCGGAACAGGTGGCGCACATTGCGGCCGCCCTCATCGGACACGGGCAGAACCTGCTCGCCACGCGCGCCACGCAGGAGCAATACGAAGCCGTCCGCCAGCGTTATCCCAAGGCCCGCTTCCACGCGGACGCCCGCTGCATCACGCTCGACATCGTGCCACATCCCCGGCGTACCGGTGGAGTCGTGGTCATGTCAGCCGGCACGACCGACATCCCTGTGGCCGAGGAAGCGGCGCTGGTGGCCGAGCGCATGGGTGCGCGTGTCACGCGCCTCTTCGACGTGGGCGTGGCCGGGCTGCACCGCCTGCTGCCGCACGTGCCCCTGCTCCGCCGCGCCCGCGCCCTGGTCGTCGTGGCCGGCATGGAGGGCGCCCTGCCCTCCGTGGTCGGCGGCCTCACCGACTGCCCCATCGTCGCCGTGCCCACGAGCATCGGCTACGGCAGCAGCCTCAAGGGGGCCACCGCGCTCCTGGCCATGCTCAATTCCTGTGTCCCGGGCATCGGCGTGGTGAACATCGACAACGGGTTCGGCGCGGGCGTGCTGGCCGCCATGATGAACCGCCTGCCGGAACGGCATCGCCCGGCGCGCCGGACGGCTAAAACCAAGAGGAGCCGCACGTGAGCCGGATTGCATGGTTCGACAGCGTGGGCGGCGCAAGCGGCGACATGATCCTCGCGGCGCTGATCGATTTGGGCGCCGACGTCGTGGCGCTCAACGCGGCGCTCGACTCGCTCGGCGCCGCGCACATCCGCATCGAAACGCACCCGCACGCCGACCACGGGCTGCATGGCCTGCGCGTCGATGTCGATGCGCACGAACACGCCCACGAGCATGAGCACGGCCACGGGC
>Ga0073936_10004193_pt1 | contig 20164 bp, 15 predicted proteins | sample AliMusrvi5mmetaG_FD_87041 | JGI IMG/M metagenome (GOLD analysis project Ga0073936, IMG submission 87041) | Freshwater lake bacterial and archeal communities from Alinen Mustajarvi, Finland, to study Microbial Dark Matter (Phase II) - Alinen... | ecosystem: Environmental > Aquatic > Freshwater >... | reverse complement strand
TGCCCCAGCCAGCCGGATGACCACTGAAGAATTGCTCGCTCTCGAACAAGAAACCCTACTCCGGGAGGATCTCCAACGTGTCGGCCTTGCTCTATGATTCGAATCTTTGGGTGGCGCTGACCTTCTCCGCACACCCGCACCATCGCCGCGCAGTTGAGACATTCGCCTCGGCTACGGCTGAAAGCCCGGCCTGCTTTTGCCGGGCAACCCAGCAAAGCTTTCTGCGCCTCGCCACCACTCCCGCCTTGCTGCGTGCCTACCGGGCCGATGGTTTCACCAATCGCGACGCGGTGGATCTCCACGCCACTCTCATCCGACAGCCCAACATTCGGGTTCTTCCAGAGCCACCTGAGTTGGAAACCCTCTGGCATCGCCTCGCCGCCATCCCCTCCGCCTCGCCCAAACTCTGGATGGACGCCTACCTCGCCGCCTTCGCCATCCGCCATGAGGTCGAGTTCGTGACTCTGGACAGCGATTTCAAAAACTTCGTGAAGGACGGGCTGAACCTCCGGCTATTGGCTCCATAACAAGCCCAGCCGGGCCCAAGGACACCACACTGTCCTCACGCGACACCCAAGTTCAGAAGAAAACATTATCCACCCGGCACTTGCCTTGCCCTCGGGTTTCCCGATAGGTTCGCAACGTCATGGAAGCACGGGCAAACGAACTCCTCCCCCTCTCGGCAAAGATCGCCAGGGAGTTCGACAACATCCCGAGGCTCTCCCATGCCGCCATCACCACCCTCCGCGAGAAACTCGAGACCATGGGTTTCAATGGCCTAGACACCCTCGGCCTGCTGAAATCAGCGTCCTGCGGCATTCCAGAGGGGCACGGGCGGCTCGCCCGTCATCTTCTTCCCGCATCCCCCTAAGTTCACGCTTTCCCGCCTCCTCCACAAGGCCCTGGCTTCCCCTATAACCAATACAATCGCTCCATATGACAAGTTATTGGAATCCATCGGCCCGGGCGAAGGTCCTGATTGCCGGCACCTCCATTCCGATGCCGAAAGGCGTTCATTCGATTCAACATGTGGCATGCAATACCGGTTCCACGGAAGAATGAAGAATGGCCCCACCCCACCGCGATGAGCTATCCCAACGAGGAACAGCAAGCCGTGCTCAGGCAGCTTTATGGCACGCTGCTGGTGCTGGCGCCGGCAGGCACCGGCAAGACGCGGATTATGGCCAACCGCCTGTCTGCGGTGATTGCTGATGGCTTGCCGCCTGGCAGCACCCTTGGCGTCACCTTCACCAATCGAGCTGCGGAGCAGATGCGCAGGGCCGTTAGGGATGTATGTGGTTCCGCCGCCACAGACTGCCGCATCCAGACGTTTCACAGCCTATGCGCATGGATGCTGCGCATGGAAGCCCGCGACCTCGGGCTGCCTGCCGATTTCGTAATATACGACGAACAGGACAGCATCGACTTGCTGCGGGATTGCCTCACCGGCACCAGCGTCAGCCCGGACTCCGCCTTCTGGCAACTTTCGCAAATCAAATCCGACTGCCCAGCCGAATGCCTGAGCCTAGCAGAAATCCCAACGCTGGATCTGACCGGCCTCGCCGAGCCCTACCGCAAGGCGCTGCGCACCTATCACGAACATCTCGCCGAAAGGCACGCGCTCGACTTTCCCGATCTGTTATATCGCACCCGGGCGATGCTTGCCACCTTGCCAGACAAGAGGGAAAAGTGGTCCAACCGATTTCAGTGGATCCAGATGGACGAGGTGCAGGACACGCATCTTTCCGAATATGAAGTCCTGGGAGAATTCGAGGAGCGGGTGGAGGCGTTGGTACGCGAGGCGTCGCAGGGCTCTGCCCTTCGTAGCCTTGGCGAAGAACGGGAGCCGAAGCCGATTCTTTTCATCGACGAGATTCACTTGTTGCTGGGGGCGGGCAGGGCAGGCGGGAGCATGGACGCGGCAAACATCCTCAAGCCCGCGCTGGCCCGTGGGGCGATCCGGGTGATCGGGGCAACCACGATCAAGGAATACCGCCAGAGCATTGAGAAAGACGGGGCGGGTAGGGCGGATCCGGCCCGGTCCGCCCACTTGTCCGCCGAATGGCGGTGCGATTGGGTGGTGAACAAAAAAGAGGAAGCAATTCGCGTTCCGATGACTATTGCATTCACATCGCTCCCTCAGGGGAAGTCTGGGCGGGGCGAGGCCGCCCCAGCCCTACCATGGCGCTCGACGACGCGGCGCTGCGGGCGGCGGTGGAATGGTCGATCCGCTATCTGCCGGATTTCCGCTTGCCGGACAAGGCGCTGGATTTGGTGGATCAGGCCTGCGCGGCGGCGAGGTTTCAGACGTTGACGCCTCAGGTTGAAGAAGAGAATTGCGGCGGGACGCCGCAAGCACGGCCTGCCGCGGGACGCGGCAGCCACGTCCGCGGTGTGACGGTGGAACTGGACGAGAGCACCGAGGAATTGATCCCGCAGGGAGGCTTCAGCGAAGAATTCGGTGCAAGGAATCTGGAGCGCGTGATGGGCCGCTTGCTGGGCACGCCGATAGCAGAGGCATTGCTGAGTGGGAAATTCACTGCCGGGCAAACGATACGAGCCGCAGCGAATGGAAATCAGATTCAACTTCGATAGCAATAGGGCACCGAGAGAAGCACGCAGCTACGATCCGCAATCCATCTTCAATTTTCCTGCCTGAACTCTCTGTTGGGGGACCGCCAAAATTTCATGCTTCCGCTCAGATCAAATTGAGTATAGTCTGGTGTTGCGCAATTCTCACTCCCAACTGCCAACTGCCAGCTGCAACCCCAACCAACAACCCCATGAACCCTCGAATCCATCGACACGCCGCCTGCGGGGCCGTGCTGGCGGGCACACTTGCTCTGGCAGGGGCAGTGTGCGCTGAGGAGGCCCCTGCAGCGCCAGTCGCAGGACAGGTTCGATTTGACTTCGAGACAGGCGATCTCCAGGGCTGGAAGGTCGTCGAGGGAAAGCTTGCGCGCGTGGTGACTGATCGCCCGGAGTATCACAACAAGGGCGCCTACACCTCGCGCCAGGGCAGATTCCATCTGTCCACCGTCGAGGGCGTCAATGACGCTCCCGCCGACACCCAGCGGGGTGTGATCGAGTCACCGGTGTTTCTGCTGGATGCACCCGAAGTGTCCTTCCTCATCGGAGGCGGCTCGCACCCGGACACCTATGTCGCCCTGTGTACGCTCGACGGCAAGGAGCAGGCCCAAGCCCGCGGCAAAATGAGCGAAGTGATGTCCCGCGCCCAATGGAACCTGCCCCAACTGGTCGGCCAACCGGTGTTTCTGCGGGTCTTCGACGCCAACACCGGCGGCTGGGGCCACGTGACCCTTGATGATGTCGTCGCCACCGGACGCATCGACCCGGTGGCCAGCACCGAGCATTTCGCCAAGCGCAAGCGGGTCCTGCCAGCGGGCGTTGCCGACCCGGTGCCCATCGACGCGCTGCGGCTGGCAATCGAGGATCTGATCGCGACCTTCGGCCAGCGCTACCCCGACGGTGGGACGTTCCTCAAGGAACTCGACACATTGCAAAAACTCACCGACAGCGACGCGGCCGACCCAGTCGATTTGGCCGCCAAACTCGCCGAACTGCGACAGCGGGCCTTGTTAGCCAATCCGCTGGTCAGCGGCCGCCCGCTCGTGTTCGTGGCCAGACCCCAGTATGCCGCCATCTATCATGCCATCGACACCTTGTTCCAGGCCGGCGAGGCCACCGAGGGCAAGTACGCCCCCGGCGGCGCGCTCAAGTTGCTAGACATCGCCACCGGCACAACCCGCACCCTCGTGGATGCCCCGCAGGGCACCGTGCGCAGCCCCTGCGTGCACTTCGACGCCAACAAAATCCTCTTCGCCATGCGTCGCGGTGCCAAGGAGAATTTCCACATCTTCGAGATCAACGCCGACGGCACCAACCTCAAACAACTGACCTTCGCGCCGGGCGTGAGCGACTTCGATCCGATCTATCTGCCAGACGGCGGCATCGTCTTCTCCTCGACCCGCGAGCCGAAGTTCAACATGTGCAGCCAGGACATCGGCGCCAATCTCTTCCGCATGGATGCCGACGGCGCCAACATCCTCCAGATCACCAAGAGCACCTTGTTCGAAAACCAGGCCGGACTGATGCCCGACGGGCGCATCGTGTACAAGCGCTGGGAATACGTGGACCGGAATTTCGGCGACGCACACGGGTTCTGGACCGTCTATCCGGACGGCACCCAACAGTCGATCCTGTGGGGCAACAACAAGGCCGACCCCGGCGCCGTGTACTATCCGCGGGTCATTCCGGACACCTGGCAACTGCTCTGCATCCTCAGCACCCACCACGGCAACATGTGGGGCGCGCTGGCCATCATCGATCCTAACATCGACACCGACCGCAACGCCTCCATCCTTCGCACCTGGCCGGCCAGCGTCCGCGCCAGTCTCAGGGACAGCGACAATTTCGATTGCGACCGCCTCGGCGGTGTGAATCCCAAGTATGAGGATCCCTGGCCGCTGAGCAGCAAGTACTTCCTCTGCTCGCGCACCGATCCGCAAAATCGGATGGGTATCTATCTTCTCGACATTTTCGGCAACGAGTTGTTAGTTCACAGCGAGGCTCCCGGTTGCTTCAGTGCCATGCCGCTGGCCGCCTCGCCCCGTCCGCCGCCCACCCCGCCGCGCCGCGACTTCGACAACGCCCGCGGCCTGATGTTCGTTACCGACGTCTATCAGGGAACCCACATGCAAGGCGTCGTGCGCGGATCGGTGAGGAAACTGCGCATTGTCGAGTCGCCGGAAAAACGCGCCTGGAGCGATGGCAAGTGGTTCGGCCAGGGCTTCCAGGCGCCGGGCATGAACTGGCACGACTTCACCGCCAAACGCATCCTCGGCACGGTGCCGGTGGAGGCCGACGGCAGCGCGTATTTCTCGGTGCCGGCGGACACCTTCATCTTTTTCCAACTGCTCGATGAGAACGACATGATGATCCAGTCGATGCGCAGCGGTACCGTCGTTCAATCGGGCGAACGCACCGGCTGTGTCGGATGCCACGACAACCGCCTGGCCGCTCCGCCGCCGACGCGGGTGGTGCCGCTGGCGCTGCGCCGCGAGCCGAGCCTGCCGGAACCGTGGTATGGACCGCCGCGGAGTTTCAGCTTCATGGCCGAGGTGCAGCCGGTGTTCGACAAGCATTGTGTGGCCTGTCATGATTTCGACAAACCCGCCGGTAAAAAACTCGTGCTGGCCGGCGACCGCGACGCGTTTTTCAACGCCGCCTACACCGAGTTGTGGCGCACGAAATATATCAGGCCCATCGGCGCGGGATCGGCGGGCATTCAACAGGCCTACTCGTGGGGCTCGCATCCCAGCCCGCTGGTGAAGGTCCTGCGTGAGGGCCACCCGGCGGACGGCAAGGGTCCGGGCCGCGACAAGCTCAAGCTCGACAAGGAGAGTTTCGACCGCATCGTCACTTGGATCGACATCAACGCGCCCTACTACCCGACCTACGACAGCGCCTATCCGAACAACCCCGCCGGCCGCTCCCCGCTCACGGGCGCCGAACTCGCCCGACTCAGCGCTCTAACCGGTGTGAATTGCGCGCAGGACAACTTCGCATCCAGCACCGGACCGGCGCTGAGCTTCGATCGCCCCGAATTCTCGCCCGCCCTCGCGAAACTCGCCAGAGATTCGCCGCAATACGCCGAGGCACTCGCCCTGCTCCAAGCCGGCAAGGACGCCCTCGCCCGCCAACCGCGCGGCGACACGCTCGACTTCACCCCCTGCGCCAAGGACCGCCAGCGCGAGGACTTCTATCAACAACGTCGCCGGATCGAAGCATCTAACCGAGAAGCCATCCGCGACGGCAGGAAACTCCGCGAGACGGCGGAATGACAGGCACCGGCCCCGCCGGCGTCGGCCGACTTTGATGAGCGCAAGGCGGCCGGCGGCCACTGTGACAGGCCGGGGAGCTTGCAAAAGACGTTGCTAGGGAAGATGCGCGTCGATCATCATGGGCGTGCCGCCTGCAGGCTCAGACATCCTGAACTCAGCCGGATATTGGCATTCAGCCGGGAAATCATGTGAGACCATTTGACTCCGGGCAGGATGCCCGGACCACGGTGGAGCGGGCATCCTGCCCGCCGCCCTTCTTCACAAGGTCTCATCCATTTTCCCCCGAGTTCAGGATGTCTGAGGCCCGGCATGTGGACTCACGGCGCAGGCTTCCACTCGCGGGTGACGGCCACCGCCACCTTGCCCTGAATGTGGGTGGAATGACCGCTGCGTGCGCCAGCGACGATGGTTTGGACGGTCTCGAGTTGTTCGCGGATGACGATGGGATGAATCAGCGACAGCCAGACTTTGCCGGAGGTGATGGAAACCTCCTGGTCAGACAGCTCGCCGTCCGGACCTGGCACCGCGGTCGCACGATAACTGCCAGTCACCGAAAACAGCCCGCACGGGTGCCCGCCGCTTGCCTCGAAGGACTCAAGCTTGAGCACCAGGGCACCGCTGGCGCCATCCCCTAACAACATCGCCAGCGCCGCGCCGCTCAGCGGGACGGTATCCCCCGGCTTGAGGCGGCGAGTCCCAAACCACTGGCCGCGCGGCATGACTCCGGCATCGGTGCAATTGGCTGCCAGATGCGGTGCCAGATTACCACCCCAGACGGCGAGCTTGAAGTCGTTGGAGTGCTCCGCCTTCCACCCCTTGCCCTTGCGTGCAAAGGCGACCTTGCAAGCTGTTAGCTCCTTGATCGCGGTCAGTTCATCCGGCACTGCGGCGGCATTAGCGGCCGCCGCCGCCGCTTGGTCCTGCTTCGCTTGTTCCAGTTTCGAGTTGGCCACCCTCAATTGCGCCGCCGCTTGGGCCGCCTTGATCTGGGCGGCCTTGGCTTGGGCGTCCGTAACCTTGGAACCCTTGGCTTTGTCCTCCTTGGCTTTGGTTCCTTGGGCGTCGGCCGCCTCGGGCTGGGAAAATCCCGCGCTTTCCATGGTGACATCAATCCGGTCCCCCGCGCGCCCATAGAGCATGGTGAAAAACCGCGTGCCGGAAAAGGCCACCACCCGGTTGCCGATGGCGGATTTCACCACAAGTCGCGCGTCGTCAAAGGTCAGGCGGCGTTCCTCCCTCACCTGAAGTTTCTCGGGAAAGGGCAAATCCTTGCGAAAAACCACCCCCTCCGGCGTTTGATCAACCAGCGCCTGAAGCCGCGGGTCGGGCGGCTTTTCCGCCGACTTGGAGGAACCGAGTGCGGAGGAGACGCCCGACTCGGCGGCACGTTTCGCCTTGCCGGCAAGCTCGCGAACCTTGCCGCACGACACGACGGTTAGACCGATGGCGGCAATACATAGAAATCGATGGGTGATCATTTTGCTAGGTGGGTGACGGTAATTTCCATGGGCGACAATCGAGTTGCTGGTTCATTTCGCTGGCCGGATTCTCCTCGCCGGCCTCGCCGACGACGACGGCCGGCACGCCCGCCACCGTCGTGTGCGGCGGCACGTCCGCCAGCACGACACTGCCCGCCCCGACCTTCGCGCCGACGCCGATTTCAACCCGGCCAAGGATTTTGGCGCCGGCCCCGAGCAGCACGCCCGAACGCACGATCGGATGGCGCTCGCCGCTTTCCTTGCCGGTGCCACCCAAGGTCACCTCATGCAGAATGGAAACATCGTCTTCAATGACCGCCGTTTCCCCGACCACAAAGGAGGTCGCGTGATCTAACATGATTCCGCAGCCGATGCGGGCCGCCGGATGGATGTCCACCGCGAAGGATTCGCTGGCAATGCTCTGGATATAGAGCGCCAGCCAGCGCCGTCCGTCCAGCCATAGCTGATGGGATAGGCGGTAGGTGCTCAGTGCCAGGAAACCTTTGAAAAACAGCAGCGGTTCCAACGGCGAGAAGCAGGCCGGGTCGCGCTCATACATCGCCGCCAAATCGCGGGCGGCGCTGTGTACCAGCGGCGGCTGGCTCTCGAACAGCCCGGTGAACAGCGGCTCCAAGCTTTGCCGCGGCATGTCCTCGCGGGCAAGCCGGCGGCCGAGCCGGGTGCCGAGCGCGGCGGCCAAGGAGCCGCGGGAAAGGATCACATCCTCCACCAATTGCTTGAGCGAGGGCTCTTCCGCCACGACTCGCCGGGCTTCGGCACGCAGGGTTTGCCAGACACTGCCGACATCGATCCCGCCGTGGCAAAGGTTGAACGCGTTCTTGCTCGCCGGCTTGCCGCCGATATGTTGCATTTTGCCCATGAAGATTTCGCAGAAGTTGGAATACGCGTGCCGGGCTCTCACCCAGCTCGCCAAGCACCATGACGGCAGAACTCTTACACGACTCGACGATCTTGCGCAACGAGAAGACATCTCCAGAAGCTTTTTACTGCAAATCCTCAACGACTTGCGCCGTGCCGGGCTCGTCGACAGTTGCCGCGGCGCCGCCGGCGGCTACCTCCTGGCACGTCCCGCCGATGCCATCACCTTGCGCCAGGTGGTCGAAGCCGTCGATCCCGCACTGCTGCAACACTCGGTGTCGGCGGCCGGCGAATCCGGTCCCGCCATCCAAACCGCCTGGGAAAAAATTTCCCTCGCCCTGCACGAGGCGCTGGAGCAGGTCACACTGGAAAGCATCTGCGCCGGCCAGAGCCCGCCGATGTTTTTCATCTGAAACCGGGGTGTGATCCGCCGCGGTCGACCACCGCCAACCGGGGCGGCAACCGGGTCCGGCAAAATAATTAACATTTCCGGAATATTTTGCTGGCCAAACCACGCGGATTCGGGTACTTCCGCAGGCGACCCAGCAACACCCCACCAGTCATGTCTGCCACCAGCGACCACACCCAGCACATCAAGTTGCGTTCGACCCAGATGGAAATGCCCACGCGCCCGGGGGCTTCGTCCGAGGAGGACTACGATGACAAACTCAAAGCGGCGCAAGACGAACTGGACCGCATCCAGGTGCAACGCGAGGAACTGGAGCGCAAGAAACGCGTGCTGGAGGAACTCACCGCCCGCAAGCGCACCTTCCTTTCCCAGCAGGTCGAGATGTCCGAGAAGCTCAGCACGGCGGTCACCTTGATCGAACGCGAGTTATATGCACTCCGGCAGGAAACCGAGGATCTTGAGCAATGCCGGGTCTGCTTCGTCTCCCACCTGGACAAACTCGAGAAAATCAATCCGGAAAACTGGACCCGCGACAATCTCTCGGAAAAACTGGATCGTGCCACCATGACCGTGGACGTCGCTTCGGACGAATACGATCAAGCCGCCGCCCACTTTGAAGGCGGCCGCAGCGGTGCCATTTTCGGCCGCGCCTCGTCCACCAAACGGGGCCGCAGCCGCAGCCAGCCCGGCCACGCATCGGAATTCGTGCTCAACCTGCGCAACGGCCTTGCCTTCAATCTGCCGCTGTGCGCGCTGGGCGGCGCGGCCCTCGTCATCTATCTGCTCAAATAGCAAACCCGCGATTCATGAGAGCGACCCCGATGCTACAGGAGGAACTGGAACTGCAACTCTGCGAACAAGAGGCGCAGCGCCTGGCCAGGGAATTGGAGGCAGCCCGCGAACTGCCGCAACGCATCGTCCGCGAAAAGCAGGATCGCGAGAACACCATGCCCCCGCTCGAACGCGTCAACGAAATCATCCGCCTCAAACGCCACGAGCAGGAAATGGCCACCCGCGCCGCTACCCGCAATCTGCGCAAGGTCCAAACCCACAGCCTGCTGTTGCTCGTCACCCTGAGCGCCGCCGCCACCGCCCTCATCGCCTGGGCCATCCGTTTGATGAACGGCTGAGCCAGCGGCATCTGGCGGCCGTCTGTGACCGTCGCACTTGTTCCGCGGTCTAACCGGAGATCCGATTGGAGAAGCCGTTGAGCCTCACGCCCGCTTGCGCGGCGGCTTTTTCAAGCGCTTCTCCAACTCCCGCCATTGCTGGCGGCCCACGATGTAACCCATGCAATTGGGTGACCCGCAGAGGCAGGGATGATCCTCGTAACAATCCACGTCGAAGCCGTAGTCAAACGTCAGTTCCTCGCCGGCCTGGATGTCATGCAAGGCGTGGATGATGATCTTGCGACCCACGATCCATGCCTCGCAATTCGGGTTGCACGAATGATTGATCAAGCGCGCCGTGTTCCACGGAAAGTTGCCGTCAATGTCATAGCGTTTGGACAGGGTGAAAATATACACGGCCGCATCGCCGGTCTTGCGGGCTCTGGCGGCTTGCAACAACGCCCGGCGCTCGCTTTCCCGCTTGTCGATTCTCTCGCCGAGATACTCAATGATGGGGGCATCCTTGGCGATGAAACACGCCGCATAAACCCCGCGCCCGTGGATCTCGGAGCCGCGGACATCACACTTGTCACTTTGGCCGCTTTGCCACAGGCGCAGCAGCTTGCGGTATAGGACTTGCTGGTCTGAAACAACTGGTTTTCTTGCGGACATGATGACGATATCAACGGGTTTCAGCAGCCTTGCGCTCTTCGATGAGAGGCAGTTCCATGTCCGGCGGCAGGGTGACGTAGAGCCGCCGCAAGATGCTCATCGTAAGCCCGGAACCATCGATGAAGGTCCAATCGTTCCTGCCCTTGTCGGAAACCGCCACCTGATAGCCGACCTTCTCGATGACCACCGGCTTGGGATCGCCCTTGAGCAGCAGGCGATATTTTGTTAGAGTAGGGACGAACACCATCCACTTGGTGAAAATCTGCACCTCCACTTTCTCCATCTTATCGCTGTTGTCGGCCTTCACCTCTTCAACTTTCGTGCCGGGGCCGACCTCAAACGAGCGCGGCGTGCCTTGTGGAACCGAGGAAATGATGCTCACACCCTCCTGCGTCATGCGCTTGGAAGCACCTTCAATCTGCTTGACGACCTCGTCCATGCCGCCCTTGGTTTGTTTCGCCAGGCGCTCCTTCCACAGCGGATTCATCCGCTCGATAGCCACCGCATAGTTGCCACGGGCCACCTCGTTGCCGAGTTTCTCCACTGCCGCCACCGCCGCGGCCACCACCTCCGGCGGCGCGGTTCCCACCGGGGTCACCGACGCGTCCTCGGCCCGCGGGGCGGACCCCCTGGGCGCGACCGCCGGCTTTTTTTCCGCCAGCGCCTCACCCCACAGCAGTGCCCCAAGCGGCACGGCAAGCATCAAATGGTACGTTTTCACGCCCGATGATTGCCTTGCAAACACCAATCCGTCAAGCCCGCTGCAATTCCGCTTGGATTTCTCGGTGCCTTTTGCTAAGGCTTCCCGCCCATGGCTAAACCCGCACAGGCACTCGGCAAAGGACTTGCAGCTCTCATCAGGAAAAACCCCGGCGCAACCGTGGTGGACGGACTTGTTTCCGCGGATGATTTGCAGCGCGTGCGGGAGGTTCCGCACCAACAGGTGATTCCAAGCCCGCTGCAACCCCGCACCCAGTTCTTTGAGGCTCCCCTCGACGACCTGGTGGAATCCATCCGCCAACACGGTATCATCCAACCACTCATCGTCCGCCCCGTCAACGGCAAGCTCGAAATCATCGCCGGCGAACGCCGCTGGCGTGCCGCCCAAAAACTCGGCCTCGCCACCGTCCCGGTCATCGAACGCGAAGCCTCCGACCGCGATGTGCTCGAAATGGCGCTCATCGAGAACATCCAACGCGAAGACCTCAACCCGATGGAAGAAGCCGCCGGCTATGTTCGCCTTGCCAAGGAGTACTTCCTCAAACAGGAGGAAATCGCCGCCCGTGTCGGCAAGAACCGCGCCAGCATCGCCAATGCCATGCGCTTGCTCGACCTCCACCCCGACATCCAGATCCTCGTCGCCAAGAAAAGCCTTTCGGTGGGCCACGCCAAGGTTGTGCTTTCCCTCAAGGATCGCGAAGTGCAACTCCTGGCTTCCACTCAAATCCTGCGCCGCCAACTCACCGTCCGCGCCACCGAGAAACTCGTCCAATCCCTCCTCGCCACCGACGAAACCCTGCCTGGTGACTCCCAAAAGTCCCCTTCCCTCCGCGAAGCCGATGTCCACGTCCGCGCCATCACCAACCGCCTGCGCGCCCACCTCGCCACCCACGTCGCCATCCAGCACTCGCCAAAAAAAGGCCGTATCGAAATCGAGTACTACGGCAACGACGACCTCCAGCGCCTGTTGGAATTGTTAGGCCTCCCGCCCGGCGAGTGAGGAACCCAGCCGTCCCGGCTGTGAGGGAAAACAGTCGTCTCGACTGTTAGGGAAGACGGCCGTCCCGGCTGTCGCGAGTGTCTCCGTGCATGACGCGCCGATATTTCAAGACCGTGGTTGGTCATATTCCGTTCCCGCACAATCGGGTCGCACGACGAACCTCTGGAGCGATCCAGACCAATGACGAATTCAGGCTTGAAAATTCCCAAGAAATCGGAATAATCGCCCGCGTTACCTCCTCCTAACATCGTCATGGGAATGAAGACCATCATCACCTTGCTCCTCGGGCTGGCATTCCAGTTGGCCCAAGTGCTGCCGGGTGGCGTCATGCCTCCGCCCTGTGCCACGTCGGTGGAATCGTGCGCGTGCTGCGCGGCAGGCAAGTCCTGCTGCTGCGCGACGCACGAGCAACCCGACCCCAAGCAATCGCCGCAGCCGCTGCCTAACTTGGGGTTACTCAAAGGCATGGCCATGAAGACCGCGGAAACCAGGGTTTGCGCGGAAACCTGGCTGGGAGCCGGGCTGCCAGCCAGCCTGGTGGCAGCCCTGCCATCCGCGCCCCTCGCCGGCTTCGAGGGCGTTCCGCTGGCGGTGGCCTTTTGCAGTTTCGTCATCTGAGTCGCCGCCTTGACAGGCGTATTGTGCCCGCTCATCTCCACCGTTTGGCTCGCGCGATGATCCGGCACGGAAATCCAACCGTGTTTTCTAACAATGACTCCCTTGACTTATGTATGCGTATTTCCTTGCCGGTTTGGCTGTGGCCGGCGGCCTGCTGCACGCAGGCGAATCCCAGCTCTTGAATGATGCCTTTCTCTCTCAACTGCGAGTGGAAGCCGCCCGCAATTACCCGTCGGCCGCCGCCGGCAGACACCGCGCCGATGCCGCAGCACAGGACGTGCGTGCCATTCGCCTGTGGGACGATCCGACGGTCGGCCTCGGCTTGATGGCGGCGCAAAAGTCGATGCGTGCCGATCTGGGTGACATCATCGTCGGGATCGAACAGGCGCTGCCTAGGCCCGGGTTGTTCGATGCCAAACGTCGCAAAGCGGAGGCCATCCACCGCGCGGAGATTGAGAACACCAGCGCCGCCGCTCTCACTGCCAGTGCCAGCGCCGCACGCGATGCCATCGAACTCGCCCTCGCCGACGAGTCGATCACGCTCCAACAAGCGCAGGTCGCCTGGCTCTCCGCGATGGCGGAAAACGCTCGTCAACGGGTGGCCGACCCGGCGGGATCGAGCATCGACGCGCTGCGCATGGAAACCGAGTTGGCCAAGGAAACCCAGTTGCTCGACGCCGCCCGTCGAAGCCGTGATGGGTTTGCTAGAAAACTCAATCTAACGCTCGGTAGATCGTTGGACTCGGGGTGGCCCGAGCTAAGACTTCCCGCGACGCCGCCGGCGGTGCCGCTCGCCCAAGCCGAGATCGCGCGCATTCCTCATGCCAATCCGCAAGCCCGCTCGATGCGGGAATTGGCCGGAGCCGCCAACCAGGAAACCCGCATCGCCGAGCGCGAGCGCCAACCCGGGTTCTCCGTCGGCGTCGACGCCAATGTTTACTCCGGCGGTGAGTGGCGCAGCACCACGGTGGGCGTGAAAATGAACCTGCCATGGTTCAATGATGGCACCTATCAAGCCGGTATTGCCGCCGCACGAAGCCGCCAACTCGCCGCCGACCGCGATGTGGAAACCCTGCGCCGGGAGGTCGCCACCAACGTCCTGACATCCGCCACAGATGCCGCCAATGCCGCCGCCCAGGCCCGCTCATATGCCGGAGAAATCCACGCCAAGGCGCTTCAAACCAAACAGACCATCGAAGACGCATGGCTCAGCTCGAAAGCCCCGCTCACCGACCTGCTAGACGCGAGTCGCACGCTGTTTTCAATCCGTCTCGAACAACGCCGCCTCGTCGCCATGCAACTCGCCGCACTCGAACAACTCCACTCCCTCGTCCCTAACCGATAATGCCATGAAAACCGTGACGACCATTATTCTAACCGCCATTGTGGCGGCGCTTGCCACCTGGTTCGCCTTGCGGCATCTCCCCCAGGCACCGGCCCCGGTCGCCGCCGCGACCGAACGCAAGCTGCGCTTCTATCAATGCGCGATGCATCCGCAGGTCACCAGCGACCATCCCGGCCGCTGCACGATCTGCGGCATGGAACTCACCCCGATCTACGAAGACGACAAGGGCGGCGCCAGTGCCGGCGGCGACAATATCGTCGCGCTCACCCAGAACCAAATCCAGGTGCTGCATGTGCAAACCGCGGAAGCCAAAACCCGGCCGCTCGTCCGCACCTTGCGCGTCGCCGGCGTGATCGCGGAAAACGCGGGCCGCCATCGCGTGCTGGCCGCCTATGTGGACGGGCGCATCGACACACTATATGTCAACTATCTGGGTGCGGAGGTGACCGCAGGGCAGCCGCTGGCGGAGATCTACAGCCCGACCTTGCTACAGGCCGAGCGCGAGTACCGACAACTCGGCGGCGAATTGCGCAAGAGCAGCACGCTGCGACTCCGCCAGATGGGCCTCGCGCCCGCACAGATCGAGGCACTCGACCAGAAGCCCGCCGACACGCTCACCTCGCAGCTCCTCGCTCCGGTCAGCGGCACCGTCGTTTCGCAAGCGGCCTATGCGGGCCAATATGTCATGACCGGCGAGCGCTTGTTCGAAATCGCTGATTTCTCCACCATGTGGTTCATGTTCCGCGCCTATGAGCAGGATCTGCCGTGGCTCAAACTCGGCTTGGGTGTTAGAGTCACCACCCCGGCGCTGCCTGAGAAATCCTTCACCGGAAGAATCACCTTCATCGACCCTAACATTGATGAGGCCACCCGCTCCGCCAGCGTGCGCGTCGAACTGCCAAACCCGCTCGTCAACGGCAACCGCGACCTCCTCAACCGCCTCTACGCCGGCGGCATGGTCGAACTCGATGCTCCCGAAGTGCTCACCGTGCCACGCTCGGCGGTGATCGCAACCGGACCCGAAACCGTGGTATACATCGAGCAAAGCGACGGCGCCTACGAACATCGGTTGGTGAAAACCGGACGCCGCGGCGAGACCTATCAGGAAATTCTAGCCGGCCTCAAGAAGGGCGAGCGGGTGGTCACCAATGGCAACCTGCTCATCGACGGCCAGGCGGAAATGAACCGCGCCTTCATGGCCCCCGCCGAACCGGTGGCAACAATACCAACCGCGGCAACGCCAGCCACACCCGCCGCCCTGAACGACGCGCAAAGGAACGCCATCGCGGCATTCGTCAAAGTCGCGGATGCCATGGCCGCAGCCCTGGGCAAGGATGATCTGGCCGCATTCAGCAACGCCGCCGCGCCGGCCATGGAAACCACCACCACCATGGTCCGACAACTCCGCTTGTTAGGCGCCGATGGCAAGTCACTCGACGCCCTCGACGCGGCAAAGCACATCCACGATCTCGCCGATCTGAAGGGCGCGCGCCTTACGTTTCACAAGTTCACGGCCGCCGCCACTGCCGTGTTGGAACCGTTGCGCAAGACCGCGGGCATGCCGGAGTTCCAGGTTTACGAGTGCCCCATGGTCAATCAGGCGATTCCCGGAGTGCCCAAGAAGGCGCACTGGATCCAGACCGGCGGCCGCGAGTTATGCAATCCGTTCTTCGGCAAGGAAATGCCGGATTGCGGCGAGGAAATCAAACCAAGTGATCACCTACCTTCATGATTCAATCCATCATTCACTGGAGCCTCAAGAACCGTTTCCTCATCATCTGCGGCGCACTGCTCATCATCGCGCTTGGCATCCGCGCCATTCGCCTCACCCCGGTGGATGCCATCCCGGACCTGACGGAAAACCAGGTCCTGGTCTATGCCGAGTGGATGGGCCGCAGCCCGCAGGAGGTGGAGGACCAGGTGACGTTCCCGCTCTCCACGGGCTTGCAGGGCCTGGCCGGCGTCAGGGAGGTGCGTGCCAGCTCGATGTTCGGCTTCTCGTTGCTGACGATCATTTTCGAGGAGAATGTGGACACTTACTTCGCCCGCACCAGGGTGTTGGAGCGGCTGAATTACCTGCAAGGCTCGATGCCCGAGGGTGTGAAGCCCCAACTCGGCCCCGATGCCTCCGGACTGGGCTGGGTCTATCAATACTATCTCCGCGTCGATCCCGCGCTGGCCAAGGATGGCGGCTACGACCTCGCGCAACTCCGCTCGCTCCAGGATTGGAAGATCCGCTACGAACTCGCCAGCGTGCAAGGCGTCGCCGAAGTCGCCAGCATCGGCGGCTTCGTCAAACAGTATCAGATAGAACTGTCGACCGCCAGGATGCGGGCCGCCAACGTCACCCTCACGGAGGTGCTCACCGCGGTGCAAGACGCCAACCTCAACGTCGGTGGCAAGACCATCGAGGAAAACGGCGCGGAATTCGTCCTGCGCGGCGTCGGGCTGGTCACCAGCCAGGAGGATCTCGAGCGGGTCACGGTCAAGGCGGTGGCAGGCACTCCGATCTATCTGAAAGACCTCGCCACCATCCAGATCGGCGGGGATTTCCGCCGCGGCGCGCTCGACCTCAACGGCCAGGAGGCCGTCGGCGGCACCGTTGTGATGCGCAGCGGCGAAAACGCCAAGGCGGTGATCGAACGGGTCAAGGAGAAGATCCATGCCATCGCCTCGAGTCTGCCGCCGGGCGTCTCCATCCGGCCGTTCTATGACCGCAGCGAGTTGATCGACCGCACCATCGACACGCTCAAGCACGCGCTCATCGAGGAGATCATCCTGGTCACCCTCGCCCACATCGTTTTCCTGTGGCACTTCCGCAGCATCCTCATCGTCACGCTGCCCCTGCCGGTTTCCATCCTGATTTCCTTCCTGCTGATGAAGCAGTTCGGCATCACCAGCAACATCATGTCTCTAACCGGCATTGCGATCGCCATCGGCGTGCTGGTGGACGCCGCCATCGTGGTGACGGAGAACGTCATCCGACATTGCGAAAAGGAGGAGGCGGAAAAAGGCCGCCCCCTCACCCGTCCGGAAACATGGCAGACCACGCTGGCCGCCTGCCAGCAAGTGGGCCGGCCGATTTTCTTCGCCATGGCCATCATCATCCTCGCCTTCGTGCCGGTCTTCGCGCTCACCGGCCAGGAGGGCAAGTTGTTCCATCCGCTGGCCTTCACCAAAACCTTCGCGATGATCGGCTCCACCCTGTTAGCCGTCACCCTGGTGCCGGTGCTCTGCTCGCTGCTGGTGCGCGGCCCGTTCCATGCCGAGGACCGGAACATCGTGATGAAACTGCTGCTGCGGATCTACGAGCCCGCGCTCGACTGGGCGCTCAAGCACCGCAAGACGGTGCTTGCCACAGCCGGACTGATCCTCGCGTTCGCGCTGTTAGTGGCGTTCGGCCTGCCGCGTGCCACCGTGAAAAAAATCCGCGACGCCGGCTATCCGGAGTTGGCCAGCCTGGTCACCGGTTTCGGCAGGGAGTTCATGCCGCCGCTCAACGAGGGCAGCCTGCTCTATATGCCGGTGATGCTGCCCAAGACCGGATTCAAGGAAATCCAGCGGGTCATGTCATGGCAGGACAAGGTCATCGCCGCCACCCCCGAGGTGGAATCCGTGGCCGGCAAACTCGGCCGCTTCGAAACCGCCACCGACCCGGCCCCCACCGAAATGTTGGAAACCACCATCATGCTCAAGCCGGAATACATCCCCAACGGCAGGTTCCGCGTGATGCGCAATCCCGCGTGGCGCCAGGGCATGACCCTGAAGAAACTCAAGGCCGAGCTGACCGAAAAGATGAAACAAGTTCCCGGTTACGTTCCGGCCTTGCTCCAACCGATCGAGACCCGCATCAGCATGCTCTACACCGGCATCCGCGCCCAGGTCGGCGTGAAGATCTATGGTGACAACCTTGACGCGATCCAGCGCAAGGCCTTTGAGGTCGAGAAACTCATCAAGTCCATCCCCGGTGCGGCCGGGGTTTCCCCATCCCGCGTCCAGGGCAAACCCTATCTCAACATCGAGGTCAATCGCGACGCCATGGCGCGTTACGGACTGAGCGCGAAGGATGTGCTAGACACCGTGGAAATCGCCATCGGCGGCAAGAACGTCAGCACCACCATCGAAGGCCGCCAGCGCTTCCCAATCCAAATCCGCGTCGAACGCGGCGAGCGCGACGACATCGACAAACTCGGCCGCATCCTCATCGCCGCCCCGCGCGACATGAGCCCCGCCGGAAGCTCTAACATTCCATACGTCCCGCTCGGCATGGTCGCCCGGATCTCGCGCGGGATCGGCGCGAATGAAATCGCCTCGGAAAACGGCCGCCTGCGGTCCTTCGTCCAGGCCAACGTGCTGGACCGCGACCTCGGCGGCTTCGTCCAGGAAGTGGAGCGGAAGCTCAAGACGATCAATTGGGAGGGAATGACCTACAAGATGACCGGTGAATACGAGAATCAGCGCCGCTTCGTGGAAACCATGCGGGTGGTCTTCCCCATCGTGTTGCTGGTGATTTTCGTGTTGCTCTACCTCGTCTATCACAGCGCGCTGGAAGCCGCCCACGTCATGCTGGCGGTGCCTTTCGCGCTGAGCGGCGGCGTGTTGCTACAGAAGTTGCTAGGCTATAACTTCAACGGCGCGGTGTGGGTCGGCTACATCGCCCTGTTCGGCACCGCGGTGCAAACCGGCGTGGTGATGGTCGTCTATCTGGAGGAAACCGTCAAAGCCCGCATGGCTGAGAAAGGCACGGCGTTCAACAGCGCCGATCTCATGCAAGCCGTCAAGGACGGCGCGCGCCTCAGGCTGCGGCCGAAGGTCATGACGGTGGCCACCATCGTCGCCAGCCTGATGCCCATCATGTGGAGCCACCGTCAGGGCGCGGAAGTCATGAAGCCGCTGGCCACCCCGGTCATTGGCGGCATGCTTTCCAGCCTGCTGCACATTCTCATCGTCACCCCGGTGATCTTCCTCTGGCTGCGCGAACGCGAATTGCGCCGCAGCCGCAACCGTTAGACAGGGACAAGTCGGGCAAGGATCATTCGCCGATCGGTTCGCGGTTCTGGCGGGTTTACCCCGGCAGCCGCTGCCAATATCCCAGCCGGCCCGGGTTCCAGGTGCACACGACAATGTCCCCGTTGGGCAGCCAGATGGCATCGTGAGGGTGGACAAACCCCCGTGAACCTAACAATTTTCCGACTTCCAGCACGGACACCGTCTGGTTGTCCTTGTCGAGAATGACGACCGGGCCATCGAGATCGGGGACCAGCGCGTAATCGCCCCAAAAATCGGTGTTGCACGGCGCCTTGCCAGCCGGGATGGCCAGGCTGCTTTGATAGAGCCCCTCGACGCTGAAGTATTCCAGCCGGTGGTTGCCGCGATCGCACACCAGCAGGAGCTTGCGGCGCGGGTCATAGCTGATGCCGTGGGGGCAGTTGAACTCGCCGTGGGCCGTTCCCGTGCCACCCCAGGACTTGCCGGCATAGACACCATCGGCGGTGTTGAGCGCGTGCAGCATGCTGCTGCCATAACCATCGGCCACCAGCAGCCGCTGACCGTCCGGAGTGACGACGGTTTCGGTGGGATGGTAGTTGCCCATGGCGGCGGGCCATTTCTGGGTCCACAGAATTTCGCCTTCGAGGGTGGTCTTGAAAATGGTGGCGGCGTTGTTGGCGTGATAGAGGTACTGCTTGCCGGTGGCGTCGGTATGGATGTTGAGGCCATGCGGCACACCGAAGGCAAGGGTGTTGTCGCTGCCGAGCAACTCCGGCCGGGTGCCGTCCGGGGCAAAGCGCACCAGACAACGGGTGGCGGCCTCGACCGTGACCGGTTCGAAGGTGAAATAGATATTGCCCATGGCATCATGGCACAGGCCGTGGCCGTTGCGCATGTTCACTTCCGGCGGCAACACGAGCTTTTCCGGCAAATACTGGTAGCGGAATGCGCCGCTGCCGCTGATCAGCGGGCCGGCACCGCTCGCTTCCGGGGCGTCGGCTGCCGGTGCGTCGGCTGCGGCAAGTTTGAGCGCACCGGTGGCCAGCGTGGTGCTGCTGAGAAGGAAGTCACGACGTTTCAT
>Ga0073936_10004190_pt1 | contig 20172 bp, 19 predicted proteins | sample AliMusrvi5mmetaG_FD_87041 | JGI IMG/M metagenome (GOLD analysis project Ga0073936, IMG submission 87041) | Freshwater lake bacterial and archeal communities from Alinen Mustajarvi, Finland, to study Microbial Dark Matter (Phase II) - Alinen... | ecosystem: Environmental > Aquatic > Freshwater >... | reverse complement strand
CTGACAGATAAATTGCACAAAACGAAGTATCCAATCCTCCGCTAAATGCCAGAACTACCTTTTCTTTCATGACAAATATTTTTATTGATAAATTATTTCAATTCTTAAAATTAATTATGCAAAACTATCCCCGACCCAGAATAATTATCTTTTTCCAGTCAATGGCCGAGAAAGATAATTTTTCATTCTTCCGTTTTTCAAGCCACTCCTTATAGATTTTGAACGGAGTTTTGGGTTTTTGCTTTTTTGCCTCCCATGCCGGATCATAGATCATTCCGGTACATAAACATTTGGTTTTATTCATCCGCAGCAGGATATCGTAGTTCACGCAGCTTTGACACCCTTTCCAGAATTGTTCATCATCGGTAAGTTCTGAGAAAGTCACCGGACGATAACCGAGTTCCGAGTTAATTTTCATTACCGCCAGACCGGTAGTCAATCCAAAAAGCTTTGCAGTGGGAAACTTTGAGCGCGACAATTCGAACGCCTTCATTTTTATACTGCGTGCCAGGCCGTGACCACGGTAATCCCAATGGACGATAAGTCCTGAATTTGCCACATATTTGGCATCATTCCAGGTCTCAATATAGCAAAAACCGGCAAATTTTTCACCTTCAATGGCAATAATTGCCTTCCCCTCCGAGATTTTAGAGGCAATATACTCATGCGAACGGCGGGCAATCCCCGTCCCACGTTCCAAAGAGGCTTTTTCAATCGTATCGTTGATTTCGTCAACAAAACGAAGATGCTCCTCGCCTGCTACCAAAACCTGAATATTAGGTTTCTCAGCTTCAGACTCCATTTTCTTAAATATCATAATCTTATAATGCTTCTACAGTTAAATTTTATTCTCAAGTTTTGGCATGATCGATTTCAGAACCTGAATCACATCACTCCTTCCAATTCCATCCCTCATTATTAAAAGGATCGTATCATCACCGGCTACAGTTCCAAGAATCTCATAAGGATTCACCTTATCAATCAGTATTGCAACACTATTGGCATATCCGGGTAGGGTTTTTATAACCCCGAGGCTGGCCGAAAATTCAATCCCTACAACACCATCGGCCATATAATCCCGTTGTAAGGCCGCTGATGCCAGCTGTCCGCTTACCAACTCATTGCCCGCCAAGCGGTAGATATACCCGTTTTTATCATCGCTGGCCTTAATTACATGCATCGATTTCAAATCACGCGACAAGGTGGCCTGGGTCACCTCGCACCCCCGCTGCTGCAACCTGATCTGTAACTCATCCTGACTACTGATTACCTCTTCCGAGATAATCTTCTGAATTAAAAGAATTCTTTGCGACCGGTTTTTCATTAATTATTCGATATCAATGAATATTTATTCCATTAAAGAGTGCAATTTTATGCATTTTATTTGATAATTATGCACATAATTGCATATTTATCAAATAAAGAGTCTATTTATTAAATTAATATGAATATTTATAAATTTTCACAAATGATTTTGCGAGATTCACATAATTAGATTACTTTTGCAGCTGTGCGACATCAACTAAGAATATCGATGAACAAGACGCAGAAAAATGCGTTTTTACTACTGATAAAAAAGTAGTGAAAACGCATTTTTTTTGAGAATTAAGTGTTGAAATTAAGTTAACCTGAGAAAAACAAGCGTATAATGCGAAAAGTAAAACTGATTCTTGAGGATGGAACAGTATTGGAAGGAAAATCTTTCGGCTATGAAAAGTCTGTTGCCGGAGAGGTTGTTTTTTATACCGCGATGACCGGATACCCTGAAAGCCTTACGGATCCCTCCTACACGGGACAAATACTGGTTTCAACCTATCCGTTGATCGGGAACTATGGCGTACCGAAAGATCTGATGGAGAATGGAATTCATAAACACTTCGAATCCAATAAGATTCATATTACAGGATTGATTGTATCCGATTATTCTGTTGGATTCAGTCACTGGAATGCAATGATGAGTCTGGGTGACTGGTTGAAATCTCAGCATATTCCTGGACTCTATGATATTGACACCCGCCTGTTGACTAAAATTCTCCGCGAGAAGGGTTCGTTGCTGGGAAAAATCGAATTCGAAGGTGAAAAGATTGAATTCTTCGATCCAAATCTTGTAAATCTGGTTGCAATTGCCAGTACCGACACCGTTGAGACATACGGTGACGGGGAGTACAAAATTGTAATGGTTGATTGTGGCGTGAAAAATAATATCATCCGTTGTCTGCTCGATAGAAACGCAACGGTTGTCAGAGTACCCTGGGATTACGATTTCACTCAACTTCAATACGACGGACTCTTTCTGACTAACGGTCCTGGTGACCCGGCCATGTGCGCTGTAACAGTTAAGCATATCAAAACAGCGATTAAACAGGAAAAACCAATCATGGGTATTTGCCTTGGAAATCAGCTACTTGGATTGGCCGCCGGAGCAGAAACCTACAAGCTGAAATACGGTCATCGCAGCCATAATCAACCTGTTCTGCTAAAAGGCACCAACCGTTGTTTTATAACATCTCAGAATCATGGTTTTGCAATTGCTGACGAAACACTTCCGGAAGGTTGGGAATCGTTGTTTGTGAATGTGAATGATAATACAAATGAGGGGATCAGACATCAGTCAAAACCGTTCTTCTCCACACAATTCCATCCCGAAGCCTCTTCCGGTCCGGTAGACACGGAATTTCTGTTTGATGATTTCATTGCAAGTGTAAAAAAAAACAAATCAGATAAATGATCAACTCATCTATAAAAAAAGTAATTGTCCTGGGCTCGGGGGCATTGAAAATCGGTGAAGCGGGAGAATTCGACTATTCAGGTTCACAGGCGCTTAAAGCGTTGAAGGAAGAGGGTGTCTATACAATCCTGATTAACCCAAATATAGCCACCATCCAGACTTCTGAAGAGATAGCCGATAAAATCTATTTCCTCCCTGTAACAGCCACATTTGTTGAAAAAGTGATTGAAAAGGAGAAGCCGGACGGCATTCTGCTCGCTTTCGGAGGACAAACGGCCCTCAACTGCGGGGTGGACCTTTTCAGACAGGGAATCCTTGAGAAGCACAATATTAAAGTTGTCGGAACCCCGGTTCAGTCAATTATCAACACCGAAGACCGTCAGATATTCTCAGATATCCTTCACGAAATAGATGTTCTCACACCCAAAAGTGTCGCCTGCGACACAATCGAAAAAGCACGGGAAGCTGCCATAAAACTTGGATTTCCTTTAATCATCAGGGCCGCTTATACCCTTGGAGGGTTAGGCTCCGGATTCTGTTCAAACGAAGAAGAACTCAATAAACTGGCCGAGAATGCATTCAGTTATTCTCCCCAGATCCTTGTCGAAGAATCGATCAAAGGATGGAAAGAGGTTGAATATGAAGTTGTCCGCGATATTTACGACAATTGTATCACCGTTTGCAACATGGAAAACTTCGATCCGCTGGGAATTCATACCGGTGAGTCGATTGTTGTTGCCCCCTCTCAGACACTGTCAAATGCGGAATACCATAAGTTACGCGCACTCTCGATTAAGATCATCCGCAAAATCGGAGTGATTGGGGAATGTAACGTTCAGTTTGCCCTGGATCCCAATTCAGAGGACTACCGTGTAATCGAAGTGAATGCACGTCTCTCTCGTTCTTCGGCCCTCGCCTCTAAAGCTACAGGTTATCCGCTGGCATTTGTGGCTGCCAAACTTGGTCTTGGTTATGGACTGCATGAATTGAAAAATTCGGTTACTAAGGTTACCACTGCCTGTTTCGAACCTGCTCTTGACTATGTTGTCGTTAAAATTCCCCGCTGGGATTTGAATAAATTCGAGGGCGTATCCAAAACACTCGGATCGAGCATGAAATCGGTTGGTGAGATCATGGCCATCGGGCGCTCATTCGAAGAGGCGATTCAGAAAGGGATCCGCATGGTCGGTGCAGGAATGCACGGCTTTGTCGGCAACCGTGGAGAGATGGAGATCACCGATATTGACGGAGAATTAAAAAACCCGACAGACCGCCGGATCTTTGCTATCGCCGAGGCGATGCACAAAGGGTATTCCGTTGACAAAATCTGGGAGATCACCAGGATTGACAAATGGTTTCTTCAGAAGCTTAATAATATTTATGAGCTGCGGAATAAACTCATGGAATTTAATACCCTCGAAGAGTTACCAAATGACCTATTGTTACTTGCCAAAAAACAGGGATATTCAGATTTCCAGATTGCACGGCTGGTATTAAAAACAAGTGATAAGCATATCCAGGCAGACCTTCTTAAAGTAAGGGCTCACCGGAAAAGTCTGGGGATTGTTCCGGTTATTAAACAGATCGACACCCTTGCCGGTGAATACCCTGCCCTGACAAATTATCTTTATGTCACCTATAACGGAACAGAGCATGATGTCGAGTTTCAGCACGACAACAAATCGGTTATTGTGCTTGGTTCAGGAGCCTATCGCATCGGCTCCTCGGTCGAATTTGACTGGTGTTCCGTCAATGCGGTAAATACAATCCGGAAGGAAGGTTTTCGTTCGATTATGATCAACTATAACCCTGAAACGGTTTCAACGGACTACGATACCTGCGACAGGCTCTATTTTGACGAACTCACCCTTGAGCGGGTACTTGACATTTGCGATCTGGAACTGCCTTTGGGAACTGTCCTTTCAATGGGTGGTCAGATTCCGAACAACCTTGCAATGCGTTTGCATAAACAAGGAATTCCTATTCTTGGGACCACCGCCGAAAAGATTGATAATGCCGAAGACCGTAATAAATTTTCGGCTATGCTCGACCGTCTTGAGGTTGATCAGCCCCGCTGGAGCCAGCTCACTACAATCGAAGATATAAACCGGTTTGTCGACGAGGTTGGCTTTCCTGTTTTAATCCGCCCTTCCTACGTCCTTTCCGGAGCTGCAATGAATGTTGTTTCGAACAAAGATCAGCTACACCACTTCCTTACCCTGGCCACTAAGGTCTCAAAGGAACACCCTGTAGTTGTTTCCGAGTTTATTGAGAATGCGAAGGAGATTGAAGTAGATGCTGTTGCTAAAAACGGTGAGATTGTCGCTTATGCGATCTCTGAACATGTCGAATTTGCAGGGGTCCATTCGGGTGATGCAACGATTGTTTTCCCTCCCCAGAAACTCTACATCGAGACGATCAGAAGGGTCAAAAAAATATCGCGAAAAATTGCCAAAGCACTTGAGATCACAGGACCATTTAACATTCAGTATCTTGCAAAAGACAATGATATCAAAGTAATCGAATGTAATCTGCGGGCTTCACGCTCCTTCCCTTTCGTCTCAAAGGTGTTGCGCACGAATCTAATCGAGATTGCCACCAAGGCAATGCTGGATGTCCCCTTTGAGAAACCGGACAAATCATTATTCGAGCTTGATTATGTAGGAGTTAAAGCGCCACAATTCTCCTTTCACCGCCTTTTAAATGCCGATCCTGTTACAGGCGTTGATATGGCTTCAACCGGAGAGGTCGCTTGTATTGGCGAGAACTTCTACGAAGCCCTGCTTAAATCGATGATGTCTGTCGGGTACCGCATTCCAAAGAAGACAATCCTGATCTCCTCCGGACCAACGCGCGGCAAAGTTGAGCTTCTTGAAAGTGCACGAATGTTAAAAGAACGCGGATTTACGATCTATGCAACAGGCGGCACACACCACTTCTTCCGGGAAAACGGCATTGAGACTGAACAGGTTTTCTGGCCCGACGAAGACAAGCAGCCAAACACATTGGACCTGATTAAAAACAGAAATATAGAGATGGTTATCAATATCCCAAAAGATCACACAACCCGCGAAATATCAAATGGTTACAGAATCCGAAGGAATGCCATTGACTTCAATATTCCACTGATTACAAATGCAAGAGTCGCAAGCGCATTTATTTATGCAATCTGCAAACTCGATTTGAATGCAATTCCAATCAAAGCCTGGAACGAGTATAAATAAAGTTTAAATTCAGTTCTTAAACTGTTTAAAAGGAAGAGGGTGTCGGTTCAGGCATCCTCTTCCTTTTTTCAGATTGACTGATTTAACTATAATCCATTTAAGTGAATTTTCAGTATTCTTCGAATCGTTTGATTTTTTTAGTAAATTCGTCCATTTTGCATACTGACTCTCAATATAATATCGATTAAGAACAGTTTTGGATTTTCAGCCGGCAACTAAGATAGGTTTGCTCCCGTTATCGCTTGTATAAATTGAGGTCCTGAAACAAAAATGCTCATTCTTATGTTACAATAAAAAACGCTCTGATGAAGATTCTCCTTACAGGTGCTACCGGATATATAGCCCAGCGATTACTTCCAGTCTTGCTGGAAAATGGCCATCAGGTTGTTTGTTGTGTCCGGGATAAATCGAGGTTCAACCGGGAGCGTTATACGACAACAGAACTCATTGTAATTGAGGTTAATTTTCTGGACGAGCAGACACTAGACCGGATTCCCGTTGATATTGACGCCGCCTATTACCTGATCCATTCAATGTCGACCAGTGTGGGTGATTTCGCAAAAATGGAAGATGTTTCAGCCCGTAATTTCAGATCACGAATCGAACAGACCAGAGCTTCACAGGTAATTTACCTGAGCGGAATTACAAATAATAAGCAGCTTTCCAAGCATCTAAATTCACGCAAAAATGTAGAGGAGATTCTGCGTTCCGACAAATATGCCCTAACAACCCTCAAAGCTGGTATAATAATCGGATCCGGAAGCGCTTCTTTCGAAATAATCCGCGATTTGGTTGAAAAACTCCCGATGATAATCGGTCCTAAATGGCTAAGTACACGCTCACAGCCGATTGCCATTCGCAATGTACTCCAATATTTACTAGGGGTACTCCATAATCAGCCAACCTATAACAACAGCTATGATATCGGTGGGACGAAGGTGCTCACCTATAAAGAGATGTTACTTCGGTTTGCCAAAGTGCGGGGACTGAAACGGGTGATCTGGGTCGTTCCTGTAATGACTCCGCGCCTCTCCTCCTATTGGCTCTATTTTGTAACTTCCACCTCCTACTCGCTGGCAAGCCATCTGGTAAACAGCATGAAGGTAGAGGTGGTCTGCAAAGAAAATAACCTCAACGAACTAATCGGTGGAATTGAACTGATCGGATATAACAAGGCCATTCAGCTTGCTTTTGGTAAAATCGAACAGAATCAGGTTGTATCGAGCTGGAAAGATGCACTAACGAGCTCGATCCTTTTAAACGGTATATCGCCACACATTCAGGTACCAAAATATGGATGCTTCATCGATAAGCGAAGGTTTAAAATTACACAGGATGTCGACAGGGTTTTGCAAAATATCTGGTCGATCGGAGGAATCAGGGGATGGTATCACGCCAATTGGCTTTGGGAAATCAGGGGCGCCATGGACCGGCTTACAGGAGGTGTCGGCCTGCGTAGAGGCAGAAAAAATCCAATGGAAATTTCTGCCGGCGAATCACTCGATTTCTGGCGGGTTTTACTGGCCAATAAATCGGAGAAGCGGCTACTGCTCTATGCGGAGATGAAACTTCCCGGCGAAGCCTGGCTGGAATTTAAAATAGTCAATAACAATGAAATTGTCCAAACAGCAACATTCAGACCATTAGGAATATGGGGGAGACTTTATTGGTACTCCGTACTCCCTTTTCATGGATATATCTTCAGTGGAATGATTCGGAAAATTGCTAATTCTTAAACTGAAAAATTTAAAAGATAGACCATGAGATCTGCAAAAACCACAATTACATTTTTAATCTGCCTGATACTCCCCCTTATCGTAGGAGGGATTTCAGGATATGCCACCGCCTCAGGAATCCAAAGCTGGTATGTAACGCTGCAAAAGCCATCGTTTAATCCGCCAAACTACCTTTTTGGTCCGGTATGGACATTTCTTTATGTCCTGATGGGTATTTCATTGTTCATAATCTGGAGATCGAAGCAGGGTATAAAGCGGAGTGATGCACTGAAGATATTTTCCCTCCAGCTCACCCTGAATTTCCTTTGGAGTTTTCTGTTTTTTAAATTCTATCTGATCGGGTTGGCCTTTTTGGAGATTGTTTTAATTTGGTTAAGCATACTCTACATGATCATCCTTTTCAGCCGTGTGAGTAAACCTGCAGCTTATCTTCAGATTCCGTACCTGCTGTGGGTTACCTTTGCGACGATACTCAATGGTGCAATATGGCTGTTGAATTAAAATTAATCTTATAATTAAATCTATGCCGGTATATACTTTTCGGGAAACACAATTTATCCCAACAACCCTCGATGTTCTGTGGGATTTCATCTCTTCACCGCAAAACCTCAGGAAAATAACCCCTCCCTCCATGGGATTCGATGTGATCACCAGCGACCTTCCTGAAAAAATGTATGCAGGAATGATCATCGCCTACCATGTCAGGCCCTTGTTTGGAATTAAAACGACATGGGTCACCGAAATAACCCATGTCAATGAGTTTAAATATTTTGTTGACGAACAACGTTTTGGTCCCTATACGATGTGGCATCACCAACATCTTATTGAACCTGTCGAAGGGGGTATTCTAATGACTGATATCATTGACTATCAACCGCCAATGGGATTCCTTGGGGCAATTGCAAATAAGCTTGTTATCCGAAAAACCCTGAAGGAAATTTTCGCTTTCAGAAAAATTAAACTGGAAGCGTATTTCGGGAAACCCTGAACATAAAAAATAGTGTAAAAAAATCCACTTTTCCTCCATTATATGCCAAAATTTAATCAATTTCGTACTCTGTTAAACGAAATTGTTGCTGCATGTTTTTGGAGCAGGGAAATGAAGGGAAAAACGACATTGGGAGATGGATAGCCATGATAATTCTGGCGGCGGTGGTATCCCAATTTATCGGAGCGATACCGCTTCAAATCCTGATTTTTCAGAAGATGACTGCGAATCCCGATCTTCAGCCAAATCCTGATAATTCACTCGACCTTTCTGCTTACGACATTTCTCCAATCACAGGCTTTGCTTTGATGATCATACCCTTTGTCATGGGGTTGATTACTCTGCTTTTCCTTATGAAACCGATCCACGAAAGGCCTATGCTTTCGATAGTGACCAGTCATCCCACCTTCCGTTGGAAAAGATTTTTCTGGAGCGCTCGGGTTTGGTTTATCCTCATGGTTATTTACGCCGTTTTCGCCACAATTACCGGCTTTCAAAAAATAGAATTACAATTCAATCCTTTGACGCTGATGCAGCTCTCCCTGGTATCGGTAGCGCTAATCCCTTTGCAGGCAGGATTCGAAGAGGTTTTTTTCAGGGGCTACCTGATGCAGGGATTTTCCCAGGTATTAAAATATAAATGGTTAACTTTGCTTATGACCTCCATAATCTTCGGAGGGCTTCATTTTTTCAATCCTGAAGTTAAGGAATTTGGTGCGATGATAACCCTCCCCCAATATTTCTGGTTTGGACTTATCCTTGGAATTTGTACCCTGATGGATCAAGGTGTTGAACTGGCACTGGGTGTGCATGCAATGAACAATATTTTCTTATCTGTATTTTTCACACAGGATTCAAGCGCTGTACAAACACCGGCATTATTCCGGATTACTGCCTTTAATCCGATTTTTGATCTGATTGCAATTATCTTAATATCTGCACTTTTCCTCTTTTTTGCCCGGAAAGAATTCCGATGGCCGGAATGGAGCACTTTGTTATCCAGGGTTGAGAATCCGAATCTCCCGGAAGAAGAGCTCACTGGGTACCTGGAGGATGAATATGAATAGAGTTGATTGAACAATAACTTTCTGATAATGAGAATCAGAAAAACAATAAATAGAAATTTAACCTATTTGAGCTATGGAATTATTTTCAGCAAAAGATGTTTCGAAAACCTATGCCAGCCAGCAGGCCTTGACGAACGTTTCAATCGCAGTTGAGGAAGGGACTATTTTTGGTCTTCTGGGGCCTAATGGTGCGGGTAAGACAACCCTCATCCGGATTATTAATCAGATTACGGCACCAGACAGTGGTTCTGTCTGGTTCGATGGCCGACCCTTAAAACCGGCAGACATTAGTCAGATCGGTTACCTTCCAGAAGAACGCGGCCTCTACAAAAAGATGAAGGTTGGCGAGCAAGCCCTTTATCTTGGACAATTGAAGGGGTTATCACGCCACGATGCGATGCGGGAACTTAAAATGTGGTTTGAGAGATTTGAAATTACCGCCTGGTGGGATAAAAAAGTGATGGAACTCTCAAAGGGGATGCAGCAAAAAGTGCAGTTCATCTGCACTGTTCTACACAAACCGCGGTTACTTATCTTCGATGAACCATTCAGCGGTTTCGATCCAATCAATGCTGATATTGTAACACAACAAATCCTGCAAATGAAGAAAAACGGTGCAACAATCATTTTCTCTACCCACAATATGGAATCAGTAGAGCAGCTATGCGACCATATTGCACTGATTGACAAGTCCCGTAAAATTCTTGATGGTCCGACAAAACAAATCAGGGAACAATACAAATCAAACATCTATGATATTACGTATCGGGGGGAATTTGATGTCAACACGCATGATATGGCCAATAAATACAATATTATCACCCACTCCCAAAATGGAAATGGCAATAAATTATGCATTCAATATCCCGAAGGAAGTAATTCGCGTGAACTTATAAAAGATCTCGTAGAGCAGGTTGAGATTATTTCATTCAATGAAGTAATCCCAAGTATGAACGAAGTATTTATTAAAGTCGTCAAACAAAACTCCTAAAATTATTTAACATGCATAAGATATTACTGATCATTCAAAGAGAATATACAACACGGGTTCAGAAAAAATCATTTATAATCCTCACTTTGCTGATGCCAATTCTGATGTCGGCAATGATGTTCCTTCCCGGTTATTTCATGTCAATGGACGATGAGCAATCCAGAACAATTGGCGTATATGATGGTTCTGCCGTATTTCTCGGAAGGCTTGAGAGCTCTGCATTCACAAAATTCAAATTTATACCCAAAGAGGAATACCTCTCCGCGAAAAGTGATCTTAAACAATCAACTTACTACGCCCTTCTGTCTATTGAACCTAATTTTCTGATAACCAAGACAGTACAGGTCATTTCGCAAAGCAATATTCCGTGGGATGTTAAATCGCAGATCCAGGATAAGATTCAGGGTGTCGTAGAAAAGGATAAGATGGCAGAGGTAGTGCGTCAGACTGCCATTCCCGATCTGGAGCAAAAAATTGCAGCAACAAAAACACATATCAATGTAGATACGATCAAAGTTGGAATCAGTGGTGAAGCGAAAAAGAGCTCAACCGAAATTGGAATGGTGCTTGGTTACATTTTTGGGTTTATGATCTATATGTTTATATTTATCTACGGCACAATGGTGATGCAAGGGGTAATGGAAGAGAAGCAAAGCCGGATTGTAGAGGTAATCATTTCAAGTGTGAGACCCTTTCAGCTCATGATGGGTAAAATTGTTGGTATTGCACTGGTAGGACTGACCCAATTCGCATTGTGGGTAATCCTGGGCGTAGCAATCTTCTCTGCCTCCAAAAGTTTCTATCCCGGAGCCTCCAAGGCACAGCAAATCCAAAGTGTCATGGCTCAAAGTCAGGATGCTGCACAACAGGCTGCCCCACAGATGGATAAAATGCACGAGATTTTTTCTATGATTGATACAATTAATTTCCCGTTACTGATCGGCTGTTTTATCTTTTTCTTTATTGGAGGATACCTCCTTTACAGCTCGATGTTTGCGGCTGTCGGCTCTGCCATTGATGCACAGGAAGATGCGCAGCAGTTTATGCTTCCAATAACCCTGCCGATTATCCTATCCATTATGGTTATGATGAGCGCTATAAAAAGCCCTGAAGGACCGATTGCATTCTGGTTCAGCATTATTCCGTTCACTTCACCAATTGTAATGATGGCGCGAATACCATTTGGAGTACCTGTCTGGCAATTAGCCCTTTCAATGATTCTATTAGTGGCAACATTTGTGGGTATGGTTTGGGTGACCGGCAAAATCTACAGGACCGGTATTCTGATGTACGGCAAAAAACCATCCTGGAAAGAGATTGGCAAATGGCTTATGTACAAATCATAAGAACAAAAAAAAGACAAAAGAGATAACTGGAAACAGATAGAAATAAAAGTGACAGGTACATTTTCGGTGTACCTGTTTTTTTTGCAATAAAGATTATTAACGGTTTCGGGATTCCGGATTTCCGCATGTAGGATAAGTTATGTAAATTTACCTGATCGATAAATAGTTTTAAAAGGTAATAATATGGTTCTGCTTTTAATTGCAGCTTTTATTTTAGGGTACTCCTTGATAGCCTTTGAGGAGGCAATTAAAATAAATAAATCTGCCATAGCCTTAATTACAGGGGTGCTCTGCTGGACAATTTACAGCTTATTATCTCCGGATTCATCGGTTGTCAATGAACAACTCACTCAACACCTGGGAAAACTTTCAGGAATTTTGTTTTTCCTCTTAGGGGCTATGACAATTGTCGAAATGATCGATTCACACGATGGCTTTGACCTCATAACTACCCGAATTTCACAGACCGATAAACGAAAACTCCTTTGGATTATCGCATTCATCACCTTTTTTTTATCTGCGGTTCTGGATAACCTGACTACGACCATTGTTATCGTTTCATTGTTGAGAAAACTCATTAAAAACCAACACGACAGACTCTTCTTTGCAGGAATTGTAGTGATCGCAGCAAATGCCGGAGGAGCCTGGACCCCCATTGGCGACGTAACAACCACCATGCTTTGGATTGGTGGACAAATTACCACAATGAATATAATGCTCAAACTTTTTCTCCCAAGTATCGCCGCCATTGTCGTACCGCTAATTGTCATTTCTTTCAAATTTAAAGGCATAATTGTTCGTCCAGCCATAGCAGAAAAGGAAAGTTCAGGAACACTGACCTCTTTTGAAAGATCAACGATATTCTTTTCAGGAATTTCAATTTTAATTTTAGTTCCTGTCTTTAAGACATTCACCCACCTTCCGCCCTACATGGCCATTCTGGGGGGATTGGGAATACTATGGGTGGTAACTGAGCTAATCCACGGTCAAAAAACCGAGACCGTAAAACACTCCTATTCAGTTGTTCTGGCACTACGTAAAATCGACACGGCAAGTATCTTGTTCTTTTTCGGCATACTTGTTAGTATTGCAGCGCTCGAATCTTCAGGTGTTTTAACCGGTCTGGCACAATGGATTACCAAAGTGACGGACAACCTAAATGTTGTGGTTCTCTCCTTTGGATTACTCTCCTCCATAGTCGACAACGTCCCCTTGGTTGCCGCTGCGCAAGGAATGTACAGCATGGCTCAATTTCCAACTGATCACTATTTCTGGGAATTCCTGGCCTACTGTTCCGGAACAGGGGGGAGTATGCTTATCATTGGCTCTGCGGCAGGTGTTGCAGCAATGGGAATGGAGAAAATTGATTTTCTATGGTATCTGAAAAAAATCAGCTTGCTCGCAGTACTGGGTTATTTTTCAGGTGCAGTTGTGTATATCTTGCAAAATGAGTTGTCAGGATTATAATACAGGAATAAATGAAGATTCGAAGATTCATATTGGCAATGGGCTGCATAATTTATTCATTGGCGTGTTTTCCGGAGAATAAGGGTCCAGATGGCAAAGTTGATACTTCACTAAACCTTAAGTTATCGTATAATAGCTCTCTGATCTATCCGGGCGGACGGTTGGGAATTGAATTTCCTGTAAAATCATTTATTTCAACCAGGATGAAAAAATCGGGCAAGGAAAAGGAGCTGATCAAAGACCGTTTTATTGCACTTAATCTGAGCTGGTATCATCATCCCTCCTTTCATGATAACCTTTATCTGACAGCAGGGTGGACAATGAGACGCACACGAAAAAGTGGCTTTTTTACCGAATTTTCACCCGAAATGGGGGTAAGTCGCACATTTATTGGCGGAACGACCTATCGGGTTGACGATAGCGGAAATGTTTCACTGGAAAAATTTGCCGGCTATTTCTATGCCCTGGTTTCAGTTGGCGGAGGAATCGGTTATGATTTTTCAATAACCCATTCAAAACCAATCATGGTTTTTTATAAATTAAATCTTCTATCAATGTATCCTTATAACAGCACAATCTATTTGCGACCAGCGATGGAAATCGGATTAACCTGGAAACTCTGCGGCATTCATTTAACAAAAAAATGGCGGAAAACATAGATGAGACAGGAAAAATTAATACTCTTCAAAAGAACAATTGCACAGAGAAAATACGCCTTTCAAAAAACGTATTCAAAGTGCTCACAATTCGTACGCCTGATATCCTCAATTCTATTTTTAGGTTATATTGTCTCCTGCCAAAAAGAGAAAATCTCAATAGGTACAAATGTGTCAGACACTTTTTATCTGGACAATGCCGGGGCATCAATGCGCATTCTTATCGAGGGGAATACCTTAAGCCATACCTTCCTGATTATCGTACATGGAGGGCCTGGAACAGGTTCTTCATTCTATAATACGGACTATATCAGTCAAAATATTGAGGATAAGTATGCAGTTGTTTATTGGGATCAACGAAATTCAGGCGCTTCTCAGGGAAATTCAAACGGAAATAATCTGAATCTGACACAAATGACTGACGATCTGAAGAAGGTAATTCAGGTTATTAAGAGCCGGTATGGTACTGATGGCGCTGTCTTCATCCTTGGACATAGTTTTGGAGGGCTACTCGCCACTTCATTTATGACATCCGGTAACAACCAATCGATGGTTAAGGGATGGATTTTCGTGGATGGATCTCACAACTATCCATTAAATGATACATTAACCAGACAAATGTTACAGACAACAGGACAGCAGCAAATTGACCTGAATAAAAATGCTGACAAATGGAGTCCTATCCTCACTTGGTGCAATGCCCACCCGGGGAATTTCACCCTCGCTGAATCAGACCAATTGGCAACTTTTGCAACCAGCGCAGAGACTTATATGGACGAAGTGAATCAGTTTGACTATTTAACCTATATCAAAGAGCATCTTTTTAGTGATAATTTGACCCTTACAGCACTATTATTTAATCACTTATATTCCGAAAACGCAACTTTTAATAATGAACTTGCAAAAACAGAATTCTCATCCACACTTTATAAAGTAATAAAACCCACTTTGATTTTATTTGGTCAATATGACTTTATTTGCCCTAAAGGTTTGGGGGATGATGTTTTTAAACGGATTAGTTCCCCTCAAAAACGAATGGTAATTTCAACAGTAAGCGGGCATAATTTCATGTTCCAGGATGAGGGACTATTTTGTTATGAAGTCAATAATTTTATTCAACAGTTTAAATAGAAAACAAAAATTAAATATGAGTCATTATGCCATCATAGACCTCGGAACTAATACTTGTAATTTACTAATATCCAGATTATTACCTAACGGAAAAACCGAAACATTATATGATCGTAAACTTCCTGTTAAACTTGGGCGGGGCGGGATTCATAAGAACATCCTCCTTCCCGATGCCATCGAACGGGGAATAAAGGTCTTGCAAAACCATGCGATTACAATCGCGACCTATGGTGTAAGTAATATCAAAGTGATCGGTACTTCGGCTTTACGGGGCGCTGCCAACAGGAACGAATTTCTGCTTTTAGTAAAGGAAATGCTAGGCTGGGAGATCGAAATCATCGACGGTGAGCTCGAAGCAGCTTTGATATTCAGAGGAGTAACATTAACATTACCTGAGAGTATCGGGAAATACCTGATTGTGGACATCGGTGGCGGAAGTACGGAATTTATTCTGGCACAGGACAATCGTATGATTTGGAAAAAAAGTTTCAACATCGGCATCGCCAGGGCACTCGAAACAATTCAGATGTCAGATCCTCTAACATCTGACGAAATCACAAAGTTTGAGAACTGGTTCGACGACCATCTCACAGAGTTATGGGATATCTGTAAACAACATCACCCCTCGATACTGGTTGGATGTTCCGGGGCATTTGACACCTTCATGGATATTTACGAACAAGAGGAACCCGATTTAAAGATCAGAAATATTTCAGAATTTCCATTGGTAAATTACCGGAAAATTCACGAACAACTGATAAAATCAGATCATGAAACCAGAGCAAAGATGAGGGGAATGGACAAAATGCGCGTCGAGATGATTGTCATTGCCTCAGTTTTCACTAATTTCATCCTCCAAAGATTGCAGATCAATAAACTGCTACATACCCATAACTCACTGAAAGAGGGAGCCATGGATCGATTTATTACTAACGGAATATAAATTATAAATATGGTCAAAATATTGGTTATTGACGACGAAAGGAGTATACGTAATACGCTTAAAGAGATTTTGGGATTTGAAGGTTACTCGGTTGAGGTAGCTGAAAACGGAATTCTCGGACTGGAAATAGTCAAAAATGCTGATTTTGATATCATACTTTGTGATATTAAAATGCCTGAAATGGATGGAATTGAGGTTCTTGGAAAGATTCTGGAAATTAAACCCGAAACGACTGTTGTGATGATCTCCGGGCATGGGAACATTGACACAGCAGTAGAAGCCATAAAGAAAGGGGCATTTGATTTTATTGTTAAACCCTTGGATTTAAACCGGCTATTAATTACGATACGAAATGCAGGAGATAAGTCGCTTTTGGTGAAAGAGACTATCGTTCTGAAACAAAAGATCTTTAAGCAATATGAAATAATTGGTGAATCAACACTGATTAAAAAAGTGCTTGAAATGACTGACCGTGTTGCCCCCACTGATGCCAAGGTTCTGATTACCGGGGCTAACGGAACCGGGAAAGAACTTGTTGCAAGACGCTTGCACCAATTATCAGCCCGCGCAGAAGCCCCGTTCATTGAAGTTAACTGTGCTGCAATTCCTTCAGAATTAATTGAAAGTGAATTATTTGGCCACGAGAAGGGAGCCTTCACCTCGGCAATAAGACAACGTAAAGGCAAATTTGAACAGGCCGACGGAGGGACACTCTTTCTGGATGAAATCGGTGATATGAGCTATTCTGCCCAGTCAAAGGTGTTGCGTGCCTTACAGGAAAACATCATCACGCGTGTAGGAAGTGATACGGCTATTAAAGTAAACGTAAGGGTGATTGCTGCGACTAACAAAGACCTTGCCGAAGAGATTAAAAATGGCAATTTCCGCGAGGATTTGTACCATCGTCTGAGCGTAATACTGATAAATGTTCCATCACTTGAAAGCCGAAAGGAGGACATACCCCTGTTAGCCAGCTATTTCATCGAACAGATTTGCAGCGAATATGGTCAGCCCCCAAAAGATATTGAACCAGAAGCAATTGCAGAGTTACAAAGCCATCAGTGGACCGGAAACATCCGCGAATTCCGGAATGTAATCGAACGATTAATAATCCTTTGCAATAAAACAATAACCCGGGAAGAGGTGAGACTTTATGCACCACCGGGAAATTCTGCTATTGAATAATTTCGGATGAAAAATTTCGCTTAATGAAAAGCTGCTCCCTTCAAATCGATTCGCCACTTATCTTAAAATGGCAAATCCGGGAAGGTCAAACTTCGATTTATAGTACGATTTTCGAACAAGAGTTGTGTGTAAATAGAAACCTGGAAAAACCGATGAACAATATATTTTTTAAAAATAGTCGCCAAAATATTAATTTTCAGCCATATAGACGCCTTGAAGTTATTAACAATTGTTGATAATAATGGTTGAATTTAAGTTGATACATAGTTGATACAAAAACCTTAAAATAGTTGCAATCAGGGCTATTTCTGTTGTATATTTGAAATATCAGGTAAGCGATAAAAGGTTACTCTGAAGTAGTGGAGACGGGGAGAGACTCTTAGCTGAGTAAGGAATCGGATCATTCAAACCCTCGGGTTTGCACGACGGAAGGGTCAGAGGTTGGACGAAAGGAGGTGATCCGATCGAACAATCAGCCGGAAATAACGCCAGTCGTTCATTAGAAGGTTGAGTTTAAGACCGAAAGAAAAAAGAGACGAAAGTTTTTTGTAATAAATTCGGAGAACAGGAAAACTGAAAAGCCAGTACTTTCCATGCAGATGAAGAACCGATCGAAAGAGAGGAACCGCCCTGTATGCTCAAAACACTCCGTCCGGGAAAGTTAACCGCAAGGAAAACTGAAGGGACAGCAGGAGGATAATGCCTTAAACAGCAAAATCCGAAAGCGATGGGTTGCAAAATTAATCTGCACAATGCGCAAGCACAAAGGAGATCAAATTGCAGCCAACCACGATAACAGTAGCCTGACGCCACAAGTGAAGCAATTCATTAGCGACGAAATGGGAACAACTTGAAAGAGTGGTTCCCATTTGTGTTTTTATACCTTTCTGTAACTTACTTCTGCTTGCCCAACCACTTCAGAGCATCAATCACAAGTTTATTCTGAATATCATTTGTAAAAGTTTGCGACAGATCCCTGTTCATCTTCCCTTCATAATCAATATCATTATGCCCCATATTGATATAAAGCATCCTGTATTTTCTGTTAGTCCATACAACTGGATAGTCCCCTTTATGCCAGATTTCCCATGCCTTCGGACCCGTTCCTAATGGGAAACTCGATGGGTCGATGGATAGTAAAATATCGATATCCGGGTTCTTCCTCAAATCATTCTTCCAGCTGTACCATTCATTTGGCGAAGCTTTGAATGTAGGGGGCAAATGCTGAGACGCCGGATGATGAGGCCTCTCCACTCGCAATATCGCGGCTGTTGGACGCCAGGTATTCCCTTTATATTCACCGGCTCCCAAAAACTCATTGTGATACCAATTCCAGTTCTGAGGAAAATCGGACGGAGTAAGGGCAAAAGCTGCAAAATGAAATCCCATCCATGCCCCTCCACCCTTCATAAACTGCTCAAAGGCAACACGCTGTTCTTGCTTATCAGGACGCGAATCGAGGAAAAGGACAATTTCATAATTTTTTAAAAATTCAGAATTCAGGTTCTCCCAGTTTTTGGTTGAATCGTAAGAAAATTGCATCTTTCGGGCAAGACCTGCAAACCAGCGATTGGCTTCATGAACAAAACTGACATGAGCCTTGTCGTTTATACCCGTATAAAAACCAATTACCCTGAATTTGGGTTTCAGAGATTGTGCAGAGAGCGAAAAACTAAAGAGCATCAGGAGCGCTAAAAGATTCAGCCTGATTAAGAAGGTTATTTTACAACAATTTATCCGGATCATGACTTAGCTACTCAATTAAATTTTTAAAATGCGCGTTCTAAACTTCTGAATGGATTAGCAAAGCTTATCTTTATAAAAGTCAGCAGGATTCAGAACAGCAAGTTCATAAAGGAATCCACCTATTTTTTCGGTCACAACATTAAAAAAGGATTCCCCTTTTTCAGCGGTAGCAAGTGCAGGATTCCCAATACCGGTATCGTTGGTAACCCGGGTCCATTCCCGCTCGGCCCACGCCCACCCCTGATTTAGCGCTGGAATAGCAAAAATACGAGCCTTACCATCGCCTGCCTCGGCTAAAGGAAGGACAAGCTCCGGAGCTAAATACATCATAAAACTGGTCTCAACCTCCCCTGCATGTTCCCCCAAATCGGAAAAATAATCCTCTGCCCCGGGAATTTTAAACCAGTTGCACTGACAAAGAAACATTTCAGGAAATATCAGATTTAACTCCCTGATGATCTGTCTGAAATCGTTTCCCCCGTGTGCATTTAAAATAACCATTTTATGAATCCCCTGGCGATTTAAAACGGTAATCAGATCTCTTAAAATCATCATTTGGGTCCCCGGATTTAGGTTCATATCGAGTTTAACATCCGGCTGTCCTGTATTTACACCAAAAGGAATCGCCGGAAGTACGATAACTCTCCCTCCAAGATTTGTAGCCAAAGCAGCAGCCTTAGCAGCAATGCGTTCTGCAATAATATTATCGGTACCATAGGGTAGATGATAATTATGAGCCTCCGTAGCCCCCCATGGCAAAACTGCAACCTGGAAATCAGTTTGCTTCACTCCCTTCCAGTTTGTTTCATTTAAAATATAAGATCGCATATGTTCAAATTATTAAAAACATAAAAATAATAAAACTTAGTTAAATTAAACCCGTTGGATTTGTATATCCGATCGATTATCTTTGAAAAATAATACACTTAAAAATAGCAACTATCCTCAACTATGATCATTCCAT
>Ga0073936_10004186_pt1 | contig 20175 bp, 13 predicted proteins | sample AliMusrvi5mmetaG_FD_87041 | JGI IMG/M metagenome (GOLD analysis project Ga0073936, IMG submission 87041) | Freshwater lake bacterial and archeal communities from Alinen Mustajarvi, Finland, to study Microbial Dark Matter (Phase II) - Alinen... | ecosystem: Environmental > Aquatic > Freshwater >... | reverse complement strand
GTCAGCTCATGCTCACTTCTGGCGAGATCAATCCTTGCTCTCCGCTTCCCAAAAAGATCAATCGTCACATCCAATCCCGAAGAGACTCCATGACCGGTGGTCAAATTTGCCTCCTTGTCCTGCGATACGCCAAATGATAAGTTGGGATCCGGAAAGATTTTAGCCATTTCGATTGCCGCTTCCGATTTACTCACTTCAAATCGTGCAGAAGCAAGATCTAAGTTGTGTTTACCTACCAGGTCCATGTAGTCAATAAATTTCAACATCTTCCGGTTAATCGTTGTATCTGTCTGGCTCCATGCAATTTTTACCTGAAACAATAAACTAATCAGGCATACTGTAATTATCTTCATCTCATTTATTTTCATTAAGTTGTATCTGATCATCACCGGACCATTTCTTTTCTGCAAGATAGTACAATGCCGGCAACACGTATAGTGTTATCAATGTGGCGAAAAACAAGCCGTATACGATTACTGTTGCCAGTGGACGTTGAACATCAGAACCGATTCCGGTTGATAAGGATGCCGGAAGCAATCCGAGTACTGCTACAGTTGCTATCATCAAAACCGGACGGAATCGGTGGTGAGCACCCTGAATTACTGCCTCCTGTAATTCCATTCCATGCTCCCGAAGGGCATTGATATGCGCAATCATAATAACTCCATTCTGTATTGAGACCCCGAAAAGGGCAATAAACCCAACTGCAGACGAGACATTCAGGGTCATCCCACGAACATTCAGTGCGAGCATACCTCCAAAAAGTGCAAGCGGAACAGCACCCATAAGTAGTCCTGCCTGCCGAAACTTTCCAAAGGCACCGAATAATAATAAAAACATGATTGCAAGTGCCAGCGGGACAATTAATCCAAGACGCGAATATGCCCTGTTCTGATTTTCAAATTGTCCACTCCAACGGATATTGCATTTCTCGCGGTTGTATTTTACATTCCTGGCAATCTTTCCTTGTGCCTCTTTTAGAAAAGCGGTAAGATCGATCCCCCGAAGGTTTATACGCAATGTTACATAACGCTTATTCATCTCCCGCGTGATGGAACTGGCACCAGTACTGAGTTTAATATCAGCTACCTGCGACAAGGGTATTTTTGCACCAGAACCTGAGGTAAGCATCAGATTTCCAATTTTCTCAGGAGTATTCCGGCTATTTTCATTGTAGCGGCAAATGACATCATAAACTTTATTCCCAATGAAAATCTGGGAAATGGCCTTCCCACCTATGGCTACTTCAACCAGTTCGGCGACATCTGAGACATTCAGTCCGTATTGTGCAATTTTTTCCCGATTGGCCTGGATCTTTAACTGGGGCAGGGGTGGCTCCTGATCGATAGCAAGGTCAGCTGCACCCGGAATCGTTTTCAGAACATTTAAAACATCTTCTGCAACGCGCCTGCTCTCTTTCATATCTTCACCATAAACTTTTACGGCCAGATCACTGTGCGTTCCTGCAATCTGATCCATCACCATATCTATAATCGGCTGCGAAAAGCCCACAGAATAACCCGGCATATTCTCAAGTTCCCTGGACATCTCTGCTATCAAATCACTCTTTTTCTTACCATTCTTCCACTCATTATAGGGTCTTAAACCGACTGAACACTCAAGATGGGAAATTGAAAAAGGATCGACACCTTCATCATCACGGCCAGTCTGAATCATCATATATGTCACCTCGTCATATTTTATGATTCGTTGACGGAGGGTGTCACTCATCGCCTTTGATTTCTCCATTGAAATACCCGGGGGTAGCTGTACCTGCAACCATATTGATCCTTCATCCAACTGGGGGAGGAAATCCTTGCCAACCATAATAGTCAGAATTATTGCAGCAAAAAGAATAATACCCAAAGGGGCAAATACAGATTTTGGCCTCTCGATAATCTGTTTAGTCTGACGACAATAAATTGTGGAGAGCTTTTCAAGCCACTTATTATGGTAGGTCTTCTGCGGCTTTTTGTAGAGGACATAGGCCAATCCTGGAATCAGGAAAAGTGCCACAGCCAATGCTCCGATCAGGGCATAGCCGACGGTAAAAGCCATAGGTGTAAAAAGCTTTTTTTCCACTCTTTCAAAGGCGAATAGCGGAAGATAGGTGGTAATGATTATTATTGAGGAGAAGAAAACCGGTTTCGCGACTTCAACAGTTCTTTCAACAATCGATTTCTCCTCAAGCTCAAGATGGGGATGATCTTCCCGCTTCTTCAGAATCGTCTCCATCATTACAATCGCCCCTTCAACGATAATTCCAAAATCTATCGCCCCAAGGGAGAGAAGATTGGCGGGAATATTGGTCATTAACATGAGCCCAAAGGCAATTAACAAAGCGATCGGAATCGTAATTGCCACCAGTAAAGCACCCCTCCAGCTCCCTAAAAAAACAATCAGCACAATCAAAACCAGAAGAACACCCTCAAGCAATGTGTGCGAAACTGTATTTAAAGTAGTACCTACAAGACTTGTGCGGTCCATAAAAGGATGAATTCTAACCCCTTCCGGTAAAATATCGTTATTGAGTTCGTCAACAGCATTATGAATTTCATCGAGCACATTGGAAGGATTCTGGTACCTGAGCATCTGAACTACTCCCTCGATACTTTCAGAATAACTCCTGGTTTTGTCTGAAAAACCAAGAATCCCCTTACGCTCAAGATTTCCATATTTCAAGTCTCCCAGATCTTTAATAAAAACAGGAACACCGTTTTCTGTTTTTACCACAATCTCTCCCAAGTCACTCAGGTCTTTAACTAGTCCGATACCCCGGATTACATAGCTCAGATCGCCACGGTAAAGCATACTCCCGCCAGCATTCGTATTGTTCTTTCCAATCTTGTCAGCAACATCAGTTAAGGTAAGATGATATTGCTCCAGTTTAACAGGATCGATCTCTATCTGAAACTGGGTCGTAATACCTCCGAAATTGCTCACATCAGCTACACCAGTTACCTGTTTAAGTCTTGGGATGATTACCCATTTGTTCAGATCGGTCAATGCCCTAAGATCATGATTCTTACTTTCTATGATATAACGGTAAATCTCCCCCGTTGGCGAGGTAAGTGGATTTAATCCGGGAACAGCACCATAAGGTAACTGAACACCGGTCAGCCGCTCCTGTACACGCTGGCGTGCCCAGTAATCATCTGTTTTATCTTCGAAAACAAGGATAATGTTCGACAAACCAAAGGCATTTTTACTCCGCATCACATGCAATCCGGGCAAACCATTCAACTCGCGTTCAAGAGGAATCGTGATTTGCTGTTCAATCTCTTCAGCAGCAAGTCCGGGAACCTGAGTGATCACCTGTACTGTAACATCAGCAATATCAGGATAAGCCTCAATTGATAATTGCTGCCAGGAATAGAATCCTAACATGGATAGAATAAGAAAAATGCCAACCATTATCCACCTCTTGCGAATGGCCAATAAAATAATTCCGTGCATATATGTGGTTATTTGGCTTCGAGTAAATAAAATGCCCCCTCAGTAACAATCTCTTCATCAGGTCTTAATCCTACCTTTAGAATGATCCTGTCATTGTCTGTCCCGGAAGTTTTGATCATTCTTTTCATATATTCGTTCCCCCTGGTTTTGACGAAAACAAAGCTGCTCTCTTCCATCTGCAATACTGCACTTGTAGGAATCAGAATCGAACTGTCGGCTTTCTGGGTAAACTGAACAGTTGCATACATTCCTGGTTTCAAATTACGACCGCTATTCTCACACTCGATAAATACTTCAACAGAGCGGGTGGTTTCGTCCATCATTTCGCTGATGTGATAAACAACACCTTTAATAATAAGATCTGGAATACCCGCCGCCTCGATCTCAACCTCGTCAGATTCATGTATGCTATTGATATCCTTTTCCTTAAGCTGGCCGACAACCCATACTTTGCCCAATTCTGCAACAATGGCAACAGGGCCGGCATCTTCACGCATATACTGCCCAATCACAATGTTATCTGCAACAACCTCTCCTGCAATTGGTGAACGAACGATCAACGGCTCACCCAAAACCATTTCAGATGGATTGACATGATAAACATTGAGGCTTGCAATCGAATTCTCATAATCGCGTTTTCCCGACTCATAAATCACCTCTGCTTCCTCCATATCTTTCTGGATACCAACGCCATTCTTCAGCAAATCCTGTTGTCTTCGTAGATTTTTTTCAGCAAGCTGCATCTGTTGCTTCGATTGATAGTAAGTTTTCCCAGCCTCAAAAAATGAGGGAGAGCTAATTTCAAAAATCGGTGAATTTACACCAACGCGCTGACCTAATTTGATAAATGATTTTATGATCCTCCCGGCAAAGGGCGATGCAATCTGGGCATAATTATTAGGAATTGCCTTTACAATACCCGAGGCAGATCGTTTATGCCGGTATGGAGCTGCACTGACCTTATCGGTTTTGATTTTTTCAATTAAGTTGGAATTCCCGGGAATGACAATTGTGTCTCCCTTAATGAAATAATTTGCTGAAATACCGGGACCTGTTTTGGTATGACATGAAAACATCAACCCTATCAGGCTAATGCACAATAATCTTTTCATTATTATTTTGATTTTGAAATGAACAAAAATCTAACAAGTCACTTCTGACAAGTACAAAAAAAGAATTCATTGAAATAAACTGGTTATTGCAATATATTTGATTAAATCATTTCAGAGGGAGGGGCACGAAGAGAGTAATTACAATATCCTCCAGGCTCAGCATACCCATTCGTAGTTAAACGAACAGTAAAATCAAGCAGTAAAAGCCTGACAATCAATAACACAAAAACAACAACTAATGCCGTTATAATGAGGTCTGACAGTAACTGAATAATAATCAGCTCTTTTCCAGTATGTGGTAAACCGGATGATGAGCTACCGTTGTCTGTATTGTAAGGATGAGAATGAACAATAGTAACTCCGTTAACAATATGGGAATGAGGAAATAAGGTGATGCTTCCGTAATACCCTAAAAAGAGCATGAGCAGAAGAAAACCCAACGATTTACCACACCAATATTTTATTTTCAAACCTAAATACATTAACAAATGATTCTAAGGCAAAGATAATTTTATCCGGGAAAGTATTTATATCTAAATAAAGGATACAATTAGTTGTGCCCTATTGTTCATAAAATTTAAGATTTGAATAATACTGGCCTAACTCATCTTAATCTGATGTTACTTTAGATTTAGCTTATTCCAGACAATTGACTGAATATTTTGACACTTGCTTTTTGCCTCTGCCTCAAGAATTGCAGCATCTCCAAGAAGTTCACCGATGGCATCATTATCGTCGATCCCTGATGCATTCACTAAAACATTTAAATAAGCTCCCGATACAGCTGTTAGTGCACACAAAGCCCCAACTCCGGCATCTGTAGCTGAATTAGGATTCCCTGTTTCGGCCATTTTCTCAATTACTTCCATTGATTCGTAAGCCATTTTCATTACACTGAATGGTACCTCTATGGCATATTTGGTTGCCGACTGAATAGCTTTTTTTCTTACTGCGATCTCCTCATCGGTCCCTTTTGGTAACTGGAAGGCCTCCATAATCTGGTTAAAAGCCCTCGTATCTTCATCAACAAGTTTCAGCATCGCTACGTAATAATTTTTCCCCTTTTCAGACCAGTCAGAAAATTCCTTCCAACGATTGTCCCACCCCCGTTTATGAGTGCTCAGATTTGCGACCATTGTTCCAAGTGCAGCACCAAGCGCCCCGACACAGGCAGCAACAGATCCACCTCCGGGTGCAGGCGAATCGGAAGCCGTTTCGCAGATGAAATCCTTTACTGACTTCAAAATCAATTCATCAGAATCACCATTGAGAAGATATTCAATAATTCTCTTATCAGGATCAAAAGGGCCAAATTCATTTAAACCTAATGATTTGACCGCAATCTGAATAATCTCGCGGTCAGGGATGCCGGACGATCGATGTTGTTTATGGAGAAAATATTTTCCTGCATCCAGCATAGCCTGCAAGGGGATCATTCCGATGAGTTCAGAACCGGTCACCCTGATTCCACGGTCGCGGGCCCTTTCACATACTTCATCGAATGCATGGTGCATGGATGTTGTTGTTAAATCAATAAGGTTCATTGAGATTTGCGCAATACCATATTCCTTAATAAACCATCCGATTGCCCTTACTTTTTTCAATGTTCCGGGAATCCTTACAGGTTCTCCTTTTTCGTCCTTAATAATTTTTCCCGTTACTGGATCCCCCTCTCTTTTGATACGACCAGCTTCCCGCACATCAAAAGCAATCGAGTTGGCCAGACGAACCGAGGTTGTATTCAAATTAATATTGTAGGCGATGAGAAAATTTCTGGCTCCGATAGCTATTGCTCCTGTTCGGGCATTAAAAACTGCCGGACCATAATCTGGATGCCATTCGGTATTTAGTAACTTTTCGGCCAGCCCTTCATATTCGCCAGCACGACAATTAGCCAGACTACGCCTTTTCTCCTCAACTGCAGCATATTCATAACAATAGACAGGGATATTTAATTCATTTCCAACCCTTTTCGCAAGTATTCCGGCAAACTTTACCGTTTCATCCATTGTAATTTCAGAAACCGGGACAAGCGGACAAACATCGGTTGCACCAAAACGGGGATGCTCTCCTTTATGTTTACGCATATCGATAATTTCCGAGGCACACCGAATGGCCCTGAATGCGGCTTCAATCACAGGTTCAGGTTCACCGACGAAAGTAACTACTGTCCGGTTGGTAGCATAGCCAGGATCAACATTCAGCAATCGAATTCCCTTGACGCTTTCGATGACATCGGTAATCTGTTTTATAATGGAAAGATCGCGTCCTTCCGAAAAATTGGGGACACATTCTATTATTTGCTTCATGCTACGCTAGGTTTTAATTCTGATCTCCAAATAATTTGCAACTCAAAATGTCTCCTTCTCACCCCTCTTCCACACCACCGATGGATTTAAACTTCCCTGGTGATAGATGATCTCACGGTAATCTGAGACCGGAAATCCAGCCATATCGCCCAGAAATCCCCTTTTTAGAATTCCCCGGTCGTTTAAACCTAAGGCCATAGCAGCCCTGAAAGTGATACCTGCCAATGACTCAGCCATTGTCATTTTCTCAAAAATACCCAAAAGTGCAGTTTGTAGCAACAAATCACCCATCGGAGCTGAACCAGGATTCCAGTCAGAACCAATCGCAAGAGAACACCCTGCATCCAAAAGGTTCCGGGCGGGAGCAAACGGATTACCTAATCCCAGAGAAGAACCAGGTAAGACCACCGGAATTACATTTGATGCAGCAAGCAGCTTAATATCCTGCTCTTTCGTCATATCGAGATGATCGACAGAGCGGGCATTTAGCTCACAGGCCAGGGCCACCCCACCTGCCGTAAACTGATCTCCATGAACAATAAGGTCAAACCCCAAATTTTTTGCCATGGTCAAATAATCCCTTGCTTCGGCAATCGTGAAAGCCCCCCTATCGATAAAAATATCTGCCCTTGTGGATAAATTCAGTTTCAGGATTTCAGGAAGAAGACTATTTATTATATCTTTCAAATAATCAGACGGAGTACCTTCAAAATCGGATGGTTTAATATGAGCAGCCAGACAGGTTGGAATCAAATCAACAGAAAGCTTTTTATTCACCTTTCTGATCACTTCAAGAAGTTTAAGTTCACCTTCAGTATTCAAACAATAGCCGCTTTTAACTTCTATTGTTGTTACTCCATTACGTAAATAGGTGAGTGCCCTTTCTGTGAGCAAAGCTTCGAGCTCATTCGCCTCAGCTGCCCTTGTTTTTTCAACAGTATCGCCGATTCCACCCCCCCCAAGGGCAATTTCGAGGTAACTTTTTCCTGCAAGCCGAAGCGAATAGTCATTGGCCCGGCTTCCTGCCCAGCAAATATGAGTGTGTGGATCGATCATCCCCGGGATTCCTACCATTTCATTATCAATGTAATCAATAATAGTATTACGATCTCCAAACTCAATTCCAAGTTCATCGAAATTTCCAATTTTAACAATTTTCCCCTCGCAAACGACAACTCCACCATTAGGGACGATTTCGAGCTGATTGTCATTTATACTCCCCTTGACCGGGATATTGTCCATTGTCAGCAACTGAGTAAATGGACCAATTAATCTGTTCTTTATCATAAATCAAAAATTAAGATCAAATGTATTCAAATTCTCTTTTGCTTTTTCATATCCAGCATCGTTATGTCGGAATATTCCCAGTGCAGGATCGTTGTAAAGAACGCGGCGAATGCAGGCTTCTGCCCGTTCACTTCCATCAGCCACAACGACCATACCAGCATGCTGGGAGTACCCCATTCCAACACCCCCTCCGTGGTGAAATGATACCCATGTTGCACCACCTCCTGTATTGGCCATCAGGTTGAGCAGCGGCCAATCAGAGACAGCATCGCTGCCATCCTTCATTTTTTCAGTTTCCCTGTTCGGTGAAGCCACTGATCCACAATCAAGATGATCCCGTCCAATGACGATCGGGGCTTTTACCTTCCTCTTCTTCACGAGATTATTAAAGAGGACGCCGGCCTTTTCACGTTCACCCATTCCAAACCAACAAATCCTGGCCGGGAGACCCTGAAATTCGACGCGTTCCTCTGCCTTTTTCAACCAATTAATCATATGCAGATTATCCGGAAAAGCCTTTATCAGTTCGCGGTCGGTAACCCGAATATCTTCAGGATCTCCAGATAATGCGGCCCACCTGAAGGGTCCTTTTCCGTCACAAAAGAGAGGACGAATAAATTCCGGAATAAATCCGTCAAAATCGAAAGCATTTTTCTCTCCTCCCTGCCGAGCCATCTCCCGAATATTGTTGCCATAATCAAAAACAATGCTCCCCAGTCTCTTCATCTCAAGCATAAATCCGACATGCCGGGCCATACTTTTCAGTGACAGCTCCTTATATTTCTCAGGAGCTACAACTCGCAACTTACGGGCAGCTTCAAGCGTTAAATTATTAGGAATATACCCATGTAAGGGGTCGTGTGCTGACGTCTGATCAGTAACAACATCAGGAATTATACTATCACTAATCAATTGCTCAAGTGTATCCCCGATATCGGCAACTAATCCTACAGAGATCGCCTTCCCTGCCTCCTTCGCCCTTAAAACCATTGTTATAGCTTCACTATAGGAGTACGACATAAAGTCTATATAACCGGATTCAACACGCTTTTTTATCCTTTCAGGATCAACATCAACACCAAGGAAGGTGGCCTCAGCCATGGTCGCAGCCAGAGGTTGAGCTCCACCCATCCCTCCAAGACCGCCAGAAACAATCAATTTATGTTTCAGATCTCCATTAAAATATTTTGCGCCACATGCCGAAAAAGTTTCGAATGTTCCCTGAAGAATCCCTTGTGATCCAATATATATCCAGCTACCGGCAGTCATCTGCCCATACATCATCAATCCTTCACTTTTCAGCTTTTCAAAATGATCCCATGTAGCCCAAACGGGAACAAGATTACTATTGGCAATAAAAACGCGGGGTGCTTCAGGATGAGTTCTGACAATGCCCACTGCTTTTCCTGATTGAACCAACAGGCTATGGTTATCATCCAACTCGAGAAGACATCTGATAATTTGTCTTAGTGCCTCAGGATTCCTGGCGGCCTGGCCAGTGCCTCCATAAACGACAAGCTCTTCAGGCTTTTCTGCCACACGACGATCGAGGTTGTTGAGTAACATCCGAAGTGGAGCCTCAGTCTGCCAGGACTTAGCATGTAACTCATTTCCAACGGGAGAAAAATAGTTTGGATGTGTCGCATATTTTTCAATAAATTCCGAAGAGTTCATGATACTCATTTTTAAGATTAATTTTTAGACTTTTTGCAGCTTTTCCCGAAACAGTAATTAATGTTCTGCTTCTGACCAGATCGATTGCCTTATTCATTTCGTCAGACATGATATGATCTGACTCAGCAAATGGGATAGTCTCTCTGACAACACGATGACATTCGTCGATGATTCCCCCTGATCGTAATGGCTTTCTGAAATCGAAACCCTGCGCTGCACAGAACAACTCAATACCCAGTATCTTCTCAAGATTATCAATCACCATCAATGCTTTTCGGCCGCTGATTGATCCCATGCTCACATGGTCTTCCTGACCCAGCGAAGTAGGTATGCTGTCGGCACTTGCAGGGAAACATAAGCTTTTATTTTCACTGACCAGGGCAGCTGTTGTATATTGCGGAATCATAAAGCCCGAGTTCAGACCAGTTTCGCGCATTAACAGCTTGGGTAACCCCTCTATTGAATCATTAAGAGACAAATAAATACGACGATCGGCAATGTTTCCCAATTCGGCAGCTGCAACTGTTACATAGTCGAGTGCCATGGCCAGCGGTTGCCCGTGGAAACTGCCCCCACTGATTGCCCGGCCATCTTCAAGGATAACTGGATTATCGGTAACCGAATTTAGTTCTGTATGCAACAACTCTTTCAGGTGCAGCCAGGCATTACGGGATGCACCATGAACCTGTGGTATACATCTTAAAGAGTACGGATCCTGAAGTCGGGAACAATTTTTGTGTGATTGAACAATCTCTGAATTTCCGATAAGCAATCTCATCCTTTCAGCAACATAAACCGTTCCCCGATAAGGCCTAAGGGCATGCAATTCAGGAGAGAACGTTTTAACAGATCCGAGCATTGCCTCGAGATTCATCGCAGCAATCAGATCGGCATTATCTAAACAATTCTGTAGCCGGCTAATGACCATAACTGCATGAGCTGCAATAAACTGAGTTCCGTTAATCAGTGCGAGACCCTCCTTGGCGCCAAGTTCAAGCGGCTTCATACCAAACTTTTGAAGAAGATTGCCCATCTCAACTACTTTCCCTTTGTAAAAAACTTTTCCAAGTCCGGTCAAAGGGAGAAAAAGATGGGCCAGAGGAGCAAGATCACCAGAAGCGCCCACGGAACCTTGCGAAGGAACTACAGGTATGATGTTCTCATTGATATGCCAAATGATCCGTTCAAGCGTATTCATTGCAATACCAGAGTATCCTTTCGCCAATGCGTGTACTTTCAGGATCATCATCAGTTTGGCAATTTCAGGCTTAATTGCCTCTCCAACTCCAACACTATGACTTTTCAGTAAATTAAGCTGCAATTTTTTAGTGTCGCTCTCCGAAATGATCGTTGTGCAAAGAGGACCGAAACCGGTATTAATGCCATAAACAATTTCATGATGAGCGACAATGGCATCAACAATCTGGCGACTGCTTGCTATTCTGTCAGAGGCAACCCTCCCTATAGCTCCTATAATCTTTCCGGCTGCCATTTGAAGGGCTAATCCAACAGTGAGCGTATCTTCGCCAAAACTAAAGGCAGAAGGTGCTGTTTTATTTTGTTTATTCATCTTCATAAGATGGAATTTATTGCCCACATTGATGTGATTTTTCAAAGCGGTAATTCCGGTATAATCCTACGAATTATTTTATGAACTAAAAATGACAAAAGCCGGTATTACCCGGCTTAAAGTAGAGAAGTTACATATTCAAAAGTGAAAGTGTAAATTATTTGATCTCAGAATTTAGCGCATTTCTATCTTACTAAAATTAATTGCACACTTAAAACAGTCCATGAAGCCGGGCATCTATACGGTCAAGCACTTTACTCATATCCTCCTTGTTTTCAGCGAAATTAAGTTCGTCAACATTAATAACCAGCATTTTGCCCTGTTGATACCTCGTTGCCCAGGCTTCATAACGTTGATTAAGTTGTTTAAGATAATCGAGGCGAATGGTATTTTCATATTCCCGCCCCCGTTTCTGAATCTGTTGAACAAGGGTTGGTATCGTAGCCCGCAAATAGATAATCAGATCGGGAGTTTGAATCAGTTTTCCCATCAAATCGAACAGATTATGATAGGTCTCGAAGTCGCGTGTACTCATCAACCCCATATCATGAAGGTTAGGGGCAAAAATCTCAGCGTCTTCGTAGATCGTGCGATCTTGTATAACTGTTTTCCCCGAATTTCTGAAATCAATGATCTGGCTAAACCGGTTATTGAGAAAATAAATCTGCAAATTAAAAGACCAACGCTGCATATCGTGATAAAAATCATTCAGATAAGGATTTCCATCAACCTCTTCGTAATGGGCCTCCCATCCGTAATGTTTAGACAAGATACCGGTTAATGTTGTTTTTCCGGCTCCTATATTACCGGCAACCGCGATATGCATTGGTACATTTGATTTTTTCATTGCTGTTTTGACTTATTAATAATCTTTTCATTAATCAGAAGTAGTCCGTCCAGATATTCCCGGTTGTTTGACAATCGTGGAACTTTGTTCTGACCACCAACCTTACCTCTTTCCCGCATCCACTGCAGGAACGTACCATCCGCCACAACAAGGACATGTGGCTTTTCAAGTGTTGCATTCATATGCCTTTTAGCCTCATAGTCTGAGTTTAGCCGTTGCAACTCGAGGTCTAAAACTGTTGTAAACCGATCCAGATCATGGGGAATTGTATTAAATTCAATCAGCCATTGATGAGCTCCTTTAGCCTGACTCTCGCTCATGAAAATTGGTCCGGCGGTATAATCGCTAATAATTGCCCCAGTTGCAGCGCACGCTTCCTTCATCGCCCGTTCGGCATTATCGATAATGACCTCCTCGCCAAAAGCATTGATATAGTGCTTTGTACGACCAGTAATCCGCAATTTGTAAGGATCCCTGGAAGTAAACATCACTGTATCCCCAATAAGATAACGCCAAAGACCACCATTGGTTGAGATCACCATAGCATAATTGACACCAATCTCGACTTCCCAGAGTGGTATTGTAACCGGGAATTCCACCTCGGTATCGCCTGCAAGGATAAACTCATAGAAAACACCATAGTCAATCATCAGAAGCATATCGGGGATGGTAGGATCATCCTGGATGGCAAAAAATCCTTCAGAAGCATTATAGGTCTCCATATAATTCATCCGATCGGAAGGGATTATCCGTTTGTATTGCTCCCGGTAAGGTTCGAATGACACTCCACCATGGATAAACAATTCAAGATTGGGCCAAATCTCTAAGATATTTGATTTCCCGGTAAAATCGAGAATGTACCGAAGTAAAACTAAGAACCAGGAAGGAACCCCTGCCAGAGAGGTAACATTTTCCTGAATGGCAGTTTTTGTAATTTGGGCAATCTTCTCTTCAAATTCAGGTATCAGGGCAATCTCTGTAGGTGGTGTACGATGAAAATCGGTCCAAAACGGAAGATTTTCAATCATTATCGCAGATAAATCTCCGTAAAAGGATTTATTACTCAGGTTCGCCATCTGATGACTTCCCCCAAGCGTTAGGCTCTTTCCCGAGAGTAACCTGGTTTCAGGATAATTACGATAGTAGATGGCAAGTACATCCTTTCCGCCTCTGAAATGGCAGCTATCGAGCGATTCTTTCGAAACTGGAATGAACTTACTCTTGGCGTTTGTTGTTCCGGAAGACTTCGCAAACCATTTCATTACTCCTGGCCAAAGCACACTTTTATCACCCTGAATCATCCTGTTAATCAATGGTTCAATCGATTCATAACGGCTAACCGGAACATTCTCCGTATAGCCGTTCCACGATTTGGTTCGGGAGTAATTATATTTCATACCCCACTCCGTACTTTTAGCAGAATTCAACAGATTAAAGAGCACCTCCTCCTGAATCTCTCTTGCATGCTCCCGATAGAGATCGATTTCGTAAATGCGTTTATAATTGATCCAGTTGATAATTGAATTAACAATAGTCATGCTCAATAATAATTTTGAATTATTCGGATGAAATTTAGTAACTTTCCGACAAATAGCGGCAATTTGAAGATAATTATAAATTTATTGCGACAAATTTATAACTTTAATCGGATGAAACCCACATGAAAAAGCCATGGTTGAGAAATCACTGACCGAAAATGAAAATATCACCATGAACTTATGTTCCAAAAAGGCGTTATCAAACCAGTGATAAACACTGAGAATTAATAGTATTATTTTAAATTCGTTAATCTGATTGCGTACTTATTCTTAATAACATAAATAAAATCATTTCTATGAATGTGATAGATATTCTTCTGATAGTAATACTCGTAGTTGCAGCAATCAATGGATTTGTGAAAGGTTTTTTCGTTGAATTGGCATCAATCGCCTCCCTAATATTGGGGATATGGGCAGCTGTAGAATTCTCAGGTTTCGTTCAGCATTGGTTGTCGAAATACCTCAACTGGAATCTTAATACAATGCGATTCGTTTCTTTCATCCTGATCTTCATATTCGTGGTAATTGTTGTACATCTGATCGCAACACTTACCGAAAAATTTGTACGTGCAATTGCACTGAGCATTTTCAGCCGGTTAGCTGGTGCTATATTTGGAGCGTTAAAAGCTGCATTTATCCTGAGTATTTTGATGATCGTTATTTTAAAAATCGAAACTTTCACGATTACCATAATACCGGGAAAGTTAAAAGCTGAATCAAGACTGTATGGCCCCATTGAAAATATAGCCCCCAATATCCTCCCATTCCTTAAGGCAGAGAAAGATCAGATAATGAATCATCCGCCAAAGAATGCATCTACATAGTAACTGAATCACTAATTCTTAGGTATTCTGTGGTTTTCTGCGACCTTAATGGAAAAATCCTTCCAGAAAAGTTGATGAAACGAGAGGCTCTTTGATTTCAGTAATAATTTGTTTGGGGAAAAGGTACTGTCGGGACAGGAAACAAGGGTTGCTTCAGTTTTATACAAAGCGGCTGCTTCGGGGTGAAACTGAACACCAACAACATTTTTAAACACAGTGTGCTGAAGGCCTTCAATGATTTTATTGTCCATCGATGTCGCAATTACGGTCAGGTCGGCACCCTTGCGCCCGACTGCCTGATGATGAGCACTCAGAACTTCAGGAAAAAAATTACCTGATTTATCTGCAATTTCTTTAAGATACCCTGTTTCTCCAATCCTGATCTGATGAAAAATACCCGGAAATAAATCTAAACTGGGATACAGAGGGGCCAAACTACTCCGATGCAGATTTTCAATCGGTTGATCAGCAATTTCTTCCAATGTATTCTTATGGTATAGTTCAGATGGGATATCCTGAATCAAGGTTCCTCCTGCAGCCACATTCATTGTTTGCATTCCGAGGCAAAAAGCCCGGATAATAAAGTCAGGCTTGTCTGCAAGAAAAGGCTCAAACAGGGGATTTCTGCTTCCCCCTGTCAGATGAAAAAAAAGTGATGTCTCAAAATAATGGCGATTAGGGTCAGTTACGACAGTCAGCTGATTTTGCTTTTCACCATAAATGGCAGCAGGAATGTCGGGACCCCCCAAAAAGAGTATTGCATCCGACTCCTTAAATAATGCCCGGAAAGCAGGAGTAAATTTGTTTTCACGATAAATATCTTCGGGTTTGAGCTGCCCTTCCAACCCGCGTAATCTAAAATAACTGATGTGATGCTGGTTCAGATACTTTTCAGATGCAGAATAGTCATAGGCCTCATTTGACGCGTAAACACCAAGTATTTCCAAATCCGGTATATCAATAATCCTGTCTTCAACCAACCAAACCATATTTTCGATATTACTTGCCGTTGGATGGAGTAATACAATCCGATGTTGCGACTGCCCTTGTACCGAAATCAGGACAATAAAAACAACTAATAACAGCCATTTGAATCTAAATCCGGATGTTCTCATCTGAATGGAATTTAAAAATTGAAAATTACCACTTTTATTGGAAGAATTGAAGATAAATCGTTGCTTTCAATTTCACGTATAAATCCCTTGCCTATCAGGGTTGCAAAAAGTTGTATCTTTGCCCGACTATTTTTAACATGACTCCGGTTATCTTTTTGGTTGAATAAAGAGGAGTTAATCAATGCCAGAAAATTGTTAATAAACTGTATAATATATATTTAATCTCAATACGAATGAATTTTGTTGAAGAATTGACCTGGAGAGGCATGATTCATGATATGATGCCCGGACTTGAAGAACAGCTAAAAAAGGAGGTTACATCGGCTTATGTGGGAATTGACCCAACTGCTGATTCCCTGCATATCGGGCACCTTGTCGGAATAATGATGCTAAAGCACTTCCAGCTCGCCGGACACAAACCCATAGTTCTGGTAGGAGGCGCCACCGGAATGATCGGCGACCCTTCAGGGAAATCACAGGAGCGCAATCTGCTGGATGAATCTACGCTACGTCACAATCAGGAATGTTTGAAAGTTCAGATCTCAAAGTTTCTTGATTTCGACACCCAAGGTGTGAACAGGGCTGAGATGGTAAACAATTACGACTGGATGAAGGATTTCAGCTTTCTCAACTTTATTCGTGACATTGGTAAACACATCACTGTAAATTACATGATGGCAAAGGAATCTGTAAAGAAACGGCTCGATCCTGACAGCGGATTAGCAGGAATGTCTTTCACGGAATTTACCTATCAGCTCGTTCAGGGGACAGACTTTCTTCATCTTTATGAAACAAAGAACTGCAAATTACAGATGGGTGGCTCCGATCAGTGGGGAAATATCACTACAGGAACCGAGTTGATCAGGAGAAAAGCAGGTGGAGAAGCCTGGGCACTCACCAGTCCCCTGATCAAGAAAGCTGACGGCACAAAATTCGGCAAAACTGAATCAGGAAATGTTTGGCTCGATCCAATCAGAACATCTCCCTACAAATTCTATCAGTTCTGGCTAAACACCTCGGACGTTGATGCTGAAAAGTACATCAGGATCTTCACCGTATTATCAAAAAATGTTATCGATCAGATTATTGAAGAGCATCAACAGGCTCCTCATCTGCGTCAACTTCAAAAGGTTCTCGCCAAAGAGGTCACCTGTATGGTTCACTCCGAAACGGATTACAACATCGCAGTTGAAGCTTCGGAAATTCTGTTTGGAAAAGGGACTGAAGATACCTTGCGTAAATTGGACGAGGCTACTTTTTTATCTGTTTTTGAAGGGGTTCCTCAATTTGAAATTGCAAAAGGTGAACTGGAATCCGGCATAAATATCATTGATTTACTTGCCGAAAAAACCTCCGTATTCCCATCAAAGGGGGAAGCACGCAGGACAATCGCCGGTGGAGGTGTCGCGTTGAATAAAGTTAAGGTAGATACCCCTGAGGAGATGATTACCTCCTCAAAGCTGATCGGAGGCAAATATCTTCTCGTTCAAAAAGGGAAGAAAAACTATTTTCTGTTGATCGCTGGATAATGTATTCCTATCATCTGTTTACCGATAATCAATCAGTTTGATATAATCGATTACAATTTCAGGTAATTTGATCCCGCAGATTTCGCTGATAATCACAGGCAAAAAAAGATCTGTTGAAACCGGCAGGATCTGCGGGAGACAACCTAAAATAATTCTACCAGTTTTTTCAACTCTTCCCACCGATTCTCTTCGAGTTCGGCCCCAACCACCTGAATTACCTCTCCTGCCAATAGAGCACCAATCCGACCACATTTATCAAGATCAAATCCATTGGCCAATCCGGTAAGAAATCCTGCAGCAAAGAAGTCACCGGCCCCGGTGGTATCAATTACCTGACTTGTGAGAGCGGGGATATGCCATTTTTGACTCCCCTGCTGAACAAAGGCACCTTCCTTGCCGATCTTGACCACCGCAATATCGCACCGGCCAGCAAGATTTTCAAGGGCAGCTTCCGGCAATAAGCCAGTAAAGGACTTTGCCTCCTCCTCATTGGCAAAAACAATATCAATATAATTATCAACTAATTCATTCAGTATTTCCATATTCGCCTCAACAACATTATAGCTTGCCAGATCAAGTGCAACTGTAAGGCCTGCAGATTTAGCAGCAGCAGCGGCCGCCATAATCAGAGCGTTGTTAAACACCAGGTAGCCTTCAATAAAGAATATGTCGTAACCATTAAAAAGCCCGGGATTGATATCGTCGGGCCCCATTTCAACAGCAGCTCCCAGGTAAGTGGCGAAAGTACGTTCACCGTCGGGACTAATAAATCCCACAGCATGACCCGTAGGAAGCTCAAGTTCTTTCAGCCGGAGGACAATTCCCCGTCTGAGCATTTCATTTTTAAATAGTAATCCGAGTTCATCACAACCTATTGCACCTACATATCCGGCTTCAGTCCCTAATCCTGCGATACCGTTGATCGCATTTGCAACTGAACCGCCGGTTGCAATCTTAATTTTCAGGTGGGCTATCTCGTGCCGAATACGGGACGAATGTTCACCGTCGACCAGTGTCATGCCCCCTTTAGGCAGATTTAAGTTATTGATTATCTGTTCATCTTCGGTCAAAACCATTATATCGACCAGGGCATTTCCGATTCCCAGAATTTTAAGTTTACTCATACATCAGATTTATTTCATATTTTTTTACAAATATATTTCTCATTTCTTAAAAACTTACTATTTTTGCAACGCTTTAGAAGAAATAAGGGCTAAAGCACAAAAAAACATTATTCCTTAGTAGCTCAGTTGGTTAGAGCGGCGGACTGTTAATCCGTAGGTCGTAGGTTCAAGTCCTACCTGAGGAGCCATACAGGACAGGAGGTCATTTTCGACCTCCTGTTTGTTTTTAGTCTCTTCCAACAGCTTGGTACTCTTTAGTAATACACGGATAGAAGTCGTGTAAGAAAAGGTTGCAACTTTTCTTCTTCCCCCATATTCTTTAATTAAAATGATGTGATCGAAGTGCTGAATAAATATCCTTATTTAATCTTACTTTTACATAAACAAAGGACGATTGTTTTCAAAATTCAAAAAAGCAAAGGAATTCCCGAAAACGATGAAATTAGGTCACATTTTAACTGCTCCTTTATCCAGTATTTTGGCTCTTTTCTCAATAGTGGCAGCACAAGCGTTCCACGGAGATGAAGGCATAGTTTCATTGGTATTTGTTTACATTTTAGGTTGATTCTTGCTGTTTGGAATGGCCGCCCTTCTTCCAAAGTTATTTGCAAAAGGTCATCGAAAAACATCACCTGTTTCATTCTTTTCATTTGGCTTGGGAGGTGGCCTCTCAGGCGGATTATTTGTGATATGCCTGATTTTTCATTATAGCGGGCCTCAAATAGCTTATCTAATGCTGACTGTGCCTTTTTTACTGCCATGGCTTCTTGGATTCATAATTTCACTTCTCCTGAATTACATATGGGAAAAAGTGCAAACTTCTTAACTGGAGAAGTCTGTCGAATTCACCATCTCCTACCGATTTCAATGTTCATTTAAACTTTTAAACAATCAACAATGTGAAAAGATCAGAATTCGCTGACATTTAAGTTACAAACAACTATTTCACCTATTATATAGAATATCAAGATATTAAACACAACAGACCAACTTAACTCTGTTGCAACTTTCAAATGAAACCCACATGAGCAGTTGCTCGCCAAAGAAGATTAATTGGAGCGAAGCGGAAATCTGCGAAGCAAAAATCAATGAGGGTTCCATGTGGCCGCTTAAAAACAAATAATTTTCATATGAAAGGAGAGCTTAAAAGGCTTAAATCGCAATATTTTAGCCTTTTTTATTTACATTTACATCTATGTTTTACGTATTTGATCCTTCTCAACCTTTTCCTTCATCGTATGGTAGTCCAGTCACTAAAAAGGACAATTGTATAAAGTACCGGATTAATAAGATCCGATTAAGCGAATTATTCATTTTTGAGGCATTACTTCGTGTTCTGCGTGTCCAGCTTTCCGCTCTTTCAGTTGTGTCGTTTACATCCTCAGTATTAAATACGGTAAAGATTCCACCAACTATTAGCGGTGAAACCCATAATAAAATGTTAATTGATTGTTGATTCATAACATTAGTTTACAAGTTGAACATGTTTAACAACGTCTATCAATAGTAAAATGACAAAAAAGAGAACTTCCGCTCGCCACTGTTCGAAGGATGATCTGTTCTTCACTCCTCTCTGACTTTCTCCTCCAGACTTGTAATCGGTAAATAACAATGTTGATAACAGCACATTTCATGGTTCTGATCTCATTTGCCTTTCAATAACAAAATTTTGAGTTTCGTTTTTACTGTTGGTTTACTTTCTCAAGAATAATCTTAAAAATATGGCGTGAAAACCTGAATAATTGATGTTTATAAATTAATGTCTTAACTGTTGGTATTCAAATGATTAT
>Ga0073936_10004181_pt1 | contig 20185 bp, 21 predicted proteins | sample AliMusrvi5mmetaG_FD_87041 | JGI IMG/M metagenome (GOLD analysis project Ga0073936, IMG submission 87041) | Freshwater lake bacterial and archeal communities from Alinen Mustajarvi, Finland, to study Microbial Dark Matter (Phase II) - Alinen... | ecosystem: Environmental > Aquatic > Freshwater >... | reverse complement strand
CATTGAGACCGCGAACCGGGGCGTCGCCGGAAAGAATCACCGCGCCCGCGACCACCGCGCCAAAGAGGGAGCCGCGACCAACCTCGTCCGCCCCCGCAATGTAACGATAGCCGCGCGCCCGGAGTTCCTGCTCGTGAGTTCCGAGGCACTTCCAGTTTTTGTTCTTGCCGCGCGCTCCGGGCCTGGTTCCGATTACCTCTGTTCCGGCTGCCTGAACTTCGGCAGCCGAATCGGGGAATTGCCCTTCACTGGCGGTGCGACGCATGCCTGCCGCGAAAAAGATCTACTTCGCCCCGCGTTTGCGAGCGGTGCTGTCCGTGCGTTCCTTCAGACGGGCAGCCTTGCCGCGGAGGGCGCGCAGGTAGTACAGTTTCGCGCGGCGAACCTTACCGGTGCGCACGAATTCGATGTGATCGATCACGCGGGCGTTCAGAGGGAAGATGCGCTCGACGCCATGGCTGAAGCTGATCTTGCGAACCGTGATGGTTTCGCCCATGCCGGTGTTCTTGCGGGCCAGGACGACGCCTTCAAAGGCCTGCAGCCGTTCTTTGTCGCCTTCTTTGATCTTTACGTGCACACGGATCGTGTCACCGGGACGAAAGGTGGGGATGTCCGTACGGAGGTTCTTCTTAATAAACTTGTCTAACAGCGCGTTCTGCATTTCGGAAACCTTAGTGTCAGTGGGGTTAATCTCTTATGTTACTACAGACAGGACCGTCGGGAGCGGATACGTCCGTTAAAGCGGACTGTCGGGTCCGCGCGCGCCTCGTCCGCGGCCGGATTGGGCGGCGCTCAGCATCTGCACCAGCCGGTCGACCAGATTCTGCGGGATATCGGCCCGGATGGTCAGGGATTTCGCCTGTTGTTCCACGAGAATCCCGTCCCACAATTTTAGCATTTCGGGCTGGTTTTCGGGCACGGAGAGCCGGCCGAAGCCGATCAGGCCTTTGGCCGTGTCGCGCAGGTTGACGGCATCCGGTTCCGTGGCTGTGTTGCCGTGGAAATCCGCGCGGAAGCCGGTGGTGAAATCGGCCTGAAACCAGGTATCGGCCAGGCCGCGGAAGATTTTCGAGAAATCGATGCCGCCGCCATTACCGCCAGCCCGGCCGCCGCCCCCGCCCGCTTTCGGCATATTGTCCGCGAGGAAGTTCGCGAAGCCGGTGGAAACGCCCCAGAACTGCGTCTTCGGATCGATCTGTTTGGCGAGCGCCAGCAGCGGTTGCGCGGCTTTGTGCGTGCCGGAGGTCCACTCATCGAGCGCCGCTTCGAGCGATTTCGTATCGCCCGCCGCCGCCAGCGTGGCGTCGAGGATACAGAAGCCGGAGGTTTCGAGGCTCCAGATGCTGTACCCGCCGTGCCGCACGAGCTTCGCCTGGGTCTTTTCGATGGGCTCGGCATTGAATTTGAAGCTGCCGCGCGCCAGCAGCACGCCGCCGGACGGGGTGGACGCGAAGAGCAGTTCCCGCACATCGCGACGCGGATCGAAACCGGTCTCCTTCGCGAAGGCTTCCACCTGGGGCAGTTTGCGCTGTTCGAGCAGCTTTTTGTAGAACTCGGTGGCTTTCACCAGATCCATGCGCGCGCTGACCAGCGAGGTGGACCCGGGCGGCACCATCCGGACCAGCACATTGTCGATTCGGGGCTGCGCGCCGGCTGAAAGCGCTGCCGCGACACCCAGAAGAAGGGAAAACCGCATCAATAACTTCTCCTCTGAAACCGCCAGATTCCGATCGCCAGCACGACCGCGCCGAAGATCGCCGTGCTCCAGACGGGCATCCAGCTCTCCACGGGTTTATTCAGGATCAGGTTCTGCACAATGCCACGCACTTCCCAGATTTTCGGGAGCACGTAATAGAGCACGCGCAGAACGTCGCGCGACCATTCCGAGCTCAGCAGCCGTTCCAGCGTGGCTTTTTGCGCCAGAATCGGCGTGATAATCATGAGCGCGAACGTCACCATGATCGCGACGGCGGAACTGTCCAGCAGAACGCCGATCAGCACGATCACGGCCAGCAGCACGCTGAAGATGAAGATGGTGCAGAGGCTGGAAAGCAGGAAGCCCGCGCCCCAGACGCCCGTCTTCACGCCGAAGATAATCCACGAGCCGATCACCAGATAGAGGATATTCGCGCTCACCACCAGCACATTGCCGGCAAAACGGCCCAGCAATAAATGCGTGCGGGAGACCGGTTTTGAGAGCAGCAGTTCGATGCGGCCCGGTTCGAACACCGCCGAGACCAGCCCGGCGGACGCAAAAACCGCGAGCGCCATGCCTGCGTAGTAGAGCACGCCCGCGATGACGCTTTGTGTTTGCTGCACCAGGTTCTGCACGTTCGTGCTGGGCAGGCTGTTGCCGAAGATGGAAACCGTCGCCAGCGCGCCGGCCACCACGTCCACGCGCATGATGAACATCAGGAAAAGCAGCAGCGCGGTGCAGCAGCCGAAGAAGCCCCAGAAGATTTTGCGCGCGAAGGCCTCGCGGAAGGTATCGCGAATAATCGCGGCCGTGGCATTGAAAGTCTGACCGTTCATTGTGCAGTTACTCCCGATATGGGGCCGTCCACGGTTTTCATGAAGACGTCTTCGAGCGTGCTGCGGGTGCGCGCCAGCGACTCCAGTTCGCAGTGCGAGGCCCGCAGCCGATCCACCGCCCAGTTCGCCTCTTCGCGGCTGGCGAACAGCAGTTCCAACGTGCCCTCGACAGAACGAAACGAGCGCGCCCGTGACCGCAGTTCGGTCTCCAGCGACTCCGGCACCCCGAGGGCTTCCACCTTGTAACCACTGCCGCTGGTGAGCGACGCCACCGTGCCCGAGAGCGCCATCTTGCCCTTTTGGATGATGACGACTTCGCGGCAGAACAGTTCCACCTCGGCAAGGAGGTGAGAATTCAGAAATATCGTGACGCCTTCGCGTTCGAGGCCATTCAGCACGTCGCGGATGTGCTTGCGGCCCACCGGGTCGACGCCGTCGCTCGGTTCGTCCAGCACCAGCAGCCGCGGCGAGTGGATCAGCGCCTGCGCGAGCCCGACGCGCTGTAGCATGCCTTTGGAATACTTGCCGAGCCGCAGATGGTGCGCCCGCTCGTCGAGGCCCACCAGGTTCAGCAGTTCCGGAATCCGGCGGCGCCGGCTCGCACTATCCATGCCCGAAAGCGCGCCGTAGAATTCCAGCATCCCCCAGCCCGTCATATACGTGGGAAAGCGATGGTTTTCCGGAAGATAGCCGATGGGGCGGCGCGCTTCGGGCTCCTGACTGTCCCGGCCGAAAACCTTGGCGCGCCCCGAAGTGGGATGGGTGCAGGAAAGCAGCATCTTGACGAAGGTGGTCTTCCCCGCCCCGTTCGGGCCCAGCAGACCGAAGGTGGTGCCGCGCGGCACGCGGATGGAGATATCGTCAACGGCTTTCAATTCCCGCTTCGACCAGCGGCTGCGGAAGACCTTGGTCAGTCCTTCGGTTTCAATCGCGTATTCGTCCATCGTCCTTCTTTCGGCTGGCAGTTCTGATGAGATAACGAAATCCGTCTGCTTTTCGTTCGAAGTGCGGCCAAACGCGCCCTAATTGCGCGCGCCCGGCGCTTCGGTGCGGCCGGCCAGGGGCTGCACCGCGTTGCCGCCGCAGACCGCCACGCCGGTTCTGGTCAGGGCAAGAAGGAAGTTGTTCAGCATCATGTAGAACACCTGTTCCGTCAATGCCTGGCGGCCCGGCAGACGAAACGTGGCAGGCAGTTCCTTGGCAATGCGGAGCCGCAGGCAGTTGCCGACATTGCGTCCGGACCGGTCCCGTTTGTTGGCCACCGAAATCGGGGTCTGCATCACGCCGCCGGAGCGGCCATCCACGTAGAACTGGCATCGGGAAAACCAGCCGAGATTCGCCGGATCCGCGGCGTCGAAGAGCAGCAACGGGGTGTCCCGCTGTTCCGCCGTCAGATCGAGAACCATGGTGCGCGCGCTCTCTTTGATGCGGGCTTCGAAACCCGCCTGCTGCACCACCGTCGCAACCGTCGCGGTGTCAATCTCCAGGAGAATGAATTTGTGCCGTCCTGCCTGTAGTACCTGCATATTCGATCAGGCCGGTGTCGCAGGACGCAGGCTTTCGCAGGCGGTCTCCGCGTCGGGGAAAAACTGAATCACGCTTTCGAGGCGCGTGATGCGAAACAGATCCATGACCAGGCCGCGCGCGCCCGCAATCCGGCACCGCGCCCCGGCCTGGGAAACCTTGCCGAAGCAGTAGGCGATGATGCCGATCCCCGTGGAATCGATATAACTCACGTGCGACAGATCGATCACCAGATTGCGCGCGCCTTCCTGCAACAGCTTCACTACAATCGTTTCAATCTGCGCGCTCTCTTTGCCGAGCGTAATCCGCCCGCTCAGTTCGATGACGGTGATGTCGGGCACGCACTTGCGTGAAGTCAAACTAAGCACCATTGCTGTATGAGTCCGATGTCGGTTACGGCGCGATAAAAAGATGGCCGCCGATGTTTCAGGATACTAGATCGCGACCCTCTGGATCACGATCGTATGACAGGAACCGCGGCGGCGACCGGTTCGGGCACGATGTCGCCTTCGCCCGGCGCGAGGAAGAGATTTTCGTCAAGCTGGTGCTGACGGGTGTACATATCCCAATAACGCCCGTGCAGGGCGAACAGTTCGGGATGGGTGCCGCGCTCCACGATATGGCCGGCTTCCACCACAAGGATCTGGTCGGCCCGGCGGATGGTGGAGAGCCGGTGCGCGATCACGAAGGTGGTGCGCCCTTTCATCAGATGCGCCAGACCGGCCTGGATCATGGCTTCCGATTCGGAGTCGAGGCTCGATGTCGCTTCGTCCAGAATCAGAACGCGCGGGTCGGAAAGAATGGCGCGGGCGATGGACAGCCGTTGCCTCTGGCCGCCCGAAAGCTTCACGCCGCGCTCGCCGACCACGGTGTCGTACTGCTTTTCCATCTTCTCGGCGAACTCGTCGACACGCGCGATGCGGCAGGCTTCGAGAAAGGCCTCTTCGGTCGCATCGGGCCGCGAAAACATGACGTTGTCGCGCACGGTGCCGTCGAACAGGAAGGTCTCCTGGAGGACGACGCCCAACTGGGAACGGTAGCTGTCGAGTTTGAGCGTGTTGAGGTCCACGCCATCCACCAGAACCTTGCCGGCGGTGGGTTTATGAAAGGCGGCCACCAGGCCGATGGTGGTCGATTTACCCGAACCGGACGGCCCCACGAAGGCAGTTACGGTGCCTGGTTTCGAGACGAAGGAGATGCCGTGGAGCACCGGCTTGCCGCGTTCATAGGAGAATTCCACGTGGTCGAAAATCACTTCGCCCACAATATGGCCGGCCTCGCGGACCCGTTCCGGATCCTCGTCTTCCGGCCGCTCCCGCATCACCTCGCGCGTTCGCTCCAGCCCCGCCATCGCTTCACTGAGCTGGGTGCCGATGTTGACGATACCGACGATCGGCGCGATCAGAAATGCCAGGAAGGCGGCGAAGGTGACATAGCCGCCCAGGGTCAGCGTGCCGGCGAAGATCTGCCGCGTCCCGAAGTACGTCACCAGAGAGCCCACCACGCCCATCAGCACGGTGGCCGAGAGCGCCATGAGCGAAGTGACCGTCAGGCTCTTGCGCACGTTCTGAAACAGGCGCTGCGTTCCGGCCGCGAAGATCTTCGCCTCGCGGGCCTCCGCATGGTAACCCTTGATGACGCGGACGCCGCCCAGCGATTCCGTGAGCCGGCCGGTCACTTCCGCGTTAATTTTCCCGCGTTCCCGGAATATCGGGCGGATGGTCTGAAAAGCCTTGCTGAGCGCCGCGCCGAAGGACAGCACGATGCCGAGCGACAGCAGCGTCATCATCGAACTGATGCGCAGCAGGATGACGAGAGAGGCCACGGCGGTGAGCAGACCGCCGAAAAACTCGATCAGTCCGGTGCCCACCAGATTCCGCATGCCCTCCACATCGGACATGATCCGGGAGACGAGTTGCCCGGTTTTGTTGGCATCGTAATAGGTGACCGGCAGCCGGCCGATATGTTCCTGCACCTTCTGCCGCAGTTCGGCGATTACCTTCTGGCCCTCGATGGAGAGCAACTGGGTGAGGGTGAACGAGGTGATGCCCTGGATCACCGTGGCGCCGAGCACGGCCAGCACAATGGGAACCAGCATCGTGGGATGGTTCTTGCCGATGACGTCGTCGATCAGGTAGCGGGAAGAGAGGGGAAGGACCAGACCGCAGAGACGGCTGATCACAATGAGGAGAAAACCGATGGCGAGCAGTCCCCGGCGGGGTTTGATAAGGGGCCAGATGTCGGGCCAAAGTTCGCGGAAACGTTCGCTGGCTGGTCTTTTTTTTGTAGCGGGAGTCACTTCTCTGTTTCGATGCGCGCGACCCTCGCCATGACGCAAACCAGTATGTGGTGTCAAGAACTCATTGTCGCCTGCGCGACCCGTTCCTCACAATCCGGAAGCGGACTACAGACCGCCGGCGCCGTAACCGAGCGTTTTCCCCGCGTCGTGGTGATCGTCCGGTTCCGAAATATGCGCGGAGATGTCCGGCCAAAGAAGCGACTTCAGAGCCCGCACGAACGCGGGTTTGGTGGAATCGATTCTTTGCGGGGAAGCTTTCGGAGCCGTTTTGCCGAAACATACTTCGGACATTTCGTGCGATTTTTTGCCGACCATGTACCAAAGTCTACTACCCGATTTCAATGTCGGAATAAATTGTTAATAAAGAACTGCGTTTTCACTTAAAAAGGGTACTATAGTACTGCCCGCGAGGTGGGTTTTATTTGGACCCGCCACCCAGCCAGTATCCCGGTCTTGTCTTGCAGACGAGATCGGAGCGATCAATGCCAACTTCGATGGTGTGGTAGCCGCCCTCGGTCTGGTTGTTGGGATTGTAGCTGATCATGTAATGGCTGCGGATCTGTGTTCCGATTCGCTGGACCGCCTCTTCCATTCCCCGCTGTTTGATGAAATAGTACTCCTGGCCGCCCGTGGCGCGGGCAAACTGCGTGGCCGGATCGCGCACGAAAATCCCTTTGGCGTCGGTGTAAATCTCCTTCAGCAGAGGCACGAACTGGGCGCGGTTGCCCATGCCGTAATTCTGATCCATGGTGGTCGGGGTGTTCGGGATACCCATCGGGGCATTCATAACGGTGGGATCGCGGCGCGTCGGCCCCGGATCCGGTGGTTTCTCCGTGAGGCGAACGGCCAACTGCGTGATATCCACGGTATAGATCAGAACGTTGGTCAGATTTGCCCGAATCAGAGCTTCTTTCAGGCGGGTCTCACTGCCTTCGTCGCGAGTCTCGCTGACAAGCAGAACGATGCGGCGATTGCCCTTGGGCCGGTTGCGCAGCATGTAGACGCTGCGATCCACGGCGTCGATCATGCGGGTGCCCGAACTGCCGGCGTTGATTTTGTTGATCGCGACTTTGATTTTGTCGGGATCGCTGGTGAAATCCTGCATGGGAATCAGACGCCCGTCGAACTTCAGCACGGCCGCCTCGCCCTGCCTGCCGATGATGGTCTGCACCAGGGAGCCCAGGTGTTTGATCTGCGGCAGAATCGATTCCACGCGCGCCGAGCATTCGATGGCGATCACCAGCGAGATCGGCTCGTAGGTGACGTCGACCTGGATATTTTGCTCTTTCCCGTTGTCCCAGAGATGGAACTGGTTGGGCTGCAGGCCATCAATGATATTGCCGGCTTTGTCCGTTACCAGGACGGGCGCCACGATGTTGGTGACCGAGGAGGTGCCGATCACCTGGCCGAGTTCGATGGCGTCCTGTTTTTCGGCCTGCGGCGGCTGTTTTTCGGCCTGCGGCGGCTGTTTTTCGGCCTGCGGCGCCTGCGCCAGGGAGGCGGCGGCGAATACGACCGCGCAACCCGCTGAAGTTAATGCAATCCGGAACCATCTCATCTGTTCAATGTCCTGTCCGCCCGTTAATCAGGTCAAGCACGTGCGGGACCAATTTCAGTACGGCTTCCAGCGATTCCACCGCCCCGCGGGTAGAGCCTGGCAGATTGACGATCAGAACGCCGGCGCGGATTCCGGAAACTGCGCGGGACAAGGCCGCGTTCGGCGTGGACGCGAGGCCTTTGGACCGCATGAGTTCGCCGAAGCCGGGGATTTCTTTTTCGATGACGTCGCGGGTGGCTTCCGGGGTGATATCGCGTGGCGTGACGCCGGTGCCGCCCGTGGTAAAGACAACACCCGCGACCAGACGCGCCGACACTTCGCGTAACGTGGCCGCAATCACCTGTCGCTCGTCCGGGATCACCAGGCGCTCCACGACGGAAACGCCGTCGTCTTCGAGGCGCGCCGCGACGGCCGGACCGGAGAGATCGTGACGGGTGCCCGCGTGCGCGCTGTCGCTGATGGTGACGACGACTGCCCGAAGCGCGCTCAACGGTGAAAGTCCCCGCTTTTGCCGCCTGTTTTTTCAAGCAGATAGAGATCCTGAATCTCGATCCGTTTGTCGAGGGCCTTGGTCATGTCGTAGATGGTGAGGGCGGCCAGCGAAGCGGCGGTCAGGGCTTCCATTTCGACGCCCGTTTGCGCGGTGGTGGCGGCCGTGGCGATGATACGGATGCCGCCGGCTTCCACCGTCATCTCCACGTCCGCAAACGACAACGGCAAGGAATGGCAGAGGGGGATCAGGTCAGAGGTTTTTTTCGCCGCGAGAATGCCGGCGACGCGCGCCACCGCCAGCGGATCGCCTTTGGGATTCCGCGGCAGGGCATCGAGGACTTCGCGCGACATCTTCACGAAGGCGTGCGCCTTCGCGGTGCGGCGGGTTTCGGCCTTCGCGCCGACGTCCACCATCCGCGCCTCGCCCGCGGCATCGTAATGCGAGAGCTTATTCATTTCAGCAACACCGTAATTAAATCCCCCGCCTGATATTCCGCACGGTCGGCGTCGGCCACCAGAAACGCGTTCGCGCGGGACAGCGCCGGCACATCGCCTGACCCCTGCCAGTCTACAGGTGTGATCTCCAGGCAACTCAAAGTCGCGGGCAGGAAGCGGGTCAGACCGGGTTTGTGGCGGAAGGGCTTCGAGAGTTTCGCGAGGGTCATCGGCAGCGGAGCGTCGGTCGCGCCGCCGAGTAATTCCAGCGCCGCGCGCGCGAACAGTTCGAAGGTGACCATGGTGGAGCCGGGATTTCCCGGCAGTCCGAAGAAGAAGGTTTCCCGAGCCCGCCCGAAGACCAGCGGCTGCCCCGGCTGGATTCGCACGCGGTCGAAGAAGAACTCGGCGTCCAATTCCGCGAGAGCCGGCTCCACGACGTCGTATTTGCCTGCCGAGACGCCGCCCGTCAGCAGCAGGAGGTCCGCCTGCAGACCCTGTTCCACCAGCGCCTTTGTTTCCGCCAGAGTATCCGGCGCGACCGGGAGCATGACGGGGATGCCGCCGGCCCGCTCCACCTGCGCCGCGAGGGACCAGGCATTGGAATTGCGAATCTGATTCGGACCGGGCGTCTCTTCCACGCCCACGATTTCATCGCCCGTCGGCAGGATGGCTACCCGGGGCTTCTCGTAGACCGACACGGTGGCATGGCCGGTAGTCGCGAGCAGGGAAACGGTGGCGAAGTCGATGCGATGGCCTTTCGAAGCCAGGATCTGTCCCGCCCGCGCTTCGCAGCCGCGCGGCGCGATGTTGGCCCCGCTGGTCAGGGTCTGTTCGGTGGACACCGTGCCGTCTTCGTTGCGGCGGCAATGTTCCACCATGACGACGACGTCGGGACCATTCGGCACCGGGGCGCCCGTCATGATTTCCACCGCTTCGCCGGGGCCCGTTGTTCCGACGAAGCCGCTGCCCGCGCGGACCTCGCCGACGACGCGCACCGTTCCGGGGAGATCCGCGGCGCGCAGGGCGAAGCCGTCGCGGGTGGCGCGGTCGAAGGGGGGGTAGTCTCGGTCGGCCGGGATGTCTTCGGCGAGCACGCGCCCGAGCGCTTCGCTCAGATTCACGATCTGCGTGCGCGGCGGTTGCAGGCGGGCACGCAGTTCGCGAAGCACCGTAGAACGCGCGTCAATGAAGGAGAGAGCTTGCAACCCTACAGTTTAGCGTTGGCAAGGCAGGGAAGTTGCCCAGGTATGGGTTATGCCTCGATCGCGCGCCGCAGGCGTGCTGACATGACAGGCCCGACGTTAGCCGAGCGGATTTCACCTGGTGCATGACCGCGATTGATTAGGCTGGTACGATGACGCCGCCCGGCCAGCGAAAAGGGCCGAGAAGCCGGCGCGCGATACGCGCCCGAGACCGCCCGCAACCCACGCGCAGCCGTTCAGCGGCGCCAACGCGCTTCGGATGAAGGCCCCGTCCCCGAGAGGGAGAGGTAAAGAGGGCGATTGTTGACGATCCGAACGGATCAAGTAAACTACGGGGATTCTGCCCCTCAGCCGATAGAGAGGGGTGAAGCTCCGCCGCACAGCGCAGAACATCCAGTCGGGTTTCTGTTTTATGATTGACGTTAACGAGGCCCCCCGGATGTCGCTTGCCACCAACCCGTTGCTTCAACTCACTGGCAAGCAGGATCATCTATGGAATGAATTTGAAGCCATCTTCCCAACGGAAATGGAACTCGTTTCCGCCGCCGTCGCTTTGGGAGCTGATGCGGTGAAACCGTGGTCTGCCCCGGAGATTGAGCTGGCCCGCGCGGCCCGGATGACGCTGCTCACCAAAGCAAAACTTTCCACGCTCCGGAATTTGATCCGAGCGGGTTATGACCCTTTGGGCGAGGCATTTTGCACGCTTCGTTCGCCTGCCGAGCGCCGCGAGAATGGCGCGACATACACGCCGGGCCCGATCGTGCGCTCAATGGTGGAGTGGGCTGCGGATCGTGGAACGCCAAAGCGCATTATCGATCCGGGCACAGGGTCTGCCCGTTTTCTTTTGCAGGCCGGCGAAACGTTTCCGCAAGCGTCTCTCATCGGAGTCGAGATTGACCCGCTTGCCGCTCTGATCGCGCGCGCCAATCTCGCGGTAGCCGGGTTCGCACAGCGCTCACGCATCATCCTTGGAGACTACCGACGCTTTAACGAGCCCGTCGCCGACCCAACCCTCTACATCGGCAATCCGCCCTATGTCCGCCATCATCAAATTACGCCGCAGTGGAAGGAATGGCTTTCGGCTGAAGCCGAGAAACTCGGCCACAAAGCCAGCCAGCTCGCAGGCCTTCATGTTCATTTTCTTCTGGCCACCGCGCGGAACGCGCGGCCCGGAGACTTCGACGCGTTCATTACCGCAGCCGAGTGGCTTGATGTAAATTACGGCTCTCTGGTGCGGTCTCTTATAGTGGGCAAACTGGGCGGGCACAGCGTGACGGTGATTGAGCCGACAGCCCAGCCATTTCCGGACGCGGCGTCAACCGCCGCGATTACGACTTTTGAAATCGCATCGAAGCCGACGTCCGTATTTTTTAGGCGCGTCGAAACTCTGCGCGACCTTGATGGGTTCAACAAAGGACGTAAAGTTCACCTCGAGCAGCTGATGACCGAAGCCCGATGGTCGCATCTGTCACGCTCCGCTAACAAGCCGCCCGAAGGGTATGTCGAACTGGGTGAGTTGTGCCGCGTTCATCGCGGTCAGGTCACCGGTGCGAACGACGTGTGGATCGCAGGGCCACATAGTTATGGCTTGCCGGATTCCGTTCTCTATCCGACCGTAACCCGGGCAAAAGAATTGATCGCCGCCGATGGCATTCTCCGTGACGCCGCGAAGCTGCGGTGCGTGATTGATATTCCGGTCGAGCTGGACGAACTGGATTTATCCGAGCGGCGCGCAGTCGACCGTTTTCTTAAGATCGCGCGCGAAAAGAGAGCCAATGAAGGCTACGTCGCAAGCCACCGAAAAGCATGGTGGTCCGTGGGGCTGCGTTCCCCCGCCCCAATCATTTCCACATATATGGCGCGCCGCGCTCCGGCATTCGTCCTCAATGAAGCGGATGCCCGTCACATCAACATCGCGCACGGTTTGTATCCTCGCGACCCAATGACAGAGACTGCGCGGACCTCTCTGGTTCGCTTCCTGCAGACGAATATTTCCCAGCGTTCAGGCCGGACCTATGCAGGCGGTCTTACGAAGTTCGAGCCGCGGGAGATGGAGCGGCTAATCGTTCCGTCTCCCGCCATGCTCGCTGCCGGGGTCTTCCAGTGATCGATCCGCCGCTCTGGTCAAAAGAAAGGCTCGACGAAGATCAGCACAAAGCCATTGCGGTTTTTCGAAAAGAGCGGCTGGAAGAGCCACTCGAAGATTACCTCGAAGCATTCGATCAGTATCAGGGACACGTTGAGGAGTTTCTGGAAACGACCGTTGATCTTTCAGAACTCGATAGCCAGGCGCTTGCGGTCCTCACCGATCCGAATTTGCTGGAGACCTTCAGATATTTTGCCGCACCGCCTTTATCGGAGGACGATCTTCAGGTGCTTGCGGAAGCGCCGACGCTGGCGAAAGGGCAGCTTCGGAAAAATCCTGACCACGTTAAGCGACTGGTTGAGACAGTGCGTGCGGTTCTTGATCGGCGTCGTTTCGCATGGGTTGTCGAAGGCCGGGAACCCACGGAAGCAGAAAGAGGTGCCGCCGTTATGGCCTCCGCGGCTTTGTTGGCAGCCCGTCGAGTCGAGACAAAAAGGCGCACCACCGGGAAGAAGCAACAGGAAGCGAGCGTGAAGCAGGCACTCGTGGAGGTTGGATTGAAAGAGGTCAGAAGGAGACCAATCCCTAATGTCACGCTGGGCCCGGCAGCGGGCGAGTTTTGTGGAGAGAGCCTTCTGGGGTTAGCCAAAGCCGACGCGAAACCGGACAAAGGTCGACTGGCGGATATAGTGTTGCGGCTCTGGGATCACAGGCTCATGCCGATCGAATGCAAAGTCTCCAACTCTGAGTTGAACTCCGTGAAACGGCTAAACAATGACGCAGCGGTCAAAGCCGGAACGTGGAAGAGAGATTTCGGCGTCCATCAGGTGGTTCCGACCGTCGTTTTGAGCGGCGTATATGGCCTGTATAATCTGCTCGACGCGCAGGAGAGGGGCCTCACGATTTTCTGGGCCCACGATCTTAGGCCGCTCACCGATTTTCTGACGAGAACGAAGCCGTAAAGTGTCACGAAACCGGCTGGCCCTCGAAGCGACAGTCGCTCTTTCGAGGTCGGAACGGGACCGCCTCAACGGTCCGACGGCGGCGTGCTCGCGTGAGTGGGAAAGCTTCTGGCGGACCAGGGCCTCGATCACATTCCCGATTGCGCATTTTCCTCCATCGAAGAAGACGACGACGGTTATGCATCGAATTCCGCGCGGGTCACGGCAGACGTTTCAGGGTATATTCGACCGTCTGGCCGCCGCCGGCGAAGTCAACCGTGAGTTTGATGGTGTCGCCTTCGACGACGCCCGTGTAGTTCAGCTTCATTTCGTTGCCCTGAAAATTCCCGTTGATCACGAAGCTGAGCTTGTTGCCCTCGATTTTTCCGTCCGCGAGCGTCGACTTACCCATAATCTGGCTTTCACTTTCGCCGGTGAGTTTCGTGCCGTCTACTTTGAACGTGAAGGTACGCTCGATGGTGCCGTTCGGGCCTTCCGCAGTACCCTTCCACTTCCCGCTGATATCGGCGGCGAGGGCGGGGATCGCGAGGAGTGACAGGAGAACCAGAAGCCATTTCATGGGTTTTACTCTCTCGCATTCGTTGGCCCGGGTCAACCGGGCGGTTTTGCTGGTGCTGAATTCCTTTAGAATGGAATTATGTCCAGCCTGAAAATTGCGTTCGTATTGGTCGCGGGCCTCGGCGCTTTGGCGGCTCAGACGGTTTCCGACTCACCCGGCGTTACGGTTGAAACGAATGGCGCCCATATGAGGCATCGCGGCGCCGTCTACTATCCCTCCGAAGCCGTAGCGAAACGTATCGAGGGAACCGTCACGGCACAGGTGAAACTGGACTCGACCGGGAGCGTTGTCGATGCAAGCATCGTCAGCGGTCCGGACGAATTTCGGAAGACGGTGCTGCTCTCGCTGCTGAACTGGCACTTCGGCGCGGATACGGCGAACAGCACACGGCAGGTGAGCATATTTTTCCGTCTTCCGGAAGGGACACCACAGCAGAGCCGGCCGGTCGCGGAGGCTCGCGCGAGCGATTTCAGGTTGCCGCCAAATCCGGCGGGATCCGAACCGACCAGCACCTTGAAATCGATCGTAATCCGGGGCCTGAGCGATGCGGATGAGCAGGCTCTCCGGGCAAAGCTGGGGGTTCACGAAGGAGAATCCGTAACGATGGAGTCGATGGTCAGGCTGTCGATTGTGGCTCACATGTTCGACCAGCACCTGCGCATCGCCCCCGGTCGCACCGCGGCTAACGAAACCATTGTCACCATCTCCACGCCGGACGCGGACCAGCCACGAATACTCCCGGTCCCGGACGCCAGTTACAAGGGACCCGGAATCCGCGTTGGGGGCGCTGTGCAGCAGAGCAAACTGCTCTCGCAACCGGCGCCGGTCTATCCTCCGCTTGCCAAAGAGGCCCGCGTCCAGGGCGTGGTCAGGTTTGAAGCCGTGATCGGCAAGGATGGAGCGGTGCAGAACCTGCGTGTGATTTCCGGGCATCCGATTCTGATCCAGGCGGCGCAGGAGGCCGTAAAGCAGTGGACTTACCGGCCTACTTTGCTGAACGGAAATCCGACGGAAGTGGTGACCACCATCGACGTGAACTTCACGCTGGCACAGTAGCACCCGGGAACGAGGTTCACATGTCCAAAACAAAAGTCGTGTCGGTGTTCACGGCCAGTCTGATACTGCTGGCTGCATCCAGTTGGTTCGTCACCGGCACCATCCCGCTTTACGGTGCTCCCCAGATGGTTTTCGACGGTCCCGGCGTGGCGGTCGAGACAAACGGCGCCCGCCTGATGCACCGGGGGGCGGTGACTTATCCGGCCGAGGCGATGATGAAATTCATCGAAGGTACGGTCACCGCACAGGTGAAGCTGGATAGCTCCGGAAACGTGGTCGATGCAAACATCGTCAGCGGACCGGACGAACTGCGCCGAGCCGTTTTGCAGTCCGTGCTGAACTGGCACTTCGGTTCCGATGCCGCGAACGGCACCCGGCAGGTGGCGATCACGTTCCGGATTCCCCAACAGAATCCGCTCCCTGCCGCCGAGGTGGTCCGCCACGAGGATTCCAATCCTGCCGAAGCGACGTCATCCGGAGAGATCCACCGACTGAAAAGCATCGTTGTCAGTGGCCTTGCAACTCCGGAGAAAGACGCTCTGATGGCGCGATTGCCGGTGCGAGAAGGCGATGCGTTCACGAGGGATACGTTGAGTAAGGTTACGGCCGCCGTCCGTGTCTTCGACCATCACCTGGTGGTTGGAACCACGATTTCCCCGACGGACTACACGTTGCGGATCTCCACACCGGAAGCGTTAACGACTATGTATCCCCCACCGGCGCCGTACAGTTACAAGGGTCCGGGGATTCGCGTCGACCCCGTCGAGCAACAGAGTAAACTGCTAACCAAACAGAATCCCGTCTATCCGCCGCTCGCCAAAGCGGCGCGCGTACAGGGCACCGTAAGGTTCGAAGCCGTTATCTCGAAAGAGGGCTCGATGCAGAACCTTCATCTGCTCGCCGGCCCGCCGCTGCTGGTCCAGGCAGCCATGCAGGCGGTGCAACAGTGGACGTACCGGCCCACGTTGCTGAATAACAATCCGACGGAAGTGGTGACCACCATCGAGGTGAACTTCACGCTGTCGCAATAGCCTGCTTGCCCTGGTAAGCCCCGGTGGGACAATGAAGTTTGTCCCCCACGGGTGCCCGGAAGGCGATGAATGCGTGGTTCGCCTCCCGCGGCTGGAAACCATTTCGCTTCCAGCGGGAAGTCTGGGATGCCTACGCGAACGGCGAATCTGGCCTGATCCATGCGGCCACCGGCACCGGCAAAACCTATGCCGCGTGGCTGGGTCCGCTGCTCGAATGGATGACCGGCGATGGCGAAACCTACCCGCCTCTGCGCGTCCTCTGGATCACGCCGCTGCGCGCTCTGGTGGCCGATACCGAGCAGTCGCTGCGCACCCCGCTGAAAGACCTGAATATCCCCTGGCGCATGGAATCGAGGACCGGGGATACCCGTGCGTCCATCCGCGCGAAGCAGGAGAAACGCCTTCCCACCGCGCTGGTCACGACCCCTGAAAGTCTTGCCCTGCTGCTCTCCCGGCCCGAAGCGCAGGAGCAGTTCAGTCACTTGCATCTGGTGATCGTCGACGAGTGGCATGAACTCATGGGGACGAAGCGCGGCGTGCTGACCGAACTCGAACTGGCCCGCCTGCGCCGCTTGAATCCGAATCTGCGGACGTGGGGGCTTTCGGCCACCCTAGGCAACCTGGATGCCGCCGCGGCCACGCTGCTGGGCGACCGCGCGGCGGGGGCGCGCATGGTTCGCGGTGTGGTCCCCAAAACCGTGCGCATCGATTCGCTGCTCCCGGAGCATATGGACCGCTTCCCGTGGGCCGGCCATCTGGGCGTCAATATGCTGCCGCAGGTGGTCGCCGCCATTGAGGAAGGCGCGACGACGCTCGTCTTCACTAACACGCGCTCGCAGTGCGAGATCTGGTATCAGGCGATCCTCGAAGCCAAACCGGACTGGGCCGGGCTGATCGCGATTCACCACGGCTCGCTCGAACGCAAGCTGCGCGACTGGGTGGAGGATGGGTTGCGCGCCGGTACGCTCCGCTGCGTGGTCTGCACCAGCAGTCTGGACCTGGGCGTGGACTTCTCGCCCGTCGACCGCGTGATCCAGATCGGCAGCCCGAAGGGCGTGGCGCGCCTGCTGCAGCGCGCCGGCCGCAGCGGACACCGACCCGGCGTGGTGAGCCGCATCACGTGCGTCCCCACGCATGCTTTTGAACTGGTGGAGGTATGCGCGTCGCGCGACGCCGCGCTCGCCGGGGCGATCGAGAGCCGGTTCCCGGTGGAACGGCCGCTCGACCTGCTGGCCCAGCACGCCGTCACCATCGCGCTGGGCGGCGGCTTCCGCGCGGACGAGCTGCTCGCCGAGGTCCGCACCACGTATGCGTACCGGCAGGTCAGCGATATCGAGTGGGCGTGGGTGCTCGACTTCATTACGCGCGGCGGGGAGGCGTTACGCGCTTATCCCGAGTTCCAGCGGGTTGAAGTGGAAGACGGCGTGTATCGCGTAACGAACCGGCAGATCGCGCGGCGGCATCTGCTCTCCATAGGCACCATCGTGGCCGACGCGTCCATTGAGGTCCGCTATCTTTCGGGAGGCCGACTGGGCAGCGTGGAGGAGAGCTTCATCTCGCGCCTGCGGCCCGGCGAGCATTTTTTCTTCGCGGGCAAGTCGCTCGAATTCGTGCGGGTGCACCAGATGGTGGCGCAGGTGCGGAAAGGGCATGGCGAGGCGGGCTCTGTGCCGCGCTGGGACGGCGCGCGCATGGCGCTTTCGAGCGAGCTTGCCGATGCTGTCCGCGAACGCCTCGACCAGGCTCGTCGGGGCGTTTTCGAAGGCCCGGAGATGCGCTCGGTCAAGCCGGTGCTCGACACGCAGGCGAAGCTTTCCGCGATCCCCGGCCGCCACGAACTGCTGATCGAACGCGTGGAAACCAGCGACGGCCACCACCTGTTCTTCTATCCGTTTGAAGGCCGGCTGGTGCATGAGGGGCTGGCCGCGCTGTTCGCGTGGCGGCTGTCCCGGCTGCGCCCCATCACGTTCAGCATGGCGATGAACGATTACGGGGTGGAACTGCTTGCGCCGGACCCCGCGCCGCTTGAGGACGCCCTCGCGGCCGGTCTGCTCAGCCCGGCGTATCTGGTGGATGACATTCCGGCCAGTCTGAACGCCGCCGAGATGGCGCGGCGTCAGTTCCGGGAAATCGCGCGCATCGCGGGCCTGACATTCACGGGCTATCCCGGACAGAACAAGTCCGTGCGCCAGATGCAGGCCTCGTCGGGACTGTTATTCGATGTGTTCGTGAAGTACGACAGCGGCAATCTGCTGATCGAGCAGGCGCACCGCGAGGTGCTGGAGCGCAATCTGGAGCGCAGCCGGCTGGGGCAGACGCTGGAACGGCTCTCGCACAGTGAAGTTCGTATCATGGTTATTCAGCGCCCTTCACCGCTATCCTTCCCGATCCTGGTGGATCGCACCCGGCACCGCCTCAGTTCCGAGAAACTGGCGGACCGGATCCGCCGCATGACTGCATGAATATCGACATCGCCGGAACCTCTCTTGAACTGCTGCCGGAGCGCGCCGCTTTCTGGCGCGAACGCTCCACGCTGTTCGTGGCCGATACGCACTGGGGCAAGGCCGCGGCGTTTCGCGCTCACTCCATTCCCGTGCCCTACGGGACTACGGACAACGACCTCGCGCGCCTGAGCGCCGCGATCGGGAAGACGAACTGCCGGCGCATCGTGCTGCTGGGCGACGCGCTGCATGCGCGGGAAGGCAGGGCTAAGAAAACGTTCGCCGCCGTGGCTGAGTGGCGCGCGCGTCATGCCGATGTGGAGGTGGTGCTGGTGCGCGGTAATCACGACAGACGCGCGGGCGATCCGCCGGAGGAACTCGGCATCCGCTGCGTGGACGCGCCGCTGTATGAGGCGCCGTTCGTGTTCCTGCATCATCCGGTGGCGTCGACCCAGGGTTATTCGCTGGCGGGACATACGCACCCGGCGGTGAAACTGCGCGGGCGCGGACTGCAGCGGGCTACCCTGCCATGCTTCTTCTTCACGCCGACGGTCGCGACGCTGCCGGCGTTCGGCTCTTTCTGCGGCAACGCGGTGATCTCTCCGGAAGCGGGCGACCGCGTTTACGCCGTGGCGGGGGATGAGATCGTGGCGATTCCGACGGTATATTGAGCTCCGACGGTATATTGAAGGATGGCACGCGTCGCAATCTTAGGCGGGGGACTGGCGGGCCTGGCTGCTGCGTCTGCTCTGGGCAGTTCGGGCTATGACGTCGATCTTTACGAGTCGCGGGCGTTCCTGGGCGGGCGCGCGACGTCCTGGCCGGTCGGCGCGGGCGACGAGGCGGAGATGGTCGACAACTGTCAGCACGTCCTGCTGCGCTGCTGCGTCAATCTGCTGGACCTCTACGGGCGGCTGGGCGTAGGCGACAAGGTCCGGTTCCACAAAGAGTTCTGTTTCATCGAGCCGGGCGGGCGGCGTTCTTACATGAAGCGCGGCATGCTGCCCGCGCCGGCCCACTTCGCGGGCTCGTTCCTCACGCTGAAGTATCTCGGTTTCAAAGATAAACTCTGTATCGCGCGGGCCATGAATGCGATTCCGCGCGAACTGCGAAAACGCCGGGATCTGGACCAGATCAGCATGCTCGACTGGCTGCGCGAACATCGGCAGACGGAACGCGCCATCGAGCGCTACTGGCGGCAGGTGCTGGTCAGCGCGATCAACGAAGAACTGGACCGGATGGCGGCCTCGCACGGTTTTCAGGTGTTCTGGCTGGGCATGATCGCGCGGGCGGATTCTTACGAGATGGGAGTGCCGGATGTGCCGCTGCGGGAGCTTTACGACGAGCACGGACTCCCGAAGAGCGTGACCATCCACGAACGCGCGGCCGTGACGGCGATCGACTGCGCGGATGGCGCGGTGGATGCCGTGGTGGCCGGGGCGAACGACGGGTGGCGGACTACTATCTGTCCTGTCTGCCGTTCGAGCGTTTGCGTCCGCTGCTGCCCGATTTGCCGGTGGAATGGGACGCGTTCGGGCATTCGCCCATCACCGGCATCCATCTCTGGTTCGACCGGCCGATCACCGATCTGCCGCATGCCACGCTGCTGGACCGCACGATTCAGTGGTTCTTCAACAAGAGCGAAGGCCGGTATGTGCAACTGGTGGTGAGCGCTTCGCGGAGTCTGACGGAGATGTCGAGGAACGAGATCATCGAACTGGCCGTGCGCGAACTGGGCGAATTTTTCCCCGCTGCGAGGGAAGCCACGCTGGTGAAGGCACAGGTTATTAAAGAGGTGCGGGCGACTTTCTCCGCCGCGCCAGGACTGGAAGCGCGCCGCCCCCGCGCCGTCACCCCGTTGCGCAACTTTTTCCTCGCCGGCGACTGGACGCGGTCCGGCTGGCCGGCTACCATGGAGGGCGCCGTCCGAAGCGGCTATCTCGGCGCGGAGGCAGTCACGACGGCTGCGGGCGATGCCCGTTCCTTCCTGCTGCCCGATGTCGCT
>Ga0073936_10004179_pt1 | contig 20193 bp, 14 predicted proteins | sample AliMusrvi5mmetaG_FD_87041 | JGI IMG/M metagenome (GOLD analysis project Ga0073936, IMG submission 87041) | Freshwater lake bacterial and archeal communities from Alinen Mustajarvi, Finland, to study Microbial Dark Matter (Phase II) - Alinen... | ecosystem: Environmental > Aquatic > Freshwater >... | reverse complement strand
TATCTGTTCACCGGTTGGGCCTATCACTCCGGGCTGAAGGGCATTGTCCCGGTGTCGCTGGTCGTGGCGGCGATCGCCTGTTATTGTTACTCACTCGCACCCATCACCTGGGTCATTCTTTCCGAGATTTTCCCGAACCGCATCCGCGGCGCGGCGATGTCGGTGTCGGTGGTGGCCTTGTGGCTCGGCAACTTCCTGCTCTCCCAGACATTCCCGACCATGTATAAGAGCCTGGGGCTGGCGAATTGTTTCTGGGTTTATGCCGGGATCTGTTTTTGCGGATTCGTATTCATCTGGAAACGCCTGCCGGAAACCAAGGGTAAATCCCTGGAGCAAATCGAACGCGAGTTGGTGGATTGAGTTCAGTCGCAATCAGCTACTCGCCCGGTTTTCCTAACGGAATCGGTGCCCACGGACCATTGGCGTTGGTCCCCACTCCTGCCCATTTTTTCCATACTGCCGTGTTCGCCAGCATGCGGATGAAGATGCCGCCCACCACCGGCCGCGCCTGGAAGCCCTTCTGTTTCGCGTCCGTGGTGACGAACCAATCCGAGAGCGGCACGCGCGACGGGGTCTCGTTGGCATATCTCCAAATCGGAGCTAACAATGTTTCGAAATCCGCCTCATTGCGTGCCGGGGCGATGCTCCACAGCGCCCAGTCGATCAGGCAGGTGTCGGTCCGGTGATCGACTGGCAGGCCGTATTTCTTCTGTACTTTGAGGTACCATGCGATCTCGGCATCGCCGACTGATTCCGGAAACAGGTTGAGTCCCAGCACCCGGTCCCAAATCAGATTGTGTTTCATGCTCCAACTGCCGGCCTGATCGTAGGCGAGGCGCGTGTGGTGGTCGTCCTTGGCCAGTTCCTGCCATTTGGCCGCGTAGTCGCGGGCGATTTCCATATATCTTTTCGCATCCTCCGGTTTGCCTGACATCGCGCACAGTTGTGAGAATCCGCCGATGCCGATGATCGCCTTGAGCGCGAGGTTCGCATTGCGCGGCAGGTGGCCGAACATGTCGGCCGAGCACAATTGGTTTTGCGGGTCGAGTCCTTCCTTCACCAGATAGTCGGTCCATTTCACGAGCATCGGCCAATAAGGTTTCGCGAAGTCGGCATTGCCTTGCTGGTGGGCCAGTGCCGCCAGAATAATGAGCATGTTGCCGCTTTCCTCGACCGGCATGCGGTCGCCGTCCTTGCCGCCCATGCCATAAACCTGCCCGGTCGCGTGCGGATAGGTGCCAAGGTCATGCGGCGCATAGGGGTATGGCCAAAGCGGCGAGGCCGCGTAATCGAGCACCGGCACCAACATCGCCTTGACCAGCGCCGGACTGAAAACCAGATAGAACGGCGCCTGCGGAAACAACACGTCCACCGTGGAAATGCAGCCGTTGGAAAAGCACTCCTTGGGAAACATGAGCGGTTGTCCGTTAGAATCGGCGCAGATCTTGTTGCCGGCCAAAGTCTGCCGGTAAGCGAGTGCGCAGAGTTGGGAATACTTTTCTCCACCCGAGTCGGAGAGATCGGCACACAATATAACATCAAAATCCAGACAGCGGTCGCACAAGTCCGCATAATCCGCCGCCGCCTTTTTTAACAGTGCCGTTGCATCGTCGCCTCCACGCCGCCAATAAGGACGCAGGTTCTGTTTGAAATAACGGATCGATGATTCGTCGTCGTATGCGAACATCAGCCAGCGGTCAACACCTTCTTTGCCAACCACGCCAAGATCCATCACCAAAGCCGCCACCGGCGCCTCCGCCGCCTTTTGCGGCATGGCCACCTTGACTGCCGGGAATTTTCCCCCTGTGGCGAAAACCTCCCGCGCCGTTTGGGCTGACAGAAGGTACGCCGCGGTCTTATCCTGTTTCGGTGCCGCCAGATAGAAAGCGCCCCAATCGATCCGCAGATCATCGCCCCTTTTTCCAAGCACCGGTTGCCCGTGGGAGGCTATTTTGATGACTTCGAGTCCGGGCATATCCGGCTTTGAACAATCAACTTCCTGCTGGGGATCGTTTACCGCAATCTCCGCCGCAGCATCCTGATAGAAAGCCACCTCGTGCGTTTTGCCGTCCGTAGCCCAAACGCTGAATGTCAGATAGGTCACCGGCCGCGACAGCACGTCCAGGTTGTCCGGCAGCGCGGGAGTCATGAACACCAGTCCGATCGACACGCCAGCACCCTCGAATCCGAAAATCGTCTCCGTCGCCATCACGCCCCCATCCTTTTGTGGCAAGGCCGGAATGGCGGCCGGTTCCTTGCCCATCAGACGATAGGTTTTGCCGTCGATGCGCACCATGGCGCACAGCCGGTTCGGTTTGCCGGTCCAGTGCACGGTGTCGGCGTCGGTCAGCTTGTCGGCCGGCGACCAGATGCTGAAATACGGATCATGGGTGACCAGCGGCACCGCCGGCGGACGAGGCAAGGTAGATGCGGCAGGAGCGCCAAGCGCGGCAGGTGCCAAGCTCAAAATAGACAGAATGATGGATGAACGGATCATGGGATAGTAGGGTGGAGGGGTGAAACTGTGTGTTGGAAGATCAGGGTAAAATCATCGTGGGTAAAATCATGGAAGAGAATGAAGGGATTGAGTGATGGATGCGTTGTTGGGGCTGATCCGGGCGATGTTGTGATGATCAAGGTAGTATCATCGTGGGTAAAATCATGGAAGAAATATTGCGGATTTGCGTGCGGATGAGTTGGCGAGGGTGGTGAAGGTGATATCGTGGTGATTCAGGTTGATCCAATGGATGTGATCGAGGTGGGTGTGGTGGAGGAAGCGTGACAGATGGAACTCGTATTCCTCCGGATTGGTTAGAACCGCGCTTATCGATAGTGCCGCGTTATCGCCGACAAGCGGCAGGTCCTGCGTGCCAAGCAGGCGGGATTCGCTCATCACATCAACCTCTCCGATTGCCAAGTCAGGCCCTCCGAGGAAGTGGATCATGGCATCGCGATACAGGCTGACATCTAGAAAGGCTCCCCAATCGTTGAGGAACCGCAGCATGCGATCATGGAGCCAGGCAGCTTTGGAGTCGGTGCTTTTCCAGCGGCTCGTGTGGGTATGGAACTGTCGCCGTTTGGCGGGGGTGAGCTTGGTTGAGACGAAGCGATGCTCGACGCGGTGGTTCCTGAAGTTGATCAGGAGTCCATGCTGCATGCCCGTGAGAAGCAGATAATTCAGGGTCTGCCCGTGATGCGCGGGTACAAGGCATTCGGCGGCCTTTGTTTCCACCATCAGACCATCAGCGAGCAGGAGATCCATGAAGTAGTCCTTCCAGAATGACCCATCGGTCAATCGTATTCTGACTTCCATTTGGACCGGTCCGATTCCGGCATCCAAACAACGATTCGCCAGTTCGCGTTTGCAAAGATCCTCGTCAAGGAGCCGCCCGAACTCATTGTGAACATCAAAAGCAAGACGCAGCACTCGACGGGCCAAAGCATGGAACTCCTCCTGTCCGTATATGCGGATCTCACTCTGTATTTCAATCGGCATCGCAATTCATCATCAACATTCTGTTCTACCCGGCAAGATCATTCATCATTAATTTTCAAAAATATTCAAAACCCATCTTCTTATGATTTTACCCATGATGATTTTACCACAATTATTACCTTCAGTGGCCCGATTTATGTTAATGTCACCTGGAGTCATCCATCCTCCCCGCTTCAGCGGCGATGGGATGTGTGATGAGTATGGGATTGGAAGATTGAGGTAAAATCATCGTGGGTAAAATCATGGAAGAGTGACAGTAGAGCTCTTGACATGATGATTTCACCCAAAATCCTCCATCCTCCCCGCCCCGGCGGCGGCAGTGACGGCATAGATTTCGGGGACGATGCCGGTGGCGTTGGAGTAATGGTTGCTGACGGCGGCGGCGAAAGATGACGTCAGCGCTTCCTCGACAAACGCGACCATGCAGCCACCGAAGCCCGCGCCTGCCTGGCGGGTGCCGATCACACCGGGAGCGGCGAGCATGGCGTCCATCATCGAATGCATCGCGGGCGCGGCGATTTCGTACAGGTTGCACGCGCCATCGAACGAAGCGGCGGTCAGGTCGCGGATCGCGGCACGGTTTCCGGCGGTGAGGGCTGCGGCCAGCGCGGCCACGCGTTCGTGTTCCCCGATGATGAAGCGGCAGCGTTTCGCCACGACGGGCGGCAGTTCGTGCTCGCGGGCACGGAATATTTCCGTCGTCACCTCGCGCAGGGCGGTCGCGCCTAACAGACCGGCACCCTGTTCGCATTGGGCGCGGCGTTCGCCGTATTCGGAACCGGCGAGTTCGCGTTTCGATTTGGTATCGCAGATGACGATGACGATGCCCTGGGCGATGGCGACCGGTTGGCTGGACAAGTCACGGCAATCGAGCAGCAACGCGCATCCATTCTCGCCCATGCATGAGGTGAATTGGTCGAGGATGCCGCAATTCACACCGACGAAACGGTTTTCCGCGCGTTGGCATAACAGGGCTTTTTGCAGGGGCGGAAGATGCCAACCCCCAAGCGCCTCGAACACGGTGGCGGTGGCGCATTCGAGCGCTGCGGACGAACTCAACCCGCTGCCCAAGGGCACCGTGCTGTGCACCACGCCGTCGAATCCGTGCAACACATATCCATCCTCCCGCAGCATCACGGCGACTCCGTGGACATAATCGATCCACGATGGAGACGCGCCCTTGCTGACGGACTCCAGCGAAAACGTCGCATCGTCCAGCAGGTTGAGCGAGTGGAGGTTCACCGCATTGGTATGGTTCGGACGTGCGGCGATCCATGTGTCGCGGCCGATCGGCAGGGTAAGCACGGCACCGAGGTTGTAGTCCGTGTGACTGCCCATGAGGTCCACGCGTCCCGGTGCGCGGCACCAGATTTCCGGTTTACCGCCGAAGCGGTTTTCAAATGCCAGGGCGATGTTTTTTCGGCGTAGTGCTTTTGCGATCATTGGTATTTTTGCCGGATTCGGTTATCGTCCGGGTTCGGGTGATTGAAACCGCCGTGGTGGCGGCGGCGGAAACCTGGATGGGAACTATCACGAGCGGTCCTGACGCTACCAGCCATGCGGTGGGATTCTCGCCGTTCACCGAAAGCGCATAGGTGCCCGCCGGCAATCCTTCGATCCGCAACTGGTTGCCGTGTTCGCCCTCGCCGCGGTTTTCGACACAGAAACGCAGCACATCCAAACCGGCTGTTAGAGCGATCGGTTTGTCCGCCGCGAAGCCATCGCGCTCCCATTCGAGGTGCAAGCGCGTTTTCCCCAGCAGGGCGCTGAACCGCTGGCGGACGCCGTCGCGCGGAATCACCGAGATCACATCACCGGTTCTAACACAATCTCCGCCGTAGGCGAAGAGTCCGAACAACGGATCATCAAACAACACGGTGCGCGCCGCCTCGATGGCCGCCACCAAACCGTGGTCCGCCTCCCCGCAAACCGGCCATGCGCCGCGCGGCAGGTCACGGGTGGCGGGATTCCATTCGGTGCCGACGCGTCGCGGTTGGAAGCCCCAGCTCATGGCACCGTCGTGGAGCGGTCCTGGCGTCCAGAATCCATAATTCGATTTGGCGTCGCCTGTGTTCATGAGGGCCCATGAGCTGAGCATCGAGGCATAGCCGAGGCGCAGGTTGGCGGCGGGATTGGGATCGTGGTGGAGCGCGTAATCGAGCACCGCCCAGCCGCCCATTTGTGACATATAACTCAAGGTATAACTGGCGCTGCCGCAGCCGCGGAAGTCGCTGCCCAGCGACCAATAATGGGATTCCAGCACGCCGCGGCAGGCGAGGTTGGCGAGGTGTTGGCGCAAGAGAAACTCCTGGTGGCGCTTGGGATCGATCCTGGGATGAGAGAACGATTGGCGCGTGTTGCGGTCCTGCCAGAGATCCGTGTCGGGTTGCAGCGGAACTCCGAGGGCGTACTTCGCCACGGTATAAGTGGATTCGTAGGCGGTCGAATCGATCGGCATTTCCGAGGCAAACGGCCACGGGTTGTCATAGATGAAATATTTGACCTTCTTTTCCCATTCTGCGCGGAGGAATTCCGCCTGGTCCTTGTGACCTTCCGCAGCGAGTGCGGCCATCAGCGGCAACAAATATTTCTCGTGGAAATTGCCGGTTGTGTATTGCCAGTAAACCCAACCGGTGAACGCCCAGCCACCATCCATACGGATATGGGCCGGCACCTCGAAGTAGGCACGGGCCGTGCCATACGCCCGCTCCAGATAACCGGCCGCATCGCATTCCCTGACAAAATCCGGCCGTTGTTTCGCGATCCGGTACATATCGAAGTACAGCGCGAAATACGTTGGATAATCGAAGGTGCGCCACATCCGGCAGGCGCTCGGGCCACCGGGGCGGCTGACTCCCTGGTCGAGCGGATCGCGGGCGGCATCGCGGTTCTGCTGCCAGGAATCGCTGCCATAGATGCCGTAGGGATATGGACTTTCCTTGTCGGTGCGCTGCTGTTTGCCCCAGACAAAGTGTTTGATGAAATACTCCAGCGACGCGACCTCGCCGGCATCCGGAAACGCCACGTTCTTCTCCGCAACCAGCAGGCACTTGCTGTTTGACGGATCATCCGATCCGCTCACGGCATACGCCGGCTGCCCGGCAGGATGGTCCGGACCTAACAGGTTTGCGCCGCTCGGCTGGCGGCGGTCCCACAGGCTGTAGAGACCGTCATACCATTTTGCAGGATCGCGGTGCTGTTGGTTTTTCACGATGAATGCGGCGCGTTTCCTGATCAGCGTTTCCAGCGGTTCGGTGACAAAAAACTCGAGCGTGAGCGAACGGCCGCCGCCATATCTCACGGTTAACAGGTTTTCACCCGAATGGTTGAGTTTGATTTGATAGTTAGGCATGTCATTGCGACGGGTGTCGGATTGACTGATCGTGGTATCCTCGGGAAACTCGGGAGCGATGCTTTCGATCTTGTGCCGGGTTCCCAGCGCGAGGCGGATTTCCTGGCCGCGTGGAACGACCATGCCGGGAGCCACCTGCACGTCCACACCGCCATGCTGGCGCAGCAGCGCGCGCACCGCGTCGTGGGAATCCGCCCAATGGAAGGCGAACACATAACTTGCCTGTTCACCGGGTTGCAGGGTGCGGCTGGTGAGCGGCTGGCGCCAGGTGCCGCGCGGGTCGGATTCGGCGCTGGCCTTGGCATGGACGAACGCGGTGAAGTGTTCTTTGCCGAAGGCATAATCCATGCCTTCCGCCGTAAAGAACTCGAGGCGGGCGTCGGCCTCGGGCATCATCACCAGGAAGCGCCCGCTGCCTTTCACCGGCAACCAGTAGAGGAACGAGCCGTTGCCTGAGATGAAAGCATGGCGCAACACGCGGCGGGTGAAGGTTTCCTCATGGTCCGCGACATAATCGGTGTTCATCGGCAGCGGCAATGCGAGATCGCCGATCTCCAACGCTTCCCCGCCGGCGTTTCCAACACGGATCTCCCAGCGCAACGCATCGCCGTTGGCAATGAACTTGGATCGCAATTCCACCCCGTCCGGGGATTTTCCCACATCCCGCCATGGGCCACCCGCCACCCGCATCCGCGATCTAACAGAACCGAGTGTTTCGCCCGGACGGATGAACTCGACATGGTCGGGGTCCTTGGGGTGGCGCAGGCTGGTGAGCCATCCGGTCGCGGGGTCCGCCGTGCATAGGAAACCCTTGTCCAGCGGCTTCACCTCCCGGGAAAGACCGGTGACTGACAATATCAGGGTGATCGCGAGGATGGACTTCATGGTGAATGCCCTCATTGGGATGGGAGGCGGCGGGCGTTCGACGAGCTCAGCCGAGTCGCAGAATGCCCGCGCCACGTGACCCGGGCATTCCGTCCGGTGCCTTTTCTAACACCGCAAAGAATGTAACGATAGGGACCAGGATTCATGGCGGACTCATGCGGAAGATTGCGGGAACGCTTCAAGCATGGCGACCACATTTTCCGGTGGGATGTCCGATTGCATGCGGTGTGACGGGCCGAGGATCAAGCCGGTGCCATCGGGTGCGAGGTCGCGGATGCAGGCCGCGGTGGCGGCGCGGACTTCCGCTGCGGAAACTTTAGGCAACACCGCCTGGGTGGAGATCCCGCCGTAAAAACTCAGGTGTTTGCCGAACTCGCGATACAAGCGGACGTGATCCAACACTTCGGGCTGCACCGGATTGAGGCAGGTCAAACCTATATCTATCAAATCAGGCAGGATCGGCCAGATATCGCCGTCGGAATGCAGGATCACCGGCAGGCCGGCGTCGCGGAACACCGAGAACATCCGCGCCAGCCGCGGTTTGATCAATTCCCGCCACAGGACCGGGGAAAACAAGGTGCTTTTCTGCGCGCCGTAATCGTCGCCGAAATACCCGCCATCCACTCCGAGCGCTACAAAGCGTCGCGCCAGCGCAGTTTGGATCACGGCAATCCGGTCTAACAAATCTGCCGCCCATTGCGGTTCGCATACCATGTCCATGAGGAACTCGTCGAACCCGCGCAGCGACCATGCCCGCTCGAACAATGCGAATCCGAAGTTCGGCACCACAAAATGGCGACCGCCATCGGCGGTGATCGCGGCGGCCGCCTGGTCTAACAATCCAACCGCCTCTGGATCCGGCCAGGCGCATGCGTCAAGATCGGTGGCATCGGCGAGCGGTGCGGAGGCATGCCAGTAGCCTTCGGTTTGCGTGCCCCAACCGGCGCCCCACCAATCGAAGGTCACAGTGCCATCGGCACTGAGGCGCGGCGGGTGAGCGATGTTCACCCGGAGGAGGTGGTTGTCGAGGCGGGCCGGCAAGTCGCTGGTCGCGCAGTGAAGGTGGGCGGCGAGATTGGCCGCCATGGATCCGGTAAAATTCGTTTGTACCGGCAGGCGGTCCACCGGTTGTCGCCACAGGGCGCGACGCATGCGTTCCTTCGGGGTGAGCGGAGCGGTCATGTTTGGAATCGATCGGATTGCGGCGGGGTCCGGGGACACCACGCCACCGGTCAACGGGCCTCAGCATGGCATGACGGACCAAGGACAGCCATTGTTTTATGCAATGACTGGCGGAAGGCAAACCGGGCCGCAAGGTGAAACGGCGCTACGAGGGATCATTTCAGTCCGCTCAAGGTTTCGACAATCGCCTTTTGCATGGGGGCGCTGGAAAGGTTTCCCATATGCCCGCCGTTAGGTAAAATCTTCAGGTGTGCCGTGCCAAGAGTGGATTGCAGCCAGGCGACATCCGCGTGGGTGAGCACGAAATCGTCACGGTTGGTTATCACCCGGACCTTGGGTTGGGAACGCAAGCTGTTTTCGTAGGTCATCAGAGAGGCTTCGCGGCTGAAGTCACGCTCCCCGATCCCCCGTTGATGGTAATAGGGCATCGCGAATTTCATGAAATAATCGCGATAGGAATACCCCATGATTTCCTGATAGCAGGGTTCCCTGTGCCAGCGCGAGAGCGGGGTGCGCAACACACCCTGGTTGTGCATCCACTGGCTGCTGAAAATGGCGTCGCGCAACGCCATGCGGAATGTCAGTCCAATCAGGAACTGCGATTCGATGCCATCAAATGGCGGGGTGCCTGCGGAAGCCGACGGCAGTTCTTGCAACATAGCCGCCTTGTGCAAGGCGTTGTTTGCCCGGGCTTGCCGTTCGCCGGATGGCCATGCCTGCGGCGCGTCATAGAAGCGGTCGATGCAAGCGACCCCGTAATCCAGACGCACCGGCGCGTTGATCGCCACATAGCGGTCGAAGCGGAGCAAGCCCGCATCCTGCTGGTTCACGCGGGCCGCCAGATAGAGGGTTTCAAATCCTCCCAGTGAAAGCCCGACCAGCGCCCTGCCGCCTGACATCCCTGGCCGTTTGCGCTCCAGCGCGGTGTCGATGGCTGTCAGCGCGACCAGCAAGTCATGGCAATCAACGGGCGGATAGGCAGGCAGCCCGGAGGACGATGCATGTTCCATGAATTCAGGGTGGAAGACGCTCGTGGTGGTCACCACCGAAAATCCCTTCTGATAGAGATGTTCGGCCACCGAGAGTGCCGTCATTGAAAGCCGGTGCGAGCCGAGTCCCGGTGCGACATAGACCAGTGGCGCGCGTCCGGGTTGCAGCCAACAATTGAACCGGACGGAGCGACCGGCGGTGGGAAGAGGCGTGCTCATTTCCCAACCGAGTCCCGGAAAATCCTGATTGCGGCACGCGATGCGCGCCACGCCCAGCGTCTGCAACGTGGGCGAATCCTTAGCCCCGGTCACACGCCAATCCGGCGGGTTGGGCGATGAGGAATACGTCCATGCGTATTTCACTGTCGAGTAGGGATCGGCTTCGGAACGAATCAAGCGCATTTCCTCCTCGGTCCGCTCTGTTTGTTGATTGAAACGCGCACCGGAGACAACCAGGCGGCAACCTTGCACATAGTTCCATGGTGCCGCAGCCTCGTCGGCAGCCAAGCCCACGGCATGGCAAGCATCACTGGGACCGAGAAATGGCAACATGACATACGTCTGTGGCGTCCACCCCCAGCGGCCGAAAGTCTGGGCGAAATCCGCCTCCGACTTGGGAATGTTGCAGTGGGTCGCCACATCAAACAGTCCGCCGATGCCCAGCGTTGTATTGCAAAGGAACCTCAACGATTCATCCCCCGCTCCGGACCAGCGGCCTTGCAGGACATGATTCAGGCAACGTCCCGGATAGGTGACATTGCGGGTGAAATCGCGGATCGAGCGGCGTACGGGCGAGGGGACCACGGTCCGGTAGGCCCTACCGGTGGGTTGAATGACTCCTGCCAGCAGGCCACGGTTCATCGCCCACACGCCGCGGTTCATCGATTCGAGAGGATCCGGCATGGCTGCGGGAAACAACGCCTGCCCGGATCGGCTAGACCCGCTTGTGGCCATGGCATGGTTGGGATTTCCGTCACCTTCGGGGCGCATGTGCGAGCATGATCCGAGGATGCAACAAATAATGGCCAGGGTTGGATGCCTGATGAATTGTGAATTTCCACCCATGGGTCGGAGAATAGAACTAATTTGTGTTGAAGCGGCTGCGGGGCAAGCTATCCAAGAAACCGAGGTAATCCAGCACAATTGTCTTCCGGGCCGCAATTTATTCTTGAAAATGCCCCGGTGCAGATTCGTCGCATCGGTCTGTCGCATCGGTCTTGCCAGGGTGGGGCGGAGAGACTAGGAACCGGGGGGGTGCTTGCCGGTTTTCGCGGCGGGCACACGGATCGACCATGAGCCGCAAGAAGAAGAACACACCGAAGCACCTGCAATGGCGGCTGGAATGTCTGGGCCACACGCTGATTGAAGTGCTGGCGGGATTGCTTCCGGGGCCGTGGGTTTTCCGGTTGGGCGAAGCGCTGGGTGGATTGGTTTGGCATTTCATGCCGCAGCGGCGCACGATCATTTTGAGAAACCTGCGGATTGCTTTCGCGGGAGAGAAGGATATGGCGGAAATCCGCCGCATGGCCAAGGCCACGTTCCGGCGTACCGGCGGCAATTTGATTTCCGCCGCGCACACCGCACGTTTGGCACCGGAGCGGCTCGGCAGCGTGATCCGGATTGAAAACCTGGAACTTCTGGAACAGGCCCTCGCCGGGGGAAGAGGGGTGGTTCTGTTGCTCTCACACATGGGCAACTGGGAGATTTTGAGTCGCCTGATCCACTTGTTTCCGCCGGGATCGCGGGCCGGGGCGTTCTACCGACCGCTCAACAATCCGCTGCTGGACGCCCGGGTGCTGGCGCGCCGCCAGGCGGATGGGACTCAGATGTTTTCCAAGCGCGACAACCCGCTGCAAGTGGCCGGATTCCTGCGCGAGGGCGGCATCGTCGGCATTCTGGCCGACCAGCGGGTGGGCGCACAGGGCAATGGGGTGCGGTTTTTCGGGCGGTTCACGCATGCCAGCCCGTTGCCCAGCCTGTTGGCGCGGCGGGCGAAGAGCGCGGTGCTGGCGTTGTCGGTGACAAGTGCGGAACCCGGCACATGGCGGGCGGTTTTCATGCCGGTCGAGGCCCCCCACACGACGGCGAACTGCATGGCGACGCTCGAACAGGCCATGCGAGCCGGGCCGATTGACGTGTTCTGGTTCCAAGAGCGCTGGAAGGTGAAGGTTCCCAGACGCGGGACGGTCCGGGATTGGTTCGGCGCGGATGCCATCGGCGGCGGCGGCGGAAAACCGTTGCGCGTGCTGCTTTGGTTGGTGGATGCCCCGGCGGATTGGCACCTGCCGGAAATCTGGTTCCACTCGGAGGTGGTTTATGAAATCGTGCTCGCTCCGGGTGGCGGGCTGCCGTCGTGGATGCCCGAAACCACCACGGTCCACCATGCGCCGATGCCAACCAGCCGCACGGCCCCGGGAAAAACCCTCGCGATGATCGACGCCGCCGCCGCCCTGCCAGTGGATTTCCTCCTTGCCCCCGATGCTTCCATAGCTTTGGTCAGCGCCGGCCAGCAACAGGCGATCCCGGTGATTTCCTTGCCATCTGAGCCCCCATCCGTGCATCCTGAGCCGCTTCCCGCCAGCCGTGAAGTATTAGAAACCAACCGCCATGCCCACACCACGCCCGCTGCTTACCGTCGTGTCGAACGCGGATGAGAGGTTTGCCCCCGGGCTGGCCGTGGCCGTGGCCTCTGCGGTGGCTGCGGCTTCGGGCGATTTCGATTACCGCTTCCTGATCCTCGATGGCGGGTTGCCCGCGGATTCGTTAGACGCGCTTGCCTGGATTGTTAGGGAAACCGGCGCACGGCGCGGCATCCGGGTCACGCTGGAACCGCTGGGAATCGATCAGAACCGTCTGCTGGCCTTGCCCGAGAGGCGCGGGTCGCGCATGACTTATGCGAAGTTGGTGTTGCCTGAAATCCTGCCGGAGTTGGATTCGATCATCTATCTGGACGCGGATGTGCTGTGTTATCGCGGACTGGAATCGGTGGGTCCGCCTGCCGGTGAGGACCACTGGCTGCTGGCGGGGGCGCGGGATTTTTTCGCCGTGATCGCAAAGGACTGCCCGTGGCTCGATCAAGTGCCGCCTGCCGAACGCCGTTTGCCATATATCAACTGTGGAGTGATGTGGATGAACCTGAAAGGTCTGCGCGAGATGGATTTCACCACCCGTGCCATCGCCGCCCGCGCGGCCATCCCGGTGGCCCGCCAGGGCGATCAGGCGGTCTTCAATTTCCTCTGCCGCGGTCATTCCCACATCCTGCCGCCCGCCGTCAACCACTTCACCTCACTTGGATCCACCCGGCCGTTCCGCGAGGGAAACCTGAAACTCAACATCCATTATATCGGGTCACCGAAACCGTGGCTGGGACCGCCGAAAACCTCCACCTGGTTGGCCCATTCCCTCTGGCACCAGGCCCGCGCCGCACTCATTCCTGGAGTATTGTCAGATATGCCGTCGCTGCCGCCGCATGATCATGCCATCGTCCGCCGCAAGGCCGCGCTTTACACCTTGTTCAATCCGTCACGCGCCGCGCACTATCGCGGTGATCTCCGCTCACTGGAGGATCCGGCCGGGATCCTCGCCCTGGCATCCAACCACTGGTCCGCCCGCCTGCGATGACCACTCCCTTGGAAATCCATCTTGCCCGGCGCGATGAACGCCGTGCCGACCGCGCCTACCGGATCATCCGCGCGGCCACAAAGGTGTCCTCTCTAACAGGCAAGTGGGCGGGCAAGCTGGTGTTCGGCACGACCACCAGCCACATGCGTTACATTCCGCCCGAAATGGCGATCCATGCGGCAGGCACGGGATCGTGGGCGCTGACGGTGGCCGGAAGACCGCTCGCGCCAACCGTGCCGCTAACAAATCTGCCGGGGCTGATGGAAAGGCCGGTGTCGATTGTCGCGAGCGGTCCGTCCGCGCTGGATCACGCGTGGGATGATATGCGCGGTGGCAAGAGGTTCGTGATCGCGGTGAACGGATCGGCCACCATCCTGGCGCAAGTCGGCATCAAACCCGATCTGATGGTGGTCATCGACGACAAGTTCTGCGTGAGCGGCGCGCGACACTTCGCCGCGGCGGCGGGCGTGCCGCTGGTCATCGAGACCATCGCCGGCGCAACCTGGGCCACGCTCGCACCCGATGATTTCAATTCCCGCGCGGTCGTTTTGTTAGAACGGGTCAACTCGTGGTATGCCATTCCCAAGGTGTCGGCCGCGGAGTTGGCGCGCTTGAACGATGCATCGGGAAAACCGTGGACCTTGCCGGAAAAGATGGATGCGACATTCCGTGTCGGATGGAGCGCACGGCCCGAGTGGGGATTTTTTTCCGGTCGCACGGTGACGTTTGCCGCGCTGCAGGTCGCCGTGCGCCTGGGCGCGCGGGACATCGAAATCATCGGCATGGACCTCGGCGGCCAGGGGCGCGCCTATCAGGAACCCGGCAATGCCCGCCCGAGTTATTTGCAGGCCCATTATGCGGATTACGTCCTGCCATCATTCGATCTCATGTCCCGCGCCTTGGCCGATACCGGGGTGCGGGTGAGAAACCTGTCGCCCGTTTGTCCCCTGCCCCGCCATCTTTTCGCAACATGAGACAAAAGAAAGATCCTCTCACCGTCCGTTGGCAGACAAACACGGGTAGCTACGACGACGCACTGATGCGCGTGGCATATCATCGCGGAGCGATGTCCGATGGTAGCCGTGGGTTTCAACCCACGGAAAGAGGTCCCAAAAAAAACTCCCGTCGCTCAGCGACGGTTGAACGGGATCGGGATTTTTCGTCCGTACACGATTTCATGCGTCGCGCCGCGACGCGGGTAAATTCGGAGGGCATGCCAACCCGTGGGTTAAAACCCACGGCTACCATCATTCGTCGCTCCGCGACGACAAGACGGAAGACGGAAGGTGGGAAATGACGAAATATTCATGTTAATCCAATGACTCTAGCGGAATTATTAAGTGGGCGCCAGGCCGTCGGCAAACGCTGGCTCGCGGTGCATGAAGCCGCCGACAAGTTATGGCCACGGTTTGGCGCGATGTTGGAACGGCGGAGGTGGCCCGAACGTTTCAGGCACATGCGTGCGATCATGCCGGGTTATGTGTATGAGCCTGCCGACGGCGGCGGATGGATCATGAAAAGGCATGGCCGGGTGGTGACCGAATGTGCGCCCTTGGAGCGGATTGTCGGCCGGATCACGCGGCCGGTGACGATCTTCGCCACCGGACCCACGGCGCGCGATTGCTCGTGGGAGCGGCTGCGGTGCGGCGAGCGCTTCATCATCGCGGTCAACGGCGCGCCGAGCGTTCTGTTAGAACAAGGGATCCGTCCCGATTTGCATGTGGTGATCGACCGCCATTTCGTCCACTCCGGGGCGGTGCATTTCGAGAAGTCCGCGGACGTGCCATTGATCGGCACGCACCGCTCGGCGGCAGTGCTGGCCGCATTGATGCCGGGGATTTTCGTGCGCAAGCCGGTAGCGATTGTCGAGCGGATCAACGCCTGGTACGGCATTCCGGTGATCGGACAAGAGGAATTGCGGCAAATCAACCGTGACTCGGGATCGCCGTTTCATTTTCCGGACGAGCCGGACCGGAAGTTCCGCATCGGTTGGAGTCACGATCCAGCGCTCGGGGTGTTCTCCGGGTGCACGGTGGTGCTCAGCGCGTTGCAAATCGCCGTGGGCCTGGGTGCCACCGACATCGAAATCATCGGCATGGACCTCAGCAACATGGGCCACGCCCATACCACCGGCATCTCCAAACGCCCGAATGAACTGGTGTCGCAATATGATCAATATATCCTGCCTGCATTCCAGGTCATGGGCCAGGCTTTGTTAGGCACGGGCGTGGCCATCCGCAACCTCTCACCCGTGTGCCCGCTTCCCGCCGGATTGTTCGCCAATGACGGGAAATAACAATCGCATGAGCGCCAACCCCTCACCCACCTACCGTCCCGATGTCGATGGCTTGCGCGCCCTGGCGATCCTGGGGGTGCTGGTCTATCATCTTTACGGGCGCTTCCTGCCTGGCGGGTTTGTCGGGGTGGATGTTTTCTTTGTGATCTCCGGGTATCTGATCAGTTCTATCATCGACCGCGATCTCGCCCAGGGAAGGTTTTCGCTCGCGCGGTTTTACGAGCGGCGGATCCGGCGGATCGCTCCGGCCCTGTTTGCGGTCACCGGGCTGACCATGATCGGCGCACTATTCGTCCTGCTGCCCACCGATCTGGCGGTCATGGCCAAGTCGGTCAGATATGTGGTCGGGGCCATGCCTAACATTCTTTTCCTGCGGGAAACGGAGAACTATTTTCACCAGACCGCCGAGCAGGCGGTCCTGCTGCATACCTGGTCGCTCGGCGTTGAGGAGCAGTTCTATCTGGTGTTTCCGCTGTTGTTATGGGTTCTTTACCGGTTGATCGGGAACCGGAGGATGCGGGTGGCGCCTCTTGTCGTGTTGTTTATCGTTTCCCTGGCAGCTTCCGCATGGGTGGTGCCAACGCAGCCGATGAGGGCGTTCTTCCTGCTGCCTTACCGGGCGTGGGAATTGTTGCTGGGCATTCTGGTGGCGCTGGGCGGGCTGCCGGCCGCGGGGCGGCGCCTGAGTCAGGTGTTGGGAATCGCGGGGTTGGCGCTGGTGGTGGGGAGCATGGTTTGGTTCGACGCGCACACACCGTTTCCCGGGCCGGCCGCACTGCTTCCTTGCGTGGGTGCGGCTCTCCTGATCTGGACCGGCGCGCGGCAGGATGCCTGGGCCGGTCGGCTGCTTTCGCTCAAGCCGGTTGTTCTGTTAGGGATGATCTCCTACTCGGTTTATTTGTTGCATTGGCCGCTGATTGCGCTGATAAACTACCGGCTTCCCGGCAACAGCACCGCGATTCAGGCCGCGGTTTTGGTGGCGAGTCTGCTGGGCGGCTATCTCTCATGGAGATATGTCGAAAATCCGTTCCGCAGTCCGCAGTTCGGCTCGCGACGGCGGGTGTTCGTCTGCTGGGGAGTGGCCAGCGCGTGCCTGATAGGAGCCGGCCTGTGGACTGAGCGCGGCGCGGGATTCCCCGGAAGGTTTTCGCCGGCAGTCCGCCATTGGCTTGCCTTCAAGGACAAGGGGACCCACTGGGCCAAGAGCGATGTGAACGAATCCAAGCCGGCGAAGACTCCTGTTTTCGGCACTCCCGGCGTGACACCCGGCTACGCGTTGTGGTGCGACAGTCACGGCGTGGCCATGATTCCCGGATTGGAAGCGAGCGCCATCGCACATGGCCAGGCATTCAGGAAGTTCGGAATGAACGCGCTGCCTCCGGTCGTCGGGGTGGTCAAGAACTCCGACAAGGATCCGCGGCAACGCCTCGCCTATTCGCAGGCCGTGCTCGATCTGTTAGCCACGGACCCGACCATCCACACGGTCATCCTGCACGCGCGCTGGAGCCTTTATTGCAAGGGCCAGAACGAATTCGGGCAAACGTCCATGCCGGTTTCGTTCTACGGCCAGTCGTTTTCCTCGGTCGATGAATTGGAGAGATATTATGCGGCGCGGATCCGGGAAACCGTCGGGCATTTGCTGTTTGCGGGCAAACGGGTGGTGCTGATCTATCCGGTTCCCGAGGTTGGACGCAACGTTCCGGACATGCTCGCCAAGCAGACGTTGGCCGGCGCGGCACCGGACACCACGGTGCCCTGCCCGGATTTTTCCAAACGTCAGGATTTCATCATCGGGGTGTTGGATGCGCTCGGTGAAAACGAACTGATCCTGCGGATTCGGCCGTACGAGCGCATGCTCCATGACGGCCGGTTGACCGTGATGGACCACGGGCAATCGCTCTACATGGACGACGACCACCTCAGCACCGCGGGCGCGCTGAACCTCAAGAGCCTGTTTGATGATATCTTCTGTGATGCCGGAAAATAATGATATTTCTTGCAAATGATATGATATTTCCTGAAACTCCTTTTATCCCGCAGTCATGAAACTGTCCGTCATTGTGAGCACCTACAACCAGCCGGTTTGGCTGGGCAAGGTCTTGCACGGCTATCTGCACCAGACGTTCAGGGACTTCGAGCTGCTGATCGCGGATGATGGATCGGACCGGCGGACGAACGATGTGATAGATGCCTTCCGGTGCCTGGCGGATTTCCCGATCAAACATGTCTGGCATGAGGACAGGGATTTCCGGAAATGCACCATCCTCAACCTCGCGACACTTCAGACCGAGGCGGATTACCTGGTTTTCACCGATGGCGATTGCATCCCGCGCAGGGATTTTCTGGCAACCCACGAGCGGCTTGCCGAACCGGGATGTTTCCTCTCCGGAGGCTACTGCAAATTGCCCGTGGACCTGAGCATGATGATCACCGAAGATGACATCGCGAGCGGCAGGGCGTTTTCCCTCGGCTGGTTGCGCCAACACCGACTGACTCGCCTCTCGCCCGCGCTCAAACTCGGCCCCGGACCGAAACTGGCCACGTTGTTAGACAGGATCTCTCCTACCAAGGCATCATGGAACGGCCACAATGCCTCGACCTGGAAAGAACATATCCTGGCGGTGAACGGCCACAACGAGGAGATGCGTTATGGTGGGGAGGACCGTGAACTCGGCGAGCGACTGCTGAACGCGGGCCTGAGCGCCAGGCGCGTCCGGCACCGCGCCATCCTTCTGCATCTGGACCATCAGCGCGGCTATGTGACTCCCGAGGCGCTTGGCAGGAACCGCGCAATCCGCGATGAAACGGTCGCCACACGCCGGAATTGGTGCCCGGATGGAATCCTGAAGGGGCCGCAACCATGAGCAAACACCTCGGCAAATCCCTTGAGGCGGCCGTCCGCGGAATCCGCCCGCATTTATGGCCGTCGTATCGGCGCGCGTTCCGCTCGCTGGTGGCCCGCGGGTTGCGCGAGCGTCATGAAGGAGAGCCATTGGTGTGCTGTGATTTCCGCAGCCAGGCGATCGATTCGGTGGGCGGCCGGTATTATTTCAGTTTGGTGCGTGATCTCATCGATGCGGGGTATTTCCCGGTGTTCACCGCGCGGCGATCCACGCTTGCGACCTTCGGCATCAGCCAGATGAAATCGTTGTTGCTCAAGGAAAGACTGGGAGTGATCCGCTCACCGGACGAATTCAGACAACGGTATTTCCTGATCACCGATGGCACCGGACCCACACCGTTGCTGGCGGAACGCGTCGTAAACGTGAGTTATGATTGGCGGCTGTGCCAGCAGCCGGACGATATCGCATTCCCGGTCTTCGTGCATCCCCAGATCACCACCCGGATCCAATTGCCATATATCTATCAAACCGATGCGGTGCGTCCGGTGAGGTTGTTCTTCGGTGGCAACACCAGGGAAGGCAAATATGATAGAAACATCCTGCGGGACAGATATGCCATGCTCACCAGGCGGGAGATGCTGGAGATCGCCGGCGCGGCATTTCCCGGCGCGGAGATCCACCGGCCGCGCGACGCCGCCGGCTGGCTCGCGTCCGCAGACGCGCATCCCTTCGTGTTGTGTGAAACGCAGCATTGCATGATCCCTGGCGAGCGCTGGCTCGACGCGCTCGCCAAGGCGGATTTCTTCCTTGCCTGCCCCGGTGTCGGCATGCCGCTTTGCCATAACCTGATCGAGGCCCTTGCGGCGGGCACGGTTCCCATTCTGCAATACGCCGCCTATCTGCCGCAACCGCTTGAAGATGGTGTCAACTGCCTGGCATTCGCGGATCCCGCCGGCTTGGCCGCCGCAATCCGCCGGGCCGCCGCCATGAGACCGGAAGAAATCCGCCGCCTGCGGGCGAATGTGCGGCGATATCATGATACCTATCTCGCACCCGGACGATTCGCCAAACTGTTGTTCACCGGCGCGCCGCGAAAAACCCTGTTGCTCAACGCCTACCGCGTTCCCAGATGATCCTGATGGCATCCGCAGGGATATCGGCCCTTTGGGCCTTAACTTGACGCGCATGCCCTCCGGGACGATATCGATATGAGGACTGGAGCGCACGAGCGATTCACCAGGATCCTGAGCTTCGAATAACGGCCCAGCTTTTATCCCGAAAACCGAAGTTAAAACCTACGATCCGCATAGGAAAACCTCGGATTACGCGGATTGAACGGATTTTTTGAAGAGGGTGTTTCCCACCAAATGAAGCTCTTGAGAAGTCGCGGGGCGATTAGAATTCAACCCGAAAACAGAAGTTCCAACCACGAATTGCACGAATATCCACGAATGATCAGTCACTTCCGGACTCTGACGGATTCACCATATGGTGGGGGTGATGCGGCATCCCAACCCTCTCTCATTTCG
>Ga0073936_10004168_pt1 | contig 20211 bp, 20 predicted proteins | sample AliMusrvi5mmetaG_FD_87041 | JGI IMG/M metagenome (GOLD analysis project Ga0073936, IMG submission 87041) | Freshwater lake bacterial and archeal communities from Alinen Mustajarvi, Finland, to study Microbial Dark Matter (Phase II) - Alinen... | ecosystem: Environmental > Aquatic > Freshwater >... | reverse complement strand
TTGATTCAGTCATCTTCAGTCTCCTCTCGTAATACTACGTTGACGAGAGGAACCGAGATCTTATGTGACGATCATGTCAGAACTGCATCATCTGTTTCTGATGAAGAATTATAGACTGTGACATCTAGTGCTTTTTCAGTCATAGTTGGCTCGGATAGCTTCGTCACATATGGTAGGCGCGACAAGCGGTTCCCATATCTGATTTTCCCATGTCCCAAGGTGGGTATGCATATCAAAATATTTTTTGGGGATCGGATGAGTACCGACAACGACCTTTACCCCATAGCGCTTTTCAAGAAACGATTTGAATGTATTTATAGACGGGCAGGGAGGATAACCAACGACCATACCGGTGGCTAAATGAATAACCTCTGCGCCGTTCTTTACCATCTCTTCGCCTGCATATTCTACATTGCCACCTGGACACCCATTGCACGATGTAAAACCAACTAATTCAACCTCAGAGTCTGCATATATACTAAATGCGCCATCTTTGTTTTTCATTGCTCTGAGACATTTCCCACCCGCACAGCAGCGGTAGCGATCACAGATAATTATTCCTATTTTGGTCTTTGAACTCATAAAACCTCCTTTACGTAGAGTGTTTTATCATCCAATCAGATTGCAGTAATTTCAAACTCCGGCGGATCCATGATCACTTTTTTGACCGAGCAGAGCCCAGCTGTCTTGACAATAGCATTCCGATACTTTTCCGGAAAACCGGGCGGTAGCGTTATCTCGATAGCTACTTTTGCTAGCTTCGTTTTCCCGTCTTCGGCGATAGCAAACACCATTCTCTGGGTTAGTGCCAACCCTTCGGTATCAATCTGTCGTTGTTGGCAAAAACTGAGAACGTAAATTCCGGCGCAGGTTCCGAGCGAGGCGAGGAAGTAGTCAAATGGGCTCGGTGCTGATCCCTCTCCGCCTCCTTCAACGGGCTGATCCGTGGGAATAATCCGGCTATTTATTTCAGCATTTACCTTTTCCCCTCCGGGAAAGGTGACTTTCATCTCCATTTAAGTTCCCCTTTGATACTCATTTTTACATACCATCTACCGTTTTTTTCGAAGGCATTGAATTATCTTTATTACTTCTTCAGTGTCATCAGGATTAAGACCAGGTGGGAGGTTTTCACTGCCGAACTCCTTATAAATTTTATATCTGTTGCAGGAGGCATAATCACTGAAACAGAGCCTTTTCTTTATGTACTCCTCAGTCTTGGGCATGCTTTTCATGTTATCGATAAAAAACTTGCAACACACAGCTAATTCACACGACATTTACAAACCTCACTATATGACTATAAACATGAGGCGTGAAGCAATCACGCCCCCAGCTCTTATACCATTGCGTTTTGGTGCCAGGACACTATTCGTTCTCCTGTTGCAGCTTGAGCAGCTTTTCAAAATACAGCTCAGGACTGGTAAGCTTCTCTACTTCCATGGGACTGTATCCGAGTTCCTTAAAATTAAGCACTCCATTCAATGCGTGGCAATTGGCGCAGATCAGAGCCTTGTTTTTCGGTGCTACCTGATGGTTGCTGCCAAAGTAGATCGTTTGCCATCCAGGAACCGGTTCATAATCCTTGATGCCAAGTATCTTGGCGGCAGATGCAACTCCCGCAAGTGAATCACCGTTTGCAATCGGTGGTGCGAAGTCCATTGACATCAACTGGCCATCCTTCTTGTTGAAATAAGCTTTGCCTTGGAAAATTTTGAAAGGGTAAATCTTGCTTTTCCCATCAGTTCTGCTCCCTTTCGGGCCGATGAACTTTGGCGTATTGCTGACAGTCAAATTATACCAGGCGTATACTGGGGCAGTTTCATTAACTTCCCGCTTTAAAGTTGAAGGCTCGTAAAAACCGTTGGACTGTTTTTCCCATTTGGTGAAGTCTTTCGAAAATGCTCCCCCGGTTTTGGGGATGTGGCAGGTTTGACAGGCTATTTTATCGGTATGTTTATTGTAAGCGGCGTCACTATGCGGTTTGGCGCTATGACATTCACCGACACAGGTCATGTAGATGCCATCATGAGCCCAGTTGTTGGGATCACGGCCGGTGGGGAATTTGTGGTTTTTCACCTGATGACAATCAACACAGATTATGCCCTTGCTTACGTGAACTTCAGTTTCCTTAGCCATTGAAAATCCACGCTTGATCATGGCCCCACCACCTGCCGCCTCGTGACAAGCCATGCAATTCTTGATGGTCGGCCTACCAATATTTGCTGCGGCCTCGGTACTACGATCCTGAGTCATCACTACCTTGCCGTTTTTATCCTTAGCAGGCTTTCTCTTGCTGAAGTCATACTTAGTGGAATGGCAAATCAGGCAATCTATTGCCTGCTCCGCTTCGGGGCCGGTACTGCCGACGTCACTGGTGTGATCGCCCGGATGACAGGTATTGCAACCGGTAAACTTCGTCTTGCCAAGGGCGTTAGGAGGTACTTCCTTCAGGTTATTGACGATATCGTTCCCGTTGCACATAGTATAAATACGGTTCTTCATGCCGTATTCCTCGCCGGGATTAAGGTTGTCAACATGGTCCACCTTGGAGGCATGCTTCCAATGCACCGTTCCAAGGAATTCCTTTGCTTTGCCGGGATGACATTTTTCACATGTTTTTGGGCCTTGGTAGCCCTCTTTAAGTATCTGCTCTTTCCCCGGATGATCCTTGGCCTGCACCGCTGAGGACAGCAAAACTAATCCAAACAAAATTGCTACGATTTTCTTCGACATGTTACATTTCCTTTCAAACTCTGTGTATTAATATCCTGTAGGCGGGTAAATATCGGAATACAATAGGACTTGTTCGTAAACCCATTATCTGTATGAAACAATTATTAGCAGCCGGCCGTTTTTTTGAACATTTTACTATTATTTATGTCCCCTGATTTTTCATACTTTGTACGAATTTCGTCACCTTCGACAATGCGCTTGTCCTTAAACTTGTCGAGGGTAAGATCATCAGTGATTGTTATGGTGACGGAAGCTTCAGTCTTGCTGTCTTTTAATACCGCAATAGCTGATTTGCCACCTGCCGATAGTTCGATTTTTGAAATAGTACCGGTCATCTTTGCTTCTTCAGCACTGGCTGTTCCAGTAACGGTAAGTAAAGAAAAAATCATAAGTGCCATAACCAAACCGATCGAAAATATTTTCCTCATTGCAGGTACTCCTTAGTTTTTAATATGGTTACTTGATAGATACTACTGGTTCATTATTTGACGGATCGTTACTCCAATTGTTTCGGCTCCGACAGAAGTATCAAAGCATCCTGTGCCAGCGTATGGATCGTAATTTTTTATTTGTGTGATAAGCGTTTGAATCAGGTCCGTCTTTTTCGCGTACTGTTCAGGGCCGCTGGCAATAGCTATTACCTCTGCCATGAGCCACTTCGGGAATTCACTGTCTTCGTACTGTTTGAGCGCTATGAACCCAAGTTCTTCAAATACGTTCATTCGAATCGTTCCTCCGCCTGTTATCAATACCTTTTATTCTTTGATAGTAAACTCCCAGGCGCACCAGAATTCTTCAGGATGAGGGTCCGGTGGGCAGGCAATACAGCGTGTGGTAATACGAGGATCTATAGCCTTGGTAAATTCACTGTATTCGACGATCCCAACAGATTTGCATGGATGGTCGGCCAATCCTTTACGTTTGCGGGCTGATTGCACCCGGCAGTCAATCATCTTGAATACTACCCGCGTATCCGTAACTTCGATGCACTCCTGCAGGTTCAGACGGGCATAGAAGCGGTGTTTCAGACACTCCACCAAGGCAGGGATGCCGCCACCAGGTTTCAATCCAAGGCGTTCCATGATCCGTTTGGCCTCAATAACCGTAAAATAGCGCCAGGCCTCAGTATCAGCATCCACTGCCACTTCCATACCATAGCGTTTTTCAATAGCTTGAAACCAGAGCCCGTCGTGAGCCAGCCAGTTTTTAGCGTCATCAACGATAATCTTAATAAGTTCTTCCTTGCTCAGATCATTCAGAATACTTATACCTTCGTCACCGGCTCGTTCTGCACTTGACATAGCTGTTTCTCCTTTTGGCTTAAAAAATGTATGCAGAGGGTCTGCAGTTCCTACGGAATACTAAATTCAGATAGTGTTCTTATTGTTTTTCCTATCAGTACAAGTTCCATTTCTTTAGCAACCATTCGGCTCCAAATAAAGAAGCCGCAATCAGCAGTAACCAGGCTATAATAATCACTTTCGTTCTCCTTTCTCTCAGTAGCTTTTACTGTCGCCGGTCACTTCTTCGATACTCAACCTGCGAGAATCCATCTGACGCCAGACCCAGGCAATATAGGCCAGTACGAACGGCACCAGAATCGCCACATACGACATCATTGTCAGCGTGTAATGGCTGCTGGATGCGTTGTAAATGGTCAGACTGCTTGCCAGATCAGCCTTGGATGGGTAAAAGGGTGTGTTGTGGTAGCCCGCCAGGAAAAATATGGACAGACACGTCAGTACCGTTCCAAGACCTGCCGGCCAGATTCCGCGACGGGATGTTGTGAATCGGTTGAGCATCACTCCAAGCACCACAAGGATAAGCCCGGAAAGCAGCATAACCAGTACCGGCGGCATAGAGAGCAGGTTGTCAAGATACTTGCCGGCCACTAAACTAACGACTTTGCTGGCGGGATCGACCGTGAAGCCATCCATGGTTATCAGCTGGTACAGGACAAACAACAGAAATGGCAACGACAGCAGCAGGTTGGTGAAGGATGATTTCCTGAGACGCGTCACCAGATCGGCATCTTCGATGTTGCTGGCCAGATAGAGCGCACCCAGAACCCGCGCAAGAAATACCAGGAACAGGCCAAAGCTGACATTGAAAGTATCAAAAGCCGCTTCAAGTCCGCGTAGAGGATGCGTCCATTGAACCAGGCTATAGTCATTCAGACGGAAATTGGAACCGGTAAAGAACGTACCAATTGCCGCTCCGATCAACAACATTCCCACTGTGCCGTTTATCAGCAGAAACACCTCATAGGTCCGCTGACCGAGAAAGTTGTTCGGCTTGCGTCGGAACTCGTAACTGACCGCTTGAAGCACAAAGGTCAGCAGAATAGCAATCCAGACCCAGTAAGCACCACCGAAACTGGTTGCGTAGAAGAGCGGAAAGGCCGCGTACAGTGCACCGCCGAACAGCACCAGCGCCGTAAATGTGAGTTCCCACTTGCGCCCGAGTGAATTGACGATCAGACTTTTTTCAGGTTCGCTTTTGGATAGGGTGAGAATCAGTGTCTGTCCACCCTGGACAAAAGTAAGAAAAACGAACAGGGAGCCAACGAGCGAGGTAATCAGCCACCAGAGCTGTTGCAGGGTTGACCAATCAAGGTTTCCGATCATAATGTGCCCCCTTCCGGGCCGATTGATATCTGCTTGGCCATGATTTTGACCTCGGCAATCAACATGACGGTAAACAGGGCAATAAAGATGAAAAAGGTTACCGCTACAGTGCCGGAATCAAGATTCGAGCGGGCCACACTGACCGGTAACAACCCCTGAATAGCCCAGGGCTGGCGGCCTACTTCGGTAACAATCCAGCCTGCCTGTTGCGCTATGTAGCCGAGAAAGACTGAAATGACGCCGATCCTGAGCAGCCAGCGGTTTGCCGGAAGTTTGTTTCGGGCAGATTGGATAAGGAACAGGGCAAAGAGTAATATGAAAAAGGTGCCAAGCCCGGCCATTACTCGAAAACTGTAAAAGATCAACGAGACAGGCGGCACGGCATCAGATGGTTTTTTGAGATATCCGTAGCCAAGAAATTCCTGGTTCTGGTTGAAATTAGCGAGAGACGTTTCGGCGGCACCGGCATCGCCGGCCTTGCGCGCTTGTTTGAAGTCAGCTAGTGATGAAACGGCCTGCCTACCGTACCTCATTTTCTGATCAACGCCGACTATGTCATGTTCAGGATTGCCCCAAACAAGATCGTCGATACCGGCGACAAATGTGCCGAGCTTCCGGTTGGCAAGCAGCGACAACATTCCAGGAACTTCGATCTTGGTTATGAAGGGATCACCGGCATCGCCTGTCAGCTTATCCGGGTTAACTACGCCAAAAGCGATCAGACCGGTTGGTTTTTTCCCTTTGTAAAGACCCTCCATTGCGGCAAGCTTCATTGGTTGGGTCTTTGCGGTAATGAAGGCATGCTCGTCACCGGTAAAAGCTACAAACATCGCACTAAGTAGGCCGAATGTTGCCGCTACGGTGATAGAACGACGGGCAAATGTCTGATGGCGTCCCTTGAGTAGAAACCAGGAAGAAACTGCTGTTACAAAGAGTGAGGCGAGCAGAAAGCCGGAGGAAGTGGCATGGGTAAAATGGCTGATGGCAATTTTGGACGAAACGACTGCCCAGAGATCAAGCATCTCGAAACGAGCCGTTTCCGGGTTGAAATGCATGCCAATCGGATTCTGCATCCAGCCGTTGGCAATTAGAATCCAGAGTGCTGACAGATTGGAACCAAGGGCCACCATCCAGGTGGAAAACAGGTGCATTCGCTTTGAAAATCGATCCCAGCCAAAAAACATTACAGCAAAGAAAGTGGCCTCTAGGAAAAACGCCAGAATCCCTTCAATAGCCAGTGGCGTCCCGAAGATGTCGCCAACCATCCAGGAATAATTCGACCAGTTGGTGCCAAACTCAAATTCCAGGATGATTCCAGTGGCAACACCGATAGCGAAGTTTACTGCAAACAGGCTCATCCAAAACTTGGTAAGTTGCTTCCATTCATTATTACCGGTACGGACATACAGGGTTTCAAAAAAAGCACAGAGAACAGACAACCCGAGTGTCAGCGGTACAAAAATCCAGTGGTACATGGCCGTCAGGGCAAACTGGGCACGAGCCCAATTTACCTGCCCGAGATCTATTGATTCAATCAAATGTGACTCCCATTTAGTACAGTAAATTTATTGTTATTGAGCAGTCTGCAGTAGCGTGGTGTTACCATCCGTCCCATTACTTTGTGTGAGACGACGTAACACATGCTCGGCACGATCAGAATCATTGTCAAAATGTACCTTCAGAACATCCGGGAAGAAAAACAGTTTGAGGACTAAAAAAATAAACAGCATTTTCAGCAGGATGATTTTCCAGAGCGTCCTTCCCAGGCGCATGTTGCGAAAACCTTCTATGTAAAAGCTAATAAAATTACGCATCATAGTCATAACTCCAGCGGATTACGCTGTCTTATTTATACAAATGCCGGATATTCCACGTGTGGTGTTTCTCCAGCCATAGTCGAACGGTACTGCTGAACCGCTGCGTGGAGCGCCGAAGCTGCCATATTTGAGCAGTGCATTTTTCCTTCTGGCAGACCGTCTAGGGCAGCGGCTATTTTTTGATCATTTATAGCAATCACTTCGTCAAGATGTCTGCCCATGACCAGCTCTGTGGCCATTGAGGAAGTTGCTATGGCAGCACCACATCCTTTTATGAGAAACTTGATGTCGTGAATGATGTCATTCTCAATCTTGATAAAAAAGACAAGAGCATCACCGCAACTTGGGTCTCCCGCCTGTACCACCACGTTGGCATCTTCAATCGATCCGACGTTACGCGGATTATGGACATGGTCCAATACCTTTGCCGAATAATGTTCACTCATCAAGTAGCTCCATTGTATGATCAGGTTTATATTCCGCATTACCACCAGAAATCGCCAGTGCCTTCTGCCCAACAATCGCCTGAGCCACTTTGCGTCGAGCGGCAGCAAGTAGCCGCTGTACAGTGCCTCGCGACACCTCCATACACACACCTGCTTCTTCCTGAGTCTTCCCTTCACCGTCACATAAATGCAGAGCCTCCAGTTCATCCTGAGCAAGTCGGATAATCTCCATATCCTTGAGAGGTGTCCCGGCTGGTTTATAAACTGCTGTGAAGCCTGCACGGTGAGGACATGCACAAATTCTTGGCTTGAGTGGACGTGGCATGGTTAGTGGGAGCACCCAATGCTATGGCCATGACCACCGCAGGCATGGCCAGGCAGATATTCCTGAAGTGTTCCGACTTTCAACATATCAATGTTTTCGGCAATAGAGCCACCATTGGCCTTAAATGCCCGAATACCAGCAGCATTTAGTTTATGCAGCGCTCCACCACCAATACCACCAACAACAATCGCATCGACATGATTCCCACCAAGCCCAGCAACCGGATTGCAGGCACCATGTTGGTGAACCTTGTCGCTATTGCTGATAGACTGAAATTCGCTGGTAATAATATCAACAACTACAAACTCCGGGGCTGAACCGAAATGGTTGAACACCTGACTGGACAGTCCCTGATTTTCGCTTACGGGGAAACAAACTTTCATTGCGCGCTCCTTTTATTTTGTGAATATGCACAGAATACTATTCAATAATATGAATGTCAATATATTTATAGATAAAGAAATTGCGCCCCATGAATATCCACAAGGCGCAATTTTAAGAATTAATATACTTCCAGACCCTAGTCAGAAATTTTCAATATTTTTCAAACTCGTCATCAAGATGATCTGGCCCGGCATTTCCAAGTCGAAGATTAATACCGCCAGCAGAAGAACGTTTAGCAGAAACACCTGAACTTTTTGCATGTGCGATCTGTACCTTTTTGATCTGTTTATTAGTGTTTCCGACCACCGAACGCCGCGCTTGATTACCGATATTGAAAAAACTTATCGAGTCTTGCAACTGTTCCGCCTGGCTGGAAAGCTCTTCCGAGGTAGAAGCCATCTCTTCAGATGCCGATGCGTTCTGTTGGATGACCTGGTCGAGTTGTTGGATAGCCTTATTGATCTGCTCTGCTCCGGTATCCTGTTCTTTGCTCGAGGCGGTGATCTCCTGCACAAGCTCGGCGGTCTTCTGGATGTCCGGCACCATTTTTGTCAGCATCTCACCGGCTTGTTCAGCAATTGCCACACTTCTGCTGGAAAGGCTTGAAATTTCTCCAGCGGCGGTTTGGCTTCTCTCGGCAAGCTTACGAACTTCAGAGGCAACCACCGCAAATCCTTTGCCGTGTTCTCCAGCACGTGCTGCCTCAATAGCTGCATTCAAAGCCAGCAGATTGGTTTGGCGGGCAATTTCTTCTACGATACTAATCTTAGTTGCGATTTCTTTCATGGCGGCGACTGTCTCAATAACCGCTTTGCCGCCTTCCTTGGCATCGACAGAACTCTTGACAGCAATTTTTTCAGTCTGCATTGCATTGTCTGTGTTCTGACGAATGCTGGAAGACATTTCTTCCATACTTGATGAAATTTCTTCGGCGCTGGCAGCCTGTTCGGTGGCTCCCTGCGACATCTGCTGCGCGGTCGAAGAAAGTTCCTGACTGCCGGAGGCGACATTTTCTGAAGCAGCCATGACTTCACCAACCACCTGCTTCAGTTTATCAACCATGCTTTTTATGGATTGCATCATTATGCCGGTTTCATCCTTGGATCGGGACTCGACGGTAATAGTCAGGTCACCGTTTGCCAGAGACTTGGCCACTCCGACTGCCTCATTGATGGGGCTGGTTATGGTGCGGGCGATTATAAATCCTAATGCTATCGCCAACAATGCGCCACCGATGGCAAGCCCGGTCATCAATTGTGAGGCAGAACTGGCAATTTTAGAGTTATCATCTGATGTTTGTTTTGCAAATCCAACCTTTGATTTTTGCATCGTTTCAATGGCAGATTGCACTTCCGCACGGCTTTTTTCCATATCTCCATTCCAGTATGCCAGTGCGTCCGCTTTTTTACCGGTAGTAACCAGTACCTTATATTTCTTGTCTAAATCGTCAAACCGCTTGTAAATGTCACGAAACTCCTTGAACATCTTTTTGCCGGCATCCGAGAAAAGAGTCGATTCGTAGCTTTTCGATAGTTCCTCTATTTCCTTGGCTCTTTCATCCGAGCGCTTCTTCTGGTCATTCATCTTATCAACCGTTTCTGCGAGATACATTTCCAGCAGGTTACAGCGCATCCGCTGGAAGGCGGTCGCCAATTGCCCTAATTCACCTAATGGCACGGTCATTTGCTTGTACAGCTTCGTATCGGCTGTATCGATCTGATGAATCTTGCTGATGCCGATGAAGCCGATGATGCCGGCGATCAGGGCGACTATGATGAAACCGGAAATCAGTTTGGTGCCTATCTTGAGATTATTGTACCACTGCATGGTGTATCCTCCTTAAACGGGTAGTTTTATAATTCCTCGGCTGTTCATCAATTATCCTGCCCGGAAACAGCAGCCAACTCATTGTCGGAAAAGACTTTATCAATATCAAGGATCATGACAAATCGCTTATTATGCTTGCCCATCCCCTTGAGAAACTCAGTTTTGAGATGTGTACCGATATGCGGAGCCGCCTCGATCTGAGAAGGTTCCATCTCGATCACCTCCTGTACACTATCAGCCAGAGCACCCAAGACAATGTTCTCACTGCCCATCATCACTTCGACTACAATGATGCAGGTGTTGACAGTCTGTGCGGACTCTGGCATTCCGAACTTCATGTGCAGGTCTATCACCGGAACAACACATCCCCGCAGGTTGATGACCCCTCGCATGAACTCCGGAACCTGCGGCACCTTGGTAATTGTTGGCATCTCCAGGATCTCTCGTACCCTGGCAACGTCCACAGCAAAGACCTCTTCATCGAGTACAAATGTCAGATACTGGGTTGCTTCTAATACTTCGGACATTGTTACCTCCTCTCAAGCGTTATTGCAGAAATGGGTTTCCAATCCAACTCACGTCGATCCCGTTTCTATGGAATTCCTCTTATTGCATCTTTGAGCACGGAGAGTTTGTAAGGTTTTTGGATAAACCCTGCTAAACCTTTGCCCACGAATTTCTGGGTGACATCCTGTTCGTTGTAGCCGCTAGACATAATCACTTTCACACCAGGGTTCAACTGGCGCAGTTCGCGAAAGCATTGTTCACCGTCCATGTGCGGCATGGTCAAGTCAAGAATTACGAAGGAGACATCGGGGTTAGCCTTGAAAACTTCCACGGCCTCCCGACCATCATTTGCCGTAACCGTTGTAAAACCCAACTCCTTCAGCATCTCGATTCCAATTCCGCGCACAGTTTCTTCATCATCTACCAGCAGCACTGTACCGGAACCCTTCCAATCGTCCTTGTGAGATACGCCGTTGAACAGCTCAACCGGGCGGCTACTTGTAGGAAGCAGCACTTTAAAGGAGGTGCCCTTGTTCGTTTCGCTGTATACCTTGATGGCACCTTTATGGCCACGCACGATGCCGAGTACGGCGGCCATACCCAGTCCACGACCGGTGAACTTGGTGGTAAAGAAAGGGTCGAACAGTTTTGACAGGGTTTCCTTGTCCATGCCGCAACCGGTGTCGGCAATTTCCAGATAGATATAAAGCCCGTCGGTCAGATTTTCATCAAGCCAGACATCTTTCAGGTAAGTGCGGTCACAATCCATACAGCCGGTGGTGATAGCGATAACTCCGCTTTTATCACCAATGGCCTCGGAAGCGTTGATGACCAGATTCATAATGATCTGGCGCATCTGGGTAGCGTCTGCCTCCACCAAGGGGAGGGGCTGATACTGGTTGAGCCGCAGCACTGCTTTTTTGGAGATGGATACTTCCAACATGTGCAGCATCTCTACCAGCAGGACGTTCAGGTCGAGATTCTCAACTACAAATTTTCCTTTACCTGAGTAAGCCAGCATTTGTTTGGCAAGATCGGCGGCTCGCGCCGCCGCTTGCTCAATACGGTGCAGGTTGTCCACGACAGGTGATTCCTTGTTGACCCGCATCAATGCCAAATCTGCGTTACCGATGATAGCCATCAGGATGTTGTTGAAGTCGTGGGCGATGCCGCCAGCCAGTACACCAAGACTCTCAAGCTTCTGGGCATGAAGAAGCTGTTTTTCCATACTCACGCGCTCATCCTCGGCACGGATACGTTCGGTAATGTCAGTTCCGGTCCCCATCAAATAGTTTTGTCCCTGGGATTCAAGTTTAACGCCCGTGAGGAAGAATGGTATCAACCTACCATCTTTCGCTAGCAATGACGCTTCAACCGAACTTTGTCCCTTTTCCATCACCGTTTCTATGGCTGCCAAAACCGCTTCTTTGGCTTCCGGCACATGCCAGTCTGACACGTGACGGCCTTCCATCTCTTCTGTATCAAACCCCAAAAGCGATTCGTGCAATTTGTTCCAGCGTATCAACCGGAGCTCGGGATAGGTGTAGAGGTAGAAGATACCGGGGAGACTGTCCAGGAGTGATGTTGAAAACTGCTGTTCCTGCTGCAAGATTATCTCGGACTGCTTACGTTCGGTTATATCTGTAAACGTCCTGACAAAACCTTTGTCTGGTAACGGATTGTGGGTCAGTAAACACCAACGCGGTCTACCGTGTATCAGTTGGGGGAATTCGAATTGGAATGAGGATGGCTCGTCAAGTTGGAATATGGCGCGATCAAGCATTTGCTGGTCTTGACCGGTTTCTTCAGCCCAGATTTTCAGTATTTCCCGAAAATCAACGCCCACTTCAACCGCACCGGCAGGAAGTTGAAACATTTCTTCAAAATATTTATTGAACGCCATCGTGCGATAATCTGGCCCTACAACAACCATGCCCTGTGTAATGTGGTCCAAGACAATGTTCAGAACGTTCATTTGTTGAGGGAAGTAGCTACTATCGAACGACTTCCTGTTCACGCCGGATTCATCAGACATTGATATTCCCTCCTCTACCCCATCATCTTCGCCATCACATCTCGCAACTCCTCCGGTTTGTAAGGCTTATGCACAAAACCGGCGTGCTGATCATTATTGATGACGTGCGCTACCGACTCCACGCCGTAGCCACTACAGATGACAATCGGGATGGTCATATCGGTTTTACGCAGTTCATGATAGGTATCTATCCCACCCATTACCGGCATGATCAGATCCAGCATGATCACATCAATCTCCCTACCGTGCTCTCTAAAAATTTCAAGAGCTTCACGACCATCTTGAGCTGTCAATGCTTTAATACCCATTGATTTCAGCAATGCGGCTCCTACATTACGCAACGCCTGCTCGTCATCCACCAGCAAAATTGTAACGCCTGACTTTTTGAATGGAGTCAAAATTGCGGGAGCTGTTACGACATCATCGAATGTCTCCGGCAGCGGAAATAGTACCTTGAAGGTTGTGCCGACACCTGGTGAACTGGTCAAGAGCAACAAGCCTTCATGTGATTTGATAATCCCCTGTATAGCCGACATGCCCAAGCCGCGCCCCGTAAATTTGGTGGAGTAGAATGGTTCAAATATTCGTTTTTTGGTTTCCTCGTCCATACCGACGCCGGTATCGGTCACCTCCAGACATGCATATCTGCTGGCCTTGATAAAAGTGCCAAAGGTATCGGTTTCTGTTTTGTCTGACTCAAAAGTCGCTTCTGTGAGCAAAACTCTGATAGTGCCATTAGCATCGCCAATCGCCTCAACTGCGTTGATTATAAGGTTCATAATGATCTGCTGAATCTGACCGGAATCACCCTTGATGTGCGGGATGTCTTGTTTCAAGTCAAGCGTGATGGAAACATTCTTCTTTATAGCCGCATGCAGCATTTTGGCAACGTCATCTACCAGCAACAATAGATTGACTTGCGTTTGAACCAACGGGTTTTTGCCGGCATACGTCAGCATCTGCCGACACAGGTCGGCGGCGCGATTGCTGGCTGATTCAACTTTCTGAAAGGCTGCTTTATATTCATGTTCCGGTATCAAGTCCTCCCGTGCCAAGTAGCAGTGTCCAAGGATAACCGTCAGAATGTTATTAAAATCATGGGCAATACCACCGGCCAATACACCAAGACTCTCAAGTTTCTGGGCATGATGAAACTGCTGCTCAAGCTGAATGCGCTCTTCTTCGCCTTGTTTGCGTTCGGTGACATCACGATTGCAAGCACGGTGCCCCAGCGACATTCCGTCATTATCAAAGACCTCATGGCATATATGCTCTATCCAACGTTCTTGACCACTTCGTGTACGGATGCGAAAGTCCGGAGTTTGGCAGACTGCCGGTGTTATGCCGTTATCATCATACTCAAGGTGATGTATGAATTTGTCTTTGTCATCCGGATGAACAATCCTGATCAACAAACCGGGATCGTTCTGAAATTCCTCTGCCGTATACCCGGAGATTCGCTCGCAGGCAGGCGAAACATAGATTAAATTTCCGCCAACATCTTTCCAGTATTCCCAGTCGAAGGTATGATCAGCTACAGTTCGAAATTTTTCTTCGCTCTTCCGCAGTGTCTCCTCGCCTTGTTTGCGCTCGGTGATGTCACGCATAACATGAACATAAGCGGTTATGTGTCCTTCTTCCTCAAAAAGAGGTGATACCGTTACGTCAAAAACACCGCTCAGCCTCTTTTCTTCGATTTCTGCATTATGCACCAACCCATCCTGAATCAAGCCGAAACGAGGGCAGCAGACTGGCATATCAAGTAGTCCGTGTACAGTCTCATAACATTTCCGCCCCACAATCTCTTCCACTGCTAAACCGCAACGATCTGCCATGGCTTTGTTGACGCGTACTATGGTTTGGTTAATATCTATGATGGAAATTAAGTCCGGCACGGCATCAAAGGTTCGCTCCCAATCCTTTTTTGCACGAGCAACCGCATCATCAGCCTGCCTGCGTGCCAGAATCAGGGACCAGGTTTTCAAAGCAAATGACACGATACGTGGTAACGACTCGAAAGCTTCGGGTGATTTTACAATGTAATCCTGAGCGCCGATTTTCATGGCCTCAACCGCTACTTGTTCATTGCCGTGAGAAGTCATTATGATAACCGGCCACGAGGCCGCAGCCATCACAACTAATTCACTGCCATCTCCATCAGGTAATCGATAGTCAGTCAGAACAAGGCCGGGAGAATGGCGTCCTATAGCCATCCTGGCATCGCGAATGGTACCGACAATCTCCAGACGGTATTCAGCCGATGCTTCTTCAAAAGAGCGTTGAATAAGTTCCGCGTGATTAGTGTCGTCTTCAACCACTAATATGAGCGGTGCAGTCATGATATCTGTCAGCATGGCTTAGTCCTTGTCCAGATCAATGGCTTTTTTTCACCAGGGTTTCTTGTTCCAGGCCAGCCAGTAAAACCCCAGATCCTTCAGAAGTTTACTGAATTCATCAAAATTTACCGGTTTGGTCACATAACTGTTGGCGTGATATTCATGGGACATTGCCAGATCTCGCTCAGCATCGGAAGTAGTCAGAATAACTACCGGCAAAGCTCGCAAATACTCATCGCTTTTTACCTGTTTGAGCACTTCCAGACCATCTACCTTGGGTAGTCGCAGGTCAAGCAGCATCAGGTGCGGCATAGGAAACTGCTTGCGATCGGCATACGCGCCACGACCGTGCAGGTAATCCAGCGCCGCTTCGCCGTCCTCAACGAGGTTGATGGTATTAGCAACCTGGAAATCTTCCATATTGCGCATTACCAGTTCAGCGTGATCGGGGTTGTCCTCCACCAGTAAAATTGTTAATGGCTCACCGTTCATTGAACTCTCTCCTTTTCCGTCAAATGTATACTTGTGACTGCTATATTATTTTTGTCCCACCGTAAAACAGAACCTGCTCCCCTTGCCAATCCCTTCCGACTCTACCCAGACCTTCCCGCCATGGACCTCAATAATCCGTTTGACAAGTGCCAGACCGATGCCTGTCCCATCTCTTTTTGCATCCAACTTATTGAACAGCCCGAAGATGACGTGGTGGTATTTTTCATCAATGCCGATACCGTTATCCTGTACAAAGAAAACATGTTTATCCTCGTCCGACCTCACTCCGAAATGTATCTGCGGATCAACCTGATCTCGCCGGTAACGGATTGCGTTTTCAATCAGGTTTTGCACCACCTCCATCATGCGCTGCCGGTCGCAGAATACCGTGGGCAGGTCGGGCTGAACAACGACAGTGATGGCATTATTTTTTAATGGAACGGCTAATTGTGCCAGTACATCATGTACCAGCTGGTTCATATTGACCGGTTCCGGTGTATGGATAATGCGGCCAATTGTTGAAAGTTCCAGCAGGTCGCGCAACAGGTCATCCATTTTGTCCGCTGCATCACTGACGCGTTTCAGATCACCTACCATCCGTCCATAGTTTCCATTTGCCAGATCCTTTTCCAGAGAGCCGGTAAACCCCTTGATAGTGATGATCGGGCTTTTCAGATCATGGGAAACAGTGTACGTAAAGCGCTCAAGTTCCGCGTTTTTGACTTCAAGGTCAGCTTCCCGTTTTTTGCGCTCTTCCACCTCTTTTTCAAGAGTAGCGGTTTTTGCCTGAACCAGTGATTTCAGCCGGGTATTGAAGAAGAACAGCATCAGCAACGCAGCAAGTCCGACCGAAATGGAGCAGGTCAGAATGAAAGCGGTCGATATCTCCTGGCTGATAGGCATTCGAATGGATTCAATAGCCCTGAAAACACCAGCTTTCTCATTGAAACCTCCCTCTCCGGGGTAGAGCGCCTGAAGCCCCAATGGCGCGTCTTCTCTTTTCCCATGGCATTTGAGGCAGCCTTTGCTGGTTTCGATAAAGGGGATGGCGTAATAAAGATATTTTTGTCCGTCAACAGTTACGATGCTCCGGTATTCTTTGACCTTTCGATCCTCATTGAACATCCGGATCAGTGAAGCCTCGGAATCGTCAGCCTTATTAACCGGGTTGCGCGGGTTGCTTGATGCCATCTTGTAGTAAATTTCCGGGAGCCCGGCTTTTTTGCGCTCTTCGTTGTACAAACCGTGGTCAACGCGGACTATGAAAGTGGATGAAAATATTTCCGGGGAATAATAGTTTGCTGCGATGGCGCCTTGATCTCTGGCCTTGTAAAATTCAGGGTGCATGACCTTCTGGATGTATTGGTGAAGGCCACGGTGAGATAGCAGGACGTTTTGTATTTTGTCCTCAGCGTCGTTTATGAAAAAAGCGGATATGGCATAATGGAGAATCACCGCCACGATAACCATGGACACGACCGGTAGCGCGGCTTGCCGGATGAAGTGCCGACTTTTTTCTCCAAAGGTCATTTTAAATTGAAGGTTCATACATCACTCCCTGTCAGGCGTGTGCCGGAAGCGTAAAACAGAACGTGCTTCCTTGCCTTGTACCTTCAGATTCCACCCATACCCGTCCGCCATGCAGCTCAATAATCCGCTTGACCAACGCCAAGCCGACGCCGGTACCTTCGCTTTTGGCATCCAGTTTATTGAACAGGCCGAATATTTCTTCGTGGTGGAGAGGGTCAATCCCCTGACCATTATCACCTACAAAAAATACTACCTGAGAGCCATCTTGTCGCCAGCCGATCTCAATTCGGGGCGAGGATTGGTCACCCATGTATTTGACGGCATTTTCCACCAGATTCTGCAAAGCTTCAGCAATGCGTTTATGGTCGCCATGAACAGCCGGAAGATCCTGACTGATAATGATCTCAATCTCTCGTTGGTCAAGCGGACCTGCCAACTGCCCAAGGGTATCTTTGACCAGTCGGTTCATATCAATTTGAGAAGGTGTATTCATCTGCCTGCCAACGCGAGACAATTCCAGTAAATCATTAAGCAGGGCGGTCATCTTTGAAGCCGCATCTTCTACCCGCTTGATATCACTCCTGGCCCGCTCGTGATTACCTGCATCCATATCTTGTTTAATCATACCGGCGTAACTCTGGATCGTGATCAGTGGACTTTTCAGATCGTGCGAAACGGTGTAGGTGAAGCGTTCAAGCTCTCTGTTTTTATCCAGAAGGTCTTTCTCCGTTCGCTTGCGTTCTAGCTCACCAGCCGCACGCACCGCCACCAGTTTCAGAACATCTTCAGCCAGTCGTGAGTCTTTCAACGGTTGTCTTCCGATAACCGCGATCAGGCCAATCGGTTTCCCGTCGAAACTCCAGAGGGTAGTTCCGACATAACTCTCGGCCAGCATCTCCTGGAGCGCCACATCCTGCGGGAACATATTCCTGACATCCCGCTGAAAACAACAGATCGTGTTACCCACCACATCACCGCAGGGGGTGTCTTTCAGGGCATATTCCACATTATCCTGAAACTCTCCATCGTAATAGATCGCCACCGTCTGTGCGTTCAAGCCATCACCATGCAAGCTGTCGATGCAGACATAATCCATCTCAAGACCCTGCGCCAGGAACTTTGCCAGCGATTCAAAGAAATCCTCACCGGTATGACGCAAGCCACACTGAAATATGAAGTTCTGTGCTTCCTCCAACCGCTTTCGTTCGGTGATGTCTTGAATAGTGCCAATCATTCTGACGGGATTTGACTGATTATCAAATTCTATTTCTCCCAACCCGTGAACCCAGCGTTCTGCTCCATCATTGATTCTGATAATTTTATATTCATGGTCGAAGCGTTTTTTCGCGGCTTCCACCTGTAAATGATACTCAAAGAGTTTTTCGCGTGAATCTGGATGAATAAACCCGGCCCATCCTTCCAATGTGTGAGGATATGTTTCATCAATGCCGAAAATCTCATGTATCTCCGGCGTTGCCTGCCACGTTCGGGTAATCAGGTCAGTTGAATAACTGCCTATATGTGCCACTTTTTGAGACTCACGCAACAAACGTTCGTTTTCCGCTAACGCTTTCTCGGTCTGCTTGCTGTCAGTAATATCCCGCGCAGTCGATAACGTGCCTGTGACAATGCCATGCTCATCTTCAAGCGCCTTGCACCACCATGCCAGAAGGCGAACCTCACCATCTTTGCGACGTTGCCAGCTTTCGACGTACAGTACATTCTCTTTACCTTCAAATAATGGCTGAACCAACTCGTAGGTGTTTTGTTCACCTTCAAAATAGAAACTGGCCTCTCTGCCGATCAGATCTTCACCGAAGAACTCCCGACCGGCGTTGTTCGACCAGGTGATAACCTTATTAGTATCAACCTCTATGATGATATCAGTAACAGCTGCCAGGATTGAACTCTGACGCGCCGATAAAACTTGATACTGCTTTGCTGACTCCACAACCAAGAGTGTTTTTCTGTACACCTGTCGCTTGAGCAGAACGATAAATACAAGGGCAACAAGCACCAGTGCGGTTAGCACGACGGTTGCCGTGACCACCCAGCGAGGAATGACGTGCAGTGTGCCATTGTTGACATGAGACCATTTTTGACGTGCGGTATTGTAGACCGAGTCTTTCTGGTGTCGCCATCTGTCCAAATAGCTGTCCAGAAGCGCCAGCAGGTCCTGATTTTTTCCTCTGGCAACAGTTAAGAAAACATCGAATGGGCTGAACACAATACCGGTTGAGCGGAGGCCGTATTGCTTCTGTTTAGACACCCCAAAAACGCTGCTGACAACGCCGGCATCAACCTGTTTGGATGCTGCCGCCTTGAAAACAGCATCAAAGTCGGGTAGTTCCAGATAGTTGCACCTGATGCCGAATTTGTCTGCAAGATCTTTGAAATTTGCAGTACTGGTTACCCCTTTCATTACGGCTACCGTTTTGCCCTGCATGTCACTAATGCCTGCAATCTCTGACTTGAGTGGTACAAACAGCTCCCCCCAAACGTTTAGGAGAGGGTTCTTCGTGTAATCCATGTATATTGCCCGTTCATTGGTGTAGACGACACTGGTGAGTACATCCACTTCTCCTGATTTGAGCCGTTCCAAACCTTCATTGAATTGGCCGTAGACATACTCGAAACGGATATTTTCCTTCTGAGCCACCTCGGCCAGGGCATCAATAAGGAAACCTTTTATGACACCGTCAGTATCCTTGAACATGGCTGGATAATAATTGAAGGCCCCGACACGGACAATACGAGGCTGTCCCTGTTCGGCGTGAGAGGCGAATGGCAGGTAAAAAAGGATGGATAATGTCAGGCACATCAAGAGAAGTTTTTTCATCGTGGACGATCCTTTAATCACCTATAACATCAAGCCGAAAAAGTAGGCTGTTGAACGCGAAAACTCTCAGCCACTTTTGTAGACCATCATGATCAGCAGCATAATGGAAAATCCAAAAGCCAACCTTGTACCAATTTTGAGGTTTGAAAACATTTTCGTTTTTCTTTGTATAGTCGCATATTTTGTACGTAAATTCTTTTGAGTAATCCCCCACCTTTGGTGGGGGACTCACAGAGTTTGACAGTTCCTGAAATATGTAGAAGCCTCCTTAACGTGAACCGCTCAAAGCACACGAAAAGGAGGCTTCAAT
>Ga0073936_10004167_pt1 | contig 20215 bp, 16 predicted proteins | sample AliMusrvi5mmetaG_FD_87041 | JGI IMG/M metagenome (GOLD analysis project Ga0073936, IMG submission 87041) | Freshwater lake bacterial and archeal communities from Alinen Mustajarvi, Finland, to study Microbial Dark Matter (Phase II) - Alinen... | ecosystem: Environmental > Aquatic > Freshwater >... | reverse complement strand
GAGGGGCGGAGGGGCGGAGGGGTTTTGTCACACTATGGAGCGGTGACGCAACGCTGTTTTTTCAAGATGTTTTTTTCGGGGATTCAGGAAATCACCGGTGTCCCGGTGTCGGGCTTGCATGGAGACGGCGGGACGCAGATGACTCCCGCTCCACCCAGCCAAGTCACGCTTTCACACAACCCCAAGTCTTCCTCTTCAATCCGTGAAATCCGTATAATCCGTGGTTTCTGTCTCCGTGTCAGGATTTCACCGTCGGGTTGCGGGCAACGGCGTTCAAAGGGTTAGCAAAAGGCGGGGGTCCGTTGCCGAACCCCCGCCGAGGATGCTTGCGGCTGGCAGCCGCTACGACTGCGCGTTATTTCTTGAAGGCGCGGATGTACTTGACTTGTTCCTTGGCTTCCGCCTCGGTGATCTTGTCCTTGTAGCCCTTCATCTTTTCCTTGCCTTCAAGGATCACCTTGAGGGCTTCGGCGTCGGTGAACGAGGCTTGCGCCTTGGCGTCGGTGTAGTCCTTGACCTTGTTCTTCTTGCCCATCACGGTCTCGCCCTTGCCGTCCTTGCCGTGGCAGGAGGCGCAGTTTTTGGCGTAAACTTCAGCGGCATCACCGAAGGCCGCGGGCGCGGCGATCAGCAGGGCTGCCGAAAACACGGATGCTTGTAATTTCCAGTTCATGGTCGTGTCTTGGGGTTGGTTGACTCAATCGTCGAATCGGGTTTATCACATCAGAAACGGATTTGCAAGCCGGTAGAGATCATCTGGGCTGAGAAATCGTTGTACCCGCCGGTTTGGTCCGGAGAGGGAGACGTGTTGCTGTTGATATAAGCATAGCGCAGGTTCCATGTCATGTTCTCGTTGATCCTGCGACGCAACGTCACGCTGGCATCGAACTCCTGGGTGTTAAGACCGTAGCCCACCGGCCCTTCTCCGGCGTTGACGGTTGTCGAGGTGAAGGGGATGCCTGAATAGTCCTTGCAGCCGTAGTAGGACACCGTGGCGGTGATATCCGTCTTGTTGTCGATCGCGTAACCGGTGGTCAGCGCACCGGTGAAGTAGTTGTTATTGGAGTCGGCGATGTACGACGGATTGTAATCGTTGGCCAGGGTGTTGGTCTGTGCGAAGACCCAGCTCGCGGTGGCTTGCACGTACATTCGATCCAACGGCATCCAAGTGATGCTCTCGCTGAAGATCTGACGCGTGATATTGGCGCTGTCAACCACGTTGGTGTAAACCTGCGGCACCCCGGGGTTGGTGAGGAACGCCTGATTCTGGTAGGTCGTCAGGGTATAGTCGTAGCGAGTGACGAGGGTGAGGTTGGGCATGGCACGCCATGTCACGCGCAAACACAGGTCGTTGGTGTCGTAGTCCTGCTCCTTCAACTCGGCATCAAAGGCGTTGGCCGATGTATCCGCATAGAAAGAGTCGTCATACTTCTGGGAGTACTTGGCATAGTTATACTGGGCGGACACGCTCAGACCCTGGCGCGGATACCAGTTGGCACCTACCTGGTATTTGTCCAGGCTGATGTCGGAGGTCTGCATGCGGAACGTGTTGTTGACGCTCATGAGCGTGCAGTCGTTGGTGTCCTGCTCAAGACCGGCTTTGGCATAGAGCAGGACGTTTTCGATTCCGGTATAGCGAACTTCGAGTTCCTCGTTGAGCTGGTCGTAGGTGGAATCGTTGGAAGCGCGCATCAGGTTGGTCGCCCCGTCCAGGTTAGTCACGCTGTCAGCTTCCCAACCGGCGCGGAAGGACGGCACCACCACCAAGTCGTCGATGGGATTCCACCAGAAGTTGGCATTGACCGTGTTGTTGGTCACGTGTCCGGGGCCGTTGTCAAGCAGGGCGGTGGGGAGTCCCGTATTGGGGAGCGTGTAGCGGGCGCTGCCGTCCATTGAGGAACTCATCGTGTCGTACACGTAACCGAAGCTCAGCAACATCCGCTCGTTAATGCGGGTTTGGCTGGAGATGTGGCCGGAGAACATATCAGTGTCGGTGACGTAATCCTCGATATTGGCGCGACCTGAGGCGACATTGAACGGATCGCGGTACATGTCCAAGGCATCGTTATTGTGGTCGTGTTCGTAACGCAGGCCCAAGGCCAGATCGGTGTTGCCAAGCGTGTGGGTGACATCGACATAGAAGGCGTCCCTCGTCTCGTCGATGAAGTTGAGCGTCGGCACGATGTTGTAGGTGTTACCGGTGGCGGGAGGCACCAGGGTTCCCGAGCGGCCCCACTCGGTGGAGTCCTTGGTGCCATTGCGCCAGGAGTGGGTATAGCCGAGGGTGATTTCCGGGAAGTTCTCAATCCGCAATCCGGCTTCAATCGAAGCCTCGCCGCGAACAATCGAATCCGCATCGGTGCCAAACAGCGGGATCCAGCCACCCACGACTCCAGGGATGTATCCGCCGGTGGGTTCATACCAGGTGCGGAACTCCTTGAAGCCGAGCTTGACGTAGCCGAGATCAGCTTTGGTGATGTCAAGCTTGAACTCGTAGTCGTCCAAGCCGGGCATGGCGTGGCCGTCAAGCGTCACCGTGGTGGACTTGTTGATGGCCTGGGAGTAATGCAGCGAATCGATGCCACCGTAGAAGTCGCCATTGGTCTGGGTGCGGGTTTGCATGGCGCCATTGTTGCCATCGACAAACGCACCGCCGATGGTGAAGCTCACCCAGTTGGAGGCGGGTTCGGGTTCGGCGGGAGCCGTGGGGGTGGTGGCAGTGCCGGCCTGGGCGGTGGCGAGGGTGAGCACCAAGGCCGGAGCGGCCAGGGCGAGACGGAACGAACGCAGGGTTCTGGATTGTCCCAGGAGTTTGGAAAAACGGATCGGTTTCATGGTGAAATTGACTTAAGGTTGCTTAAGGATGCGTGAGGTTGTTAACTTGGGCTTACTGTCTGAGGTGGCGGTTCACATTGGATCCATGGGGGGCTTCATGACAGCCACCCGACCAGCAACTGCGGCTGATGTCGGCATGATGGGCGCGGGAGCCGATCTGTGCGGAGTTGAGCGGAAGCTGCGCGCCAGTCGTGGAGATCTGGTCCTGGAAGTGGCACTTGAGGCACAGGTTGGCGTTGCGCTCGTTGAGCATGCGTTGATTGACCGAGCCGTGGGGGCTGTGGCAGACGGTGCAGCCCTCGCGCACGGCGTCATGCTGGAACACGAATGGACCGAACTGCTGGGTGTGGCACTGGTAGCAGGTTTCGTTTTTGCGGGCGAGCTGGGTGCCGCCGCCTTTGACGGCATTGCCGGAATGCGGGTTGTGGCAGTCCGAGCAGCTCATCTTGCCGGAGAGCACCGGATGGGTGTAGGGCAGGCTGAACTCGGCCTTCTTGTCCAGATGGCACTGGAAGCAGGTTTCCGGGGATTTGCGCGGATTGATGATGGAGCCCTTGCCGCCGCCGGCTTCGACGTGCTTGCTGCCAGGTCCGTGGCAGCTCTCGCAGCCCATGTCCACGGCGTTCTTGCCCTTGGCCTGGAGTTTGGCGTGGTCGGCGGTGCGGAAGTCGCGGACGAGTTTCTCATGGCAGGTGGCGCATTCCTTGGTGCCCACGAAGGTGGCGCCGGGAATGCTTGGAGGGGCCATCATGGTGCGGGTGGTGGCGCACGAGATCAGGACCACCGCGAGGGAGGCTCCGGCACCGCCAATCCACAACAGATTGCTTGGTTTTTGAAGGATCCATCGGCTGATGGTCGAGACATTGGGAAGGTTCCAGCTTGTTTTCATCGGGGGGTATCTAGGTTTGAGAGGGTTCGGGTGTTAGAGGATTGTGCGTTTGTTACTGACTTGGGATTGCGATTTGTGAAGGGGGAACAGGGTTTGGGTGAGGGTGAGGAATGGGGTTATTTGGAGCGGGTGCCGTCGTGGAAGATGGCGGACTTTGTGGGGAAACGGGGTGGTTGACTACGCATGATTGCCCAAATACTATGCAAATCCGGCGTAATTTCTGAAAAATGAACAATTTGTATGTGTTTACTGAATTTGGGCGGGGGGGTCGGTGGGAATTTGGGCTTTCCAAGCGGGCAATCCGTGCAAGGGTTGGATCTGGCGAATCCCGCCGTGCAAATGATCTGGATCGACTGCCACAATCACCTGCATTTCCCGTGTCTCGGCGAGGCATCGGCGCTGCTGGCGGCGATGCGCGCGGCCGGGGTGGAGCGCTGTGTGGTCAATGCCACCCGCGAGGGCGAGTGGGAGGCGGTGGCAGCCTTGGCGCAGTCCGAGCCGCAGGCGATCGTGCCGGCATTCGGGATTCATCCGTGGCACGCGCATGAGGCCGGCGCGCAGTGGCGGGAGCGGCTGGTTGGTTGGTTGGAGAAATTCCCACAAGCCGGGGTGGGGGAGTGCGGGCTGGATCGTTGGGTGGCCGCGCCGGGGCTCGAGCTGCAAACGCCGCTGTTTTTAGCGCAAGTGCGAATCGCCCGAGAACTGCGGCGGACTCTGACAATCCATTGCGTCAGGGCCTGGGGGCTGTTGATCGACGCCCTGGCAGAGGAGGCCCCGCCGCCGCGGTTTCTGCTGCACTCATTCGCCGGTTCGCTGGAAACGGCGCGGCGCCTGCTGCCGCTGGGGGCGTTTTTCTCGTTCTCCGGGCAATTCCTCCAGCCGCGCAAGGCGACGGTGTTAGATGTGTTCCGGCACCTGCCGCGGGAGCGCATCGTGCTGGAGACCGATGCGCCCGACATGTTGCCGCCGCCCGCGTATGTGAGCCACCCGCTGCCGGAAAACCGCAATCATCCGGCCAATCTACCGGCCGTCGCTGGCGGCCTGGCCGCCACGCTGGGCATGCGGCTGGAGGACCTCGCCGAGCTAACAACGAACAACGCGCGGGCCTGCTTCGGCCTGTAGCGGCGATCCGTGACCGCCGCAGCGCATGGCAGGGACGCACCCTCCGGGGTGTCCGGCGGGGGCGAGGCCGCAGTTATTCGCGTATCCATCACTCGCCGGGCCACGGAACGGCACTTGCCAAGTGCCGTGTCTTTGCGACGGGACTTGGCAAGTCCCGTTCCATGCCGCGTGAGCGCCAGAGATAATAGATGGCCGGATAGACCAGGAGTTCCATGATCGTGGAAGTGACAACCCCGCCGACCATCGGTGTGGCGATGCGTTTCATCACATCGGCACCGGCACCGTGGCTCCACAAAATCGGGGCCAAGCCGGCGATGATCACGCAGGCGGTCATGGCTTTGGGCCGCACCCGCTTGACGGCCCCGTGATAGATGGCGTCGCGGAGGTCGGCCGGGTTGCGCATGAGCCCCCTGTTCTTCCAATCGTCGAAGGCAAGATCAAGGTAGAGGAGCATGACCACGCCCGTTTCGGCATCCAGGCCGGCCAGGGCGATGATGCCGACCCACACCGCGACGCTCAAGTTATAGTGGAGGATGGCGAGGATGCCGACGGCGCCGACCAGGGAGAAGGGCACGGCGAGCATGACAATGGCGGTCTTGACGGCGGAGCGCGTGTTCAGATAGATGATAAGAACGATCAGCAGCAGCGTGAGCGGCACGACGATCATCAGGCGCTGTTGGGCACGGAGCATGTATTCATACTGGCCGCTCCAAAAGATACTATAGCCGCTTGGCAGTTTGATGGTGCCTTTGGCGACGGCCTCGTTGACCGCGTGCCTGGCCGTTTGGACGTAAGTGCCGAGGTCCACGCCTTTGACATCGACATAGATCCAGGCATTGGGAATGGCCGCCTCGCTCTTGACACCCATCGGCGCATGCACGGTTTCGATTTTGGCAAGTTGGCCTAGCGGGATCTGCGCGCCACTGCGGGTGGGAACGACAATTTCCCGCAGCGAGTCGAGGTTGCGGCGGAAATCCCGGCTGTAGCGCAGGGTCACCGCGTAGCGTTCGAGACCTTCGACCGTGGTGGTCAAGGGCATGCCGCCCAAGGCGACTTCGAGCACATCCTGGACATCACCAATGGTCAGGCCATAGCGGGCGATGGCATCGCGGTCGATATTGAAGCGGATGTAATTGCCGCCCATGGTGCGTTCGGCAAACGCGCTGAGCGTGCCGGGGACGGCCTTGACCACCGCCTCAATCTCGGACGCCACGCGCTCCAATTCCGCGAGGTCCGGCCCGGCGACCTTGATGCCCACGGGCGTCTTGATGCCGGTGGCCAGCATGTCGATGCGGGTTTTGATAGGCATGGTCCAGGCATTGTTGAGGCCGGGAATCTGCACGGCTGCGTTCAATGCATCGGTCAGTTCGTCCGCCGTGCGGCGGCGGTGGGCGATAATGTTGCCCGCGTCGTCCTTGATGTCCACCACCGGCCACTCTGCCTCGGGCTTGAGCATGATGGTGGTTTCGATCATGTCGAAAGGAGCGGGATCGGTGGCGCTCTCGGCACGCCCGACCTTGCCGAAGACATGATGCACTTCCGGAAAGCGGCGGATGATCTTGTCGGTGGTTTGGAGGATTTCGCGCGCCTTGGTCGGTGAGATGCCCGGGAAGGTGGTGGGCATGTAGAGGATGTCACCTTCATAGAGCGGCGGCATGAACTCCGAACCGAGGTTTTGATAGGGAAAGAATTTCCCGGCCTCCAGTGCCCATTCCTTGGCTTTGCCATCGGGCAGCAACCGCGCTGTTAGACTGTTCCACGGGAAAAACACCCAAGCGACCAGGCCGGCGGCGGCGACGACGACCGGCCAGCGCCATTTGATGACGAAATCGATCATCGGATGATACAGCCAGACGAGCAGTCGGTTGAGAGGGTTTTTTTCCTCCGCTGGAATTTTCCCGCGGATGAACAGGCCCATGAGGATGGGGGCGAGGGTGATGGAGAGCAGTGCGGCGGCTCCCATCGAGTAGGTTTTGGTGAAGGCCAGCGGCTTGAACAATCGGCCTTCCTGGGCCTGCAGGGTGAACACCGGGAGAAACGACACGGTAATGACCAACAGCGAATAGAACAGCGTCGGTCCCACCTCGACGGCGGCGTCGCGAATGATCTCCCAGTGGGGCTTTTTGCCCTGGTCACGCTCCATGTGCTTGTGGGCGTTTTCGATCATGATGATGGTGGCATCCACCATCGCACCGATGGCAATGGCGATGCCGCCCAGGGACATGATGTTAGAGCTGATGCCCTGGCCGTACATGATCAGAAACGCCATCAGCACCGCGATGGGCAGGATCAGGATGGCCACCAGGGCACTGCGCAGATGCATGAGGAAGGCAAGGCAAACCAGAGCCACGACGATGCTTTCCTCGAAGAGTTTGCCTTCGAGGGTATTGACCGCGCGATCGATGAGGGAACTGCGGTCATAAACCACGGTGAGTTGGACGTCATCGGGCAGGCCCTTCATCGCCTGCTCGAGCTTTTTCTTGGCATCGAGAATGACTTCGCGGGCATTGGCGCCGTAGCGCACGACCACCACGCCGCCGAGGTTTCACCTTCGCCGTTGAGTTCGGCGATGCCGCGGCGCATGTCCGGGCCGAATTCCACGTTGGCGATATCGCGCAGCAGGATGGGCACGCCCTTGTCGCCGACCCCCACCGCGACTTTGCGCAAATCCTCCAGATTCTGGACATAGCCGCGCACTTGCAGCATGAACTCCTTTTCCGAGAGTTCAATCGAGCGGCCGCCCACCTCGCCATTGCTGCGCTTGACCGCCATGGCGACCTCGGAAATGGATAGATTGTAGGCCCGCAGCTTGGTCGGATCCACGGTGATCTGGTATTGCTTGACAAAGCCGCCGATGGACGCGACCTCGGACACGCCTTCCACCGATGCGAGTTGATAGCGCAGATTCCAGTCCTGCATCGAGCGCAACTCCGCCAGGTCGCGCTTTGGCGAGGTGAGCGAATACATGAACGCCCACCCCACCCCGGTCGCATCCGGTCCGAGGCTCGGTGCCACGCCGGCGGGCAGGCGGCCGTTCATGCCGCTGAGATATTCCAGCACGCGGGAGCGTGCCCAGTACGGATCGGTGCCATCCTCGAAGATGACATAGACGAAGGAGAAGCCATAGAACGAATAACCGCGCACGACCTTGGCCTTGGGCACCGAGAGCATCTTGGTGGTGAGCGGATAGGTGAGTTGGTCCTGGACGATCTGCGGCGCCTGGCCCGGCCACTCGGTATAGACGATGACCTGCACGTCTGACAGATCGGGAATGGCGTCCAGCGGGATGTTCTTGAGCGAGTAAACGCCGCACACCACGAGCGCGACCGTTCCTAACAGAACAATGAACTTGTTGTTGAGCGAAAAATCAATGATGCCTTTGAGCATGGCAGGAGCCCTCAGTGTTGATGTTGTTGTGGCATGGTGGCATCACGTGGCGGAGCGGCGGCATGCTGTTTGCGCCAGGTCTCCTCTGCGAGCTTGCCATGGGCCACCGTGGTGGTGGGCACCAGGTCCATTTCGCACTTCGGGCATTGGCCCGGTTTGTCCGATACCACGTCTGCGTCGGACTTCATCGGGCAGGTGTAAAGGATGTTAGGCAAGGCCTGGGTTGTCTCAGGCTTGGCCTCGTCCGCGGCGGCTTTGGTGACGGGCGGGGCCTGCATCACCGGAATGAGCGTCATGCCGCACTTGGGGCACTTGCCCGGTTTGTCGGAGTGTACGTCGCTGTGTTCGGGCATAGGGCAGGTGTAGTACAGCAGTTTGCCGCCGGGCGGCATTTTGAGCAAAGCCGTGGCACTGATCGGCACCAGTGCCATCCCGCAAATGGAGCACTTGCCCGGGTGGTCGTATTGGATGGATACATGCTCCGGCATCGGACAGATGTATTTGGCAATGGCTGGCTCATTGCCTGGCGTGGCAGGGGCCGCCCCGGGGCCGGCGTCAGGTCCTGGCCGCGGGTGGGTGCCCGGGCTGGCAGTTGCAAGGTCCTTGGCAGGCGGTTTGGGCTCGAGCATTTTCTGGATCGCCTCGCGCAGTTGGCTTTCCGAATCCAGCATGAACTGGCCGGAGGTGACAATGCGTTCGCCTTCTTGCAGGCCGTCGATGATCTGATACATGTCATTCTCGGCGGGTGGTCCCAAGGTGATCGAGCGGGGTTCGAACTTACCTTGCTCAAGGGCGACGAAGACGGTGTTGTTTTCGCCGCTGCGCAGGATGGCCATGTCCGGGACTAACAAAACGGACGGATCCAGTTCAGAGGTGACTTGGACGGTTGCGAACATGCCGGGTTTGAGGAAATAGCCGGGGTTGTGGAATTCCATGCGGACTTGTGCCGTGCGGGTTTTCTCATCCACATTCGGATAGATATAGGTGACCCGCCCGCGGAACTCGCGGTCAGGGAGATACGAAAGGGTGACGATGGCCTCCTGGCCGAGCTTCAGATAGGCGAGGTCCTGTTCGTAGATCTGGGCTTGCACCCACACCAGACCCAAATCCGCCAGCCGGTAGAGCTTCATTCCCGGGTCCACCATCTGACCCTGGACCACCATTTTCTCGACCACGATGCCGTCCATGGGCGCGAAGACGCTCAAGGTCTTGGTGGGCTTGCCGGTACGTTCCAATTCAGCGATTTGTCCGTCTGAGATGTCAAAGAACTTCAGCTTGGTTAGGGCGCTGACTCTGAGCGAAGCGGCGTCGGGGGAATTCTTTCCCTGCTCGATGGCGACTGAGTATTCCCGTTGCGCGCTGTATAGCTCGGGTGAGTAAATCTCGAACAACGGATCGCCGCGATGCACCTGCTGGCCGGTGGCATCCACGAAAAGCTTTTCAATCCAGCCCCTGAACTTGGTGGTCACCTCAGCCAGCGCGGTTTCGTTGTATTCGATGCTTCCCACCGTGCGAATGGTGCGGCGCAGCGGACCGCGCGTAACCAATGCCGTGCGGATGCCCATATTCTGGGTGGTCACCGGGTCGATGATGATCGACTGCGAAGCGCCTGCCGCGGCTTCGTCCTCATAGACCGGAACCATTTCCATGCCCATGGAATCCTTGCCCGGCGTCTGCCGCACCTCGGCCGGTGCCATGGTGGATTTGTAATACTTAATCTTGCGCTCGCCGGTTGGAGCGCTGGTCCCGCTGCTTGCGGTTTCGCCCTGCTTGCGAATCGGCGTGAGTTTCATGCCGCAAATGGGACAGTTGCCGGGTTTGTCCTGGATCACCTGCGGATGCATGCCGCAAGTATAGAGGGTCTTGGCTGCATCCCCGCCTGCGGCAGGGGCCTTGGTGCGACCGCAGCCGCTAAGCAAAACAGCGGTGCCGCCTGCAACCAGTAAGGCCAGCATGGCTAGAACGAACAATCTCGCGCTTATAGCTTGGATTTTCATAACAAGTTTTCGGTTTCGCGGAGCTTACATGCCTCCGTTAGGTTTCTTCGATGCTGAGGATTTTCCAGGTGGCATGGCAGCAGGTTTCGACGCCATTGACCCATTGGCCGGCGACATGCCTTGAATGATCAAGGACAGTTCCGCCAGGACGATTTCGCGTTGCGCGCTCGCCTCCACTTTTTCCAGTTGATACCCTAGCAGACTGCGCTCGGTGTCGGTCAGATTGAAGAAGTCAATCTGGCCGGCCAGGTAACCGGAGCGGGCCACTTCCAGCGACTGGCGCGCCTTGGGTAGAATCTGCTCGTCCAGGAGTGCCAGATTGCGGGTCGCCTCACGGTAAAGGAATGACCTTTGGGCAATATCCACCGCCAACGCATTTTTCTCCCCTGACAATTGGGCCAGTGCCACGCGCTTGTTAGCCTGGGCCTCGGCAACGAGGGCTGCGGTTTTGTCGCGCCAGATGGGCAGCGATAGCGTGCCCAGCGGGCGATAAAGCGTGGGATTCATCTTCACGTCGGCCATCAGGCCTAGCGAAAAATCAGGCCGACTTGCCTTTCCCGCGAGGATCAAACCGGCTTCGGCGGCACGCACGTCGGCTTCCATCGCTTTGAGCCGCGTATTCTGTGCGAGGGCCGTGTTGAACAGCTTGTCCGCGGTGAGGTTGAGCGGAGTGGAATCGAAACGGCTGGGGATGGGCGGCGTAGGATCGTTGCCTCCCAAACCCAGCGCGGCCTTGAACTGGGCCACCAGCGAGCTGCGCGAATCCTCCAGATTGACTACGTCGGCCTTGAGTCGGTCCTGCTCGATTTGAGCGCGCAGCACATCTTGCAGGGTGACTTTGCCAACGTCATTCTGTGAGCGGGCAAGTTTCTCCAGCTCGGCGAGCAACTTCAGCGTGTCCTGATTGACGCGGATTTTCTCTTCCAAAAAGCAAAGCAGATAATACGAGCGCTTCACCTCGAAAGCACTCTCTAACACGGCAGCTTGAAATGCGAAGTATTTGGCCTGGCTGGCGGCGGCGGCCATGTCCGCGCCAACCCGGAGTTTGTCCGGCCAGGGGACGGCGCCCATCAGGCCGGGCATCACCGACGTGACGATGCTCTGAATATCCATCTGGAACGTGAGTTGCGGGTCGGGGAGTGAGCGCGCCTGGGTGATGCGTTCGATCGATGCGCTCCAGTCGTAGTAAGCGGCTTCGACCTTCGGTTGGTTGAGCAGCGCGAAAGTGAGGAACTTCCTGAGATTTGAGGTTGCGCTCAGCGTCGGCAACGCGGGTTTTTGCCCGTGCGGTCGGTAATGGGCTGAGACGCTATGGGCCTGGCTGCGAGCGTCCAATTCTCCCTTGGTCGCAACTCCATTGCAGCCTGCCAAGAGCAAAGCCAAAGCTCCCACGGCAATCAGGGCGAATTTGAAGCGACGGGAAAGTCTCATGGGATGAAGGGCTGGTGTCTGTTAGATCAAGGGCGGTGGATACCCTGCCGGGAGAATTAGCTCCCGACAAGGGCCATTCCGGGATGGTTATTTGGTTTCGGGTGCCGTTGCCGGCTTCGGTTCCGGTTTTGGTGCAGTCGCCGGTGCTGCTGCGGCGGCGTTGATTTTGGCGATGTACTTGGCGGGCTCCTTGTTGAAGGTCGTGAGGCACTTCTTGCAGCAGAGTTTCACTTCCTGGCCTTCATAGACGAAGACATAGGGTTTGCCCATCTCGCCGAGCGTCTCGCCGGAGATCATGCAGGTTTTGATGGAGTCGGGAAACGGCGTGGCCTTGGCCGCGGGTTCCGCCGCATAGAGGCTGGAGCCGGCCAGGATGAGTGCGAGGGTCAGGATCTTTTTCATGTTGGTTTGTGTGGTTGTTCAATGTTGTTTTTGGTCTGTTTCATGAACGGAAACAGGCATGCAGACCGCCGCGCCGCCTCCGTTTTGCCAGGTGGCAAAAGTCTTTGTTATCTGATGAAAACGAGGGCCGAAACCCGTGCCGTGACACCTCGCAACCCACCGGCGGAGATGAATGGGCACAATACGCCTGTCCAGGCGCTGACTCAGATGACAAAACTACAAAACGCCACCGCCAGACGCACCCCGGCGAATCCGGCGCGCGGCGCGGTGGTCTGTGCCTCGGCGACGGTGGTTGGAAGCCCGCCGACATGCCATAACTTCGCGGCAACCTGGGTTTCGGCGGTCTTCATGGCCATGCCTTTCAACAGGCTTGCCAGGTGGAGAGGCTGGGGCGTCGGCTTGGGGGCGGGCCGTTCGCTTTTCGCGCAGCAGCAGGACTTGCCTCCCGCGCAGCACGCGCACGACTTGGCTGCCGCAGCACAGGGCGCGGTGACCGCAGCAACCGGCCACACCTGGGCCAACTGGAATGCCAGCCCGAGCAACACGGTGATGAAGGTCCTCACGCCCATGGCAATGTTAGGAGGGTCGGCTTTGGGGATTATTCCAAGAAAAGCACCCCGCCAGCCTCACGGCGCCATGTCCAGCAGGTCCTGATAGGTGAGGACCGGCGCGGCCTGGCGCTGGCCTGACGGCACCGGTGCCCGGCCGCTCTTGCCCGCCTCGTCGCCACTGGCCACCAGGTCTCTTGAGTTCGCGCCTTGCTCCGCGCCAAGGGAGTGGGTGTCCCGAAAGCGCGGGTCTGGAAGATCGAAGGTTGTCCGCATGCGCAAAGACTTTCGGGAAACGGGGCACCTGTAAAGCGGCTTTTTCTAGCGAAATCGGGGCGGCGGCGAGAGGGTGATCGCCCCCTCGGGCAGGCCCACAAAGGGACATTCCTTTTGGCCTAATGCGTTTCGACGGCCCCTTGTGCGGCAGGGACTGATGAGAAATCCGCCGTTCCAACAAATTCGGGCTTCCCTTGCCGCGGGCGCTAGGCTGGAATGCTGGCGCATCGGACTCACGGTTGGATTCCGCCGTGTGCCGCTCCGCTTTCGCCCTTTTCCTGCCCCATGCCCGCCAAACGCAACGCCCAGCCCAAAGACGTGTCCTCCGCCACCATCGGCTTCGAGGCCAAGCTCTGGCTCGCCGCCGACAAGCTGCGCAACAACATGGACGCGGCGGAATACTCACCAGAGGAGAGCAACGCCACCACCCGGCGTCTTGCGGTCATGAACCTCGCCCTGCGCGGCATCGAGGCCGACTTCGGTCCTGAGCACGCCGACACCTTCCGTCGCGAGTTGCACCCCGACTTGCGCGCCGACTATGTGCTGGCCAACCCGCCCTTCGACGACAGTGACTGGTTCCGCCGGGACGATGACGTGCGCTGGCAGTTCGGCGTCCCGCCCAAGGGCAATGCCAACTTCGCCTGGGTCCAGCACTTCATCCACCACCTTGCACCCCAGGGCTTGGCTGGATTCGTGCTGGCCAATGGCAGCATGAGTTCCAACCCGTCAGGCGAGGGCGACATCCGCCGCCCTGATCGACGGTGATCTCGTGGACTGCATGGTCGCGCTGCCCGGCCAGCTTTTCTACAGCACCCAGATTCCCGTGTGTCTGTGGTTCCTAACGAAAAGCAAGAAGGCCGACTCCAAACGCGGCTTCCGTGACCGCCGCAAACACACCCTGTTCATTGCCGCCCGCAAACTCGGTACGCTCATTAAGGCCACCGGCTCTCCTCTATTTGTCGGTTCAAACTGATGTTCCTAATATGAAGCCACCACTCTTAATCCGCCTGCTCACTTCATCCAACAACGAACGTGGCGACCTCCTTACAAGGCTAACCAAAGACCTGTTCTTCGCCCTCGGCTACGACGACTTGCGCCTTGACGTCCACAAGTCCGGACGTGAACTCGATATTCAAGGACAGCACAGGCTGGAGCCGCGACGTCTAGCCGCTGAGTGCAAAGCCCATGCTGGCAAAATGGGAGGCGCGGAATTGAACAAGTTCTTCGGAGTTTTAACACGAGAACGGAACAAATGCGCGCCAACGCCCGTTGCAGGCTATTTCATCTCACTTGCAGGGTTCACAGAGACAGGCATTGAACAAGAAATCGAAACGGGTGATGACCGGGTTATCCTTCTCGACGCACAGAAGATAATCGTCGAGTTGGAACGGAGCCGCGTAATTGTTGGATGCGCTGAAGCGGCTGAACGCGCAGGGCAATGTGCTCAATGCGTGGGATTGCGTGATGCGAAACTTGACGGGAGTGAACTTCTCGGCCACCAGCGCGGCTACGTTTGGGAATTTTTTTACGCGAGCGGAAAATAAAGAACCCATGTCGCACTAATTCACGCCGACGGAACACCACTTGCCGAACTGGTGGCGCAGGAGGTGATTGATGCCGACCGTCAGTTGCGGCGGAGTTCTGCATTCTCTGCGTTACCTTGCCTCCCCCCTTCAACTACCAGACCGAGAAGCACTCGCGACACAGGCTGTTGCAAGGTATCGCCAGTGGCTCGGAGACGAGTGCGGATTCATCCATCTCGATGGCCTTCCGGCTGACACAGACCTGAGCGCAACTCGTTTGAAACTTGAGCGTCTGTTCGTGCCATTCAAGGCGACCTACCTGCCAAAACCAGATCGCCACCCAGATGTCGCTCAAACCCTTCGCGATTTGGTCCATCCGATTGGCGAGTTGTTGGAGAAGACCACCGCCATCACCACTGACGGCCAGGTGATCGACGTGTTCACCGCAGCCGGCTTGCCCACGCCCGACATCGGCATCCTTGATGATCGGTTTCTCGCCGAGGTGCGCGGCCTCAAGCACAAGAACGTGGCAGCCGAGTTGTTGGAGAAGCTGCTCAAGGATGAACTCAAGGTGCGCTCGAAACGCAACCTCGTGCAGTCTCAGCTCTTTTCCGACAAGCTCAGGAAGACCCTCAACGCCTACCCGCCGGACCTGCAGGAGGAGGCGGTCAAAACCGTGCTCATGCAGGCGGAGTTGCTGTGCGCGGAGTGGGTTTGAGGTTACCCTCGCTTTCACCCAATCCCCTTCTGCAAGTCGCCCTGCATTCCACGACGCGAATTTTGCTGTTGGGACTGCCCGTGAACGGGGGCTTCCGCCGCAGTGTTTGGGAGGTGGCACCGCGGGAGCTGCGCCTTAGCAATGCCGGTTTCGTGACCCTACCGGCGCCCTGCGTATTCCCGTTTGCATTTGTGCGAAAATCGCCGTTACTCAGCGTGCCTGTAATCCAATGCCTTTCAAAAACACCTTATGAAGAATCACTCGCATCCCGCCCGACCCCTGTTTTCATTGAATCTGCCGCTGGTAGCGGGGATTGTGGCCTGTTTCACAGCGGCAGGGTTTGCCGCAAGCGCGAAAGACCCGACGGACGTGACCGCCGCGGTGGCCGCCGCGGTCAAGGGCGAGCGCCTCAGCATCGCGGCCAACAACACGGTGTTCGGTGACACCGCACCGGGCGTTTCCAAGAAGCTGCATGTCGAATATCGGGTCGGGGCCGAGAAGCTCTCGCGCGACGTGGGCGAGGGCGGGACCCTGGAGATTTCCGCGCCCGGCGGACAGAGGCTTGCCATTACCAAGGCGGTGTATGGACCGGCGGACGGTTCGGTGCCGGTGAATGCCGCCGCCATCACCGAGGACCCTGGCGCGGTGTTAGACACGCTTCCCGGCTTCAAGATCGAGCACGTGCTCAGAGCCAGTGGCGGCAAGAACGGCTCGTGGATTGGCATGGCCAAGGACCCGAAAGGCCGTTTGCTGCTCGGCGGCCAGCATGGCCAGGCGATCACCCGCGTGACGCTCATGGACGGCAAGAGCGTCAGGGAGGAGATCCTTCACATTCCTGTTAGCGAAACGATGGGGATGTTATATGTAGGCAGCACGCTTTACATCAATGGCAATGGCAAGCAGGGCTTCGGGCTGTATCGCTGCAAGGACACCAAGGGCGACGACAGTTTCGACGACGCCGAATTCCTCCGCGCTTGGCAGGGCGGATCGGGCGAACACGGGGCGCACGGGCTCGTGTTAGGGCCTGACAAGATGCTCTACGCGGTGTGCGGCAACTTCACCGGCGTGCCCGCGGACCTCGCAGCCAGCTCGCCGCACCGCAACTACGCCGACGACCTGGCGCTCAAGCGCGCTGAGGACGGCAACGGGTTTGGCTCGGGCAAACCGCCGCCGGGCGGATTCGTCGCGCGGATCGATCTGGACGGCAAGAACGCCGAATTGTTTGCCGCGGGCCAGCGCAACGATTACGACATCGCCTTCAACGCCGACGGCGAATTGTTCGGGTTTGACAGCGACATGGAGTGGGATTGGGGAACTCCGTGGTACCGGCCGATTCGCGTCTTCCATGCCGTGCGCGGCGGTGACCAGGGATTTCGCGAGGGCAGCGCGAAGTGGCCGGAGTATTACTTTGACAGCCTGCCGGCAGCGGTGACCGTCGGCATTGGCAGCCCCACCGGCGTGATGTTCGGAACGGGCGCGAAATTTCCGCTGAAATATCAGAAGGCCATGTTCGCCTGCGATTGGACATACGGCCGACTCATCGCCGTGCACCTCACCCCCGACGGCGCGAGCTACACCGGGACCTGGGAGAATTTCGTCGCACCCAGGGCGCTGCACAGGGACCAGGGGAAAACACCGCTGAATCTAACAGACACGTTGATCGGTGATGACGGCTCTCTCTACTTCATCATCGGCGGACGCGGCACCCAGTCGGACCTCTACCGTGTGACATATACAGGCACCGAAGCCGCCACTCCGGCCGGCTTCGTCAAGTTGCATGATACGGATGGCAGCGCCGCCCGCGAACTGCGCCACAAGCTTGAGGCATTCAATGTCAAACCCGATCCCGCCGCGGTCGGGTTCGCATGGCCGCAGCTTCGCAGCCCCGACCGCTTCATCCGCTATGCCGCACGCCTGGCCATTGAACGCAATCCCGTTGCCGAGTGGCAGGCCAGGGCGCTGGCGGAAAAACAGCCCGACGCCGCGCTCACCGCGCTATTGGCGCTGGCCCGGCTTGGCGGCGCCGACACGCAGCCCGCCATCCTCAAGGCGTTGGCTACGTTCCCCTTTGCCAAGCTAACAGAACAACAGGCGCTCGACAAGTTGCGCGTCATCGAGGTGTCGATTTCACGGCAGGGGATTCCGACCGGTGATGTTGCAAAAGGGCTGATCGCCGAAGTGAACCCGCTCTATCCGGCCAAGACCGAATTCGCCAATCGCGAGTTGTGTCAAATACTGCTCGCGCTCAACGCGGCGGAGGCGGTTGCCAAAACCGTCGCGTTGCTCAAGGCGGCGCCGACCCAGGAAGAGCAAATCACCTATGTGATGGCCTTGCGCAACATCAAGACGGGCTGGAACATCGACCTGCGCAAGGACTATCTATCATGGTGGAACTCCGGCCGGTCAAAGCAGCATCCCGAGAAAGTCGTTCAGTGGTTCACGGACGCGGGCATCAGTTACAACAACGGCTCGAGCTTTGGCGGATTCATGTCCCACGCGCTCGCCGATGCCAAAGCCTCGCTGACCCCCGAGGAACTCGCCGCGCTGGGCGACTTGAGCAAGCTCGAACCACCCAAGCCGAGCGCCAAGCCTCCGCTGGAACCGCGCAAACTCGTCAAGGACTGGAAGACCGCCGATTTGCAGCCACTGCTAGACAGGGTCGGCAAGGGCCGCGATTTCGCCCGCGGCAAATCGACCTTTGAAACGGCCCAATGCATCCTGTGCCATCGTTACGGCGACCAAGGCGGAGCGGCCGGTCCGGATCTAACGACCGTTGCCACCCGCTTCAAGCGCCAGGACATTCTGGAGTCCATCACGGAGCCCTCGAAGGTCGTCTCCGAGCAGTACATGAACACGTTCTTCACGATGAACGACGGCAGGGCCGTGGTGGGCCGCATTTCGCAGGAAACTCCCGACAAGGTCGTGGTCCAGCCCAATCCGTTTGATCCGGCCACCACGACGATTGACAAGTCGGAGATCAAGTCCCGCGAGTTGTCGAAAATCTCGCTCATGCCCCCGGGCTTGCTCAACACCTATACGCAGGAGGAAATCCTCGACCTGCTGGCATTCCTGGAATCCATGGGCAATCCCAAACACGCGGATTTCAGCAAATAGGGGAGGGGCGATTTCCGAATCGCCCAGGACCATGAGGCGCCAATGAAAAGCGGAAATCCTCCACTCATTGGCTCACCATGGGCAAACGGGCGGGCCGCCCGTTCCCCTCTTGACGGCGGACCGGAGTCCGCCGCTCCGTGACACGCCGGCTGAAGATCACTCTTTGGTAATCAGCCGGAAGGGAATATACACCTGCTTGTCACACGGTTGTTTCCTAACGAGCTTCACGGCGGTTTCAACCGCGGAGGCGCCCTGCTGGCCGGCGTCCTGAAACACCGTGGCGTCGAGTCGGCCGTCTTTGACCGCCTGCAGCGCGTCGGCGATCGCATCGACACTGACGAGGATCACCTTGTCCTTGAGCTTGGCGCGTTCCAGGGCCAGCAACGCGCCCATGCCCATCTCATCGTTTTGTGCGAACACGGCGTTGATGGTGGTGCCGTACGACTGAATCCAGTTTTCCATCAGGCTCATCGCCTTGGCGCGGTCCCACTCCGCCGACTGGGTGGCGAGAATTTTGAGCCCGGGATTTTTGGCCAGGACATCGCGCGCTCCCTGGTCGCGCTTGATTTGAGCGGCCTGGCCCATGACTCCATTCATCATCAGCAGGTTGCCTTTGCCGTTCAAGCGCTTGGCGATATACTCCAGTGACAGGCGGGCGGACTCCTCATCGCGCGACCCGACAAAAGCCGTGGGCGCCGATTTGGTCTCGGAATTCATGTTCACGATCGGGATGGCTGCCGCCACCGCCTTGTCCACGGCGGGCGAACTCGCCTCCACCTCACACGGATTCAATATGATCGCGTCCACGTGTTGCGCAATGAACGTCTCGACCTGCTGGACCTGCCGCTCGGCGCTGCCCTGGGCGTCGTTCACTATCAACTTCACACCCAGCTCCGCGGCCTTGGCGGCCATGGCCTGATTGAGCATGACGATGAACTCGTTGGACTCGTTGAGCAGCGACACACCGATGGTGACGGGTTTTTCCCCGCCTTGTGCCGCTTCACGCCGGCCACAGCCGCATAGCGCGGCAACGAGGAACAATGCGATGATTCGTTGCATGATGTCTGTTGATTGCGGTCTAACCAAATCGCTGCGGTGGTGATGGTGCTGCTGCGTTTCGCAGTGGAGACGGATGGTAGAATGTCCCGGTGGGCAAGTCAAGGCCAGTGTTGAAGGCTTTGCCGAGTCAGGTGCAGCCATACGAATGACTTGCTGCGAGACGCAGCAATCACGGCCTGCCCCGAGACGCGGCAGCCACGCGGGCGCGTGAACCTGTGAACCTGTGAACCTGTGAACCTGTGAACCTGTGAACCGGACGGGCGGCCCGGATTTATCAGTCTTGGCAGGACGCGCTTGGAAGGCTATCCTGCGCGCCCTCCGCAAGGCGGCGAAGCAACCTCTATCTAGCAGCTATCCCATGATTCACTCCAGCGCAAGCACCGGCCCCCGGCCTCGTCCGGCGAGTCTGGCCGTGTGGATGACCTCGAGCGTGGCGGTGTTCGTGTTGTTAGGATCGCTGTCGCTGGTGTTGGCCTTTGAGCGCCACCTCGACCGCGAGGAGCGGCGGGCGTTCGAGGGCTTGGCGCGGGTGAACGCCGGGTTTTTGGAGCGCGCGCGGCTCCCCCAAAGTGAAAAAATGGCTGCCCAACTCGGTGAAATCATCGGCGCGCGGGTGTTTTTCTGGCAGCCCAAAACCGGGCAGGTTGTCGGCAAGGCCAACGACACGGTGGATCGCGCGGCGCTGCGGATGGGCTTCGACGGCAAGGTCAACGTGATGCCCGACGGCGCGTGGATGGTCGGTGTGTTAGGGCGCGACGGCACGCGGGTGATTTTCCTGCGCTCGACGGCCGAGCGCGTGTTGGCGATGGACCGGGCGGACACCTGGCTGGCGCTGGGGGTGTTTTGGGTGCTGTCGTTAGGGCTGGGGTGGTGGCTGGCGCGGCGAGTGACCCGGCCGTTGCGCAGTCTGGCGG
>Ga0073936_10004159_pt1 | contig 20234 bp, 16 predicted proteins | sample AliMusrvi5mmetaG_FD_87041 | JGI IMG/M metagenome (GOLD analysis project Ga0073936, IMG submission 87041) | Freshwater lake bacterial and archeal communities from Alinen Mustajarvi, Finland, to study Microbial Dark Matter (Phase II) - Alinen... | ecosystem: Environmental > Aquatic > Freshwater >... | reverse complement strand
TCCAGGTCAACTGCGCAAAAGCCATACAGATCAACTGCTGCCGACAACCGAAATGACGAACCTTGCTCTCCGCGTCGTAGCGTTGAACCAGCCTGTCGAGCGTCTGCCGATGAACGAGTTCGATGACTTGGGAGAGGATGTAGCGGCCAGAGTTCATGGCCGAGTATCCTCAAAAACCGCCGTTCAAAGTTCAAATGCGTCACATTCATTTTTTATCGCAAGTCACTCATCTTGAAGAATCAACAAAAACCAATCACCCTCTCAACCGGACACTAGTGGTATTGGGGACCTAAGATTTACCCATCCATGATTGACATTGGATGCCACGCAAGCGAAACCTTTTCCATGTTTGAAGATGCCGTTCACCAGCTGATTGTTCAACCGGACGATGGAATTGCGCCGATCTTAAAAACCATAGAGGGCGCCAAAAAGTCACTGGACATCAAAATGTTCCAATTCACGGACCCCGTGCTGATTCAAGCCGTTATCGCCGCCCACAAACGTGGCGTGAAAGTACGAGTCATGCTTAATCCTTCCAGATTCACAGGCGAGCATGATAATGACGAAGCATTCGAGTTGTTTAAGAACGCTCAAGTGCCGATCAAGGATACCAACCCCAAATACCCCATCACTCACGAAAAATCGATGGTGGTCGATGGTTGCCAGGCCTTTGTTATGTCGCTCAACTGGGCACCGAAATACTTTGGACTGACCCGAGATTACGGATTGGTCACAAACGATCCAAACGAAGTTTCAGAGGTGGCCGGATGTTTCAATGCGGATTGGGAGCGGGTTGACTTCACTCCTCCAGCGGTTTCCAACCTTATTTGGAGCGTCGGTCGATCCCGACAAGAGGTGATTGACTTTGTCAATGGTGCCCAAAAATCGCTCTACATCCAGCATGAGAAATATGTCGACACCCCGGTTATAGAGGCACTCGTTCATGCCAAAATGAAGCGGGAGGTTAAGGTCCATGCCATGGCCCTTCCAATACACTCTCTAAGGGACTTCTACCAACTTGACGGCATTGCAGGTCTCCGGCTTCTAGGTGATCTGGGAATCAACGTTCACAAACTCCATGGTATTCATCTCCATGCAAAGCTGATCCTAGCAGACAAGCATCGCGCCCTGCTGAGCTCCTTCAACATCTATCCGAAATGCTTCAATGAGCGCCGAGAACTCGGCATTCGCTTCGCCGACAAGCCTCTTATAAAGCGTCTGGTTGATATTTTTGAAAAGGATTGGGAAAGTTCCAAGCGAATGGACCTGACCGATGAGGGAATCCAGGCTGATCGGGAGGCGCATGCAGCCAAGGTACTTGCCGAGCAGCATGGAGAATCCCCAAAGAAAAAGTCCTGATCAATACGGTCCTGAGACCGCCACCGCTTCCGCGGTTCGCAGATCCCAAAGACCAAGCCTATTGGAACTTGCCTGTCTTTTTGCATTTATTGGCATGACTAGCTTCGGGGGGGGGCTAACCGCCTATATCCGCCGTCTTGTAGTGAGTCAGAAGCAATGGCTGACTGACGACGAGTTCCTTCCTGGCCTAGGGCTTGTCCAACTGTTACCGGGTGCCAATGTTGTCGGGCTTTCTGTTTATATAGGAAATCACCTGCGCGGGCCGCTCGGTTCGATAGTCGCCCTGACGGCGATCATCACCCCTCCCTTTATCATTGTCTGCATCCTAGGATTCCTCTACTTCCATGCCGGCACGACGACCGATACCAAAGCGGTTTTGGCAGGCGTGACTGCGGCTGCCTGCGGCCTGATGGCGAGCATGGTCTTTGAGGCTGGCCAAAAGGCGATTAGGGGCATTGGTGACGTGGTGCTTATCGCGATTACTTTTGCCCTGGTCAGGTTCGCCCATCTTCATGTGCCCTACGTCATCATGATAGTCGCGCCTATTTCCGTCTGGTGGCACAGACCTCGAGAAATCCAAGATAAGGCAACTGGTAACTAAAGGGTATATTCATGATAAAAACCTTGCTGCAACTGGCTGGACTTTTCTCTGCTCTCTCCCTTTCTGCATTCGGGGGAGGAAAGGTGGTGCTTCCATCGATGCATCAGGCCTCGGTCGGTGAATACCACTGGATGACCGACCAGCAGTTTGTTGATCTTTTTTCCATCAGCATGGCGGCACCGGGACCTTCCATGATGGTCGTTTCGCTTGTAGGACTCAAAGCCTGCCTACCCTACGGAACGGCAATGGCCATACTTGGTGCCCTCATCGCCACTGTGGCGATGTTTATTCCGAGTTCGATCCTCGTCTTCGTAGCTGGAAAATGGTGGGATGATTGGAAGGAATCGCCTTGGAGGCATTCGATACAGCAAGCCATCATGCCGATATCCACAGGGCTGATTTTAGGAGCAACGGTGATCATTGCAAAAACCTCAATTCACTCGATGCCTACTGCAATCATGGGTGTAGTAGCCTTGGTTCTGATGCTCTTTACTAAGATCAACCCTGTGTTGATGATGGGTGTCGCTGGAATTATAAGCTGGGCCTTTCTGAAGTAGTAAAAACGAGTACTATTCGTGTTCTGACAAACCGCTTCGCAGCACTCCTATTGACCAAGGGGGAATCCTAATCGGTTTCAAAGTCGAAACCATCTTTGTCGATGGGGGCTCACTGAGGGCTGGACATCCGTTCGCACCATCAGCCCGCCACTTATACTCTTTTGGAGAATATGTCACAAGACGACAGGATCCATCGAATGGGCAGTTCTTCCTATGTCCGAATGTCAGACTCACGGCATGTGCCGGATCCTTGTTTATAAAAAGCAGGGAGCAGCTTTTGTCTGGCCGCATTAGGGTAAAGGCATCGAAAAGTTTCCTGTCATGAGCAGCAAGATTCGTTCGCGTCTTTAAAACCCCATGGATACCCCCAGTAGGATCGAGCCATTCCGTCGAAAGCAGTCTCATGGCATGAAATGTGGCAACAGGAACGATGCCATTTTGTCTTCGTAGGAGCATGAGTTGGTTACCCCACGATCCGCTACTCCCGTCTAGAGTGTTAGGTTCGTATCCATAGTAGTAGGCAGCTTCCCCTCCACTGCAGAGGAATTGCGCCGCCGTTTCGGCGTTGAGAAGGGCACCAGCAAGATCGACCTCCTGACGGCAGGGAAAAACGGAATAGTTGAACTCCCCGATAATGAGAGGAACACGTGGCATTCCCGGTCTGCGGAGGAGCCTCAATGCCTTTGAAAGCATCTCGCGCGCGACCGGCAATTGCGCCGTCTCGGGTCCGTCGACATCATCAAATGGATACCACTCGAAGGATAGGAACCGAAAGTCGCGGATCTGCCCCCTGCGTTTTAATTCTGAAAGGAAATCCCTAATCCACCAACGTTTGTCGAATCGGTAGGTCTTGTCATCCCGACCGTCAACATCCACAGTCACAAAACTTGGTCCTCCCATAATGATTTCCGGAGCGACTTTCCTGGCCTCAAGGGCAGTCTGTGCATACAGAGCTCCGAAATCGCGAGGATCAACTCTCTGCCCATCAGGCTCCTCTCCTAGTTCGGTTCGGTTAACCGGATAGCCTGATCGGTGGACATAGTCTGCCAGCGCAGCGGCATTCTGAGGCGTGTCATACAGGACTGGTAGCGCCGTCATGATGGGAAGTCCCCGCGTGATTCCACATTCCTCCAGAAGATCGATACCGGGTTGCTCGACCTTGGGATCACGGTCCCCCTCGCGGTGCCACGGATCGGTTGAAGAGACATAGACGATGGTCTGACCTTTGCCAGGTGCATGAACCACATGGTCGATGAAGGCATATCCTGCTTTTGAGGTTGATCGGCAGTATTCTCCGGCGCTGATTTCCCGGATAGCATAACCCATGCTATCACGACGATCCCTAGAACCGGAAAGGGATGTGCCGGATCCTTCCGTCATCCATACACGAATGTATCGGGCCATCACTGGGCGGGATGATAAGTTCAGAACCTGATCGCCACCGCATCCGTCCGTTATGGTTCCATTTGGAAAATGATGCCATACCCCCCAAGGATGTCCTCCAAAGTATACTCGCCCTTTCTGTGCATATTCGACTGAAAATCGCCTCGCAAACGGTTCGCCCCATTGAATTTTAATGGAATTAACAGGAATGAGTTTTCCAAAATCAAGCACCACCCATTGAGGATGAGTTGAGTCGGCTTCCCCTGTGAAATGCCGGGTCAGATAGGGATTGCTCTTCCAGAAAGTGGAGGTTTTTCCGTCATCTATCATCGAGTAGCCGTCATCATTGGCTTCATCTAGTGTATTGCCCCTCCGTGGCAGGCGGTAGCCATACGAGAGCAGAATAGGGGAGCCCGATTCCGGATTTGCATTCGATGTCCAATATCCCCTGCAATGCTGAGAATCGCTCCAACTCCCCTTCGGATTCCAGTGCCAAGCCTCCACGGCGAGTTCTGACCGTAGACGTATGGAAATAGGACCCAGACCGGCCTTTAACATGCTGGTGACACTCGCCGGCGAAAGCATCTTTTTGCTCTCGCCTTGCCAATGCCCGTCGATTCCAGCCCCGAAGCAGGTTCTTGGATCAAACCCAGCTATCAGATGCTTTGTCTCGATGCTCAGAACGACATCCCTGCAAGGAGGCTCCGCGGCATGAAGCGAACCAAGAATCAATAGACAAAAAGGAACCAGCCTTATGGAAACGCAATGCATACCACAGAGGCTAGTCACCCAATCCGTCAGTCTAAAAGACTAACAGATCAAAACTACTGATTTTTCTAAACGTCGTTTCGCAGAGGTTAAAAGGCTGAAATGGCCAGCAAACGCCTGCGACTACTGGCCGATGCCAATTACCATTCGAGGTTGCCAGCGCTCTGGTACTCGGTGACTCTCGTCTCGAAGAAGTTGGCTTCCTTGGAGAGATCCATCGCCTCACTCATCCAGGGAAATGGGTTCTGACTACCAAACTCCTGAGCCATATGAAGCCGGTCAAAACGTCGGTCGGCAATATACTGCACATACTGGCGGAAGAGTCCTGCATTCAAGCCAAGAATACCCCTGGGCATGCAGTCCTGAGCATATGCAACCTCAAGTTCAACGGACTTGAGAATCATTGCACGCACTTCGTTCTCTAGTTCCTCAGTCCATACATCTGGGTTCTCCTCACGGATGCCGTTGATGAGATCGATGCCAAAGTTGAGATGGATCGATTCATCGCGCATGATGTATTCGAATTGCTGACCGATACCCACCATTTTGTTTTGGCGCTTGAATGAGAGAAGCATCACGAAACCGCTATAGAAGAAAATCCCTTCCATGATGACGTAGAATCCAACGAGGTTCTTAAGGAATGTCTGGAGCCCCTCCTTGGTGTCTGTGGTAAATCCGTCCTCCAAAATGGCCGACGTGAGGGTCATCTCGAAAGCATCCTTGTCATGGATGGAGTTTACCTCGTGATACATGTTGAACACCTCGCGCTGATCGAGTGATAGACTCTCAACGATATATTGGAAGGTATGTGTGTGGATCGCCTCTTCAAAGGCCTGCCTGAGCAGATACTGACGGGCCTCCGGATTAGTAATGTGCTTGAAGATCGCAAGCACGATATTGTTTCCAACGAGGCTCTCCGCCGTACTGAAGAACCCAAGGTTGCGGAGAATAACCTGTCGCTCCTCGGTGGAAAGTCGGTTGGATTTCCATAGTTCGATATCCTGCTGCATTGGCACTTCGTTGGGCATCCAGTGGTTGGCGCACCCCTTTGTGTAGTAATCCCATGCCCAGATGTATTTCAGCGGCATGAGTTGGTTGACATCGACCTGCTTGCAATTGACAAGACGCTTCTTGTCGACATCAATCCGTTTGGTGAGATCGTGGAAATTGGCTGGTTGTGAGGATGAGTTGCAGCAGGACATGGTGGAGTTCTCCGAGTGTTGGTTGTTAATCTAGTTGAATCATTGCTTATTTTCCAGTGGTGAGATGGGAATATTGCCTACTCGCATGCGGCGCATGAACCACCGTTGCGTATTGCCTCAATGCTGCAGGCCTGGACCTGCTCGGGGGTGAATTCCTTCTTCTTAGGACGGTTGACCCATCTGGGTTGAGACTGGATGCTGCTTTTTTCCTTTGTCGTGGCAGCCACGGAACGGAGATAATAGGTGGTTTTAAGACCACACTCCCAGGCATGGAGATACATGTCGTTGAGCTTGCGACCACTAGGCGCAGCGATATAGAGATTGAGCGACTGGCCCATGTCGATCCACTTCTGACGTCGGCTTGCGCATTCGACATACCAACTCGGGTCGATCTCAAAAGAGGTGCGGTAAATCTCACGGATGTGTTCCGGAATACGCTCAATCTCGAGGATGGAGCCATCCATATATTTGAGTTCCTCCATCATCGCGCGATCCCAAAGGCCTAGAGTCTTGAGATCCTCAACAAGATAACTGTTTATAACGGTGAAATCTCCGCTCAGATTACCCTTGGCAAAAAGGTTCTTGAATGTCGGTTCGATCGACTGGGATACACCGGTGATATTGGAGATCGTCGCGGTCGGTGCAATCGCCATGGTGTTGCTGTTGCGCATTCCATTCTTACGTATGGCAGCCCGGACGATGTTCCAGTCCATGGTGCTGGCACGATCCATGGTGATCGGCATTCCTCGCTCCTGCTCGAGAAGGTCAATAGTGTCGATCGGAAGGAGCCCCCTGTCCCACTTGGAGCCCTTGTAGCTCTCGTAAGTGCCGCGCTCGGCCGCAAGTTCCGTGGAGGCAAGAATCGCAAAGTAGGAAATCGCCTCCATACTCGTGTCGGCAAAGCTAACGGCCGCGTCGCTGGCATAGCTGATCTTCAGCTTGTAAAGTGCATCCTGAAAACCCATCAGGCCAAGACCGACAGGACGGTGACGCAGGTTGGCGTTCCTTGCCTCGCTGGTGGGATAATAGTTGATGTCGATGACATTATCGAGCATGCGCATGGCAGTTCGGACCGTCTTCTCAAGCAGGGACAGGTCGAGGCCGTTCTCCTTGATATGAAGAGGCAACCCGATGGAACCGAGATTGCAGACGGCCGTCTCGTCGGCGGAGGTGTTCAGGAGGATCTCCGTGCAAAGGTTAGAACTGTGGACGACTCCCATGTGATCCTGTGGCGAACGCACATTGGAGGGGTCTTTAAAAGTAATCCAGGGATGTCCGGTCTCGAATACCATGGAAAGGATCCTGCGCCAGAGGGCGGATGCCTCGACTCGCTTGAACAGGGGAATTTCACCCCGGTCGGCCATGGCCTCGTACTCGACATAGCGCTTCTCAAAAGCACGTCCGTAAAGATCGTGAAGGTCGGGCACGTCACTAGGGCTGAAGAGAGTCCACTGGCCGTTCTCCTTGACTCGCTTCATGAAGAGATCCGGGATCCAATTGGCAGTGTTCATGTCATGGGTTCTCCGGCGCTCGTCGCCAACATTCTTGCGCAGCTCGAGAAAATCCTCGACGTCGAGGTGCCATGTCTCAAGGTAGGCGCACATGGCCCCCTTGCGCTTGCCGCCCTGATTGACCGCCACGGCAGTATCGTTTGCCACTTTGAGGAAGGGAATGACTCCCTGGCTTTCCCCGTTGGTTCCCTTGATCAAGGAACCAGTGGCACGGACATTCGTCCAATCGTTGCCCAATCCACCAGCCCATTTAGAAAGCTTCGCATCGTCGCTGATGCATTTGAATATGTGATCGAGATCGTCCATCACCGTTGTCAGGTAGCAGGAACTCAGCTGGGGATGGAGAGTCCCGCTGTTGAAAAGAGTCGGCGTCGATGAGGTGAAAAGGAACTTCGAAAGAAGTTCGTAGAACTCTATGGCACGGTCGTTTTTGTCAGCCCCCTCGTTGAGGGACAGCCCCATACATACGCGCATCCAGAAAAACTGCGGTGACTCGATCCTGCGACCGCCGATATGGATCAGGTAGCGATCATAGATGGTCTGCAATCCCATGTAGTTGAATTGCAGGTCTCGCTCGGGTTTGAGTGCTGCGGCAATCTTTTCAAGATCGAACTCGAGAAGGGCGGGGGTTAGGCGTCCAGCTGCGATCCCCTCTTCAAGGTATGGCTTGAAGCGGGTCGAATGGGCAACGGTCAGGTCGTGGTAGTGCTCGAACCCGGGAAGAGTCTCACGGTAAATAGTTTCGAGGAGCAATCGCGCCGTGACATAGCCGTAGGCTGGATCAATCTCGAGTCGGGATTTGGCCGCAAAAATCATCGCCTTCTCGATCTCGTCAAGACGCACCCCATCGTAGAGGTTTCGCATGGTCTCTTCGGCCATCTCTCTCGCGTCGGTACGATCCTCGAAACCACGGCACGCGCGGATCACAGTACGTCGTATCCGCTGAGGCTCCAGAACTTCACGGTTCCCGTCACGGAGTGAGACTTGGAGTTCCGCCTGCACCTGACCAGTAAGATCCCGGTCTCCACGGAGGGCGCGGGCCTTACGGCGGTCTTCACGATAGATGATATAGCGGCGGGCAACCTGAGTATGCCCTTGGACCATGAGGGCCTCTTCTACGGCGTCCTGGATACGCTCGATCTCAAGTTCCTCGCCACGAATGGCGCGGCTGAAAAGGCGCTGAACCACAGCCGCACTCACGGCATGGGCCGACGCCTTGTCTTCATGCGAAAGCTCGTAGTCATGAGGGATATCACGCTCGGCCTTAAAGGCACTCTCCACCGCGAGGCGGATGCGTTCCTCGTTAAATTCTGCACTACGACCGTCACGCTTACGGACGGTAAATTCGCGACCGAGCAAGGGGTCGACTCCGTCGAGGGAAAGTTGTCCTGAAAGGGGTTCCATGGGATCAATCTGAAGTGTTGAGGAGCGAGGGTGAGTGGAGGTTGGGGTTTTTTCCATAAAACACTATATCTTGTGTCTCGTGGATCCGTTGCCGCTATATGTAGGTTTAGCGACCAGATCAGGTCAACGAGATTTTTGGTTTTTTTTCTTCTTTCTGGGATGAACTACGAAGTTCTGCTTTTTCCCCGATTTTCGAGTGCTCCAACCCGCTCCGCAAGCCGAAGAAACGTCCTTTGAAAATTAAAAAGGTTGCGAAGGAAAAGCGAACCAGTGTGGAACGATTTTACTGGCTTCGCGGGGCTACCAAACCACCAGCTTCCAATGCAAGCACCTCCCCGACCAGAAAGAGTGATCCGGTAACTAAAACAGGCCTTCCAGAGACCGCAGAGATTCCATCTCTTACCTGAAACATCTCCCCGAGAGCCTCCTTCAGAGATCCCGAAACACTAAAAGGAATTGATGAACTCACTTCAAACAACCCCGGATCGGCGCCTCTTGATGAGCAAACCGGAACTACCGAAATTTCCGAAGCGATGCACTCCAGTTCGTTCAACATGGATTGGGGGTCCTTGTCAGCAAGTGCGCCAAAGATCAGTCGGCAGCGAGAATCACCGAACTGTTCCTTCCATGTCTCCACCAGACTACGAGCGGCATGAAGATTGTGGGCTCCATCAAGGATCAACGATCCGCCTCTCAGCCGTTGAAAACGTCCAGGCCAGACAACATTGGCAAGACCAGATACGACAGCATTTCTCGGAATGACAAATCCTCCAGCCTCTGTGAGGGCCAGCGCTAGGGCTGCATTCCACCGCTGATGAGGTCCGGCCAGACCGATCTTAAGCTCGTTCCCTAAGGGTTGGCTAATCCATTGGCATGGAGATCCGATACTAAGCGCATAGGACGTAAGGCTCTCCCTAGCCTCCTCCTCCTGGGGGGCAATTACAGTAGGAATGCCCCTTCTCATAATTCCCGCTTTTTCACGAGCAATTTCACCGAGAGTCGCACCCAGCCATTCGGTGTGATCCATGGCAATGGGTGTGACGGCAGATGCGAGCTTTGATGACGTATTTGTGGCATCAAGTCGACCTCCAAGACCCGTTTCAAGAACCACCGCGTCACAGGCGGCCTGGCTAAAAAGATCAAATGCCAGCGCCGTTGCCAATTCAAAGTATGTAGGCTGATCCTGTGCGGACCACTGGCTAGTTAACCTCCGCAGGCGACTGATGCCTTCATTAATCAAGGATTGTTCAGCTTGCACACCGTTGATCTGGATACGTTCGGCAAAATCGACCAAATGCGGAGAGGTGTAGAGCCCCGTTTTGTAGCCCGAGGAACGTAGAATCGATTCAGTAAAGGCACATACCGATCCTTTACCATTCGTGCCGGCCACATGAAGGATAGGAAGTTTTTTCTCGGGGTTTCCAAGCTCCGCGAGAAGTTGTTCCATCCGAGCCAACCCTGGCTCTACGCCCCTTGTTTGAGTGCTTATGAGCCAAGCCTGAGGATCATCCTCCTCTGAGTGATGGATCGCGGAAAAGGACACCGGTTTCCCTAGTTCAGGATAAGATCAGCCACGCGATGGATGTCTTGATAACAAACACCCTTAAGATGCACGTGCCAAAAAAATGGAACTGACCATCCAATTCAACCCTCGCCATCGCTTCTCCTCCTAATCGGAAAGCCTGACAGAAGGCGCCTCCGTTACATTTCCTCACATCACTGGAAACCCTGGAACCGCTCATGAAGCCCGATGAGGAACACTACACAGTGTCATCACCCTTTCCCTCGGGCATCAAATTTCCAAGAATGGCAATGATGGTCTCCCTCATTTTGTTACGGGTCACGATTTCATCGATCAGTCCATGCTCGAGTAGAAATTCCGCTGTCTGAAACCCATCAGGTAGTTCCTGATGGGTAGTTTCGCGAATCACGCGAGGCCCAGCAAACCCGATCATGCTCTTTGGTTCGGCAAGGGTAATGTCACCTAGGGTAGCGAAGCTGGCCATTACACCCGCCGTTGTAGGGTTGGTCAGCACAGCGATATAGGGGAGCCCCGCCTCACTATGCCGGGCAAGCGCACCGCTAGTCTTCGCCATCTGCATGAGCGAGAACATACCCTCATACATGCGGGCCCCGCCGGAGGCGCAGACAATGATGACGGGCGATCCGGCCTTGGTGGAGGCCTCTATCACCCGCGCAATTTTTTCGCCCACTACAGATCCCATGGTGGCCGCAAGGAAGGAAAAATCCATCACGGCCAATCCTACTGGATGACCACCCATGACAGCGCTTCCACTGATGACAGCATCCACAAGGCCCGTCTTCATGCGATAGTTCTCAAGCCTCTCCTCGTAGGTTGCAACCCCCTTGAAACCCAGTGGATCGACGGCAGACATAGAAGCGTCAGACTCTATAAAGGTTCCCTCGTCCACAAGGGTGTTGATGCGCTCCCGAGCACCCATTGCAAGGTGGTGTCCGCATTTTGGACATACTTTCAGGTTTTCCTCCAAAGCCAGATGATGCACCATTTCGTTGCAACCCGGACATTTGGTCCAAAGTCCCTCAGGCATCTCCTTCCTTTTTTTGACAGAGAGTTTGAGAGTCGGCTTTTTGAAAATCGTCATGCCCCGCTATTCTGCTACAAACAAGTTGCCGATGGAAAGCATCTGCTTCAAATACTGAAGAGGGATTTTTTCATTAACAAAACTGCCCTTCTGATCTCAGTTTTCCTCAATCAAAACATTGATAAAAACAACTGGCGGGCGGAGTGTCGCTTAGAGATGACCGGGAAAGCGGGGAGGGCGGAGTCGCCTTCTCAGTAATAACCACATAAGCCCGCCGGCTACCAAGATGCAAAACAGGGGAATAAGTCCTAGTGGAACCATTCCATTACATTGGGGTGGTCCGGCAAGAGGAAGACGCGAGGCGGTCGACCCTGCTAGAGCATTGAAAACCTGTTGTCCGAATATCCAACTTGAGTGCAAGGCAATGGGAGCCCAGAGGGATCCTGTTCTCAGTGTAATCCACCCAAGCAGAATTCCAGCAGCACAAAGCGTCATGAAAGCCCAGATCCAATAAGGCCAAGGGGGCATGGTGTTTCCGATCGATCCGAGAGCCTCAATTCCACTCAACCATTGAGGGCCATTCCTCCCCTCCCCAACCGAGGATGGAAGATTGAGGAAGTGAAGCATTGCGAATAATGAGGCTGAAAGAACGATCGCTCCCATGGGGGAAAGAAACTGTCTGCAAAATCCCAACACAACCCCCCGGAAGATCCACTCCTCGATGAATGCAACCACCAAGGCAGTCATCAGGAAGCGTGGCAGCACAGAAAACGACCATCCGACATGGAGTTGATAGGCTCCGGATAAGAGCAACAACGGTGCAAGCAGTATGGCTCCAGTCAAGCCCGCGGCCAATCCCGCAGAGAGATCGCGAATCGGGCAGGAGTTGCGGGTCAGGCCTAATTCGCGGATCGATCGGACATTCAGGGAGCGAAGTAACGGCCAGAGTAGTATCAGGGCGGTCACCTGAATGCTTCGGGAGAGATAACGGTGAAATGGCATTCGTTGCACACCCGCAATGAAACTTCCCGTCCCTTCAGCAGGAAGCATGTGAATCAGGCGCCAGGCGATCGGGGCTACCAGCGCTCCCACGAACAGGACCACAAAGGCATAGATAAAAATCTTCCCGAGGGAGCTCACACTATGAAAACTACCACATTGCTTGGGAAACAACCATCTCCCTCTGCATTACCCACAAAATAATGAGCATAATTAATCCATGAGAGGTGAACACGAATGGCAGGTCATGGATCCTGACGGTGTAAAACGTGAAATCCGCGTCATCAAGGAGGAGGGCCTCTGGCGCTTTCAGACCAAACGAAAGGATGCGGCGACCTGGATCTATTTTGACAATAAAAAGAGTCGCCCTTCAGCTAGTGATATTGAGTCCCTCTTGGAGGTGTTAGAGCGGAAATATCAACGACGCCGCGCCTCTCATGGCGATATTCAGCTCGCTAGGAAAATGCTATCCGATCTCCCGCGATGAATGCGAGGGACACCCGTTCACTCTCCTCACTGGATCATCGCCACCTCTGGCATCCCTTCACCCAGCAGCAGGAGTGGTGTTCATCAGATCCTCTGGTAATCACCTCGGCCTCCGGTTCAGTCCTCACCGACAGCCTAGGCCGCACCTATCTTGACGGGAACAGCTCTATATGGACTAACATCCACGGTCATTCTCATCCCCGTATCGTCGAAGCGGTATCCAACCAGATCGCAAAGCTAGACCATACCTCTTTCCTAGGCACCACGCATCCGAAGGCGATAGAACTAGCGGAGCAACTGGTTAAGCTGCTTCCCGGAGAGCCCCTCCCCCGTGTGTTTTTCTCGGACAACGGTTCCACCTCCGTAGAGGCCGCCTTAAAAATGGCCATTCAATCATGGCAGCAACGCGGCCAACCTGAAAGACACCGCTTTGCCAGCTTTACCAACGCCTACCATGGCGACACCGCTGGCGCCTCCAGCCTCGGTGGCATACCCTTATTCTTCGACCGCTTTGATGGAATGCATTTTCCCGCGGAACGTTTCAACAATCTATCGGCTTTGGAATCCTTCCCCAAGCCGGAGCAACTCGCCGCAGTAGTGATAGAACCCATCATTCAGGGTGCGGCCGGAATGAGGCTTTGGCCTCGGGGAATGCTTACAGAGCTTAGGGAATTCTGCGACAGGGCGGGCACCCTCCTGATCCTCGACGAAGTCATGACAGGGTTCGGTCGTACGGGAGCCATGTTCGCCTGCCAAATTGAGAATGTTCAGCCAGACATATTATGCCTTGCCAAGGGAATCACGGGGGGCGTTTTACCACTGGCGGCCACGCTTGTGCGCGAGGAGATCTACGCCTCATTCTTGGGAACGGTCTCCGAGGGAAAAACATTCTATTATGGCCACAGTTACACTGCTAATCCCATTGCCTGCGCCGCCGCTCTTGCAAGCCTTGAGCTTTTTGAGGAGGAGAAAACACTAGAACGCCTGCAATCCAAGATTGCCCATCTTAAGAAGAGCCTTGAAAAGGTCAGGACTTTGCAGAGCGTGGCTGAGATCCGTCATTGCGGCTTCATTGTTGGAATAGAGGTCATGAGGGACGTCACGAACAAAATTCCATTCGCCCAGCATGAACAAACAGGGGCAAGGATTTGCCAGGCGGCTCGGAAATATGGACTTCTCACACGTCCCGTAGCAGACACGATCATTCTAATGCCCCCCCTCTGCACAACAAATGAGCAAATCGACACGGCGCTCGATGCAATTTGCACCGCAATCGTCGAGGTGACCGGTTCGACTTAATGTTGCTGACGCTGACCTACCGGATGGGTAGTTTCACTGCTTGCAAGCAGTAACGGGCTCTCTCAATACCAAAATCGGCAATCGGATTGCAGGTGTCCTAGGTTATTTTGGTGAGAGTCGTTGCTATTTTTGGTATGTTTCCTTGGCGTTGCTCGTTACGGCAGTAACCAGCTACACCAACTTCGGCCATAATACCGGAGACGAATACTCTCAGATTTTTGAGTTTGCAGGCTACAAGCTCGGTTTCGTCAGTCATGGGGATCTGCGACTTGAGTTTGGAAATCAGATGCGACCAACCGTTCAGGTTTGGATGGTAGTCGCAGTTTATCGTTTTGTGGGGCTCTTCGCTTCCGAGGTGAACCCTTTTCTGGTCAGTTATTTGATATCCCTACTTAGTGGGTTACTTGGACTTATCTCCATTCTTATCTTTACCAAGGCGTTTCTCCATCGAGTGCAACTGAGGTACCAACGATGGTATGTCATCGTCAGTTTTTTCAGTTGGCTTGTTCTATACACCAACCCTCACTTTAATTCCGACAATATCGCAGGCCACCTTTTGCTGCTTGCCGTAGGATTGCTTTACGGAAAGCTCGAAGCGTTAAGACCAAGTCGAATTTTGGTTGCCGGCTTCATTCTTGGTCTTTCCTTTTCGTGCCGTTTTCAGGTCGGCTTCGCAATCCTTGGATTAATGCTGTGGTTGTTCATTGCTACCTATAAGGAACGCAAGACTGCACAATGGTGCCTATTATTTATAAGCATAGTCGTCTCAGTCCTGCTTTTTAATTTACTTTCGGATTTCTGCTTCTACGGAAAGCTCGTTTGCAGTGCTTATAACTACTACCATCAGAATATCGCGCTAGGTATCATGGATCGCTGGTCAGGCGTTTCACCATGGTATTCATACTTTTTTATGGTAGCGATGTATCTGCCCTTCGGTCCGGTCTATGTTTTGGCAACCATCTACTTCTTTATAAAATATCCGCTAGATATCCTTACAAGCATTATCGGGCTTTTTGTTCTGTTTCATATGTTAATCGGTCACAAGGAGGTTCGTTTCCTTATGCCGATGCTTGGATTCATGCCTGTCATTATCATCGTGTCGGTGGAGGATCTTGCATCGCGCTACAAATGGTTTGCAATATCGCTGGAAAAAACAGCGTCTGTTATTTGGACGGTCAATTTACTTGCCTGTGTCTGCCTGCTTGCGCCCGCCGCTACTGAACTCGGTGGATGGCGATATTTGTACACACACTATTCAAAACCAACACTCGTCTATTTCAACGTGAGTGTTAATCAAAGGCTTCTGTTTTATAAAAGAAAGAGCCTGCAGTTGCTTAACTATCGAAGCGGCGATCCGACTCCTTGTCCGTCCGGGCACAACGTCCTGATCGCCATGAACGGCAATAGTCTCGAAACAAAACCAGAGGCCCCGTTAGTTTACACTTTTTTCCCGCTCGGCCTGGCCAAGTTGTTGCCATCCTTCATCGTTCGCGCCATCGGGCACTTCGATATCTACGAGCTGAAAAACATAGAGACACTCGAAACCCCGGGGCCAACGCTGGATCAGTCTATCGCTCCAACCGACTCGCTTACCTCACCCCGGATGTAATCCCTGTTCAGCATCGCTATAACACTCGCGTTCACATTAGCCGGGCAGACGGCCTCGCAAGCATAATAGTTAGAGCAGTTGCCGAACCCTTCATCATCCATCGCCCTGACCATTGCTCGGGCTCGTTTTTTGGCCTCGGGCTTACCTTGTGGCAGAAGATTGAGATGGGTGACCTTAGCCCCGACAAAAAGCATAGCGGAGCTGTTGGGACAGGCCGCAGCGCATGCGCCGCAGCCGATGCACGCAGCCGCATCCATGGCGGCATCAGCTACTGGTTTTGGAATGAGGATGGCGGAAGCGTCGGGAGCACCGCCTGTGTGTTCACTGATGAATCCCCCGGCTCGCATGATGCGTTCGTAGGCACTTCGATCAACAACCAGATCCTTAAGAACTGGAAAGGCCCCGGCGCGAAACGGCTCGACTGTGATCGTTTGGCCCTCCTTGAAGGAGCGCATATAGACTTGGCAGGCTGCACCGCGACCGGGCCCTTGGGGAATGCCGTTGATGACGATACTGCAGGTGCCGCAGATTCCCTCGCGGCAATCGCTCTCAAATGCAACCGGTTCCTTGCCAGAAACAACCAGCCGGTTGTTGACGATGTCGAGCATCTCCAAAAAAGAGCATCCTTCTGGGATGTTGCTCGCGTCGACATCCTCAAAATGCCCGGCAGTCTTGTCGGTTTGCTGACGCCAGAGTCGTAGATGAACATTCATTGCGGAGAGGGATTACTTGTAACTTCGGGTAGCAAGGTGCACGGCCTCATATCGGAGCTCCTCCCTGACGAGTTCGGGAGTGTTTTCTTCACCGCGGAACATCCAAGCGAAGACACAGGCAAATTTGTCATCGTGACGAAGAGCCTCACCGTCAGGAGTCTGGTGCTCGACACGAAAATGTCCCCCGCACGATTCTTCGCGAGTCAGGGCATCCAGACAGAGAAGCTCACCAAACTCCAAAAAATCTGCGACACGACCCGCACGTTCAAGTGACTGGTTTAGGTCTGCTCCACTTCCCGGAACACAGACCTCCTTCCAGAAACGTTCGCGAAGGGTCCTGATCTCTAAGATTGCCTCATTCAGACCTTTCTCGCTGCGCGCCATGCCACATTTGTTCCATAGAATCAACCCGAGTTCCCGATGAAACTCATCAACGGGAACACTCCCATTGATCGAGAGAAGTCGGTTGATCTTTTCACGCACTTCATCCTCTGTTTTTTTGAACTCTGGAAGGTCAGTGCCTATACTTGGGGCTCCAAATTGTGAAGAGAGATACTCCCCGATGGTGTTGGGGATGACAAAGTATCCGTCAGCCAGACCCTGCATCAGCGCCGACGCACCAAGCCTGTTTGCACCGTGATCGGAGAAGTTGGCCTCGCCGAGGACGTGAAGTCCCGGAACGTTACTCATCAGGTTGTAATCAACCCAGAGTCCACCCATTGTATAATGAATGGCGGGATAGATGCGCATTGGGCGATCGTAGGCACTCTCCCCGGTGATGTTTTCATACATCTCAAAGAGGTTGCCGTAGCGTTCCTCAATGACATGACGTCCAAGCCTCTTTATGGCATCAGCGAAATCAAGGTAGACGCCTAGTCCACTGGGACCCACACCGCGTCCATCATCGCATGCTTCCTTCGCGCTACGGGACGAAATATCACGTGGTGCAAGGTTGCCATAGCTTGGGTATTTCCTTTCAAGGTAGTAGTCCCGATCCTCTTCCGGTATCTCCTGCGGTGGACGGTTATCACCTTTGTTCTTAGGAACCCATACTCGTCCGTCGTTGCGGAGCGACTCCGACATGAGAGTCAGTTTGGACTGGTAGTCGCCAGCAACCGGGATGCATGTGGGATGGATCTGAGTGTAGCAAGGATTTGCAAAGAGGGCGCCCCTCTTGTAGGCACGCCATGTCGCAGTCACATTGCAGCCTCTGGCATTGGTTGAAAGGTAGAAGGCGTTCCCATAGCCACCGGTGCAGAGCAGGACGGTATCTGCAGCGTGGCTCTGTATCTCTCCTGTGATGAGATTGCGTGTGACGATCCCCTTGGCGTGACCGTTGACTAGGACAAGATCAAGCATCTCGGTATGCGAATGCATGGTAACACGGCCCAGTCCAATCTGGTTGCTTAGGGCAGAGTAAGCACCAAGGAGGAGTTGCTGGCCGGTCTGTCCCTTCGCGTAGAACGTGCGGGAGACTTGCGCACCGCCAAAGGAACGGTTGGCGAGTTCGCCCCCGTATTCCCGGGCAAAGGGAACACCCTGTGAAACACACTCGTCAATAATTGCGCCGCTGACCTCTGCCAGCCTGTAAACATTGGCTTCGCGTGCCCGAAAATCACCACCTTTGATCGTATCGTAAAAAAGACGCCAGACACTATCGCCATCGTTCTGGTAGTTCTTGGCAGCATTGATCCCCCCCTGCGCAGCAATACTATGGGCTCGACGAGCACTGTCCTGAAAACAAAAGCAGTCAACCTTGTAGCCCAATTCCGCAAGGCTTGCGGCAGCCGAAGATCCGGCCAACCCCGATCCGACGACGATCACCTTGAACTTGCGCTTGTTGGCCGGGTTGATGAGTTTGGCCGTGTTCTTGAAATTGGTCCATTTTTTCTCGATCGGACCTTCAGGGATTTTGGCGTCAAGAATCATGGGATTAAGATCGGAAGATCAGCGGCAAAAAGAGCAAGCAGCTGCATGGGGATAGCGAAGGAAACCAGTGAAAACGGCTAATGGAATGGAGGCGTATCCAGCAAAAATCGTCCAGGCAACAATGAGGCCACCGATTTCAAAGATTGGGCGCATCTTTGCCGTGGTGATACCGAGCGTCTGAAAAAGGCTGGCAATCCCGTGACTGAGGTGCAGGGCAAGCAGACCGATCGCAAGTATGTAGAAACCGCTGACAAAAGGATTCGTAAAGGCCGCAATCACCATGCGGTAAACATCATGTCTCCCCTGCTCGTCAACCCAAGTCTTGTATTCAGGATTAAATGACTGCCAGGTGAACTCGGCAAGATGGAAGAGAACAAACGCCAGAACGACAAGTCCAGAGAGTCTCATCATGCGTGCGGAAATGGTGGTCTCAAGGTCGTTCTTTACCGCGTATTTCAGTGGCCGCGATGCTAGATTCTCATGCCAGAGCGTGATCGTGAACCAGATGTGAAGCCCGACGCATCCTAACAGGACAAGTCTGACCAACCACAGAATCTCACCGAGTCCCTGAAGGAACTTGGCATAGGTGTTGATAGCATCAGGACCGAGGAAGATGGAGAGATTGCCCAGCAAATGCCCTGTGACAAACAGAACCAGCACAACTCCGGTAATCGCCACGATCCATTTACGACCGATTGAAGAAGAAAAGGGCCAACACGAACTTGAACAAGATCTTTTCGAGGTTCTATCCAGCCTGTTCATCGCAACTCTGTTTTACAGGGAACAAACTTAGAAAACAAGTCGGATTATCGAGCGAATGAAGGTTCGATGGAATCTCAGTAGTCTCACGAAAAATCATCTCCATCATCAAACTTGAGTAAAATTAAAAATCAGAATGGATGCGGAAAGCAATTTCCCGATCCTCACTCTCCTGTTATGAGAGTGAGTGCCGCATGACGACCGAGCAGGAAACGCCCCCAAATAACGACCCGGAACTAGTCGCCCGGACCCAGGAAGGTGATCCTACCGCTTTCGACGAACTGGTCGTGCGTTACAGTCCCCGGCTATACGGACTGGTCTATCACATGACCTCAAACCACGAAGATGCCAACGACCTGCTACAGGATGTCTTTGCGAAGGCGTACCGATCAATTAGCAGCTTCCGGGGAAAATCCAGTTTCTATACGTGGATGCATTCCATCGCCGTCAATATGACGATCAACTTCCTCAAGAAGCGAAATCGGCGGCAACATCCGAGCTTGAACGATCCTGACAGCAGCATCGAAAACGACCCGGATTTCATCGAGGCGACCAGCAAAAGCGACCCCACAAAGGAAATTTCCATCCGCGAGCTCCAGAAAAAATTGAACGCGGCCATGCAAAAGCTGTCTCATGATCACAGAGCCGTAGTCACCATGTTCGATATTCAAGGAATGCCCCATGCAGAAATCGCCAAAATTCTTTCCATTTCGGAAGGTACAGTACGATCACGTCTCTTTTACGCCCACCGCCAGTTGCAAAACTCGCTTCATGAGTTTAGAAGTCTATAGAAATTGAATGGAGAATCCCATGAGCCAAAGGAATGTTGAACATTACGAACCCATCCACAAGGTGATCCGCCTTAAGCGATACGAGCAACCGCCAGAGGGTTATTTTGAAGATTTTCTTCGCGAATTCCATCGGCGTCAGCGGGCAGAACTCCTCAAACCTTCCATCTCCACCCTAATCTGGGAGCGTATTTTCTCATTGATTCCGGAAGTGAGGGTTCTCGCATTTGCCTATGCTGGAGCCACAGCAGTTGCCGTGATGGCTGGAACAGCCATCCTTAGCCACGCCACTCCTTCTCCTAG
>Ga0073936_10004155_pt1 | contig 20240 bp, 16 predicted proteins | sample AliMusrvi5mmetaG_FD_87041 | JGI IMG/M metagenome (GOLD analysis project Ga0073936, IMG submission 87041) | Freshwater lake bacterial and archeal communities from Alinen Mustajarvi, Finland, to study Microbial Dark Matter (Phase II) - Alinen... | ecosystem: Environmental > Aquatic > Freshwater >... | reverse complement strand
GTATGATGCAACTGGATAGAAGCAAAAACCAGCCGGAACGGACTACCATTCGGAGTCATGACAATGCTCTCCCAAAACAGGCCCACGGTTCTGTCGATGGCAGCTCATCCCGACGATATCGGATTTCTTTTCGCGGGCACCCTTCTGCTTTTCAAGGAAGCGGGGTGCCCCATCCATTTGTGGACGCTCGCCAACGGCAGCCTCGGCTCCATGATGTTCCTGAAAGCATATACAATTTTCCCTGGGGTAATTTCCCATTGATTCCAGCGGGAATGATTTGTTGAAATTCCTGTTCCTATGTGTAGCTAAATGCCGTTTGTCATCACCACCTAAAATGACAGAATTTATGGAAGGAGGGGGGCATTGTAATGATTGGGACCGCCATGCTGTTTCCAGTTCCTGAAGACCACGAGCATTGCGAAGAACGAGAGCAGGGTAAGCGTAGCACTCCAGATAAAAATCATGCGGTAGTTGCTGTGAGCCATGTCCATGAAGTGTCCGACTAAATAATTTCCGAAAATAAGGGATCCATATTCGAATATGTTAAGGGCCGATGAAAATTGACCAAATTTCTCCTCGGGAAACAACTGCATGGACATTGCTTGCGACCCTAATTGCAAACCGGTGTTTGGGATGGAAAATATAAGACTAAAAATGAGGTAACTCATTTTGTCGTCTACGAAAAAACAGATATAGATGTAACCTAAAGACAGGCCGATAAGAGATGCTAACACGATACGCATGGAAGAGAATTTGTCGCAAAACCATCCAATCGGAACGAGGATTACGGCGCTGGCAATAGCATTGTATGTGAAAATTTTTCCCAAATCATCCATACAGATACCTAATATCTCACGATTGAAGAGAAGTGCAAAAGGACTGGCACAAGTTCCGCCTATAAAGGCAAGAGTGGAGGCAATGATGAAATTACGGTATATTGGAATGGAAAGGCATTCCCGGAAATAGATGACAAAGGACTTTAGGATACCTGGGCGATCTTTGGCAAGAAGCGGTGTGGGGTATTCCCCTTCTTTAATGTTGTAACACATCAGGAGAAATATGATAAGATAAAAGGTGCCGACGCCTAGGCAAACTTCCTTGCGGTGCGTAATTACGTACGGAAAGACAAACCAGAGAAACGCTCCATTACTTACGGTACCAATGATGCGGAACCAGGAGAGAAATCTGGCCATTAGTTCCTGAGGAACGACATCTCGCAAAAGCCAGCCATAAACGTTGGCCAACACCATATTAAATAAGTGAAAAGAGATGGCGAAAGCACAGAGCAGGCTAAGAATCACCACTGAAAGGGAGACGGCGGGAGCTAAATGCGATAGAATAGCTCTGTGGAACCCAGCGGCGATTTCCGGAGCGAAACCAACTGCGACAAGCGATGCAACGGTGAGGGGGGTGAATACGTAGAGAAATGGGATGCGCCTGCCGAACCGGCTACGATAATTGTCGCTCCATAGGCTGATATTGGGGAGGAAGAAAATATTGACGAATCCAGCGATGCTTCCCGTCATGATGCCGATAAGCGAGTTGGAGGCGTGATAATCTTTGAGATAAAGCGGAATAAACCGACCGAAGATGCTTTCAAAGAAGGTAAATGCGAAGTCTCCCCACAAAAGCCAAAAGAAGAGAACATACAATCCTCGAAGGGAATAACGGAGAGTGCCCGCCATGTACGCTTTTTTGACTACGCCATGTTGTGTGGGTACCGCCTTTGCTGGAGGGATCATAGATAAATGTTGAGTGATAGTCTCAATACTGCGTTAAGTTACTCTCTTTGAGTTTAATGCCCCGGAGCTTGCTCCGGGGGATTCTTTACTATTTGGCATCGCAAGGCGGCCACTTAAAAGTAGCCGCCCTTTTCCGTAATTTCGGTCACACTCTGGCCATCGGCGACCCATCCAAATATCTTCTTCTCATTGGCTTTAATTTCTTCGGCCCGAATCAGCACTCCGTAGGCGATGTCGCGTGGCACTACAACGACGCCATCGATGTCTCCGAGGACAACATCACCAGGCTTAATCAGAACATCACCGATTTTGATTGGTAACTGGTAATGAGTGATCAGGCAGCGACCAAGAGAGCCGTTTGGGATGCGATGCTTGTAAAATACAGGGAAATCGTTTTCGAGAATTTGATGGGTGTCGCGGATGCCACCGTCAATCACCGCACCCCTTACACCGAGTTTGACGGCGGTTGCGGTCATGACGCCGCCCCACAGTGTAGCTTTCTCATCGTTACTCGTATCCCAAACGACGATGCTATTAAGAGGCAACTCGGAGATCATCTTCGTGCGGAAGGTCATCTCGCCGGTAATCTTCACGTTGGGTGCACTTTTTACAGTAAATGCTAGTCCTGCGACGGTGCGCTCGGGCCGTAACGCTTTGAGGTGGCTTGGCAGAGATTGGTCGAGAAGAGCAAACTCGCGCAACACGTCAGAAATAGCACCTGTGTAAATTTGCTCGTAACGGGTGAGAAGCTCCTCCACAGGTATTGGAAATTCCTTAGTCGAGATGCTTTCCCGGGTTTCAATTAGCTTCTCTAATTTCATCATGCCGACTTCCCTTTTGTAGGTTTCAATATCAGCGTTAAGTTTTTTTGACATAGTGTGAGCAGGTTTGAGATTTATAAGACCATTTGGCACAAAATCAGGACAAATTCCGTCACAACGACATTCCGCCATCAACGAAAAGATTCTGCCCGGTGATGTAACGCCCTGCGTCCGAGCAAAGCAGGAGCGCGATGCTGCCGAAGTCTCTTGCTTCGCCGACGAAGCCAGCGGGAATCCATGCCAAGACTTGCGCGGTGCGCTCCGGGGTTGTTACCCGATCATGATAGCGGTCGGTCGCAATCACGCCAGGAGCGATGTTGTTCACGGTTACGCCATGTGACGCATATTGTTTTGCAAGGCTGTGGCCAAGGGCGGTCTGGGCGTTTTTGAGAGAAGAATATACGAGCATCTCTGCGTTCGGGACGAGTTCCTGAACGCTTCCAATCGTCAGGACGCGCCCCCATCTGCGCTCAGCCATTGGCGGAATAGTAAGTTGGAGAAGTTCGAGGCTGCTGCGGTAGTTGACGGCTACCTGTTTGTCAAAATCTTCGCGCGTAATCGCCGTCCATTTTTTCGGAATTTGGATGGAAGCATTAAGCACTAAAATATCAAGTCGTCCCAGAGTAGCAACAGCGGCAGCGAATACTTTCTGTGCCCCACCTTTAGTCGAAAGATCGCCCCCAACTATTGCGGCTTTTACACCAAAGCGTGCCGCTTGTTTGGCAACTTCCTGGGCTCGATCCACATTTTCGCCGAAATGAACGGCTATATCTGCGCCAGCTCCAGCCAGCGACAGGGCGATAGCCGCCCCGATTCCGCGGCTAGAGCCAGTAACGAGAGCTGTGCGCCCATTGAGGTCAAATAAATTATTCATTACTTTATGAGCTTACCGGTCTAATTTCCGGTTCAATTCGCTTGTCTAGATTGATTTGCTGTTATTTCTAGTAGACCGCAATCAAGAAACATCTTCCGAGGGCGCGCCATCAAATAGACGTGTACCAATGAAGCGTTTACCGGGAATGCTAAGCAGCAGCCCATGCTCGGCTTCCGTGATTACCAAACCGAGTGAGCCGTTGGGGTCAAATGCCACATTTGTTGGGTTCTTTCCTGGCAAATCCCAAGTATCCAGCACTTCACCATTTGGGCCTAAACTTTTGATCTGCTTCGATCCGTAAACTGCCACGAAAAGTAGCCCCGTGTTACCGATAGCCATTCCGTCTGGACCAAGTGCGCCTCCCAAGGGGGCTGACCAAGGGAGGGGAGCTTTCCATTGGCACGCCTTCGCGTCCCATGCGCCTTTCCAAATGCGCTGTTTGTAGGTCTCAGCCACAAATAACACGTTACCATTACTGTTAAAAGCCAGGCCATTCGGGAAAAACATACCTTCTTTGATCTTATGTATCTCGCCGTTGGGCTTAAGGCAGCAAACGTAACCGGTTGGCTCGGTACGTGAATCTCCGGGGCAGGTGAATAAAAGATTGCCCGCTGCATCAAAGGCCAAATCGTTTGGTTTGTTCAGCGACTCACCACATGCTTTGTCGCAGACAGTCATAAACTTTTCTGTATCGGGGGAAAAAGTGCGAATGGCGTTCTGACTTGCGTCGCAAATCCACAATACACCGCGATAATCAACAGCGAGACCATTTGGCGTGCCTCCTGTTGGAAAACGCCTCATCGCACCGTTTTGGAAGCAGGTCAGATCGCCTCCCCTTAACTCAACAAACCAAAGTCTCCCATGGGCATCAAATACCGGGCCTTCAGGGAAGTTTAGCCGGTCGGCGAGGACGGTTGAAAATTCATTATTCATTCGATCTTGAACATCTAGCGGGTGGAAATGTAGAGGGCGTCACAAATGCCTTTAAGGTAGCCAATTGCAAAGAGGCGACCGAGTGTGGAATATCCATATCTTGCGTTGTCCTCTCCTGCCATGGTAGGCACATGGTCCACTCGGATTGGCACATCTAAACCAGCTTCATGATAGCAACGCAACGCCGCGGCCATATCCGTGGGGCCTGCATCGTGGAAAGTTTCCGTGAAATTGTCCGACGTACCGTCGATGTCGCGGAAATGGATGAACTTAATGCGCGAAGCAAAGCGGGAGACGCAAGCGCCAATGTCTTCACCCATTGCAACAAAATTCGCCTGACAGAAAGTAATCCCGTGTGCAGGAGAGTCGCTCAGTTTCATGGCGCGCGAAAACGCATCAGCCGACGTAAAGATACGACCTATGCCACACAACGGACTGACTGGTGGATCATCGGGATGCAGCCCCATCTTAACACCGCATCTTTCAGCTTGTGGAATTACTGCGTGAATAAAATAAATATAGTTTTCCCAGAGTTGCGCTTCAGAAACCTGGTCGGCCACATTCACCGGTATATCGGAATTGCGGCGGTTAAAGGAATTCGTTATCGCACCACCCCGTGACGGCACAGCAATATTCGTGCGGTACCAACCGATGGTTGCCATAAAATTATAGCATAGCAACGAGATGCCGAGTTCGCCCATGTTGCAAAGCATTCTACAGTATTTGTCTAGGTCTTCATCCCGGCCTGTGCGCCCGAGTTTAATGCGTTGCATGTCAAATTCATCGCCTTCCAGTCCGATGAGCGTGAAACCACCGCCCTCAAAACGTTTTTGAATGGTACGCAACGCATCGATATCCGATGGATCTTTCAATCCCGTGATTTCCGGAGCGCATTTACAAATGGCATGTGTGATACCTGCCTGACGAGCTAATCTCCAGGATAGGTCAGGTTTGGAAGGTAGAAACTCAGTGAGTATCATACAGAAGTCTTTGTAAAATGGGCGCTTCGTTTATATCTCGCAGGCGGGGTAAAGCCGATGGTCATTTGTGCAAGCGCTAATATTACAAGAACTTCTGTAGCGATATTGACTACGCAGCGTCTATCAATAACTAGTTGTGAAAAGCATAAAGCTCAATTTTATCGCCGATCAGTCCTGCCGTACCAGCGTTGCATGACCTTTGCCGCAGGCTTTTCCCATACAGGGAAGCCTTTGTCCCCACGTGGGTCGTCTTTCAACCAAGGCCGATTATTCTGTTCTTCCCACTTCCACCAATATAATCCGCTCCACCACGGTTCATTCCAAAATGTACTCAAAACAGCTTCGAGGTAATTTGCCTGCTCGGCACCATCATATCCGCCAGGATTGTCCCAACCATAGGGCTTGATTGTCGCCCCTGCAGTGGAACAGCAACCGCATTCGGCAAAATAGAACGGTTTTTTGTATAAATATGCTACCTCTTTAAAATATTCCAACTCGGGCCGGAGGAATTCAGACATTTGCTCAATCGTTGTTTCCGGGTTGCTGGCTACCGGGCAGTAGAAACTACATCCCAGCGAATCCAATTCGTAAAACCAGTGATCAGGGTGTTCTTTGAATTCATCAACAAAATTCACGCATCGTGTATGACCTGTTGTTATATGTCCTCCAAAAACACTACGAGCCGCCTGCACCACTGTACGCCAGTGAGTTTGCTGACCGACTGTATAATCTAGCTCACTGTCAAGGCAATATATCTCGCATCCAGCGCGTTGGGCCAAGCTGGCGTAGTGCAGCGTCCTTTTCACCATGCTGTCGAACCACTGCGTGTAATAGGTCATCCGTTTTCCAGGAATAATTTCGGCATCGCCTGGAAAACGGATTTGGAGACGTTGCGCTCCATCCCAACATTCCAGCATGGGACGAAGCTGGACCTTCAGCCCCTTTCCGTGGATATAATCGATAATCTCTCGGAGTTCGTCATCTGCGGGGGTTTGGTAAAAATCCCGGAATTGTCGAACACTTGCAAACGTCTCTTGAAGAACAGTAGCGACTACGCAGACCGAATCAATATTTAGCTCGCACATGTGATCAACCTCCTTCCTTGCATCCTTGGTCGAATAATATCCATTGCGGGCGTAATAGCCGAATGTCATTCCGCGTTGGATTGGCTGAGTATTATTCATGGTTGTTAAGAAAAATGCGTTGCAATTATTAGGGTGTCTGAAGATGCAACTCGAAGTTATGTACGAGTTAGACATCGCACATATATGATCACCGCTCGAGTTCTGTGAGACAAAGGAAATAACGGAAGTTGCGATTTTCTAGTGAACATAGATCACCCGTGATAAACAATGAGGTGTACCCGGAATTCGGGCCAGAGGTTATCACAGCTTGGCCAACAGCGGCGATATCACCCGTGGCAAAACGCGTGAGGCGCAAGCTCCATGCAATTCGGGTTGAGATGCGAGGGCGTTTGCACCGGTCCATTGCCGAACTAGGGCAATGGCTGGCGCAGGCCTTTCGCGGCTTTGCTCAATACCACGCAGTCTCAACCAAAGTACTGGGCTGTTAACAACTTCCGCGAAGAACTGGCGAGATGCTGGTACCGCAGTTTCCGGCGGCGCAGCGAAAAGCGGTGCATTACGTGGCAGAAGATGAACCGTCTGGTGCAACGTTAGATACCGCCTCCCGAATCTTTCACCCCTGGCCCAATGCGCGCTTCGACGCCAAACACTCAAAGTAGGAGCCCGGCGCACCAATTCCGCCCGCCGGGATTTTTGCGGGGGGCTCGAGGTAACCCTCGTCCCTACCGCGACCGAAAAATCGGCGTTTTGCGGACAGGCTCCAGGTAATTGTTATCGTTGATGAGAACGTCGCAAGAGCAGTTCAAGCCAGTGTCCTGACATAGGAGACACCCTCATCAAACCAAACGCCCTGTTTGTGATCCCGTTTTATTTTGGCCAACATTAATTCACGCTAAAACGCGGTGGACAACCTTCTGTTTCATACCATCGCAGGTATCAGACTCAAACGCCTATATCCAAAGATATAATAAATTTGTTTAATAGCGGGCGGTAAATACGGTGTTCCAGTGATTTTTTGCGGAGGCGTCGTATTCGAGCATAATTAGTCTGCGACGCTCACCTAGAATCTGAATATGAGTCGATGACGTTTGATTGATTGTTTGCCCGATTGCGTAGATCGTAAATACATTACCGCGTGTGGTGGACTGATCGACGATGTCGCGCAGCAAAGTTTCACTGGCCTCCCCCTGATCGGCTATTCCCTTGATTTCTGCAAGTTGTCCGGTGCTGAAATAAAAATCCTCGCACCCGTAATTTTGTCCTGGATTTGTGCCTCCGTCTGACAGGGTTCGGTTTAAGATATATCCAGCCAACATTTGGGCGTTTGTCGCCGATACTATTGGATTTGTAATGTTGCCGCTGCGCGCCCCTTGTAACAACGCTTGGAGTGGTAGGGGACGAAGGATTGTCGAATTACCAGCGGTGTCTGAAAATGGTTTGATGTTTGCGTTGATATTAATGCGACCTCCAGCCTGTTTGTGGGGGTAATTGTAGAAGATGGAATTGGAGAGTGGAACACGGAAGATGTCGAGTAGTGCCCAATCAGGTAGGGTGGAAGTACCGTCGTTTTTGGGTTGTAGGCGAAGAGTCCGCCACGGAGGACCGTAGTAGGAGCCTGTAAGTTGTGACTCGTAGCCCGTGTGGATAAAGCCGAGTTCGGCAACGCTTTCCATGATGCCATTCTGATTCCCTGTCTGCCCTTTTGGAGGCGGAAACTGTGTGCCGATATCAGTAATTAAGCCATTGGCATCGGTGTCCTGCTGTGGACTGGTGTCCGAGGAAGCTCCCAAGGTGCTGGCATTGGCGTTCTCCGCTCCCCAAGTGACGTTTCCTGGCGCCTGCACGGTCCAGTTGCTCTGACTCCGGTTGTAGGGGTCGTCGGATGCCAGAGAATTGATTGCAGTATCGGGTCCCATCAGTCCAGAGGCAAGGATTGGATATTCCGGTAAAGTTATAAAATCTAGTCGTGCCCCCGTGCCGGGCGCTAGCACAAGAGCAAGAGTTGGGTAGAGCTTCGTCAAGGAAGCCGCGGTGTATGGAGAATTGAAGGCTAAATCGTAGGAGGATTGCACAGAAACCTTGCGGTATTCTCCTGCATTAAGAGTCAGACTTCCGTTGACTACAGTGCTATCAAGAGTCCGAGGAGGAATGGAGGCAATCGCAGTGCTTCCCGATGGAACTGTATTATAGGGCCAATATATCCAGATCCAACTGTTATTGCAATAAATGTTATAGGCGAGAGCAAGTTTGCTCAAGTCTACAGAAGTGAGGCCAGCATATTTTGGCAGGTGGAGTTCTACGACAATTTGAAGTCGATATCGCCCTGGTGCACTGCCGTTTACAAGGTAGAATCCGGCCTCCGTGATCCTTACCCCGCGATTGTTGCCTACGAGAGAATTGCTTGAATTTACGGTATCCAAAGCAAATCCTGTACCACTAACCTCCCCTCGAATTGGTTCAACCAAATCACGGGATGATTCTCGAGCGCGAACATATTCTATAATATTTACAGCGATTTGTTCAGGGCGGATATGCGAAAATTTTGTTGCGAAGCTCTTACCGGGAGAAAACGGCCAGTCAGTGCGTCTGAGAAAACCGGAGAGACGTTGAATAACGGTATTGAGTTTTGCTGGATCCAGGCTACTAACCGTTCCGGGATCATTATTGTCGGTGGCGAGAATATCAAGAAATTCACTGTTATCCGCTAGGATTTTTTGGGTTGTCAATACGATACGAGATTCTCCAAAAATGCTTTGATTGGGCGCATGACTATAATGGGTTAGGGAAAAAGCATTGGTTTGTTGAGATGATGCGACAGTGGTATTGACCTGCCGGATGTCCGAGGGGGAATCAAAATAGTGGTTCGCGATTCTATAATTTGCGATGTTCGCGGATTCTCCAGGAAAGGCAGTTTCCAGATTTATTTGGGATGGATCTCCCGAAGCTATGCTGAAGTCTCGCGTCTTGGCCGTGTTGGTGTTGATCTTTGCCGTTTCGTCATCGGTCCAAAACGCAAATCTACCCACAGCCGGATTTTTCGCGTCGTAGATCGGTGGGGATTCTTGGCTCAGGGTGCCGTCTTTTAGGACGTATATCCAGCGAATGCCCATGGACGAGCTGGTAACGGCCACGGCACCCTGGGTAGATCCGGGCGCGGAGGTGTTTAGGTTGACTGCTTCATCGACAGAGGCGTTTTCAGAGGCATAACCGCTGGAGAGGTCAAAAGCGGTACCGGTTGCGACGGAGGAGCCTGTGGAGGCAACGAGCCAGCCAGGACCAGAAGCGGCGTATCCACTGGCCGGGATGACATTCCAAGCTGCTTGGAGGCGGGCAACGCCGGCATCCAGGCCGATTTGTGCGTAATTTTCGGCCAGCATCCCCTTGAGATGCGAGTTGGCGGAAATCACTTCCAGTTTCATGCTCGCGCTGAATCCGACTATCACTATAGCGAGCAAGGTTACGAAAATTAACGTGATGATAAGGGCGGACGCACCTTTGGCGGTAATAGATGGGTGAGGTTTCATCTTTAATTGGAAAAATAGACGCGGAAGGTTGATGCACCGGCTCCTTGGCGCACAGGGGCAATCGCCGAACTTTTCAGAAAAGTTTGCGCATCCGTTGCAGTCTGGCTTGCGGATTGGATAGATGAAGCCAGTGAGGATGAGGACTTCATCCTGTTTGCGGAACTAAGATTTAAAAATACTAAGGAAATGTCGACATAGGCCGGGAATGTATTGCCCAGGGTGCGGGAATTATAACTGGCGTAGGCCGTTCCGTCGGCTGCGTAGGCTGTGACCCAAAGTCCGACCACATTTTCAAGGAATAGCCCCTGAAATCCATTGGCCTTGTCAGCTGGGGCTTCTTTGTCCAGTATGGCGTCTGTTACCCATGCGTCAGGCGAAGTGTAAATTAGGTAATCGGCCCCCCCGCTAGGAACGTAAAAGCGGCAAAGATTAGCCGTGTTCGCGTTCCAACGGATAAAATAACCGATCTCAGCGATGTCTCCACATGTTTTATCCTTGGCCACCGCAGCTTGCCAGAAAACTGTGTTCGGATATCCTTGGCTGACACTAGAAGGGTTTATGACTAATTGTAAGCCTTTTGTTTGTGACGCATCTAAGGGAAGAAGAGACTGCTTCATCTCTCGTCCGGTCAGGTCCAATGCTGCTCTTGCCCGCTGATGATACTGGTTCTCGCTCTCTCCCCAATCCCATATTTGAGCGGCCTGTCCAGAAATTACGAGCAATACTGAGCTTAAAAGAGCGAGAATAGACGTCGCCAGTAAAAGTTCTATAAGTGTAAAACCACCTTGGCACTCATTGGACCTTGATTTATTGCAAGAGCAGACTGGCATAAACAGTTTGGGAATTGGATGGAACCGCCACCGATGCGGGCCAAATGAAGACGAGCTTCACTTTTATAAAATTGTCCGAGATGTTTGGAAGCTCCGGGGTGGTTAGCATCATCGTGCTAGCTTCACACTTGTAAATAGCTCCCGTAGAGTTGGTGAGCGGTAAGCCATCCTCATCGAAGAAGAAAGCGGGTACAGTCTCTGTAGGCAGGGGATGGAGGGATCGCAATTTACCAAGCACCTGAGAAATCATGGAGGTTAGAGCAGTGTCTGCGGAAGACTCTCGGCTGGCATTCATTCCTACGCTCAACAAACCAAGCATAGAGAATAGCACGAAGGAAATAATGCCGAGAGCCAGCACCACTTCCATGAGACTAAAAGCTGCCGTGGAGCGTATGTTCATAGTCGATCTATGCGGGGAATTCCGGTAAGTATATTCAGGCTAATTTCATAATAATTTGGCAGATTCGATTTACTTAACACCAGTTTTAAGATCGGGGAAGAGGCTGGCTGCCCGCTGTTCCCAACATAAAGACTGCCGTCGGGGTTAAACACCTGATAAACTATACTGGTTACTGCTGTTCCTCGGAAGGGAATGCTCGGCAAGTCTGGTGAAAGGTTGGGGGAATTAAAAAAAACCGCACTCTGATAGGAATCTACAATTACCCCTTGGGGGAGGATCTGCCATGCTGAGATCTGGGTCCATCGAGTTGCCCCCGAAGAAAGTTCCATGAGACAAAATATTCTCGAATTAAACTCGGAGTCTGCGACTACGGGTGCGAGCACCAGAGCTGTCAGGGCTTGTTTTGTGATGGAGTTTTGCCGAGCTTGTTGTGTAAGGCTTACAACGAGATTGCCCCCTGATGTTAGATTTCGACTTTGGGAAACCCCAGAAATGGAAAGTGTAGTGAGACCAAACAGCAGGGAGATAATCGTCATTACCATGAGAAGCTCTATGAGCGAAAATGCATCTTCATTCCATTCAAAAATGAAGGCCCTACGCTTGGAGCGTCGTTCGATTATACCAGTTGTGCAGATCATATGATTCCGATGGTGAGTTCCGGCGGTTTTTGCAAGGGCGTGTTTCGTCAAGAATCTGGATTTACATGAAGATACAATGCTACTTGGCTCAATGGGGGGGAGGTATGTCTCAGAATTCAATTAGATTAGCAAATTCACCGGATGAAAACAATTCCAGCGTGGATCCTCTGAAGATATGGAGTGATCATCGATCATTATATAGCCTGGGATGGCGGGGACTAATTCTACTTTGTTAAAGTAATTCGTCGTTTCGCTGCCAATTTAATGGTGGCAGCTCGTGCTGCGCGGTCGGCACGCAGGTGGCGAGGATGTCGTCGGAATCGCGGTTTTTTAGGGGAGGATAGAAGTCGAGTCAGATACCACCGGTAAAATCGGTGGCTTGTTAAGGTGAGCCGCTCAAAGCGGCTTATTGTTGCTCGTTAGCTCTTTTTTCTGTCTGCGTCTGCTGTTATTCCTGGGATTTCAAGTTGATCCAGTCTTTCGTCTTCGGCCTCCTGGTCTTGGATATACCGCCGGATTACCTCCGTATCTCGACCTACCGTGTCCACGAAAAATCCTCGCGCCCATAGACTTTGGCCCGCGTAGTTCCTCTCTCGCTTCAAAAAATGTTGGGCCACATGGATCGCACTCTTGCCATTGTCCCCCCAAACTTTGAGATTACTGGCCATGTCCATTAGGAAGGTCTCGCCCAGTTCTTCGAGCGCGTTGCAGGGATCGCCGTTGTTGCCGTAGACTTCATCGTCGAAAATCCACTGATGGCCAATGCCTCATTCACGCGCCGTCTTGACCATCTCCAGCGCAAGTTGCGTCTTCGTCCGATGGACGCGTTCCGCTTGCGGCATCTTGATCTGCTGGCAACGTTGCTAGTCCTCAGGCAGGAAGAGACGAAATTCGGCCAACGCTAAGCGTTCGCCCCGGCCCAGCAGGCAAACACGCCAACCTGACAGCTCTCTATTTTATCTTATCTTCCGCCGTATTATCGCTGTACGATTACCGATGCGGCGCCATTTTCCACAAAGCTCGTTTTATCAAGATAGGTGCGGTAACTCGATGGCCGCCCAGGAACGCTGCCGCGTCGCGGGCCACATCGGCCATGAGTGCCGCGGATCCCCGGGCGAATCGGAGATAAACTGCTGCACCCCCTGGTAGTTGCTTTGCGGCACGCACTCGGCCACCCGCCCGATATTCCTGCGCCGTTGCGTGCCGACCACCCCGCTGGAGTCTCTTCCGCGATGAACGAAACGTAGTCCGTAGTCCGCTCAAAACTGGGTGAAACGTCTCTCAATGCGAGTTGGCGCGAAAACGTCTTTTTTGGGTGTTTGTTTTCACGAGTCGCCCAAAAGCAACGTATAGATTACGCCAAATTTCAATCCGCTTTGCAAGTAATTTCGTTCACAAACTAGAATTCGTGAGCGCCGATTTTTCGTAGCGGCGCGAAGATTAGGATGATATGGATCGGAAGGCTGTGCATCAATTTGGCGCTGGCGATGGTTTAAGGGCGTAAAATCCGGCTTTGGGCTGCTTCCCGGACATGCTTAGCCCTTGGTTAAAGTTCGTCTTTTGTTTTTTTCGGGTTGGCTAGATGTCAGGCCGCTTGCTCCAACAGCGGCGCTCGCCTTGAAGCTTACCAATGTTCTTGCTTCCTTGGCGCGCTCCACGTAATCCTTTTGGCTGAGCCTTACCAAAGAACGCCTCACTTGTTGCCGCCCTTGAGCAAAATCGAGTCAAGGATTCACAGTTTATTTCGAATTTCGTGTAATCCACGTAGCCAATCACTTTCGGAAGCGCTGAACGAAGGCTCTCTTGCGGGGGTAGTATGCCCGCCTCCCGAATCTGTCATCCCTGGCCCAACCCCAAACACTCAAGGTAGGAGGCCAGTGCGGTAATTCCGCACGCCGGGATCTGTGCGGGGGGGGGGCGCGGGTTAACCCGCGTTCCTATCGCGACCATTGAAGCGCCTCCAACCCCCAAATGAAAAACAGCATCGATTCAAGCCCTCTTCCGGAATTCTGGCGTTCCTCGACAAACTTTGATTATGCAAAGCAGTGGCGCGTGACCACGCCAATTTTCGGCAAGACAGCCTTTTAGGCTGCTATTGCGATTTTTCTTTCTATCTCTCTAACACGCTTAAATCCCGGGTTCTCCGCCACGCGGACAGGCTTTAAATAGACACGCCCCTCCTAAAAGGCAATATTTTCATCAACCGCCACATCGAACCAAGCCCGAGTCTAGATACAACGTCCCATCTGCTTCGATTGAGAACTCAGCGACACGAGTATCGTAGCCTATTTTCGCGGTCGTTCTGCTAAAGCTATGGATTTTAGCAGACTCAAGCTTTCCATCCTGCCACGTTATATCTACAGCAAAACCGCCTCTCGCCCTTAGCCCTTTAACAGAACCATGGGGCCACTCTTTCGGCAAAGCAGGCAAAAGCCTGATCTCACCGATGTGCGACTGGATTAACATTTCCGAGACGCCTGCAATGAAACCAAAATTGCCGTCGATCTGAAATGGTGGATGAGCATCGAATAGATTAATATATACTCCACCACCCTCACTGTACTTTTTCCCTGATTTGAGCCCCACTGGGCGTAGAAGATTACGCGCAACGCGGTAAGCATGATCGCCGTCGAGGAGTCGCGCCCAAAAACAGATTTTCCATGCAAGCGACCATCCCGTTCCGTCATCCCCTCGAATTTCGAGAACCCTGCGTGCCGCATTAAAAAAATCTGGGTCTTTTGGAGTAATCGTCCTCCCAGGATACAGGCCAAAAAGATGCGACGTGTGACGATGATGAATGTCCGTCTCTAAAAAATCCCGGAACCACTCTTGAATTTGTCCGCGAGATCCGACTTTCACAGGATATAGTTTGTCTCGAGCCGCCTTGAGCTGATTCGAAAACTCCGACTCGATTCCAAGAATATGTGCGGCCTCAATACAATTCGTAAAGTGTTCCCGGATGATCATCATGTCCATCGTAGAGGCCATCGACGTAAATGCATGCAGGCCATCCGGCGTAATAAATGCCAGTTCAGGGGAAAATGAAGGGATCGTCACAAGATGATCATGACCATCGTCAACCAACCAATCGATGCAGAACTCAGCCGCACCCTTCATAACCGGCCAAGCACGCTCACTCAGGAATTTTTTGTCACCGGTAAAGACATAGTGTTCCCAGAAATGCAAACTCAACCAAGGACTGCTGACGGCCCAGTTAGCCCACACAGGCTCGCCTCGCCCCTCCCCGACAGGCGCCGTCTGCCCCCAAATATCGGCATTATGGTGAGCGACCCAACCGCGCAATCCATAGTTGACTCTTGCGGTTTTACGTCCGTTAACCACTAGAGTTTCTATAAATGCAAGAAACGGTTCGTGACATTCGGAGAGATTTGCAACCTCCGCAGGCCAATAATTCATCTGTGCATTGATATTAGTCGTCCAATTAGAACTCCATGGCGGCCGAATTGCGTCATTCCATATTCCCTGAAGGTTAGCAGGCAAACCGCCAGGACGAGAGCTTGCGATGAGCAAATAGCGTCCGTAGTTGAACAAAAGCGCAAAAAGATCAGGATCAACTCCACCCTCGGCAAAACGAATAAGCCGCGCCTCCGTCGTCATTGTTTCTACTTCTGGAACATGGCCAAGATCGAGAACAACGCGATTGAATAACGATTGATAATCGCTAATATGCCGATCCAACAAATTATCAAACGACCTTTTTCCAAACGCGCAGTCACGAAGATGTCGCAAAGCTTCGGCCGTCGGGTCTCGTCCTTCACGTCCAGGAGATTTTTCGGCCCCGTTAAAGCTTGTCGCAGCGCTTATAAGCAGTGTAACTGAATTGGCCCCATCGACAGCTATAGCCGATTCTTCAGCCGATACAGCCCCCCCTTCTGTAATTATATTAACGTGCAAATCAAACGTCATTCCATCTGGGTTTGGACCGTCATCGTAAATTACGGGATTTGGAGTATCCAAATCAGCCGGGGTCACATGGATAGGAGCACGCCCCTTTAACACAAGCGTATTCGTTCCTTCTGTATAACTGCAGAAAGGATGTAGAGATGTGGCGCTTATGCGGAAGCTGATTTTGCCTGGTCTATCGCAGGTAATTCGGCAACCAATTACCTGATCCGGGTAACTGGAAAAAAACTCACGTAAGAACGTAGTGTCGATTACTTTATATTTTACAAGCGTCAACGCCCTCCTGAGGTCGAGACAACGTTTATATTTAGTCGCAGGGCCTTCATGTAAAAAATCGAAAACGAGATCACCTAAAGGCTGATACGACTCATTATATGGCCCCTGCATTTCTTTGCAGAGCGCATCCGCTCTCCTATAATCTCCCGCGAAAATAGCCGTTCGAATCTTTGAAAGCACTTCCCTCGCCAACGGGTTATTCCAATCACGAGGACCTCCAGACCAAAGCGTCGCTTCGTTAATTTGCATGCATTCCTGAGAAACACCGCCAAAAACCATCGCCCCAAGCCGCCCATTGCCAATTGGAAGTGCCTCTGTCCAGCGTTCTGCAGGCCGATTATAGTGCAATCGAACCGAAGCAGAGCCAGCCAACGTTCCATTAATCATACTAGAATGCATTCCCGTATTATTTCTCCAAAATATCCAGCGAGGCGGTAAACCTGTAGTTTCCCGAATCGGCAGCAAACACGGCGGCGCCGTTATCAAATTGGATAAACGTCAGACCTAAGGCCGAGTTAGCTAAATGATCGCTCTCAAGAACAGTAGAGGGGTCGACAGTTGGAACGTAAATGGTTGCACTCGTGTTCGGCGGAATCGTAATGTTCAACGTAAGAACACTTCCCTCTCTTAGCCAGGAACTACAGATAAGGCCGCTTACAGAATCGTAACGGGCCGTTACACCTTTAATGTCGCCAACAACTGCAGGTTTTATAATAAACTGCCGAAAACCTGGCGCTGAAGGAATAGGCTGTATTCCCGCAAGATCATGGTAAAACCACTCTGTAATCTGCCCCAGCATAAAGTGGTTCTGGGAACATGTGCGATTTGCATCCCAAGCTTCCGTGAGGCTGGTGGCCCCCTTTTCCAACTGGTATGCATAGCCCGGCCGTTCCGAATTTTTAATGGTATCAAAAATCACATCAGAACGTCCATTATCAGCTAATGCCCTCAGGAGATATCGGAAGCCTATATCACCAGTGGTGACACCCCGTCTATATACGTCTTTTACAATTGCATTAAGCACAGACGCTCGGGAGCAAGATGGAACGAGGCCAAGAGCCAACGGGAGAGAATTGGCCGTTTGGGAATTCGTGGAATAGGTTCCCGTATCGGAATTTAGGAACTTCTCATTAAACGCATCGCAGATTTCATGAGCGAGTGTCTCAAAATATCGAGCTTCACCAAGGCGGCCAAGAGCAGTGGCTATGCGTGCTAGCATCGAAACATCGTAGTAGTAAATAGCGGTAGCGGTGAGTGCACATGGAGTCAACTGAACTTCACCAGAAGGCATTGGGCCAATGTCATACCAATCCCCAAGCCCATAATCTACGATATGCATCTCCGCCCGGGTGCCAAGATAGGCAATATAACGCTGCATCGCTTGATAATGATGCTCCAACGATGCCTTGTCCCCGCTAAATAGATACTGTTGCCATCCTGCGAGAATTAAAGCGCTCCCCCATTCAGGGGAATCGCCGAAGCAATTACGCTCTTCTCCACCAAATGCAATATACTCAGGCGCGATGCTTGGAATTAGACCATTTGGGAGTTGAGCCTCCTCAATATCATTTAGCACTTTTTTGAAAAGTGCATTAACATCAAAGGAATAACGTAGCGCCGGACCGTTAAGGTAATATTGTTCCAGCCAACCGAGTTTTTCACGATGCGGACAATCGGTAAGAACACTCATCATATTGCTAAGCTGGGCCCAATTGACAAGCGTATGAATACGGTTCAACAACGTATCGGACGTATGAAAAACTCCTACCGATGGCGAGTTACTGTGCAAAATCGAGGCTTCTATCGATTCGACGCTAGGCAGTTCACCGCCGGGAATGGACGGGATCTGCTCGACTCGGAAATACCGTGAACCGCTATAGAAAAATCTTGGCACCCACCTTTCCACACCATCCCCGGCAAGAACATACGTATAGTAGGAAAGACCACCGCACATTGTATCGTCAATATCACCGGAAGACATCACAAGTTCCGCTGGCGTGATCTTGATTCCAGAACCACGAGAACCGGATACCGACAAGCGAGGAACGCACGCAGCGTTTTGGCCCATATCATATACGGTGACACCTAGTTTAATTTCATTTTTTGCAATAGGCTTCAAAACGTCGAAAAATAATATGGGTGGAGATGCATGAGAGAGCCCCTTGAGCACACCACCAGGACCACCAACAACCTTCGCATTACTCCACCCTTCAGTCGTAGAGCATGGAATATCCCACCCTCTCAATGACAGCCTTGCGTCAAAGTCTTCTCCACCATAAATGTCAGAATACGTAATCGGCCCCGGATGGGTTTGCCAACTTTCGTTTGTAACGATCAACTCTGTAAATCCATCCACATAGTCAATCTGGATCTGAACCAAAGCCTGTTGTGGGCCAAACGATCCTGTAAACTTGTTGTATCGCCCATGCGTCTTTTCAACGCGATACATACCATTACCGAGTATGAGCCCTACAGCATTATTCCCGCCAGGTAAAAGGAAAGATGTTACGTCATAGGTATCATAAAGCACGGCAGCGCGGTAATTTGTCCACCCGGGTGTAAGTATGGCTTCACCAACTCTATGCCCATTTAAACTCATTTCGTAGTGTCCAAGACCTGATACATGGGCAATAGCCCTCTTTACGCCAGGTTTTATGGGAAATTCACGGCGAAGAAGAAGAGACTGCAATGAGTCATCGTGTCCAGATATCCAGTTCGCATGCCAATTACCAGGAAATACAATGCCCATTGTCCATTCGGCTGGCCGGCTCCAATGTGAAATTCGACCTTCTTGGTCCCAAACGCGAACTTTCCAATATACAGTTTGAGACGAAGTCAGTGGTCTTCCTGAGTAAACAATATTTTTGGAGTCCTTGGAAACCACCTTTCCTGTATCCCAATGATCGGCTGAACCTTCTGCAAGACGTTCTGGCAGAGAGGCAACAATTACCTGCCATGCACTCTGATAAAGTCCGCGCAATCGAGCATTTTCAGAATGCAAACGCCAGCTGAGTTGTGGCCTCGTGGAATCGACTCCAATAGGGGTGGTTCGATAATCTGTGCAGAGCTGGTCGGGAAATAGTGGACTATGTAACATAACCTAAATGAATACTGCTGACAGGGCGATTGCAATAAACCATCCCCGCTGCAAGCAGCGGGGTATTCATAGGCCCACCATTCAACCTTACGCCGCAAGCGGCGGGGAATTGACCCCGGAGAGATTAAAAAATATGCCGCCGCGGCCCCATCCACGGCGGCATTCAAGGGAGGAGGCCCGCGATGGTCCCCCACCATCGTCAGATCCCCAATTCCCCTCAAACGATTCAAGCATTATTCCTGCGGCGCAGGCGTTGGCCAAACACCAGCAGCCCCATTCCACCCATGACCATCGCCCAAGTGGAGGGCTCGGGAATAACCGTCAGCGTCAGGTCGTTGCCAATCCCGTCGGTACCCGACATTGCCGTGTAGGTAAGAGCGTATTCCTGACCGCTGTAGGTGAATATGTTGCTCGCGCTCATGTCATAAGTGTTGCCTCCGATGGTCACCGCAGTGAACTTCCCGCTGATGGCGGCCGTGCTCTGATTGTCAATTAGCGTGATCGTGTCATTGATCGCCAGGGTGGTGTTCAGGGTCAGGTTCAGGATGCTACCGCTGTCCAGCGTGACGCTGCCAGTGCTCGCCACGGCGATTTGATCGTAACCGCCCGTGACGCCCGCTCCCGCCAACCCGTCGATTTGCATCGAAACCTTGGCTCCGCTCTCCACCACCAGCGCTCCCGTGACGGTCGTAACTCCGGGGCTGTTGCCCGGAGAAAGTTCGCCGGTGCTCTTGATGGTCAGCGATCCAGCAACGGTGCCGGTGCCGTTGAGGAGGCCGGTGACATCCACCGCGCCCGTCACCGTGCCGTTGTTGGTCAACGTCGCGCCGCTGGAGACGTCCACCGTGGCGGCGGTGATGGAGTTCGTGTTCTTCACCATCGCCCCGGCGGAAACCAAGAGGGTGCCGGTGGTGTTGACATTGCCTGTGACCGATGTGGTGCCGCTCGCGACCGCAATGCTACTGGCGCTGGCGTTGCCGCTCACTGTGCTGGCTCCGGTAAAGGTGGTGGCTCCCATGCTCAGGCCGCTGCCGTTGACGGTGGCGCTGGTGACGGCAACCGTGCCGTTCGCATGGCCGCTGCCCGCGAGGGTGGCTCCGCTATCCACATTGAAGT
>Ga0073936_10004149_pt1 | contig 20247 bp, 14 predicted proteins | sample AliMusrvi5mmetaG_FD_87041 | JGI IMG/M metagenome (GOLD analysis project Ga0073936, IMG submission 87041) | Freshwater lake bacterial and archeal communities from Alinen Mustajarvi, Finland, to study Microbial Dark Matter (Phase II) - Alinen... | ecosystem: Environmental > Aquatic > Freshwater >... | reverse complement strand
TAAAGAACGTCTTGGCGCCCTCGCCGATGATGGGCTGGCGCGGATGGCGCGCGAACTGGCGAACCAGGGCAAGTTGGCGGAGGCGTTGATGTGCTGTGACCAAGCGCTTGCCGCCGCCCCGTTCGATGCCGTCTGCCACTATTTGCGGGCCTGCATCCTGTCTGAAAAGGGCGATGTGAACGAGGCCGTGCGATCATTCCTCCGGTCCCTCTCTATCGATCCCGATTTTGTGCCTGCCCATTTCGCGCTGGGCAACGTGGTCCGCCAGAAGCGGGAGTGCGAGGAGGCCTGTCGGCACTATGGCGACGCCCTGCGGATTCTCCGGCGGTACGGCCCCGACGATATCGTGCCCCACTCGGAGGGCCTGACGGCGGGACGGCTCAAAACGATCATTAAATCCCTGATGGAGGTTGAGATCCTGCCATGAATAATGAACCCAAGATGGATGTCGTTGTGTTCAGTCAGGCGGCCGCGCGCTACGCCGTCGAGTCGGTGTACGTTCGGGAAGTCCAGCCCGGTATCGAGTTGACGCCCCTGCCATGCACGCCGTCCTTCGTGGCGGGCGTCATCAATGTGCGCGGCGATATTCTTGCCGTCATAGACCTCCGGATTTTCTTCGGGCTTCAGGCGGTCGTTGCGGAGCCGCCGACCCACGTCATTATTGTAGAGCCGGCCGACTCGGCCTTTGGAATCCTGGCGGATACCGCCCCGGGGACCGATACCGTTTTCCTCCGGGAGCTTGAGATTTCCCATGCCGGTCCGGACGGACTCCGGCGGTTTGTGAAGGGGGAGGACGGAGACCGGTTTGTCATGTTGGATTTGCCCGGAATGGCGGCCGACGCGCGGCTGCTGGTGAATGACCATGTTCTGGAAAAAGAGCTTGAACCCGTGCCGGTATGAGTATCAGTATGATGAACAAGTTAACCATGTTCAGGAGATGACCATGAATCGTTATCCTCGCATCGTCGCCGCCATGTTCCTCGTGTCTCAGGTTGCCTGGGCAGCCGCCATCCCGGAAACTCCGGCGGGCTCATCCAATGAACTGAAACGGATGACACTGGAGGAGTTGATGAAGGTGGAGGTGGCCACCGTGACGACCGCCTCGAAACGGGAGGAAAAGGCTGTTGATGCGCCTGCCACCGTCATGGTGATCACGGCCACCGACATCAAACTGCGCGGCTATTCGACCCTGAAGGACGTGCTCCGGGACCTGCCGGGGATTGATATCCGAGGCTATTATTTCTCGGAAGACGGCACGGAAGCCGCCGTGCGTGGCATTGTGGGGAACAACAAGATCGTCGTGCTGGTCAACGGTATGCGGGTCAATCCTCCGGGGGGAGAGAATTTTCCGTTCCGCAGCGATTTCAGCGTTAGGAATGCGGAGCAGATAGAGGTCATTTACGGCTCGGGCTCCACGCTTTACGGGTGCGACGCAGTGAGCGTCGTCATCAATATCATCACGCGCAAGCCGTCGGATCACGCGGGCGTTGAGGCGGGCGTGGCGGGGGGGCTCAACAATGAACGCGAGGCGTGGGGGATATTCGGAGGCAGTCTTGACAAGGGGGGGAATGTCCGCCTAAGCGGTTCACTCCAATATCACGATTCCGACCTGACACGCCTGGACAAGGAATATCCGGGGTGGTGGCAGGATCATCTTAATGTGGCCCAGTCGAAAGGGGTGGGCGTGACGCCAACGAGGCAGGATTATGGGATCAATGGCTTTGCGCGCCTGGAGGCCGGTGATTTCTCGTTGCAGACCTGGTATCGGGATTCGAGACGGAGCAGTTCCGAGAGCATGTCCCCCGCCTTCGGCTATATCCCCGAGGCCATTTGGGAGGATTCCTCCTTTGTCTCCGAGGCGAAATATGTGGCCCGGCTCTCCGATCAAGTCCATCTGGATTCGGCAGTGACCTATAACCGCTATAAGGTCGATCCCTCGTCCCGCTATATCTGGGAGGATTCCACCAGGACGAATTCATGGTTCTATAATGACTATAAATACGCGCAAGGATCCTCCTACTCGGTCGAGGAAACGCTGAAAGTGGATTTCACGGCGGATTTGTCATTGCTGGCGGGTATTACCGCCGCCCACTACGATGTCGTTCCGAAATGCACGGTGCCCGGAGGCGCCCATGGGTCTCTGGATGATATCATCGCGGAAGGCGGGTCTTTCACGTACTACAAGGCCGATGGCAGCGGGCCCTATACGATTCCCCGCGTTTGGCATGAGACTTACGAGACCTATGGCGGTTACCTGGAAGGCAATTGGCAGGTTCTCAAGACGGTGAAACTGATCGCCGGGGCCCGACTGGACAAGGATACCCAGATTGACGATCTGTCCTTCACTCCGCGGGTCGGCTTGATTTGGAATGCCACGGACACCCTGACGGTCAAATACAAATATGCGACGGCTTACATTTCGCCGGCGCCTTATTTCTCGGACAATGTCTATCAGAACACGACCCAGCTCAGCACGGTGAATCCCAACCTCAATCCCGAAACCTCCAAGACCCATGAGCTTGATTTCAACTACACCATCCCGAACTTCCAACTCGGGATGGCTCTGTATTACGGGTGTCAGGACGATCTGATTCAGATTTCGGACCGGAACCTTCCTGTAAATTATGTTGAGACCGTTTACCTGGATCAGGCGCATACCCAGCCTCTGAGCCTTATCCGGTCGGCCAATGGCGGCACGAGTCATAATGACGGGATAGATTTCTACGGAAGGGCGAACATCGGGCCCGTCAGCCCCTGGTTCTCCTACTCCTTTACCCACTTCGAAATGGACTACAACGGGGTGAAGACCGGGTTGCAGGGTATTTCCCAGCACAACGGCCGCCTGGGCCTGACGTGGGCGGTGACCTCCAAATGCTTTATCACGCCCAGTTTTGTCGTCCGTTCCACGCCTGAAAATGTCGTGCCCGGGGCCTTGGCTGACGAACTGCAAAACCCGTGGCAGGTGGATTTGTATGGCTTATACAACCTGACCCGGTTCGTGGATGTGTTCGTGGATATCCGGAATCTGACCGATAATCATTACGCGTTGTGCGGGTTGTATGGCACGGCGGTTCCCCAGGAAACCTTCAGCGGCGTTATCGGCCTGAAAGCGAGTTTCTGACCATGAACATAAGACCCCTTCTGTTGGCAGCGGGCTGGCTCGTATGCGGATTGATACCGCCCGCGGGAGCCGCGCCTGGCGCCTTTCATGAATACGAGATCAAGGCCGCGTTCCTCTATAACTTCGTTCAGTTTGTGGAGTGGCCGCCAGCGGCTTTCGCCGATCCCGGCGCGCCTCTCACCATCGGAGTGCTTGGCGATGATCCATTTGGTCCTTTGCTTGAGCAGACGGTGAAAGGGGAGACGGTGAAAGGGCGTGGCTTTGTCATCCGGCGGTTCCGTGACGTGGAGGCGGCGAAGTCATGTCAGGTGCTCTTTATCAGCAAATCTGAAAAAGAGAGGATTCCCCAGATCCTCAAGCATCTGGAGTGGGCGCCGGTACTGACGGTCGGCGAGGCTGATGGATTCGCGGCTCGTGGCGGGATTGTGAATTTCATTATCGAAAAGAGCAGGGTCAGGTTCGAAATCAATCAGGAATCGGCACTCAGGAAGGGCCTGAAGATCAGTTCCCAACTCCTTTGTCTGGGCCGTATCGTGGGTGGAGATCCCTCCAAGGAGGATCACTGACATGAACTGGTTTCGCAATCTCCCCATCAAGCGGAAGTTGATGCTGGTCATATTCCTGACCAGCAGCGCCGTCCTGATATTGGCCTGTACCGTATTTGTCGCCCATGAATTGTCCTCATTCCGGGTGAGCCTGGTACGTGACAAAAGTATTCTGGCTGATGTATTGAGCCAGAACAGCACCGCCGCCCTGCAATTCGATGACGCGCCGGCGGCGGAGACCATCCTCAAGGCGTTGAAGGCCGAGTCCCATGTTGTCGCCGCCTGTCTCTACAAGGCGGGAGGAGCGCGGTTTGCCTCCTACGTCCGGGGGGCTAACGAGGGTATTGTTTTTCCGGATCAACCCGGTATGGATGGCGCCCGTTTTGCCCCGGATCATCTGGCGCTCGTTCGCCCCGTGGTCCTGAACGACAAGAGGATCGGGAGCATTTATCTCAGGGTGGATCTGGAGGGAATCCGGGAAATGCTCAGGATCTTTCTCGGCATGGTCATCCTCGTACTGGCCGGCGCATTCATTCTGACCCTGTTGTTGTCGGCGCCGCTCCAAGGCCTAATCTCCAGGCCCCTGTTGTCGCTTGCCCGTATCGCCACGTTCATCTCCGAGAAAAAGGATTATTCCATTCGCGCGGAGAGCGTCGGTACAGATGAAATCGGCCAGCTTACCGCCGCATTCAACCAGATGCTGGCGGAGATTGAACGGGGGCAGGGCGCCCTTCGCAAAGCGAACCAGTCGTTGCTGGCGCAGACAAGCCAGATTGTCGAAGGGGTTGCCGTGCTGAGTTCATCGGCAAAACAGATCCTGGCGTTCAGCACCCAGGTGTCTTCTGCCGCCACTGAAACGGCCACGGCGGTGACGGAAACGACCGCCACGGTGGGCGAAGTTCGGCAGACCGTCATGATGTCCGCCCGGAAAGCCAGGACCGTCGCCGACGATTCCATGGCGGCGGCCCGGATTTCGCAGGATGGCAAGAAGGCGGCTGAGGAGGCTGCCGAGGGAATGCGGCATATCCATCAGCAGATGGACTCCATCGCCGAAAGCATGACCCGCCTGAGCGAGCAGGGGGAGGCCATTCAGCAGATTATCAACACGGTGGAAGACCTCGCCGTGCAGTCCAATCTTCTGGCCGTGAATGCATCCATTGAGGCGGCCAAGGCGGGGGAACAGGGTAAGGGATTCGCCGTTGTGGCGCAGGAAGTCAAGAGTCTGGCCGACCAATCGAAACAGGCGACCACCCATGTGAGGGCGATTCTCAAGGATATCGAGAAAGCCAGCGCCGTGGCGGTTACGGCCACGGAACAGGGGACCCGCGTCGTGGAAACGGGGGTACGTCAGTCGAACCAGGCGGGCGAATCCATTCTGGCCTTGGCGAAAAACGTGTCCGAGGGGACGCATGCGGTGACGCTGATCGCCGCGTCCAGCCAGCAGCAATTGGCGGGGATGGATCAGGTTGTGACGGCGATGCAGAGCATCAAACAGGCGGCGGTTGAGAATGTGGATAGTGCAAAGGAGTTGGAAAAGTCAGCCCTGCATCTGAATGAATTGGGGCAGAAACTGAATGAATTGGTCATGCATTATGAGGAGGCTAAGGAGAAGTCCTCATGAACACGCCGCCTGTCACCGTGCGGGTTGGCCGGTTGAGGGAGTTTTCGCGCATTGCCGCCGGGTTAGCCCTGGTTGTTCCGTGCCTGATCCTGGTAGGCTGGGCGCTCGATATCGCGGTTTTTAAAAGCCTTGTGCCGGGCGTGAAGGCCATGAATCCGGCTTCGGCGGTCATCTTTATCCTGGCGGGTATGGCGTTGTTCCTGGAATCCGGCGATGGCGGGCCCCTGCGCCACCGCCGGGTGGTGATGGCGCTTGCGATCGGTGTGGCGGTTGCCGGCCTGTTGCGGGGCTTCGGGTATCTGTTCAGCTGGACCGGGGGAATTGACACGCTCCTATTCCAGGGCAGGTTGGGAAACAATGTCATGGCGCCGGGCACGGCCGTCGCATTTGTCCTGACCGGTCTCGCGCTTCTGGTTGCCGGGGTCGAGAGCCGGCGCGGAGTGCGCCCTACGGAACTTCTCCTTCTTCCGACGATGATGATTTCCCTGCTTGCCCTGTTGGGATATGGCTACCAGATACGGAGCCTGTATGCCGTGGGCGGTTATGTTCCCATGTCCCTTCACACGGCGATTATGTTCCAGATCCTGTCCCTCGGGATTCTGTGTTCGCATCCCGATCGCGGCATGATGCGCATCCTGTCCGGTGACACGGGAGGGGGGAGGATGGCTCGCCATCTGTTGCCGGCCAGCATCGCCATATTATGTGTGGTGGGGTGGCTACGGTTGCAGGGCGAACGAAGAGGGTTTTATGGTTCGGAATTCGGGCTGGCGCTTTTCATGGTGGTGAATGTTTTCATTCTGGGCTGGCTGATCCTCCGCAACGCCATTCAACTGGCCCGCGCGGACACCGAACGCGACACCGTGGCCGCCGCGCTCCTCCGTGCCCGCGAGGAACTTGAAATCCGGGTTGCCGACCGGACCCGGGATCTGGCCCGGATGGTGGATGAATTGTCCGGAGGGATAACGATGCTGCTGGATGTTGCCCGCGATGTCATGAGAGCCGGTGACCGGCTGACAACCGGGGCGGGTGAATCGGCGACCGCCGTGGCGGAGACGGCGGCCACGGTCGAGGAGGTGCGCCAGACCGCCCGGATGACCACCCGGGATGCCGGGCAGGTGGCCGCGAGCGCCCGGGATGCCGCCCGGATTTCGCAGGAGGGCAGGAAGTCCACCGAGGACACTATCGCCTCCATACAGCGCATCCGCGAGGAAATGGACGCGATCGGCTACAGCATGATGCGGTTGAATGACCAGACTCAGGCCATCAGCCAGATCATCGCCTCGGTCAATGCCATTGCCTCGCAATCGAATCTTCTGGCCGTCAATGCGGCCATCGAGGCGGCCAAGGCCGGTGAACGCGGGAGGGGCTTCGCGGTGGTGGCTCGGGAGGTCAGGATTCTGGCGGATCAATCCAGGCGGGCGACCCGGCAGGTGGGGACGATTCTCAATGACATCCAGAGGGCGACCCATCTTGTGATCATGGCGATCGAGCATGGCCGGAAAGCCGTTGAGGTCGGGGTTGGGCAATCCCTTCAGGCCGGGACCTCCATCGAGACACTGTCGGCCAGCGTGACGGCGGCGGCGGATGCGGTTTCCCATATCGCCGGCTCCAGCCAGCAGCAGATGGCCGGGGTTGACCAGGTGGCGTCTGCCATGGAAAGCATCAAGCAGGGAACCATTCACAGTGTGACGAGCGCCAGGGAACTGGATGCAGCGGCACAGCATTTGACGGAATTGGGTCGGAAACTCTCGGACCTTGTTGTGCAATACGAAGCGCGGCGATCATGAACGCCCAGGAACAGGAACTTCTGGAGGCGTTGAGGGCCGAGTTCGCCACAGAGGCTCTTGAACGGCTTCAAACGGTCACCAACGGTCTCCTTGGATTGGAGCAGGGGGCCGTGCCGGATCAGGCGGGGCCGATCCTGGAACAGATTTACCGGAACGCCCATAATCTGAAGGGAGAAGCCCGCGCCGTCAACTATGCCGATATCGAAACCCTGTGCCAGGCCATGGAGACGGTATTTGCGGCCTGGAAACAACCTGGAGTTCAGCGCGAAAAATCAGCGTTTGATGCCCTTCATTCGGCGCTGGATACGATTCGTGAGCGGCTGTCCAGTCCCGGCGTGCCGGATCCTGAGCGCGTGGCGGCACAGGTCCAGCGGTTATCCAACGTAATATCCCCGCGGGAAGCAGGGAGCAGGGAGCAGGGAGCGGGGAGCGCGGAAACGAGACTCTCGACCCTCGTCCCTCTCACCTTTCCCCTTATTGACGAGACGGTGCGGATGCCGATCGCGCGGCTTGAAGCCCTGATGTTGAGGTTGGAAGAAATGCTTGAGGTGAAATTGTCTACCCACCGCCGGGCTGAAACCCTCCGGGCGGCGCATCTGATGGTGGAACAGTGGAAGCATGAGGGAGATCGGATCAATTCGGAGATGGGAGACCCGGGCGCCCTATCCGGATTGCCTCCCCGCATCGAGGAGTGGATGGCGAGAACCCGGGATACCATCGCCTCCCTCGAAACCAGACTGTCGGGACTGTCCGGCGAGACCGACCAGGATGACAATACTGTAAGCCGGTTGGTGGATTCGGTTCTCGACGAATCGAAGAAACTTTTGATGCTGCCCTTCAACACGCTGCTGGAAATGCTTCCGAAATTGGTCCGGGATCTGGCGGGTGAGCAGGGCAAGGAGGTGGATGTTGTCATCCGGGGCGGCGAGATCGAGATTGACAAGCGTATGTTACAGGAACTCAAGGACGCCGTGATCCATCTGGTCCGCAACTGCATTGACCATGGGATCGAGAACGCGGAGGAACGGCGGCAACGAAACAAGCCGGCACGGGGGACCATCACGGTTGAGGTGTCGCTGGTTGATGCCGGGAAGGTGGAACTGGCCGTCCGGGATGACGGTGCGGGCGTGGATGTCGGAGCGGTTAAGAAGGTCGCTGTCAAGCACGGCATCCTGTCGAAGCACGAGGCGATGAGTCTTGGCAGGGAGGACGCCGTTGCCTTGATATTCAGATCCGCAATCTCGACCAGACCGGTGGTTACCTCTTTATCGGGGCGCGGGTTGGGCATGGCCATTGTCAAGGAGCGGGTGGAGAAACTGGGCGGACGGATTTCAGTGGAAACCACGGATCATGAGGGGAGTGTGTTCCGCCTGGTGATGCCGCTGACTCTGGCCACATTCCGGGGCATTTTTGTGGAGGTGGCGGGCCAGTGGTTCATTGTCCCATCATCCGGTGTCGAGCGGGTTGGGAGGGTGAGGCGGGATCAGGTCACCACTGTGGAGGATCGGGCCGTCATCACGCTTGCAGGGCGGATGACCCCGTTTGTGCGGTTGGCCGATGTGCTTGAAATACCCGCGCCGGACACCGGGACGGCGGAGTCGCTCCTGGTGTTCATGATGTTGGTGGAGGCGTCCGACCGGCGCGTGATGTTCGGGGTGGACAGTGTCTTGAGCGAGGACGAAGTGCTGGTTAAATCCTTCGTCAAACCACTTTCCCGTGTTCGTAACGTGGCGGGGGCTACGATTCTGGCGTCGGGGAAAGTGGTGCCCATCCTCAATGTGTCCGATCTGATGATATCAGCCACGCATTCCGGGAATTGCAGACCAACCCCTCCGTGTGTCCGCGAAGCGGTTTCCGTACGGCGGAAGAATGTCCTTCTAGCCGAGGATTCCATTATTTCACGAATGTTGTTCAAGAGCATTCTCGAGTCCGCGGGCTATGCGGTGAAGACCACCGTTGATGGCGTGGAGGCCTGGGGGGCACTCCAGACTGGAGACTTTGACGCCGTGGTGTCCGATATCGAAATGCCGGGGATGGATGGATTCGAGTTGACCTCCCGGATCCGCGGGGATTCGCGGGTGGCGGGAAAACCGGTCATTCTTGTCACCGGGCGCGAGGCTCCGGAGGACCGTGCGCGCGGCATCGAAGCGGGGGCGAATGCCTATATTGTGAAGAGCAGTTTTGACCAGAGCGACCTGCTTGAGGCATTGCGAAAGGTGGTGTGACCCATGGAACCGCGGACCATCGGCGTTCTGATCGTGGAAGATTCCCCGATCAATCAGAAGCTGTTTACCCATTTGTGCAAGACGGATCCGGCGCTTGCGGTCATCGGGGTTGCGGGCAGTGGGGAAGCGGCGCTGGCCTTTATCGCGACCCGGCGGCCGGACGTGATCCTCATGGATATCATGATGCCGGGGATGAATGGCTACGAGACCACACGGAGGGTCATGGAAAACGATCCCATTCCGATTGTCATCTGCAGCGCCAGTGCGCAGCCCGGCGAGGTGGACAAGACATTTCTGGCCCTTGACGCAGGCGCCGTGGCTTTCATCCGGAAGCCCGTCGGCCCCGGGCACCCGGATTTCAAGGCAGAAGTTAGTAACCTGGTGCAGACCCTCAAGACAATGTCGGAGATTAAACTGGTGAAGCGCCAGTACCGCAAGTCCGCGGCGGTGGCCTTCGCCGGGCGGTTACCGGCCAGTCGTCTTCCGCTCCGGTTGGTTGCCATCGGTGCGTCCACGGGGGGGCCGGTGGCGGTGCAGACCCTCCTGAAGAACCTTCCCAGAAATTATCCGCTTCCCCTGCTGGTCGTCCAGCATATCGCGTCTGGATTTTTGCAGGGCTTGGCCGACTGGCTGGGAAGCACGACGGGTTTTCCGGTGCATGTCGCCACATCCGGCTTGAAGGTTTTGCCCGGCCATGTCTATCTGGCACCAGACGATTTCCAGATGGGAATCACGGCGGATGCCACCATCACATTGAGCGCAGACCCGCCTGAGAACGGGCTCCGGCCGGCGGTGTCGTATCTGTTCCGTTCCGTAGCCGGGGCCTACGGCCCCGCGGCCGTTGGCATCTTGTTGACAGGCATGGGAAAAGACGGGGCGGAGGATCTCAGGCGCATGAAAGATCGAGGCGCCGTGACCATTGCCCAGGATTCGGAGAGTTCGGTGATCAACGGGATGCCCGGCGAGGCAATTCGGTTGGGCGCAGCGTCCCATGTCCTCCCGCCCGAAAGCATAGCAAACCTCATGGCGACTTTGGTGTAGCCGAGAGCCTCGTGCTTTTCGGCGTACAAAATGTGCCACCAATGTGCCACCGAAAGTGATTTGCCGGTCTCAAAACTCACTCCTTGTTCGGACCGTTCATGAGGAAGGACGCCCAACTTTGCGTCCTGACGCCCCCATCCCTGCCTGGTACCTCATCGCCTTCGTTGCAGAGTAATAAGGGCCGAAACTTGGGATAGAGCCTGCATAATTCCAGGAAGTCTCTCAGATCCTGAGGGCGATAGGCACCGGTTACTCGGTGTCTGCGGCGGGCACCGCACGGTACACGCCGGGTGGGCCGGCGACAAGGTGGCTGGCCGGACGATTACCTAGCGAATGGGGTTGAACATAAGATGGCCCGCATGCCAGGCCTTGACACTGAGCCCCAGCAGGGCCAGGGCCAGCACCAGGCATAGGGCCTGGCGCTCTCCCCGGGTCAGTACGAACAGGGAGTGCGTCAGTTTCTTCAATCCCTCCAGCCAGCGGTTCATGGTGTGGCCACGATATTCACGAGTTTGCCGGGCACAACGATCACCTTGCGGATCGTCAGCCCCGCCAGCATCTGTTTCACGGAATCGCGTGCCAGAACCTGGGCCTCGACGGCTTTGGGGTCAAGGCTGGTCGGGATCACCTCGCGGCCTTTGATCTTGCCGTTGAGCTGGATGACAATCTCCACCTCATCCCGGGCAAGGGCTTTCTCGTTCACCTTCGGCCAGGGGGCGGTGAGGATGCTTGGATGATGTCCCAGATTTTCCCACAACTCTTCCGCCACATGCGGAGCGAAGGGCGAAATCAGGATCACCAGCGATTCGATTGTTTCCCGGTAAACAGCCCTGCATGGCTCGGTGCTGTTGGCATCCACCTTGAGAAGTTCAATGGCGTTCATCAATTCCATGATCTGGGCGATCGCCGTGTTGAACTGGAAGGCGCCCTCCAGGTCATGCGTGATTTTCGCGATGCTCTCGTGCAGTTTGCGGTAGAGATCCCGTTCCGGGGTCGCCATTTTTGCCAGATCGGGGGTCAATCCCCGTGACGCGAGGAGCAATTCTCGTGTCTCATAGACCCGGCGCCAGATCCTGCGGAGGAATCGGAACGAGCCTTCCACCGCCGCATCGTTCCACTCGGCATCCTTTTCGGGAGGGCCGATGAACAGGGTGTAGAGCCGGACCGTGTCGGCGCCATACTCGCGGATCAGTTCGTCCGGCGAGACGACATTGCCCTTGGACTTCGACATCTTGTAGAGCTGGCCATCCTTCTCGCTGCGCTTGCAGATCATGCCTTGGGTGAACAGCGCGCCGAAGGGCTCGCGGAACGAGCAGGTTCCGGCGTCATGCAGGACTTTAAGAATGAACCGGGAATAGAGCAGGTGCAGGACGGCGTGTTCGATGCCGCCGATGTACTGGTCGACCGGCAGCCAGTAATCCACATCCTGCTTGTTGTAGGCCACGGTGTTGTCACGCGGATTGACATAACGCAGGTAGTACCAGCAGGAGCAGAGCCATTGGGCCAGCGTATCGGTTTCCCGTCGGGCAGGCTTGCCGCATTTTGGGCATGGGGTCTTGATGAACCCTTCGTGGAAGGAGAGGGGGTTGCCGCGCTCGGACTTGAAATCCACGTCATCCGGGAGCAGGACGGGAAGATCCTTTTCGGGGACGGGTACGGCGCCACAATCGGGGCAATGCACGACCGGGATCGGGGCGCCCCAGTAGCGCTGGCGGCTGATCAGCCAGTCGCGGATCCGGTAATGCGTGGTGAACTCGCCAAAGCCGCCGTCCTTGGCGTGCTGGATGATAGCCGTCATGGCCTCGCGGTTGTTCCGTCCATTAAACGGGCCGGAGTTGGTCATGGCGCCATCCCCGGCGTAGGCTTCCTTCATGGCCGCCGCGGCGAGGGCGTTGTCGGGATCTTGGATGACCACCTTGACGGGCAGGCCATAGGCCTTTGCGAATTCAAAATCACGCTGGTCGTGGGCGGGGACGGCCATGACGGCGCCGGTCCCGTATTCCATCAGCACGTAGTTGGTGATCCAGAGCGGGGCCGTCTCGCCGTTGTAGGGATTGCGGACGTGGAAGCCGGTAAAGACGCCCTCCTTCTTGGTGGCCTCATCGGAGCGTTCCGCCGCCGAAACCATCTTTTCCTTTTCGACAAAGGCCCGGATTTCCGCGGCGCGGGGATTGCCCGCGAGGAGCTTTTCCACCAGGGGATGTTCCGGGGCCAGGGCCATGAAGGTGACCCCGTAGATCGTGTCCGGGCGGGTGGTGAACACAGGGCAGGGATCGCCGGTCTCGGCGATCGTGAACTCAATGCGGGCGCCGGTGGACCGGCCGATCCAGTTGCCCTGCATAGACCGGACCTTCTCCGGCCATTTATCGAGGAGGGAAAGGTCGTCGAGGAGTTTCCCGGCATACTCGGTGATCTTGAAGAACCACTGGGTCAGGTCTTTTTTGACCACCTTGCGACCGCATCGCTCGCAGGTGCCGTCGGCCAGGACTTCCTCGTTGGCGAGGGTGGTGCAGTATTCGCACCAGTTGACGGGGGCGTTCTTCTGGTAGGCCAGGCCGCGTTCGTGGAGCTTGAGAAAGACCCATTGGGTCCATTTATAGTAATCCGGGTGGCATGTGGCGATTTCGCGATCCCAGTCATAGGCAATGCCCCAGGATTGAAGCTGGCGCTTCATCTGCTTGATATTGCCATAGGTCCACTCCTTGGGGTGGACGCCGCGCTGTTTGGCGGCGTTCTCGGCGGGCAGGCCGAAGGCATCCCAGCCCATGGGGGAGAGCACGCGGAAGCCCCGTGCCATCTTGTAGCGGGTCACGGCGTCGCCAATGATGTAATTGCGCCCGTGGCCGACATGCATGGTGCCGGAGGGATAGGGAAACATCGTCAGGCAATAATATTTATATTTGTGAACGGACGTATCAACCTTGAACACGCCCTGATCGGCCCAGTATTTCTGCCACTTGGACTCGATCGTCTCAAAAGGATATTTCTCATTCATGATTGTGGCGCTCCCTCAATAAAAGCGACAGACTATACGCCAAACCTCCCGGGATTCAAGAAGAAGGGCTTGGGTATCGCGGGCAAATGCGCACGACGCTCACATCACGACATCACTGATGTCGAGAGCCTTGCCCCCGAGGTTCTGGTTGGCCTCTTCAAGCTTCTCCCGGCTGGAGAGAACGCAAATGGGGCTGGCTGGAAGACCGGCTTCCAGGGCTTCCAGCAACGCGGAGCGGGCGGATTCCGGGGTGACGGCCAGCCGCGCCTGATAGAAGGATTCCCGGAGTTCCGGTGTGACTCCCTGTAAATGGCGGGAAAGCGCGTCGCCGGTGACCTCGCCGGGCCTCAACGGTTTTTCGTCGCCCTTTGCCGCCCCGATGATGGCCCGGTCAATGTCGGCTTGCGACCAGTGTGTCGAGCGCACGTAGTCCGGGGTCCTCGCGAAGGTCTCCAGTGTACGGACCACATGCGGGTCACGGAAGGAGGTCATGAAGAGGGTCCCCGCGAGCGGATTGTAGGAGAAGTCCGCTCCGTAGGCGTTTCCCTTGAGCCGGATTTCGCTCAGGAAATAATCAAACCGCACCATGCGGGCGCCGATGATCAGCGACGCTGAACGGGGATCAGCCAGCGTCGGCGCCCGCATGGCCTGCACGCAATGCGCCACCTGAACCGGAACGGCGAGGCCTTCCGAGAGTGGAGCGCAAAGCGTGGAGTGTGGAGTGTGGAGTGTGGAGTGTGGAGATTGGATATTTGAAATCTGAGAGGCCCACTGTGTAAAGGCCTTTGCCACGGTGTCGTACGCTTTGTCGGAGCCGGTGAAACTGGCGGCGAGACGGCCTGGGGAGAGGAGGAACGACCGAATACGTTCGATGCGTTCGATCAACGAACCGGCGTCCCGGTCATAGTGGTCGCAGAGCCGGGCTGCGAGCGCCACCTGGGGAATCCCATGGCATTGTTCGTCGAGCATCCCGATGGAATTTAAGTGACGGCCCGCGTGGCCCTGGGCATAGCTTTGTCCGTTTTCCATGACATCGCTCCGGTAGCCGGAACGGGTCTGGGTGAGGACGTCACGAAGGCGGTTCCGGTCGCGCGGATCCACGGAGAAAACGAGGTCGTGGAGGACCTCCATCGCCTTGTCCATCTGGTTGTCGAGTGCCTTGCAGGCAAAGCGCATGGACAGCACAGGACGACCCTGAATCGCCGCGTGATGTTGGAAAGAGGGGGAGCAGGAAATGCCGCCGGTTGATGCCGCCACCCTGCCGGCCATAGCCTCATAGTCCATTCCCGCGGCGCCCAGCTTGGTGATGGCGTCAGAGTAATAGGGAAGGAATTGCCAGAGGTCGTCGGGTAGTCCAGCCAGATCGAGGCTGAACTGGAGGTAATTGATGCCGTTCGAGAAAATATCGTTCCGGAGGAGGGGTATTTGAGATTTGAGATTTGAATTATCAGATTTGAGATAGGAGAGCGTAGTAGGCACGGGGTGGGGTTTGGCGGGGAGATCCAGGACTTTTAACTGGGGGAGTAATGCGGTTTTCTCAGGGGAGTTGGGTGTTCCCGCGGTCTCCTCGATGGCGGCGGCCTGTTCGGCGATCTGGCGAACCTCGGCATCCGTCCGGCGGTTGCGTTCGGCTGCCATGCGTTTGGCAAAGGCGGCATCGGTCCTGGCCTGTTTGGTTTTGTCCGGACTCAGGATGGTGGTGAGCCGGTGGGGATTATTGACCATCTGTTCCAGGATAAGCCGGGAGAAAAGAGCGGGGTCCCCCTCATACCGTGCCCGGCAGGTATCGAGATGTCGGCCCATGTCCATGAACGTGAGCGGATCGGCGCCATGGACCCAGGCTTCAAGGGCGCGGTTCATCGTGTGGAGCGGAAACAGGGGCGGGATTTCAAGGTAGTGGTAGGCGGTCTGCTGGAAGGCGGACTCCACCGATTCCCGCTTCAATCCTTGTTCAGCCAGGTTTTTCAAAGTGGACAGGACCAGATTCTCAAGGGCGTCGGCCCGCTCCGGTTCGCTGCCTTTGAGGCCGATCGTGAAAAGGGATTCCGGACCGAGTTCCATGTCGCCACAGTCGAGGATATCGTGCCCAAGTTGGGAATCAATCAGCGCCTTTTTCAGGGGGGCGGCCTCGTTCCCGAAAAGGACGTAGGTGAGGACATGGCGAAGCACTGCCTGTTCCGGGTCGAGGGCATTGCCGGTCAGCCACGTCATGGCAAGAAACGTTTTCTCAGCCAGGGATTCCTCCGGCGCGACGGGATAGGTGTCCCGGCAACGGGCGGGCGCGGACCAGTGCGGCTGGCGCGAGGGGGCCGGCTCCGGATGGCGGCGGTCAAACCCCTCGAGGCGCGGGGCGAGGAAGCCGAGATAATCGGAGGTGGGGATGTCTCCGTAGAAATAGAAAAAGGCATTGGAGGGGTGGTAGTGCGTCTCGTAGAAACGCTTGAATTGCCCGAAGGTCAGATTGGGGATCGCGTCCGGATCGCCGGCGTAATTCAGGGCATAAGGGGTGTCGGGCAGCAGATGTTTGATCCAGGTATAAAACAGCCTGCCTTCCGGACTCGAGAACACGCCTTTCATTTCGTTATAGACGATTCCGTTCACGGTCAGCGCTCCCGTGGGGTCGGCGGGATCGGCTGGGGCCAGGTGATGCCCCTCGCGCTGGAATGTGCCCTCGGTGAGCAGGGGATGGAAAACGGCGTCAAAGTACACCTCGGCCAGATTGAAGAGATCCTGCCGGACATTGCTGGAGACCGGATAATAGGTGCAGTCAGGCCCCGTCATGGCGTTGATAAAGGTGGCCATGCTGGACTTCAGCATCTCGAAGAAGGGTTCACGCACGGGAAAACGCTGCGAACCGGCGAGAACGGAATGCTCCAGGATATGCGGTGTGCCGGTATCGTCCGGAGGTGGGGTGGGGAAACTGATGGAGAAAAGATTCTCGGTGTCGTCGGTGTGCAGGTGCAAAATCCGTGCGCCGCTGGCCGGGTGTTCCAGTTCGATGGCCGTGCCGCGCAGGGCGGGGACGGGAGTGATTCCTTTGACCGTGAAACCGTTCATCACGGTCCCCGGTTTGATGGAGGGTTCGATTTTGGACATGGCGTCTCCTACTATTGAAGTTCCTTGGGTATCGAGAAGTGGATGTCCTCTTTGATCAGGACCGACTCCTCGACATCGGTGAATCCCTGTTGCCGCAGGTGTTCCACGGCTTCCCTTACAAACGATTCGGGGGTGGAGGCTCCGGCCGTGATTCCGAGCGTGCCGATGGCCTCCAGCGGGAGGGCGGCCAGCGCGGTCAGGGTGCTGGCGAGATAGGCCGGACATCCCTCTGCGCGGGCCACCTCGACAAGGCGGTTCGAGTTGGAGCTGTTCTCCGCGCCAAGCACCACGAAGGCGCCGGCTTTCCGGGCGGAGAGCCGCACGGCCTGCTGGCGGTTCCGGGTGGCGTAGCAGATGTCATTCTCCGGCGGCGTTTTCAATGCCGGGAAACGCTGGCGCAGAATCGCGATGACGTGCGCCACTTCGTCGGTGCTCAAGGTGGTCTGGGTCAACACGGCCACCTTGTCCGGATCCGGGACGGACACGGTCCGGGCCTCCTCCTCAGTCGCGATCACCTTCACGTGGTTTGGCGCCTCGCCTGCCACGCCGATAATCTCGTCATGCTTATGGTGGCCGATCAGCAGGATGGTGAACCCCAGTTTCGCATAGTGTTTAACCTCGATATGGACCTTGGTCACAAAGGGGCAGGTGGCGTCAACGGTGTTCAAGTCGAGAGCCCGTGCGGTGTTCCGGGTGGAGGGCGGGACGCCATGGGCGCTGAACAGGAGCGTGGCGCCGCGCGGAACCTCGCCGATATTCTGAACGAACACCATCCCCTTGGCGGTGAGGGCGTCGATAATCTGGTGATTGTGAACAATTTGTTTCAGGCAATACACGGGATGGGGGCGGGTGGCGAGCATGTGCTCGGCGATCTGGACGGCCCGGTCAACCCCGGCACAGAACCCATGGGGGGAGACGATGATCAGTTTTTTGGATTCGGTTTTCATGCCTTGGATATCCGGCGGGGATTAGTATACTATCTGCCACCTTATGTCGAACTGGTTCATTCATCTGAATAATCGTGTGGTCCGTTGGCGGAAAATCAGGGTTGCCCCCAGGGAGGTGCTCCTGCTTCTTCCGCATTGCCTCCACAGGCAGTCCTGTCCGCAAAATGTCCTGCATAGTCTGGATGAATGCCGGCGATGCGGCCAGTGTCCTGTGGGCGAACTGGCGGGACTCCGGGACGGGTTCGGGGTGGTGGCGTGCGTGGTCGGAGGGGGACGGCAGGCGCTGGCACACACCCGGAGGCCGGATGTCAAGGCCGTGGTGGCCGTGGCGTGCCGCAAGGAATTGCTACAGGGAATCCGCGCCGCGTTTCCCAAACCGGTGTATGCGGTCCTCAACAGCACCCCCGAGGGCGCGTGCAAGAATACGGTGGTTGATCCGGCAGCCGTGGCCGATGCGATCAGGGCGCTGACGACGGGTGCCGGCGCATGAGCGCCGCGAGGAAGCACAATTACGATGAGAGCAAGATCAAGACGCTCTCCTCGCTGGAGCATATCCGCAAACGGACGGGGATGTATATCGGCCGGGTCGGCGACGGGTCCCATTACGACGACGGCATCTATGTCCTGGTGAAGGAAGTCGTGGACAACGCCATTGACGAGTTCATCATGGGTTATGGCGACCGGGTGACGGTCGCTGTGGAGGGGACCCGCGTGACCGTGCGGGATTACGGCCGCGGCATTCCGCTCGGCAAGGTAGTGGAGTGTGTGTCGCGCATCAATACCGGCGCCAAGTACAATGACGAGGTGTTCCAGTTCAGCGTCGGGCTGAACGGTGTGGGTACCAAGGCGGTGAATGCCCTGTCCTCCTTATTCATGGTCAAAAGCCACCGGGACGGGGAGTTCGCCTCCGCCGAATTCAAAAAGGGGAAACTGATCCGTGAAGAAAAAGGGAGAACCGGCGAGCCCGATGGCACGCTGATCGTTTTCGAGCCGGATCCCGCCATCTTTGACACCATCGTATTCCTGCCCGAGCATCTCAAACGGCGGATCCAGCTTTACACGTTCCTGAATGCCGGCCTGACGATCGAGCTCAACGGGACGGCCTTTCTCTCCCGCGATGGATTACGGGACCTCGTTGAGGATGAGGTGGGCGATGAGGCGCTTTACCCGGCGTTTCATCACCGATCCAAGACGCTCGAGCTGGCCTTCACCCATACCAACCGGTTCGAGGAAACCTTTCTGTCGTTCGTGAACGGGCAGTACACCAGCGATGGCGGCACGCATCTGAGCGCCTTCCGGGAAGGGCTGGTGAAGGCGTTCAACGAATACTCAAAGGGGAAATTTGAGGGCGACGATGTCCGTGACGGCATGGCGGGCGGCATGGCGATCAGGCTCAAGGAACCGGTGTTCGAATCGCAAACCAAGAACAAACTCGGAAACACCGAAATCCGCGGCGATCTGGTCCAGCAGGTTCGGGAGGCCGTGGTGGATCTGCTGCACCGCAACCCGAAGGCCGCGGAGAAGGCCCTCCTCAAAATCGAGGAGACGGTCAAGTTGCGCAAGGAATTGCAGTCCATCAAAAAGATTGCCCGCGAGCGATCCCGGGCGACCTCGATCCGGGTGCCGCAACTCAAGGACTGCAAACTCCACTTCGACCGGAAGGCCGGGACCGGACTGGAGACGATGTTGTTTATCACCGAGGGCCAGTCGGCGGCGGGGTCTATTACCAGCACGCGCGACGTGGCCACCCAGGCGGTCTTCACCCTGCGGGGCAAACCGCTCAATACCTGCGACCTGAACCGTGATGTGATGTACAAGAACGAGGAATTGTATAACCTGATGCGAAGCCTGGATGTCGAGGAATCGGTGGAACGGTTGCGCTACGGCAAGGTGATCCTCGCCACGGATGCCGATGTGGATGGTCTCCACATCCGCAACTTGTTGCTGACCTTCTTCCTCCGTTTCTTTGAACCGATAGTCCACGGGGGGCATATTCACATTCTGGAGACGCCGTTGTTCCGGGTGCGCAATGCGAAGCGGACGATCTATTGCTATTCCGAGGCGGAACGCGACGCGGCGGTGAAGGAGATCGGGCGCGGGGCCGAGGTGACCCGGTTCAAGGGGTTGGGCGAAATTTCGCCGGGCGAATTCAAGCAGTTCATCGGGCCGGTGATGCGGCTGACCCCGGTGGTTGTGGAGAACCGGCACAGCATTCCTTCCATCCTGAATTTCTATATGGGCCGCAACACCCCCGAGCGCCGGCAGTATATCATGGATAACCTGGTGGTGGAGCATGAGTGAGCCGGGAGCGGGGAGCGGGGTGCCGGGAGTGCCAGGGGATATGAGTGAGCAGCCGGAATTGTTTGGTGGCGATGAACTTGCCCTGCCCGTTCCTGTCGAACAGGGCGGGAGTGGAGGCAATGCCATGGCCCGGGATATCGGTGCAGTTGAGGACGGCCCTCTCAAGCGGCTGGTCAACGGAAACTTCCTGAACTACGCCTCCTATGTGATCCGTGACCGCGCCATCCCCGATGTGGATGACGGTCTGAAGCCCGTCCAGCGCCGGATCCTCCATTCCCTGTTCATGAATGATGACGGGAAGTTCATCAAGGTCGCCAACATTGTCGGCTATTCCATGCAGTTCCATCCGCATGGCGATGCCTCGATCGAAGACGCCCTGGTAACGCTGGCAAACAAGCAGTACCTGATCGAGGGACAGGGCAACTTCGGGAGTCTGCGGACAGGGGATCCCGCCGCCGTCTCCCGCTAGATCGAGTGCCGCCGATCCCCGCTGTGGTTTGAATAAACCTTTGTTCCCGTCCTTACCCACTCCGTGCCGACGTATGGCTGGCGTAATCAGGAACCGGTC
>Ga0073936_10004143_pt1 | contig 20274 bp, 21 predicted proteins | sample AliMusrvi5mmetaG_FD_87041 | JGI IMG/M metagenome (GOLD analysis project Ga0073936, IMG submission 87041) | Freshwater lake bacterial and archeal communities from Alinen Mustajarvi, Finland, to study Microbial Dark Matter (Phase II) - Alinen... | ecosystem: Environmental > Aquatic > Freshwater >... | reverse complement strand
TTGGCGAGGGGGGTGGGCAGACGGTTGGCGCTGACCACCACATTTTCATCGTCCAGATGGGGATAGGTCAGCTGCGATTGCGCCAAAGCGGGTGCGGCCAGCGCAACAAGGGCAACAAGGGCAACAGAGGTAAAAAGAACGGACTTCATTAAACGTCTCCTGGCTCAGGAGGCGCGCTACCAGCGGTATTTTGAAAGGGACCAGCCCCCGCAAGCATGCGACTCCAACTTTGTCGCCGCTGCGGTTCACCCCGCTGCACCCCGCCATCCCCGGCAGGCTACAAGACGACGGCGCAAGACAGGTTTCCTGGCTAGCCGGGTCAGCGCTTCCACTCGTCTTCCCAAAGCCTTGCGGCTTCAGTGACATGTGAGAGAAAGCTCACCGGCGACAGTTGCGGGGGCAGCCGCGGTCTTTAAAAGGTGGTCCGGCTCTCGCCTTACACCTCATCCGCGTTCCCTAGACCTTGCACCTGCGCGGCTTATGAGCCGCCCCGCCCGCTTCGTCAAGCTTGGTTCCCGCGCATGGCTGCTAAGCCGCAGAGCGCATTGGGAAAATATGATGTTGCCGGGATTTGCCTATCCGGGCCCGGACGAAGTAAGACAGCTCGGCAATGCCGGGCCCAGACCGTTCATGAAGATGTTTCGCGCGACCGCCATCCTGGCCATACTCACGACCGCCGCCGCGACTCCGTCCCTGGCCTTCACGGTCAACAACACGCCGCTCACCAAGACCGAGAAGAATATCGAGACCATCGGGACCGGTGTCTCCATCGCCCTGCCCCTGGTGGCCGGCGGCATCACGCTTCTGAAACATGACCGCGTGGGCGCGGCCCAGTTGCTGGTGGAAAGCGCCCTGACCGTGGGCACCGCCTATGCCCTGAAGAGCATCGTGAAGGAACGCCGCCCCAACGGCGCCGACTACAAATCCTTCCCGTCCGAGACCACGGCGCTGGCCGCGTCCGGTTCGTCCTTCCTGTGGGCCCGCTATGGCTGGCAATATGGCCTGCCCGCCGCCGGCCTGACCGAATTCGTCGCCTATAGCCGCATCCAGGCGCACCAGCATCGCTGGTACGACACTCTGGCCAGCTCGGCGATCGCCGCCGGTTACAGCGCCGTCCTGGTGACGCCCTTCAAGCGCAAATACAATATCGATACGTCGCTGGAAGCGGCGCCGGACGGCGCCGTAGTGCGGATGTCCTACGCCTGGTAGGCGCGCAATATCAGGACGTTACCCGGTTAAACAAATTGTATAACTGGCGTAATGCGCGGGATGTGGCGGCCGGGCGTTAGAGCTTGGGGCTTATCCAGGAGTTTCACCATGCCAATCAAAAAATTGCTCATCTCAGGTGCGGCCTCGGCTGTGCTGGGCGCCGCCGCCATAGTCCTGTCCGCGGGAAGCGCATCGGCCTATGTCGCCTGTAATCATGAAGGCGATTGCTGGCATACCGAAGCGCGCGTCACCGCGCCCGGCGTCACCTTCGATTACCACCCGGACGACTGGTATTTTCACCGTCACTGGGATTCCGACCGCGACCATCATTGGCGCGATTATCATGAGGGTCGCGGCTATTACCGCAGCGGCGTCTGGATCAATCTTTGATTGATCGATCGTTTGAAAATGAAAGAGCCCGGGATTTCCCGGGCTCTTTTTTTTAACCGGGCTGGTTCTTCGCCCGTTTCTTCCACTTGTAGAAGGCGAGCGAGTTCTTCCAGAAATACTTTTCCGCTTCTTCCCGCGTGCGGGTGGCGAAGTAGGCGCGCGCAATGTCCACGATCTGGGCCGGCGTGGCGGTGCCCCAGCTATTGGGCCAGTCAGTGCCGAACACCACCCGGTCCGCGCCGAAGGTGGCCATCAACTGGTCCAGCCGCGCCTTGTGAGCAGACAGACCCCGCGCCGGCATGGTGCGATGATCGATCTCCGACAGCTTGGCGTAGATTTTCGGACGGCCGTGAATTTCCTTCAGCACCGCGTCATAACCGGCCTGCTGGGCCGGGGTGGGATCGAAGGACGGCAGGTGATCCAGCATGATGCGCAGCGACGGGATCTTGTCGTTGATCCGCACCATCGCCTGCATCAGCTCGACATCGGGATTGGCGGTGTCCATCACCAGGTCGGCATCAGCCACCCGCTTTAAGCCATCCATGAACTTGGGATCATTCACCTGCTTGGTGACGTCGCGGTTCCATATCTTGCCGCAGCGGATGCCCAGGAACAGCGGGTCCTTTCGGAAGCGATTGAACTGGTCGGCAAAGTCGGGCTTTTCCGGCTCCAGGTCACCCACCGTACCGACGAACAGTGGATCGGTATGTTCCTGCTCCAGCACCCACAGATTGTCTTCGATCCAGGGACTGGCTTCCAGCTCGATGGCGCCGACAATGTTCAGTGGCGTGGCGAAAGCGCGATAGGTGGACGGCAGCGCCACGCCATTCTTCTCCTTGGCCCATTCGGGCGAACCGGCATAGGGCACGCCCTGCGGCCGGCGGGAGTCGAACAGGTGGACATGAGTGTCAATGATCGGGATATCCGCCAGCGGCGCAGCCGCGTGTGCGATACCGGCCCAGAATGCTGACGCGGCAGCGCCGCTGAGAAAATCGCGGCGCTTCATCACTTCATCCTCTCCAGGCCCTTGCCCAGCCACAGCGAATAGGTGCCCGGCTGGGTGGCGTATTTCAGGAATGCGGCGGCTTCCTTCGGATGCGTGGAACGCACCGTCACCGCCGCGGCGGAATCGATATAGGCGCCCAGCGAATCCGGCACCGGGCCCACATTGGTCAGCGTGTCCGGATGATTGACGATCTCGCAGATCAGCTGCAGCGCCATCTGGCCTTCGCCGCGCGCCACGGCCTGGCCGCCTTCGCCATTCTTGCTGATCTTGCGCTTGACCCCGGCGAATTCGGGATGGGCATTCAGCATGCCGTCGATGATGCGCGCTTCCATGCTGCCGCTGGTGGGATCGGAATACATCACGCCATCGGACGCCTTCAGCACCGCGGCCAGCTTGTCGACGGTGGAGATATCCGGCACCGGGTCACCCTTGTGGATCGCCAGCCCGATACGCACGCGGCCGATGTTCACCCGGCCGCTGACATTCTTGTCGGTCTGGGCGGTGTCCATCAGGGCATAGGGCAGGAACACCAGATCGGCCGGCGGATTGCCGCTCTTCAGCTCGTCCACCATCTTGGCCATGTTGAGGGTGACGATCTCGACCTTGATGCCCTGTTCCTTTTCAAAGCCCATCGCCAGATCGCGCAGGCCCGCATTGGCGGTGACCGCCGGGGTGATGACCTTGATGGTGGTGGTCTGCGCCATCGCGGGCATGACGAGCGCCGCGAAAGCGGCGCCAAGAATGAAAGTCCGCATCATGTTTCCCCTTTGTTATTCCGAGGCGGGCGCGGCGCGCCCCATCTCGACATTGTGGGCCTCCGGCCCGAAATACATCATGGTGGCAATCAGCAGCGCGGCGCAGGTGGCGATGATCGCCAGGGCGATGGAATAGTTGCCGCCATGGGATTCCGCGATCGATGATTGCAAAGGCAGGTTGACCGCCGCGATCAGGTTGCCCAGCTGGTAACAGGTGCCGGGAAAGGTGCCGCGCGCATCGGCGGGCGACAGTTCGTTGAGATGCGCCGGCACCACGCCCCAGGCGCCCTGGACGCAGACCTGCATCAGGAAGGCGCCCAGCGCCAATGCGACCGGCGTGGCCGCGTAAGCCCAGAAATAGATCACCGGCAGCGCCAGCAATGCGACCAGGATCACGGTCCTGCGACGCCCGAAGCTCTGGCTGAAGGAACCGAAGAACAATCCGCCGATGATGGCGCCGATATTGGCGATCACCAGCACGTTCTTCACCGTCGCCGGATTGTAGTTGTGCTGTACCCGAAGGAAGGTCGCGTAAAGATCCTGGGTGCCGTGGCTGAAGAAATTGTAGCCGGTCATCAGGATGATGGCGTAAAGCGCGATCTTGCCATGGTTGCGCAGCACCGTCAGCATGCCGCCATGAGTGCGGGCCCGCGCCGGATCATGGAACGGCGATTCCGGCACCTTGAGGTAAATGTAGAGGATCAGCAGCGCCGCCGGGATCACGCCGACCAGGAACATGCCGCGCCAGCCGATACTGGTATAGAGCAGCCCGAACACCAGCGAGGAAATCAAAAATCCGCTGGGATAACCCGACTGCAGCAACCCGGAAACAAAGCCCCGCGCACTGGGCTTGATGGTCTCCATGGAGAGCGACGCGGCAATGCCCCAGACCCCGCCCATCGCCACCCCGAAGGCGGCACAGCAGACATAGAAAGCCAGGATGTTGGGCGTGAAGGCGATCAGGAAACTGAGCAGCGAATAGCAGGCCACGTCCAGCATGAGGATGGGCCGGCGGCCGAAACGGTCGGCCAGGCGGCCGAACAGGAATGCGCCGATCGGCCGGCAGGCCAGGGTCAGCATCACCGCCACCGTCACCTTGGTGATCGAGGTACCGAACTGGGCCGCAATGTCCTTGAACACGAAGGTCAGCAGGAAGAAGTCATAGGCGTCCATCGTCCAGGCGAGATAGCTCGCCATGACGGTGTGCCGGGCGCGTGGCGTCCAACCCTTCAAAGCTTCAAACGCCGCCATGCCCTGCCCCCACGATCAATGACGTGCGAGTATGCCGGGCTGCCGGAATTCAGCAACCCCCTAACCTGCTGACGCGGCGCAGCAATTTGCCTAGACGATGTCTATTTTGAAGACGTAGCCGCCGCTGGGACTGTTGAGCTCGGGGAAACCGGGCTGCGCGAACTTCTCGTTGATCGGCCAACCCGGATGCTCGCCCGCATCCACGCCATACAGCTGGCCGTCCATCACCGCGACATCATGCATGTCACACGAGCCTGGCACGAAGTCCACGAACTCCAGCACCGCGCCCGACTTGATGTCGTATTTGATCAGTCCCGGCGTGTATCCCTCATAGCCCGGCACCTTGGGATCCTGGGTGCCATAGACCTGCCAGATGACATTGCCATCCACTTCGATGCCGTGCAGGCGATCGACATGCGCGGCGGGGAACATGTAATCGCATTCCCAGGTCACCGGATTCATCCGCACCAAAGCCTCAAGCCGGTTGGACTGGATCCACAGCCGGCCGCCATCGACATTCTCCCAGGCCAGGCCATGGCAGGAACCGCCATTGTCCTTGGGCCCGAACGGGATCTGGCGCGCGCTGATGGTCTTGCCGTTCATGTCGGTCTGGAACACGCCTTCCACCGGCGGGTTGGGCGGATTGTGCACCGATGCGCCATTGGCGCCGCTCCAGATGAAGCCGTTGCCCACCGCCATGCCGCTGCAGTCTTCGCACTTGGTGACCACGCTGTGCAGCACCTTGCCCTTGCGGTCCAGCAGCCAGGCGGTTTCCGGTCCGCGATCATGGCGCTGCTGCTGTACCCAGAAACCCTTGCCGCCCGGATCGGCGGTGATGGCGTTGGGCCAGGACGGCGGCGTCAGGAACAGCTTGGTGGTTTTTGCTTTCCGGCGCGGGATGGGCTTGGCCTTCATGCTGGAAAGCGTGCGGCCCAGATCATCGGTACCGGGCTTCTTCGCCTGCGCCTGGCCGAATGCCGGCGTGGCGGCCAGCGCGGCGGCGGCCGTCAGGAATTGTCTTTTGTCCATGTGTGTCTCCTTAGTTGGGCAGGAACACCATCACGGCGGGCGAACCCAATGCCATGACGCTGCCGGTCGGTTGCGGTACACCCCTGGGTCCAATGCGGAAGGTCACGACATTGTGACCGCCCTGATTCAAAGAATAGAGAAACTTGCCGCCCGGATTCAGCGCCAGGCTGCGCGGATTGTCGGCGCCGGTATGGGTGTTGGCGATGCGGGTGATGCTGCCCTTGGCCGCCGCAATGGTGGCGATGGAATCCTGGGTGCGGTTCGCCGCATACAGACGCGTGCCGGACTTGTCGATCAGAAGCTCCGAAGTGGTGTTGCTGCCCTGATAGCCATCCGGCAGGGTGAAGATGCTGGCACCCCGCGCCGTCAGCACGCCATCCTTGAAGTCATAAGCCTGCAGCCGCGAGTCCTGTTCCTGCAGCTGGTACATTGTCTTGTTATCCGGGCTGAAGACGAAATGGCGCGGCGCCGAACCCGGCAAACTCTTGGTCACCGACACCTGGTGCAGCTTGCCGCTTCCATCCAGGGTCCAGACAAAGATCTGGTCGCGCCCGGCGTCATCACCGATGACATACTTGCCGCTGCGGTCCATGCCGATCATGTGGCCGTGCGTGCCGCTGTGATCGCTGCCGGCGAACTGGCCAGGCTGGGTGTCGGATGCGTTGGCCGGATTGAGCGGGCCGTCCGGCTTTACCTGATCGGCCAATTCGCCCAGGCTTCCGTCTGCCTTGATATGGATCACGGCAAAACTGCCGCCCGAGTAATTGGCCACCAGCGCGAACTTGCCGCTGCGGTCGATCTCGATATAAGCGGGGCCTGCCGCGCCGGAGCTGACCGTGTTGAGCGCCTTCAAATTGCCGCTGGCGGAATCCACCGCGAAGGCGCTGACCGAACCGGTCCTGCCGTCGTAATCCAGGATTTCGGCGTTGGCATAGAGAAAGCGGTGATCCGGCGACAGCGCCACCCAGGACGGCGATTTCATCTTCGCCACCAGGCGCGGATTGGACACCGCCCCGCTCCTGTCGTCGACATCGACCAGATAGATGCCTTCACCGTGATTGTTGCCGCGCGCCGTCGGCTCTTGCGTATAGGTACCGATATAGGCGCGGCCCGCCTGGGCGGCATTGGCACAACCAAGAATGGCCGCCAACGTCAGCGCGGCGGTCAGGGCAATTTTCTTCACACAACTCTCCTAGGTTAAGGCAGGAACACCATCGCGGCCGGCGCATAGACCGCCAGGAACTTGCCGGTGGGCTTCGGCACGCCGTCTGCACCCAGGCGGAAGGTGACGAGATTGTCGCCGCCCTGATTCAGCGAATAGAGGACCTTGCCGCTCGGATCGATGGTCAGGGTGCGCGGGATGGTGCCTTCGGTATGGGTGTTGGCGATCTTCTTGATGCTGCCGTCCGCCGCAATCGCGAAGGTCGCGATGGAGTCATGATTGCGGTTGGCGGCATAGAGATGCTTGCCCGCCTTGTCGATCAACAGTTCGGAGGTGGTGTTGCCGCCCTGGAACCCGTCCGGCAGGGTCGAGACCGATGCACCCCTGGGCGTCAGCTTGCCGGCGTCGAAGCCATAGACCTGGATGCGCGAATTCTGTTCGTGCAGCACGTACAGTGTCTTGCCGTCCGGCGAGAAGCGGAAATGGCGCGGGCCCGAGCCCGGCACCGCCTTGGTCACCGATACCTGGTTCAACTTGCCGGTGCCTGTGTCCAGCTTCCAGACGAAAACCTGATCACGGCCCGCATCGGCGCCCACGATAAACTGGCCGGTCGGATCGGGCAGGATCATGTGGCCGCGCGAACCATGCGGCTCCTTGCTGCCGAACATGCCGACGGGACGGTCGGCGGCCTGATAGACGCTCTGCGGTCCCGACGGCTTCACGATGTCGGTGGTCTCGCCCAGGCTGCCATCGGGCTTGAGACGGGTCACCGAATAGCTGCCGCCGGTGTAATTGGCCGTCAGCACGAACTTGCCGGACGGATCGGGCACGATGAAGCAGGGAATGGCGCCGCCGGAATCCACCGTATTGAGTTTCTTCAGCGCGCCCGAGGCAGCATCCACCGCATAGGCGGTGATCGAACCCGACTTGTTCGGGCCATAGGTGTTGATCTCATTCACCGCATAGAGAAACTTGTGGTCGGCCGACAGGGTGAACCAGGACGGCGAAAAGTCCTTGGCCACAAGTTTCAGGCCAGACGGCACGCCGGTCGCATCATCGACATTCACCAGATAGATGCCTTCGCCATGACCATTGGCGTAAGCGCCCGGCTCCTTCAGGTTGGGCGTATAGGTGCCGATATAGGCGCGCGCGGCCTGGGCAGCGGTCGCCGAGGCCAGGACGGCGGCCAGCGCAGCGACGGCAACGGAGGTGGTCAAGGCTTTCATAAGTGTCTCCTTTTCAGATCCGGCGGCGAGGACGCAAAGATGCCTTGCGATCTGCCAGAACCCGTTCCCCGCCCTTGTTCTTATAATTATGGGCGATTCCTAGCATGGCCGCTCCGCGCCGCCCACCCGTTACGCCTTGTGCAAGCGCAGCAAAATTCGGCTATAACCCGAGACCTTCACAACGCGGGTCCGCCAGTGCTTCTGCTGATCGATAACTATGACAGCTTCACCTACAACCTCTTCCATTACCTGGGCGAGCTGGGGGCGGATGTGCGCGTGGTCCGCAATGACGAGATTTCTGCTGCCGAGGCGCTCGCCTTAAAGCCCGAAGGCATCGTGCTGTCGCCCGGCCCCTGCACCCCCAACGAGGCGGGCATCTGCCTGGACGTCATCAAGCTGGCCGACGGCAAGATGCCGATCCTGGGCGTGTGCCTGGGTCACCAGGCCATCGGCCAGGTCTATGGCGGCACGGTGGTGCGCGCGCCCGAACCGATGCATGGCAAGCTTTCCCGCATCCATCACAACGGCAAGTCGGTGTTTCGCGGCCTCAACAATGATTTCCTGGCGACGCGCTACCATTCCCTCACCATCGATCCGCCCAGCATGCCTGCCGTGCTGGACATCACCGCCACCAGCGATGACGGCGTCATCCAGGGCGTTATGCACAAGACCCATCCTGTCCATGGCGTGCAGTTCCATCCCGAAAGCATCGCGTCGGAAAACGGTCATGCGCTGCTGAACAACTTCCTGACCATCGCGCGCGAATTCGCCAAGGTCCCGGCCTGAGATGAAAGTCACCAGCGCCTCGGTGGATTTTCCCGCCGCCCTGGCCCAGGCGCAAGCTGGCCAGCCGCTGGGGCTGGACGATACGCGCCGCCTGTTCGACGCCATCTTCACCGGGCGTCTGCGGGAAGAGGAAATCATCGCCTATCTGTCGGCCACCGCCGACCGCAAGCCCACGGTGGACGAACTGGTGGGCGCGGTCACCTCCATGCGCCATCACATGCACCCCATCAGTGCCCCGGCCGGCGCCATCGATTTGTGCGGCACCGGCGGCGACGGGCTGGGCACTTTTAATATCTCTACCGCCGTCTCCTTCGTGGTGGCGGCCTGCGGGGTTCCCGTCGCCAAGCACGGCAACCGCTCCGCCTCCTCGCGCAGCGGCGCCGCCGATGTGCTGGAAGCGTTGGGCGTAAACATCAACCTTGCGCCGGAAACCGCCGAGGCGGTGCTGGCGCAAACGGGGCTGGTCTTCCTGTTCGCGCAAACCTTTCATCCGGCGATGAAGCATGTCGGCGCGGCGAGGAAGCAGATCGGCCGGCGCACCATCTTCAACCTTTTGGGGCCGCTGGCCTCGCCTGCCCGGGTGACGCGCCAGCTGGTGGGCGTGTTCTCGGCCGATTGGCTGGTGCCTTATGCCGAGGCGCTGCGGGGGCTGGGCAGCACACGCGCCTTCATCGTGCATGGCCGCGACGGTCTGGACGAGGTTTCCATCAGCGCCGCCACGCAGGTGGCCGTGCTGGACGCCGGCATTGTGACAACCCGTGAAATCACGCCGGAAGATGCCAAGCTGCCGCGCTGGCCCCTGGCCGACATCAAGGGCGGCGATGCGGCTCATAATGCCGCCGCGTTGACACGGCTGTTTGACGGTGAACGCGGCGCTTACCGCGACATCGTGCTCTTGAACGCAGGCGCCGCCCTTATGGTGGCGGGACGGGCAAAAGATGTACAAGAGGGCGCAGGTCTGGCGGCACAGGCATTGGACACGGGCGCGGCCGGGGCAAAACTGGAAGCGTTGATCAAAGCCACACAAGCATGAGCATTCTCGACAAGATCCTGGGTTACAAGAAAGAGGAAGTGGCGGCCGCCAAGTCCAAGGACACCCGCGCCGAGCTGGAAGCCCGCGCCAAGGATGTGGAACCGCCGCGCGGCTTCATCGCCGCGCTGGAGGACAAGAAGGCCGGCGGCGAATACGGCCTGATCGCCGAGATCAAGAAAGCCAGCCCGTCCAAGGGCCTGATCCGCGCCGATTTCGATCCTCCCGCTTTGGCCATGGCCTATGAAGAGGGTGGCGCGGCCTGCCTGTCGGTGCTGACCGACGAACCGTCTTTCCAGGGCAAGCCGGAATATCTGGCCCAGGCCCGCGAGGTCACCCGCCTGCCCGTGCTGCGCAAGGATTTTATGATCGAGCCTTACCAGGTGGTGGAGGCGCGCAGCTGGGGCGCCGACTGCATCCTGATCATCATGGCGATGCTGGACGACGACCATGCCAGGGCGCTGCTGGACGAAGCCGCGCGCTGGGAGATGGACGCGCTGGTGGAAGTGCATGACGAAACCGAGCTGGAACGGGCGCTGGACCTGGATGCCGAAATGATCGGCATCAACAACCGGAACCTGAAGACCTTTGTCACCGACATGGGCATCACCCTGAAGCTGGCGCCCAAGGTGCCCAAGGGCATTCATGTGGTGGCCGAAAGCGGCATCAGCGCGCCCGCCGACCTCAAGCGCCTGGCCGGCGCCCATGTCACCTCCGTGCTGGTGGGCGAAAGCCTGATGCGCCAGAAGGACGTCACCGCCGCCACCCGCCTGCTGCTAGGCAATGGGTTCAAGTGAACGATAAGCCACGCCGCTCCGCCGGCATGCGCGGGGACCCGCGCAATCCTGCGCCGGAACATCGGCCAATTTCCTCCGCCGTGCCCAACAAGCCGCGCGCCGAACCCACAGCCCCGGTGCGTACGACCAGCTCGCGCTTTGCCAGTCCCAAAGTCCTGATGGGCGAAGTCACCATGCCGCGGGGACAGGAGATCGGCGAGCAGCGCGAAGCCTTCCGCGCCTTTATGCAGAAGCGTCGCCTCAGCCCGACCGGGTGGGCCCGCGATGCCGGCATTCCGGCGGCCCATGTTTTGGGATTCCTGGCGGGCACCACGCGCAACCTGCCGCAGGACAGCCTGGAAAAATTGGCGCGCGCCGCCGGGTGCGCCCCCGAAGACATGCTATGAAATCAATCACCCGGTGCCGTTCCCTCAAGCGAAAACCATAGCTCGTCTTCGCCATTGGGATTGAGCGAGAGATTCTGCCAGTTGGCCGAGTTTTGGAATTCCGAGGCGCCGAAAATACCGCCGGGATAATTTCCGTCTCTTCTGAGCGGCATCACAATGCGCTCTCCGACCCCGATGCTCTCTGCGCTTTGGTAGACCAGACCATGGCCGCGATAAAGCGCCGGCTCATTCGCCACCCGCCTCGCACGCAGGAGTGAACGCGGGTAGCGGTCACTGGGCCGTATTTCAGAAAGCCGTACCCCCTTGAAAGGACCAGATGAGAGAGCAGTGACTTTGGCGCCGGCCAGGCGTCCGATAAAATCGTCATTGGCCGCGTCGTAGTCATAGCTCCAGACAATGGGAAGGTGCTTTTTGATGGCGACCGGCTGAAGGTCCTTCCAGCTTGCCAGTTCGCCATCCTTGCAGGCCTCGCCCCAATGCCGCGCCACGTCTTTGAGCGCAGCGGAGGAAATAGCGTTCAGGAATGCAGCCAGAGTCTTTTCGAACGCAGTGCTCATCATGGCCCGCCGATTCCCCGACCGGACGCTAGCGGAAACCGGCAGGGCCCGCACCAATCGGGGTCCAGCGGATTCACGATGCTGCCTGTATACAGGAACGGCGGAACCCGGTGAGGTCCCGCCGCCCTTTGCAGATTCGGGTTCGCCTTAGAACGTAACCCAGACGTGGTTGCGGCCCCAATAGCCGCGGCCTTCATGTTCGCGCCAGCGATAGCGCTCATGCGCACGCCAGCGCCAGTTGTCGTCATGCACAGTGATGCCGAACGCCGGGCGATAGTCGTAGCGGTCGGTGGTATGCCAGCAATCGCCGTAGCGGTTGCAGCTGATAGCGGCGGACGCAGGCGCCGCCATGGCAGCCAAGGCACCGGCGCCCGCAATGGCGCCAAGGACAAGGGTTCTGATCTTCATGGAATCTCCATTTTGAGGTGAAAACCGCCTCCCAAAAAAAGAACGGCTGAACCCGGATCAGGTTCCGCCGCCCATAAAAGACTCAAGACAGGTTGGAAACGTTAGAAAGTAATCCAGACGCCATTGCGCCAATAGCCACGGCCTTCGCGCCAGGGACGATAGTGATAGCGGTCCCAGCGGTCGCCTTCCCAGCGGCGGTGGAAATACCAGTCATCCGGATGATATTCGAAGGACACGCCAGGCTGGGAATATCGCGTTTCGGTATGCCAGCAATCGCCTTCGCGGTTGCAGGCAACATAAGCGGACGCAGAGGTCGTAATGGCCATCAAGGCTCCGGCGCCGGCCATAGCGCCCAGGACAATGTTTCTCAGTTTCATCGTTGGCTCCATCAAGAAGGAAAAGCTCCTCCCGGACATGGGAACGGCGGCCCCGCAACGCGGTTCCGCCGTTTCCGTCACATTGGGATTTCGTATCAGAACGTAATCCAGATGCCGTTGCGATAGTAACCGCGGTCGCGGTGGTAATCGCTGCGCCAATGGCGGCGCGCATCGCCATCCCAGCGCTCATGGAAGTAATAATCGTCGGGATGATAATCGAATCGCACGCCCGGACGGACCACGCGATTTTCGGTGTGCCAGCAATCGCCTTCGCGGTTGCAGGCAATATAGGCGGAGGCAGGCGCGGCCAGTGCAGTCAGGGTGCCGGCGCTGACAAGGGCGCCGAGCAGGAGGGTTCTAATTTTCATCTGAAATCTCCAAACTATGGGAACTCAGAAAACCCCACCCCTCAGATTAAGTTCCCCACAATGTTGCCGATGGCCATCGGACCCGCGTTGACGGGCGATTATATACTTGACTTAGCAAGCCCCAACCCCTAGGTTATTGGCATAGGAGAGAGCCAATGACCTGTGACCTGACCAATCCGATCTTCACCACCGAAGCCGCAGCGGTGGCGCATCTGGAACATTCCCGCTGGGCGCAGGGCGTGACCTGCCCGCTGTGCGGCTCGGACAAGGCTAAGAAGATGGGCGGTCAGACGCAGGCCGGAATGTTCCTGTGTGGCGATTGCCGGGGCAAGTTCACGGTCAGGACCGGGACGGTCTTTGAACGCTCGCATATCCCGCTGCACAAGTGGCTGTTGGCTACACACTTGATGGCATCCAGCAAGAAGGGTATTTCGGCCCATCAGCTGCACCGCATGTTGGGCATCACTTACAAGTCGGCTTGGTTCATGGCTCACCGCATCCGGGAAGCTATGGCTCCTGCTGCTGACAAGGCCTCAGACCCGATGGGCGGTGAAGGCAAGGTTGTCGAAATGGACGAAACCTATGTCGGCAACAAGAAGGGCCGGAAGCTGCGCGGCAAGAACCATCCCGGCAACATCAAGCATACTGTTGTCGCCCTGGTGGAGCGTGGCGGCGCTGTCCGTTCCTTCCATGTGAAGGATACGGTCAACAAGAAGGTTGCCCGCGAAATCATGTTCGCCAATGCGGATAAGGCTTCCGACATCGTGACGGATGAAGCCCCGTTCTATCCCGCAGCCGGTGCCCATTTCATCCAGCACAGCAGCGTGAACCACAGCGCAAAGGAATATGTGCGCGGTGATATTCACACCAATACGATTGAAGGCGTCTTTTCGATCTTCAAGCGCGGCATGGTTGGCACCTACCAGCACTGTGGCGAACAGCACTTGCAACGCTACCTGAACGAGTTTGATTTCCGTTATTCCAACCGGACCAAACTCGGCTTCAATGACATTACCCGCGCCGCCAAAATCATTAAGGGCGCGGAAGGCAAGCGGTTGACCTATCGACAGGTAGGCTAACGAAGGATGGCGCCTTCCTAAAAGGGCGCGCAAAGCTACGAATGATTCTCGAATTGTTGGAAAGGCTGGGGCGAAAGCCCTAGCCTTTCTTTTTCGCTTTGCGCTTTGCGGGACTCGGCTTCTTCTTAGCCTTGGGCGTGAAGGGCCTTGGCGGAGTCGCAAGCATCTTCTTTAGCGCGGCTTCGGCCCGGCGTTTTGTTTCGGCTTCGCTGTATTCGTCGGATGATTTCATAGGTGCATTATGACATGGATCGTCAAGGATGAGGAAGAGGACGAGTTTTTTAAGGAGTTAAAGAATCTCCCTGATCGTGTCGTCGGCATATTAGCAACCACCATTATCGATGAGAGATTAGAACACGCACTAAAGGCGCATTTTTACGATGTAAAATACGATGGACAAATGCTTTTCGACAAAATGTTCAATTACAGCGCGATATTAGGAAGCTTCGGGGCCAGAATTGATGTGGGGTTTGCCATCGGCATATATGGCGAGGACGCATTTCGTGATCTTCATACAATCCGAAAAATCCGCAATCAGTTTGCTCACAAACTTGCGCCAAAAGATTTCAAAATTCAGTCTGTGGCAGACCTGGCGGCTAATCTCAAAATACCGAGCAACTACCCTATAATCGGGAAAGGAGGGGTATCATCAACTGGGGAAAATCCTTCCCAGTTTCAAATAGCGAAGACCATGTTGGCGCATTCGTCTGTAACCGATTTGACAGACCCTAGAAGCCGTTTCATCCGAGCAGCCGAACTCCTGAGCGGATTTCTCATGTTTTCGGAGTTTTGGGTTCATGGTACCGATCCTACTAAGACCCGGCATGTTCCGGAGTTCTAGCGAGTTCCATCGCGCGCCATATTCGAATAATCGCTGCCGAAAGGGGCTCAAACCTTTCGTCATATGAGTGATATTCGCGCGCGCCTGCCGCGATCATGGCGTCCGTAATCTCAATTTCCGGCCCCATAGCCGGTCCTTATCTGCGGGCGGTCCCTGTCAACGTAGCGACTACATGCGGAACCACCCGCAGTAGCTTTAGAGAGCGGCGGCCTGTCGGGTGGATTCTACCCCTTGGGCCCAGCTAACTAAAGTATATAATCGCCCGTTGACGACCCCGGGGAACTAAAGTAGAACGATTCGCGTATGTACCGGCTTTGTTCGCCGCCCCTTTTGGAGGGCTGGCGCGGCTTGGGGAGGATAAGCGCATGCTGACGCGCAAGCAGTACGAACTTCTCATGTTCATCCATGAGCGGGTGCGCGAAAGCGGGATCCCCCCCTCTTTCGATGAGATGAAGGAGGCTTTGGACCTCAAGTCCAAGTCCGGCATCCACCGCCTGATCACCGCCCTGGAAGAACGCGGCTTCCTGCGCCGCATGGAAAAGCGCGCCCGCGCCCTGGAAGTACTCAAGCTGCCCGACAACATGGCCGAGACCCTGCGTCCCGCCACCACCAGGAGCCAGGTCCAGCGCGCCGGCGTCCGTCATGGCCGGGGCGGCGATATCCGCCTGGCCGATACCCGTTCCCCTGCCCCGCGCCGCAGCTATGGCGAAGGCGGCGAAGGCGCCGTCAATGTCCCCCTGGTCGGGCGCATCGCCGCCGGTACTCCCATTGAGGCGCTGCAGAACAAGGTCAGCGACATTCCCGTGCCCGGCGGCATGCTGGGCAAGGGCACCCATTACGCTTTGGAAGTCACCGGCGACTCCATGATCAATGCCGGCATCCTGGACGGCGACACCGTCATCATCCAGGAAGCCGACAGCGCCAACACCGGCGAGATCATCGTCGCGCTGGTGGACAATGAAGAAGCCACATTGAAGCGGCTGCGCCGCCGCGGCGACTCCATCGCGCTGGAAGCCGCCAACCCGGCCTATGAGACGCGCCTCTATGGCTCGGACCGCGTCAAGGTGCAGGGCAAGCTGGTCGGGCTGATCCGGCGGTATTGAGAGCGGCGACCGGCAAAGCCGGGCACATCGGTCCTGTGGACCGATGTGAGCCGCGAGCGCGCCGAGCTTGAGCGAGGCCCAAGGCGCGGCTTCGAATTTATTCTCCGTCGCTTTTCGCCCAGGGCCGCATCCCGCGATAACTCCGTACACTGACAGCTGACGGCGTGAGCGAAAGCGTGATGCGCCAGCCCTGCCCGCTGGCTGCGACTTTGTCATCAATCACCAATGCCGGCCCCTTGCAGTTCATCACTGCCGTGCTGACCACGACTTGCGCGCGGAGGCAGTCTTCCAGGAACGCCTCGGGCCGCAGCGACGCAGCGATCACGATTTTGCCATTCACCACGCAGCCCAACCCGTCGCACTTCAACCCTGGCAGACCCACGGCATCCGCAATGTCGCGAACATCGCCGTCGCGCCGCAGCCAGTCGCGGGCGGCGTATTTGTCGCGCGGTTTGCGCAGGAAATGCAGCCGTCCATCTTCGCCGCGCATTGCGACTGTGGCGCCGTCGGATGCTACCAGCATGTCCGGCAACGGCGCGAACCAGGCCAGCGCCGCGCCGGCCGCAATCGGCGCCACGCCCCACCAGCGCCAACGTGTGCGCCAGAGAAAAAGCCACAACCCGCCCAGCGAGATCAGAACCAATGCACTGAGCGGCATGGCCGGCGCCAGCGACACCGCGCCGGGAAGCCCCGACACCCAGCGGCCCATTGCCACCATCACGGCGATGCCCTGCCCCAGCAGATGCAGCGGCCAGCTTTCCAGTCCCAGCGGCATCAGCGCCACCGACAGCGCCGCAGCCGGCATCACCCAAAAGCCCATCACCGGCATGGCGATCAGATTGCCCAGCACGGCGTAATGCGTCGCCCGCTCGAAATGAAACAGCGCGAACGGCAAGGTCGCCAGGCTTCCCACCAGGCTGGTCATCACAATGCCGTGGGCATACCGATAGAGTGCGCCGCGCGGCGTGGCGCGTTCACGCCGCATTTCCCACTCCGCCACCGCCACCAGGCCCGCCACCGCGGCGAACGACATCTGGAAACCCGGTTCGGCAATGGCTTCGGGCCGCAGCACCAAGAGGATCGCCGCCGCCAGCGCCAGGCTGCGCATGGACAAGGCCGGCCGGTCCAGCAGCACCGCCGCCATCACACAGGCCAGCATGACGAACGCGCGCACCGAGGACGGCGCAGTCCCGCTGGCCACCAGATAGAAGCTCCCGGCCGCCAGCGCGCCACCTGCCGCCCATTTCTTGATGGGATAGTTGAGCGCCAGCGCCGGGACCGCGGCCAGACCTGCGCGCAGCAGCCAGAAGATGCCGCCGCGCTCGCCGGTGATCAGGGCCGATGCGATACCGCCGGTGCTGCCGGCCAGCTGTGCCTGGATCCGCTGCGTCATTGCCAGGCGCAAATTCTCTATGGCCGCACCGATACGTTGCCCGATGCTCACCGGCGTGGCCGGGACGATCTCATGCGCCTTGCCATAGGCAAACCCCACCGCCCCGATGGACTGGAAAAACAGGCCGCGGCCCAGATCATTAGCGCCCGGTTCGCTGGGCGCGGGCGGTGTATCCAGCCGCGCCGTCAAACTGAGCCACTGGCCGGGTCGAAAATCGCCGCCCGTGCGCAACGCCACGCGGATGCGGCGCGGCGGCAGCGGCAGCGCGCCGGAGCGCACTTCGTCCAGCACCACACGCACGCCATGTTCGCGCGGCTCCAGGCTGGCGATGCGCCCCGTCAGATGCGCCACCACCGCATGATCCAGCACCGGCGTCGCCACCGCTTCTTCGCGCAGCTTGGCCAGCCCGAAGCCCAGCAGCAGCGCGGCCACCAAACCCAGCCGCCAATTCCATCGGATGCGGGCAGCCGCAGCGCCCAGGCCCAGGACCAACGCCGCCCAGCCCAGCACCATCGGCGGCTCGACCGGCAAGGCAAAATACCCCGCCGAACCGGCGCCCAGCGCCACGGCCAGCCACAACGGCCAACGATCCCGCTCCGCCATCAGAAAGGTGTTTGCCAAGCTCCCCAGCCTGCCGTAAGTCCCTGTCCATCATGGCCGAAAACCCAAAACCTGTCCTGCGCTTTGCGCCCTCGCCCACCGGCATGCTGCATATCGGCGGCGCCCGCACCGCCCTGTTCAACTGGCTCTATGCCCGCCACACCGGCGGCACCTTCCTGCTGCGCATCGAGGATACCGACCGCGAACGCTCCACCCCCGAAGCGGTGCAAGCCATCCTGAACGGCATGACCTGGATGGGCCTGGATTGGGACGGCGATGTCACCTACCAGTTCGCCCGCGCCGCCCGGCACCGCGAGGTCGCCGAAAAGCTGCTGGCCGAAGGCAAGGCCTATCGCTGCTTTGCCACCGCCGAAGAACTGACCGCCATGCGCGAGGAACAGAAGGCCGCCGGCAAGCCCATGCGCTATGACGGACGCTGGCGCGATCGCGCGCCCGGCCCCGAACAGGAGGGCAAGCCCTCGGTGGTGCGGCTGAAGGCGCGCCAGAGCGGCGAGACCATCGTCCATGACGTGGTGCTGGGCGATGTGCGCTTCGAGAATGCCCAGCTCGACGACATGGTGCTGCTGCGCTCCGACGGCGGCCCGACCTACATGCTGGCGGTGGTGGTGGACGATGCCGACATGGGCGTGACCCATGTCATTCGCGGCGCCGACCATCTGAACAACGCCGCCCGCCAGTTGCAGCTGATCGAGGCGATGGGCGCGGCCATTCCAACCTATGGCCACCTGCCCCTGATCAATGGCCCGGACGGCGCCAAGCTGTCCAAGCGCCACGGCGCCCTGGCGGTGGAGGCATATCGCGACATGGGCTACCTGCCAGAGACCATGCGCAATTACCTGCTGCGCCTGGGCTGGAGCCATGGCGACGACGAGATCATTTCCACCGCCCAGGCCATTGAGTGGTTCAACTTTGAATCCATCGGCAAGAGCGCCGCGCGGATGGATTACAAGAAACTGGACAATCTCAACGGCCATTACATCCGCGAAACCGCCGACGCGACCATGGTGGCGGAAGTCACCGCCTTCCTGGCGCGGGAAAAGCGCACTTTGTCCATGACCGCGCGCCAGCGGCTGGAATCCGCGATGCCGTCGCTGAAGGAGCGCGCCAAGACCCTGGTCGAGCTGATCGCGGGCGCCGAGTTCCTGTTCACCGACGGACCGCGCACGTTGGACGCGGCGGCGGACAAGTTGTTGACAGCCGAAGCACGCGCCGCCCTCGCCGCCGCGCTGCCGGCGCTGGAAGCCACCGACTGGACCGGACTTGAACTGGAAGCGGCCGCCCGCGCCCATGCCGAAACCACGGGTGTGAAGCTGGGCCAGATCGCCCAGCCTCTGCGCGCTGCGCTGACCGGAAAGGCCTCTTCGCCCCCCCTGTTCGAAATGTTGGCGCTGTTAGGCCGCGAAGAATCCCTTATCCGATTAAGGGCTTACGCCGGTTGATGAAATAGTCGCCGGTTCCATCCACAGGCAGGTGACGGGCTGGCAAAAGCCCGTCATATTGCAGCGCAAGAATTGACTGGGGAAAAGGGGAATTTCATGCGCGAGAGCAAGATCAAGCCGGAAGGCAAAGCCAAGCTCACCTATGAGGGCAAGGATTTCGAGTTCCAGGTATACAGCGGCACCCAGGGCCCGCACGCCATCGACATCCGCAAGCTTTACGATCAGGTCGACGTTTTCACCTACGATCCGGGCTTCACCTCAACCGCTTCGACCGAATCCAACATCACCTTCATCGACGGCGACAAGGGCGTTCTGCAGTATCGCGGCTATTCCATCGGCGATCTGGCGGAACATTCCACCTTCCTGGAAAGCTGCTACCTGCTGCTGTACGGCGAACTGCCGACCGCGCCGCAGATGGAGAAATTCCATTTCGCCATCACCCATCACACCATGGTGCATGAGCAGATGGTCAGCTTCTTCTCCGGCTTCCGTCGTGACGCCCATCCGATGGCGATCATGTGCGGCGTGGTCGGGGCGATGGCGGCCTTCTACCACGACTCCACCGACATCACCGATCCGCGCCAGCGCGAAGTCGCCAGCCACCGGCTGATCGCCAAGATGCCGACCATCGCAGCGATGGCCTACAAGTACCACGTCGGTCAGCCCTTCGTGTATCCGCGCAACGATCTGTCCTTCACCGACAATTTCCTGCGCATGTGTTTCTCGGTCCCGGCCGAGGACTACAAGCCCAACCCGGTGCTGTCCAAGGCGCTGGACACCATCTTCATTCTGCATGCCGATCACGAACAGAACGCCTCGACCTCGACCGTGCGTCTGGCCGGTTCCTCGGGCGCCAATCCCTTCGCCTGCATCGCCGCGGGCATAGCCTGTCTCTGGGGCCCCAGCCATGGCGGCGCCAATGAAGAAGCGCTGAACATGCTGAAGGAGATCGGCACCGTCGATCGAGTGCCGGAATATGTTCAGGGCGTGAAGGACCGTCGCTATCGCCTGATGGGCTTTGGCCACCGCGTCTACAAGAACTATGACCCGCGCGCCAAGGT
>Ga0073936_10004142_pt1 | contig 20274 bp, 19 predicted proteins | sample AliMusrvi5mmetaG_FD_87041 | JGI IMG/M metagenome (GOLD analysis project Ga0073936, IMG submission 87041) | Freshwater lake bacterial and archeal communities from Alinen Mustajarvi, Finland, to study Microbial Dark Matter (Phase II) - Alinen... | ecosystem: Environmental > Aquatic > Freshwater >... | reverse complement strand
GCCGGCCTGAACATATTAAGGAAGCCGTTGAAGGCTCGCTTAAGCGACTCAAGGTCGATGTTATCGACCTGCTTTATCAGCACCGGGTCGATTTGAATGTGCCCATTGAAGACGTGGCGGGAGCCGTAAAAGACCTGATCCGGCAAGGCAAGGTAAAGTATTTTGGCCTTTCTGAAGCGGGAGCGAAAACGATCCGCCGCGCGAACGCGGTTCAGCCGGTTACCGCGCTTCAAAGCGAATACTCGCTGTGGACAAGGGCCCCGGAAAAGGAAGTGATCCCTACTCTCGAGGAACTTGGGATCGCCCTGGTGCCGTACAGTCCTCTGGGCAAAGGCTTTCTGACCGGAAAGATGAATGAAAACACAAAGTTCGAGAGCTCCGATTTTCGCAGTACCCTGCCTCGATTTACGCCGGAGGCTCTCAAGGCGAATCAGGCTCTGATCGAACTGCTTAGCGGCATCGCGGAACGGAAGAAGGCGACGCCGGCTCAGATCGCGCTCGCCTGGTTGCTAGCCCAGAAGCCGTGGATCGTGCCGATCCCGGGCACGACAAAGCTTTCGCGGCTGGAGGAGAATATCGGAGCGGCAGCCATTGAGCTGACACCGGAGGATCTCCATGAGATCGAATGCGCGTCATCCAAGATCAAAGTGCAGGGGGCACGTTATCCGGAAAAGCTCGAGCAAATGACAGGCCGGTGATACCCGCCTCAAAAAAGGAGAATCAAACATGTATAACGCAAAAGCCTACTCCGCAGCCGGTGCGAGATCCCTATTGGCGGCCACTCAAATAAACCGTCGCGATCCGGCGGAACACGATGTGCAGATCGAAATACTTTTCTGCGGCATTTGCCACTCTGATGTCCACGCGGTCCGTGATGAATGGAACAGCATGATGCCCACCACTTATCCGATCGTTCCGGGTCATGAGATCGTCGGGCGCGTCACGAAGGTGGGTTCAGCCGTAAAGAAATTCAAACCGGGGGATTTTGCCGCGGTAGGCTGCATGGTTGATTCGGACCTTCACTGCCCTCATTGTAAGGCAGGTCATGAGCAGTTCTGTGCGAACATGACGCTTACTTTTAACTCTCCGGACAAGCATCTTGGCGGCATGACTTATGGGGGCTATTCCGAGAGTATCGTGGTGGACGAGCGCTTTGTATTACGGGTTCCGCCGAATCTCGATCTTGCCGGAGCCGCGCCGCTTCTTTGCGCCGGGATCACGACCTATTCTCCCATGCGTCACTGGAATGTTGGGAAAGGGAAAAGGGTCGGCGTGGTGGGTCTCGGCGGATTGGGACACATGGCCGTGAAGTTTGCCCGTGCGTTCGGGGCTCATGTGGTGGTCTTTACGACATCCCCCGGAAAAAAAGAAGACGCGATAAGGCTCGGAGCGCACGAAGTCGTTATCTCCCGCAACGCGGAGGAAATGAAAAAGCATAGCGGCAGCTTGGATTTTATCCTGGATGCTGTTTCGGCGCATCACGACATCAACGCCTATCTTGATCTTCTTCGTCTTGACGGCAACATCACGCTGGTGGGAGCGCCGGAGAAACCGCTCAGTTTTTCGGCCTTCAGTCTTCTCATGGGACGCCGCAGCCTCTCCGGTTCCATCATCGGAGGCATTGCCGAAACCCAGGAGATGCTCGACTTTTGCGGGGCGCATAACATCACCGCGGACGTTGAAGTGATTCCCATCCAGAAAGTCAACGAAGCCTACGAAAGACTGCTCAAGTCGGACGTGAAGTACCGCTTTTCCATTGATATGGCGTCGCTCAAAGCCTGACGAGGCATTACCGGCGAGTCTCGTCCGCGCTTTTGGGTGGCAATGTCCTTTAGACGGGGGAGTTTTTTTAAATCAATGCGGGCGCAATTGTTACGGCTCGCGAAAGGTTGAGCGTCACAATAGCGTCTTTTTATTTTCTTTTAATTTACGCCGCTTGATTTTTCCCTGCATTGTATTATAACTAAAGGCATCATGACGCAACCCCAGGGATCTTTGAAATTTTCGGGCGGAGCTTCCCGCGCGATCTCGTTTTTTTTGCTGGGGATCCTGCTCTTCGGCGGGGGCGGGCTCTGGTTTTACCAGAATTACGGGAAATTCTGGGCGCATCGCGTCGCGCCGAAACTTTTCAAGCCCAAGATCGTTTTCGTGATCGATGATATCGGCGAACACGACAAGTTTAAATATGAATTGGCCCGGCTGGGTTCCAAAGTGACCTATGCCATCCTTCCGCTCCGCGATTTTTCCCTGTATTTTAACGCGCAGGCAAAGCGCGCGCACGCGGATGTGATCCTGCACCTGCCGCTTGAGACGGTCCACACCGACAAACTTCCCGGACAGGGTCTGATCACGGGGGAAATGAAGGACGCGGAGATCCTGAGTGTCCTGAAACGGGACCTGGCCTCGGTCCCCCGTCATGTCGGCGTCAACAATCACATGGGTTCCAAAGGAACTTCGGACCGGCATTTGATGACGGTGATCCTGAAGGAGCTGAAGCGGGAAAAACTTTTCTTTTTTGACAGCCATACCACTTCCCGGTCGGTCGCGCCGGAAATCTGTCACGCGATCGGACTGCCCTTTTTAAAGTGCGGTATTTTTCTTGATAACGACAACGCGATCGGGGCCGTGAAGGCGAAGCTCGAGGAATTGCGGGGGATCGCCCGGAGTCAGGGGACCGCGGTCGCGATCGGACACTACCGGAAGAACACGCTGGATGTCCTTGCGGAGGAGATCCCGCAACTTGAAAAAGAAGGATTCGAGATCATTTCCCTCCGCAACGTGCTGAAGATCCAGACCGACTGAGACACTTGCCTTCCAAGCCATGCTCCGTGAGGGAATTCTTACGTGGCACGCCCACGAGAGATTTTCCTGCCGTGGGAGAGAAGGGGCGAAGTCCTAGACGGGAAAAATGAATGAAAAGAATTCCGACCGACTTGCCACGTCCGCTTTTTCAAAAATCTGAGTGACATGCTGCTTGACGGTCTTCTCCGCGATCGTGAGTACTTTCGCGATCTCCGAATTGGACAGGCCCTTCAATAAATAGCGCGCGATCTCATGTTCCCTCTGGGTCAGATGAAGCTGTGTCAGGCTGCGATCGACACAGTACTGCAGGGAGCCCGGGGCCGTGGTGACTTTCGCGATAATGCTTTTAAGCGCCTGGTAGGAGAATGGTTTCTCCAAAAGATAATTGGCGCTTGAATTGAGCGCTTCGTGGGCGTATTCCAGACTGTTGAACGCGGTAATTAAAATGCAAGGCGTGAAGATCTGCCGCCGCCGCAACTCCTGGAGCAATTGAATGCCGCCGATCCCCGGGAGGCGTATGTCAATGATCAGAATATCATGGGAGCCGGCCGTCAGAGACCCGAGCGCTTCTTCCGCCCTGGAATAAACGTCGCAGGCCATTTGATCGATCTTCAATTTGTTCGCGAAAATGGTCCGAGCGTCGATGTCGTCTTCGATGTACGCGATTTTCATAGCAGGGCCCCCGGCAAGGTCAGAACGATCTTGGCCTGATCCGCCTCATTGGACAGATGAAGTCCCCCTCCCGCCTGCTCGACGGTCCTTCTCAAAAGCGTGAGGCCCAATCCCAGGCCGCTTTGGCTCGCGACCGGCAGACGGCCTTGTTGCTCGAGGACTTCCGCGGGAAAACCCTTCAGGCTCCGGTTGGTTAATGTGATGTCGATCCGGTCCGCTTGTTGTTTGCTAGGTTTCGCGATCAGATCGAGGTTGCGGGGCTTCGGAACCCCGGCGAGTTCTTTGCGGGCGTTGCTGAAAATAGTGATGAATAATTGCTCGAGCAGGACCGGATGGATGTTCACCCGGACCGGCTCTACTTCTTCCCGGTACTCCACATGAAGCTCCTTGAACCAGCCGCGCGCGGTGTCTTCGATGAAATGACTTAGCCAGGGCCGTAATTCCACGGGTTCACGAAGATTGATCTCGTCGAAGGCGGAACCCCACTTCTTGTATTGGTTTGAAATTTGCTCAAAGCGTTTTAAATTCCTTTCCACGACTTCGTTCAGGTGGGGCGGCAGGAACTGTTTGCTGTCCTCCAGCGCCGCGGCGACGTTATGAATGGGATTCCGGATCTCGTGCAAGAAAAGAGAGGCCAGGTTATGGACCAGAAGATCCCTCTGGAATTGAGCCTTTTCGATCGAAAGCGCTTTGTTTAAACGAGCCTGCTTTTGGAGCATGTTGATCCCTATCCCCACGAAAATGCCGAACACCACCGGCAGCACAAAATCGATCACGTCGTGGGAAATATTGATGAACTTTGGGGGAGACCGCTTGATGATAAGCCGCACCGTTTGCTCATCCAGCACGGCATAAATAATGCCGCAAAGGGCGCCGATAGCGGGCGAGAGAATGTGCGAACGGTATGCCTGAAAGGTTTGACGGAGTCTGCTTAGCATAGAGGGATTATATCATTAGAAAGGGGGCAAGTTGTATGGTGTGTAAGGGTTCCTCCGGCGGGAACGGCGAAGCCTTTTGGGTCAGGACAAAAAAGAACGGTGCCCCAAAGGAAGAGAGCTCCCCAAAGCGGCAATCCCCAATGGCCGAGGACCGGGACCATCGTTCCCAGAGTGAGAGAAAGCGCGCAGGTCCACAGACTCCAATCAAGTCCCCTGCGGGCCCGGGATCCGCGGGGGATACGGTCTCTCAACATCAGGGCCGCGAGGAACAAAAAGTAAATGACGGTGTAGTGATGGATGTGATTCACGGGTGAAGTGAAAAGCATGAGCATCGGAAAAATGGAAAACTCGGCCAGCTGTTTTAGCGCGCTTCTCTTTTCTCCCGGAGCAGTGCCGCGGGCCTTGAGGAAGGGCAGCGTGAGAAGCAGGGCGCTGAGGCAGGAGGTGATTATCCGGACGGTCCTGTTGGACCGGCCCAGGAATTGTGTCTCCGAGGGCCAGGCGAGGCGTGTCACGACGGAATAGATCGATTGATGGTGCGGCCCAAAAGGCGAGTAAAGCTCGTTCCAGAGATAATGCCGGTAGGCGGTATCGGATTGAGAGATCGACATCAATCCCCACCAGATTTTCAGGAGCGCCCCGTTCGTGTTCCAACCGATGGCGGCGGAGGGGAGCAGGAAAAAGAATAAGACGAAGCCGAGAAGCGCGCTCCACAGGATCTTCCACTCCCGCTTCATCAGGAAAAAAAACAAAAGGAACGCGAGCGGGCTGACCTTGAGCGTGACGGCAAAGGCGAGAAGAAGGCCGGTCACGAGTTTTTTCTTTTTGAGATGATTGTAAAAAATTGCAGCCATGAGAAAAAGAGTGATGATGTCAAACTGTCCTCTCGTGAGCGTGTTCAGGAACATGGGAAGACAGAAAATCATGGCCAGGGCGATCTGCCAGGGCGCGGGCCGCGCGTCTTCCGGGAAACGGAGGGAGAGAACGGCAGTCCCCGCGAGGCAGGCGAGAGACAGCAGGTAGGCGAGGGGAACGGTCGCAAGCGGCGAGGCCTTTGAGACGGGAGCCAGGAGAATGGCCAGGAGCGGGGGGTAGATGTAATGCCAATGCCGGACGTTCGCGACGCTGTAGATCTCGCGGGCATGGTTATCGAGCACCGCTTCGCCGGCTCTGAGATAGACCGTCAGGTCGGTGCGCTTGGTGGGAAGGATCGCGCCGCGGAAGAGCGTGGGGCCCGCGATACCTGCCACGAGTCCCAGAACCAGCAGGATGCCGAGCCCTTTATTTCTAAGAAAGAAATCGATGAATTCCCGGACAGGTGCCATAGAGAGTGGTGAGTCTCGGGTGTCGCGCCGGTGGCAATCACCAGGCTTTGCGTCCCGACCGTCCTTTCAGTGGGCGAAGGCTATCATGAATGGAAAGAAGGTGTATCCGACAAAGGTCGGATGCGTGATTTCCCGCTCTGGCGGATAATCATCTCGGTGGGAGCGGCGTATGCCGTGAAAGGGGTGAAGGCATCGTTCAGGAAGCGGGATCCTTCCTCCGTCGTAAAAGCCTCCCGCAAGAGAAGCCGTTTTCTGAACGGTATTTTCGCTCTCAAAGCGTTTGAAGGGAGGGTCCCACATGTCTGCATCTTACCGAATGGATCGCACGGCCCTCATCACGGGAGCGTCGACCGGCATCGGTTTTGAGCTGTCGCAACTATTCGCGCGCGATCACTTCAATTTAGTCCTGGTGGCGAGGGATAAGCTGAAATTGACACGGCTTGCCGACGATCTGATCTGCCGCTACGGTATTTCCGTCACGGTCATTGAAAAAGACCTGTCTGACCCCGCGGCTCCGGTCGAGATTTACGAAGAACTCCAGAAACACTCTCTTTCTATCGATATTCTTGTCAATAACGCGGGAACCGGTGTTTACGGATTATTCGCGGAGAGTGACCTGGATGAGCAGCTCCGCGCGCTGCGGCTGAACATTATGGCTTTAACCAGCCTGACGCACTTGTTCCTTCCCGGTATCAAGAGCCGCAAAGGGAAAATATTGAATGTGGCCTCCACCGCCGCGTTCCAGCCCGGTCCTTTGATGGGGTGTTATTTTGCCAGCAAGGCTTACGTTTTATCTTTTTCGGAAGCGATGGCCAATGAGGTGAGGAACTCGGGAGTAACGGTCACGGCGTTATGCCCCGGCCCCACCCGGACGCATTTTCAAACGCGGACCGGGACCCAAAATATCCGGGAATCGGTCGTCATGATGGAGGCCTCCCTGGTCGCGCGGATCGGCTACCGGGGACTCATGGAGGGGAAAACGGTGGTCGTTCCCGGTCTGGTCAATAAGATCCTTGTTTGTCTGGTCCGGTTTTTCCCCAGAGATCTCGTGACGCGTGCCGCAAGATTTTTTGAGGAAAGGGTTCCGGAGAAGGACCTGACGGCACCATCTTGGGAAGGGGGCTGTCGCCTCCAACGCTGCGGTCTCAATAAACGCTTGTACCCGGAAGTGGTGATCTCCACGCTTGCCTGAGGGAATCCCTCTTTCTGACAAGACTACGAATCACTGATAAACTTGTATCATCGGTTTTCTCAAGATGAAGGGCCCCGAGTTCCTATGGGGCGACAGGAGAAATATTTTGTGAATCTCGCGGTAAAGAACAGAGTTCCCCACATTATTGCTTTGTATTGGATCATTAAAATAGCCTCGACGACGTTGGGGGAAACCGGCGCGGATATGTTTTCCATGACCTTTAATTTAGGTTATGGAGCGACGATCGCGATCTTCCTGAGCGTCTTTGCTGTCTTGCTCGCAATCAAACTTTTTTTGAAAAGCTACCACCCCTTGGCCTATTGGCTGACTTTTACCGCCTCCGCCATTGCCGGCACAGCCATATCCGATTTCGTTGACCGCACTTTGGGCCTTGGATACGCGACAGGGTCCGCCGTTTTGATCGCTCTGTTACTGGGCGTTTTGGCTGTGTGGCACAACAGAGAAAAATCGATCAACGTTGAATATATTACGAAGCCTTCCGTGGAGATATTTTATTGGACTGCTTTTTTGATCGCGAATACTCTGGGGACGGCGGCGGGGGATTTTATCGCGGATAATCTGGGGCTTGGATTTCAAAAGGGGGCGATCCTGATCACGGGGTTACTTGCCGTGATCGCGCTGTTGCATTTCTTCACAAAGATCTCGGCCACGATTCTCTTCTGGCTGGCCTTTGTTCTGACAAGGCCGTTTGGCGCCACATTCGGCGATTTTCTCACGAAGCCGGCCGCCAAGGGAGGCATTAACTTTGGCACCGTGTTTTCTTCCGTCGTCTTTTGCGTCGTTCTTGTCTTCGCCATTGCGCAGGAAACAAAACTGGAAAAGAAAAAGGCGGGCGCTTAATTTTTCAGGTAATGCTCCAGGATCTCGGCCCAGGCGTAACCGGAAGTGACACCCAGGACCTGGCGGTTGACTTGCTCCGTGAGCGGACTTCCCGGCCTCAGCCCAAGGGCGTAGAACACCTCGTCGAAGTCCATGGGAATGATATCCAGCTTGCCCTTGTAATCCTTGGCCGCCCGGTATTTGATGAAAGGTTCTCCCGCCACGACGGCATCGATCTTTTCCTGTTGCAGAAGGAGAAGGCATTCCCGCTCGTCAGCGCATGACGTGTAACGGACACGCATCTGGTCCAGAAGTCCCTCGCAGCTCCCCTTGACGGCTCCGACATATGCTTTGGGCAGGTCACGCTCGCTGGTTATTTTTCGGCCCAGATGCTCCACGCTTAGCACGGTCGTCACCGAGGCGGTGAAGGCGCCGCTCACGAAAAAGGCGGCGGAGAGCCACGCGATGGCGATCATCCGGCCCCAAAAAGACTTCGGGGATTTTTCACCGGCCCGGGTCATCATCGCCACCGCCCAGTAGAGGCCGTAGGCGATCCCGTGCGCCGGATGAGGTCCGGAATACTCGGGATTCTGGGCAACCTCGAGGCGCCACATGATCACGGCCATCAGGAGGAACGCCAGGAGAAGCCCGCCCACGAAGGTCCAGAACTGCCATGAAAAAAAGACGCGGGCCAAAGCGCCGCTTACGGTCGGGATCGGCTTTCTCATGAGGGCGATGGACCAGTCCGAAGCGAAAAAAGGCTGGGAATAATCGATTCGAAGTTCGTCTTTGGCCGTGACCGGAAGACCCGCCGCGATCACGTCCAGATCGCCGGCGGCGAGCCGTGCCACAGCGTCTTCTTTCGCGACCTCGACAAAATCATAATCCCAGCCGTTGTTCTTCGCGACGGCGATCCAGAGATTGACCGAGATGCCCTGCCACCGGCCCAGCTCGTTCTTGAAGGCGAAAGGGGCGGAGTCGTAGACCCCGACTTTCAACTTGCCGGCAGTTTCAGCTGACGCATGGCCCGGTGTCATGAGCGCGAACGCCGCCGCGAGACAAAGGACGGTTATCCTGACTGCTCTGGAAAAAAGTTTCATCGCCCAACCTCCCCCGTCTATGGCTGTCAGTTCACGGCTCAAAGTATTTTTTATTCTATCTCCGTGTCCGGCCCTTTTGTAGTTTTATTTGCGAGGCCGCGGGAACCCGGCTCCCCGGAAAGGTCTCTCCCAGGGCGATTTTTTGCCGGGGTTTTAAATTGTTAAGATGTTTACAAAACGGGGGCTTGCGGGTAGAATCCCCGCATGAAAAAACAAGCCGTCCGCATCTTCCAGCCCGACGCGAAAGATTCCCGCACCAGTTATTACTGGACGAAGGTTCGCGAGTTCGGGAAAAAGTACCCAAAGTTTGATTGGCCCTCCGTGCGGGCCCTGCTCCGCTTTATCGACGCCTATGATGTGTTGATGGTCCATTTTTCCAAATGGATGGCTGCTTACAAACTGTCTCCCGCCGTGTTCAATGTCCTGATGATTCTGAGCCGTGGCTCCGGGAAGAAGTTCAAACAGCATGATATCAGCAAGCTCCTTCTTGTCAGCCGCGCCAATGTGACGGGGCTTGTGAACGCGCTGGCGCGTAAAGGGCTGGCCAAAAGGGAGCCGGACCCGGACGACCGGCGGGCCTGGCTTGTCCGGATCACGCCGAAAGGGAAGACCTTGCTTGAGACCTATCTCCCGCACCATTACGCGGAAGTGGCCCGCATTCTTTCGGGATTCACTCCCGTCGAGAAAAAAGAAATGGACCGGCTTCTCTGTCAATTAAAAGACGGGATCGCGTAAATGAAACCTTTTCTGAAAAATCCTGACGCTCGGGGCCAAAGGTCCCGTCTCTCTCCAAGAGGTTCCGGGATCGCCATGTTCGTTCTTTTGATACTTCTTGCGGCGGCGCCATTCTCCGCGGAGGCTTCCTGGAGTTCCTTTTTCGCGAAGATTTTTTCTCACGCGAAGGATCCACAGGCGGATGAGGCCCGGGCTTCATCCCTGAGCCTTCAGGAGGTGGTCGATTTCGCGCTGAAGAATCATTTGCTGATGAAACTGGCCTGGGAAGAGATCCAGGAATCCAAGGCGCAAAGGCTCCAGGCGGGGTCGGAACTTTTGCCGCATGTGAATGCCAGCATTTCGCAAGCCCGGGTCGGGCGCATGAATCTGGAAGCGATGGGTTTTAAAACAAGCCAGCCTTTGATCGGGCCTTTTGATACTTTTGACGCGCGGTTCCGGCTGACGCAGACGATCTTTGACCTGAGCGCGATCTCGCGTTTCCAGGCGGGGAATGCCGAGGTGAAGGTCAAGCAATACGAGGAGGAATTTGCCCGCCAAAAAGTGATGCTCGAGGCTTCCCTGGCGTATCTTGCCGCGCTTCAAAGCGAGGGAAGATACAAGGCCGCCGAGGCGAACGTCCAGCTGGCCGACCGGCTCCTCAAGCAGGCGGATCACCAGCATGAGGCTCAGATCGCGACGGGAGTCGATGTCGCCCGGGCGACCACGCGGACCGCCGAAGAAACCTACCAGTTGGAGCAGGCTAGCATGGGGCTTACCGAATCCTATCTGCAGGTCCAACGGGTGGCCGGCCTTCCTTATGAAGACCGGCTGGGCCTGAGTGATTCGCTTTCCTATTTTGAAGAGCCCGGTATCTCCGTTGAGGAAGCCATTCGCGTGGCTGGCAGCCAGCGTCTTGAAGTCCGGATCTTGCAAGACGGCATCCGGGCGGAAAATTATCTTCTGAGGGCCGCCAAAGCCGAGATGCTTCCCAAGGTCGGATTGAGCGGGGATTACGGGTTGAGCGGGAACACTCCCAGGAAGAATGACCGCGCGACGGGGCAGCTCCTGGTGGGCGCCTCAATGCCGCTTTTCGAGGGCGGAAAGATATGGGGCGAGATCAAGGCGGCATCGAGCCGGAAACGACAATTCGAGCAGAAGCTTGCCGATCTCCAAAGGCAGATCGAGGAGGACGTGCGTCTGGCGCTCCTCAAGCTCAAGACCGAAAAACAACAGGTGAAGACCGCGCGCTCGATCCTCGAGCTCTCAAGCCGGGAACTCAAAATGGCGCAGGACCGTTTCGGCTCGGGGCTCGGGGACAACGTGGAGGTGGTTGCTGCCCAGGCGACGCTCGCCCGCGCCAGGGACACTTATGTTTCAGCTCTGACGCAGCATCATGTCGCGCGCCTCAATTTATCTTTCGCACTCGGACAAACAGCAGCTTTTTATCTGAAAAAGACAGATCCAGAAAAGGAGTGACCGCCGTGTTGAACCTGCTCAGAAAAATAAAAGGCATGAACCGTGCCGAATTCAAAAAACGACTTTACGCCGAGGATCCGAAATTCCGGGTCGTGGTGACATGCGCCGGGGGATTTTTACTTATTCTGGCGCTTTGGCTCATCCATCAAAGTCTGTGCTATGTGTCGACGGACGACGCTTTCATAGAAGGGCACGTCATCCCCATCAGCGCCAAGGTTTCGGCGCATGTCACGAAGGTTCCGGTGGTGGATAACCAGGAAGTGAAGGCCGGGGACCTTTTGATCGAACTCGATGTGAACGATTACCGGGTCCGGGACCAAATGGCGAAGGCGGAGTTGCAAGGAGCTGAGGCGGAGGCGGAAAAGGCGCACACCGACGCCGCGCGCTACAAGCAACTGAATTCCCAGGACGAGGTTTCCAAGCAGCAGCTGGATATGGCCGTGCTTCGCACCCAGATCGCCGACGCCAAGGTCGCTTCCGCCAAAGCGCGCGTGGAACAGGCGGGCCTGGACGTTTCTTATACCAAGATCTACGCGCCGATCGATGGCCATGTGACCAAAAAGAGCGTGGAAGTCGGGCAGCTGGTACCCGTGGGACAACCGCTCCTGGCGATCGTTTCCAAGGGGAAATGGGTGATCGCGAATTTCAAGGAAACGCAATTGACTTTGATGCGCCCCGGTCAAAAAGTCGAGATCAAGGTGGACACGTACCCTCACAAGACCTTCAAAGGTCATGTGGACAGCATCCAGAGGGGGACCGGCGCCCGTTTCAGCCTGTTCCCGCCGGAGAACGCGACGGGCAATTATGTGAAGGTGGTCCAGCGCGTGCCCGTCAAGATCGTGTTTGAAGAAGCCCCGGATAAAAAATACCCTCTCGCGCTCGGCATGTCCGCTGTCCCGGAAGTGAAAGTCCGCTAGTCGTGGACGAGGCGCCTGTAGGAAAGGACCCCGAAAAAAGTCCCGCTTTACCCGTCTCCGGCGAATGGCATCCCCGCCATAATCCGTGGATCATCGCCTTTTCGGTGATGCTCGCGACTTTCATGGAAGTGCTGGATACCTCGGTGGCGAATGTTTCTCTGCCGCATATCGCAGGCAACCTTTCAGCGAGCAATCATGAAGCCACGTGGGTGCTCACGAGTTATCTTGTGGCGAATGCCATCATCCTGCCGGCCGCCGCCTGGTTCGGAGGGTTCTTCGGCCGCAAGCGCTTTCTTATCCTTTGCATTATTCTTTTCACCGCGGCCTCGGCCTTCTGCGGCTTGGCGAACAGCCTGGGTCTTTTGATCTTCGCCCGCGTGCTTCAGGGACTGGGCGGCGGCGCGTTACAGCCGATCGCGCAGGCCGTTCTCCTTGAAAGTTTTCCGAGGGAGAAACACGGCCAGGCGATGGCGGTTTACGCGCTCGGGGTGATCGTCGCGCCGATCATCGGTCCGACGATCGGGGGCTGGATCACGGACAATTATTCCTGGCGCTGGATCTTTCTGATCAATCTTCCCATCGGGATCTGGGCCGTTTTCATGACGCGGGCCTTCGTGGAAGATCCGCCCTTTATCAAGAAAAACAAGGCTCTCTCGATCGATTACATCGGGTTTTCGCTGATGGCGGTAGGCCTCGGGCTGCTTCAGCTGGTGCTGGACAAAGGGCAGGAAGTGGACTGGTTCGCGGCGAATTGGGTCGGCTGGGCGACGGCTGGGATCGTGATCTCACTGACCGCGTTCGTGTTTCGGGAATTACGAACGCCTCATCCGGTCGTCGATCTCCGCGTGCTCAAGGACCGGAATTTCGCGACCGGGGTTTGTATCGTCACGGTGCTGGGTGCCGTCTTGTACAGCACGACGGCGCTCTTGCCGCTTTTCCTCCAGACGCTTATGAACTACACCGCTTTGTGGAGCGGGTTGGTGTTGAGCCCCCGGGGAATCGGTGCTTTTTTGAGCGCGGCCATTATCGGCCGGTTGATCGGTGTGATCGACGGGCGCATTTTTACCGCGGCGGGCCTGGCGGTTCTCGGGATCAGCTGCTACCAACTGGGGGACATCAATCTCGGGATCGGCGTATGGAACATCATATGGCCTATTATCGGGACAGGCCTCGGCATGAGCGCGATCTTTGTTTCCTTGACCACCCTGACAGTCGGGACCCTTCACAAGGAAGACATGGGGAACGCGACCGGGATCTTTAATCTGATGCGCAATGTCGGCGGTAGCGTGGGGATTGCGATCACGACCACGATGCTTGCCCGGTTGAGCCAGGTCCATCAGGCGAATCTCGTGGGCCATCTGACGCCTTATGATCCGGCCTATCAGATCACGTTCCAGAAAATTCAGATCCTTTTGGCGCAGGCCGGAGGAGGGGTGGCGAACCCGCTCGCTTATGGCTTGATCTACCAGGAACTGATCCGCCAGGCGACGCTGATGGCTTTTGTGGATAATTTCCGGGTCGTCGGGATCGCCTGTCTCGTCATTATTCCGGCCGTTTTCTTATTCAAGAAAGTGAAGCCTTCTAAAGGGGCGGTACCTGCGGCCCATTGATTCGCTGTCCTGGGGGGAGAGTTACCTTTTAAAGGGTTCGCGCGGTTAATATTGTTTCTATAACCCATTATTGTGAAATGCTTTAGAGCTGTAAAAAGAATGAAAGAAAAGATCATTTTTTTCGAGGTTTGCCGGGAACTTTTTTGATCTTTGCGGGGTCTAACTTATTACAAAGCGGTTATGTTTGGGTGTAGAATGAATCTGATCTTCAGGATGATATGCGGCCATGCAATCCACACAGTGAGAAGGAGACGCAAAAATGCTTAAAAAAATATTGTTCGGGATCTTGGTTATCGTATTTCTTTTTAATCCCTCGTTTGCTTTTGCGGACGGACACGGAGGCGGAGGGCATGATGGAGGACATGGGGGTGGGGGGCCTGGATGGCATGGAGGCCCGGGTTGGAGGGGAGGATCGACGGCTTTAGGGATCGTCGCCTTATCGATAGCCGGCGCCGAGTTCCTTTATAGCGCGGGCATGTTTTACAGGTCGACGCCCGGCGGTTATGTGGTTGTGCCGGCGCCGATGGGAGCCGTTGTCCCGGCTCTGCCGCCCGGTTATACGGTCGTTTATATGGGAGGCATGCCGTATTATTATTATGGAAACGCCTATTACGCGGCAGCTCCAAGCGGCTACGTTGTCACGGCGCCTCCCGCGTTAGCAGCTCCGATCGCCGCGGCTCCGAGCGTTGCGCCGGTTCAACAACAGGCGCCTGTTCCTGCGCCGATCGCCCAGCAGCCTGCGGTGGCGGTTGCCAGCGCGCCCAGCGATGCCGTTGAAACTTACATCCCCAACGGTAACGGGAGTTTTACGGTGGTGACTCTCCGCAAAACCGACAAAGGATTTTTGGGACCTCAGGGGGAGTTTTATGCCGATCATCCTACCGAAGAACAGTTAAAGGCGCGGTATTGCAAGAAATAACGGGTCCTTTAGCCGGCTTTAGGGGTTGAAGGCCTTGGAGCCGGTCCATGGCGAGGGTTGTTTTCGAAGCAAGTGTTTAAAAGGCGTTTTGGGTGTAAAATCCCGGGACGCCTTTTTTGTTCCCTCACGATCCATCATTGAAAGGAAGAATGCATGATCAGGAAAATTCCGGGCATTGTTTTTTTCTTATTCCTGTTATCGGGGACTCTTCACGCGCAAGATTCCGAGAACTCCAATGAGAGGCCTCCGGAAAGAGCGCAGGAAAATCCGGAAAGCCAGCGGAATGGTTCTTCCCGTGTTCCGCCTCAGGCGGCCCTGGATGCTTGTGCGGGAAAATCCGAAGGAACAGCCTGCGAGGTAGCGACTTCCCAAGGGACGCAGTCCGGGGACTGTGCCTACACTCCGGACAAGAAGTATTTCGCCTGCCGGTCCAGCCGCATGTCTTCAGATCGCGATAGTGTAACCGGTGAATCGCGGAAAGAGCGATCGGCTCAATCGCGGGAAGCTCATGTGAACAATGATCTGCAACCCCCAAGTCAAGATCTGCCGACCCAACCGGGGGGGCATGGCAATCCCTATAGCCTGGAACAGGCCATGAGCGATAACGCGCAGCTTTCGACCATTGCTTTCAGCGGCCTCGCTTTTATGACCGGAAGCAGCGGCGCGGACACCTTTTTCCCTCCGGGAAAGGTGGCGGATTTCTTCGGATTTCAGTATATGCGGGATGTGGACACGGCGGGCTACGGGCATAACACCACATTTCTCACCCGAGTTGCGAGCAACGTTTTGCATATCCTGAATGACGGGCAAAAGGCCAAGCTGGCGGCATTGGCCAGAGAACAAGCTCCGGTCTATACCCGCTTCGCCTATAATCGGCTGTTATTATCCAACGCTTTCCGCCGTAGCCTGGAAGGCAAGATTCCTCCCGGATCTGCCGGTCTTGACCCCAAGGTTGTCTCTGAATACACAGCAAGCCTCTATAAGAACGACGCGGATCTGAGCTACCACCGCGCCGTCGTGACAGGAGAGATCCTCCGCTCTTTTTCTCCCGAGCAAAAGGCCTATCTCGAAAAGATGCAGTTCAATAACTACGCTTCATGGCCGGAAGTGGCGGAGGATGAAACGCTTAAAAAGAATATGACCAATAATGAGTTTGTGGCGTTGATGACGTACGCGAGCGAACTCTTTTCCTGGTACAAAGGCGGGCTTGAAGCCGACGTGTATTTTTGTCCCGAGCGACACGGCACCTATTTTGGCGGTTTCTTTATGAAGGATTATCCGGCGATGCATCATCCTGATTATTTCATCAGCACGGCCGTGACCGGGGACAGCGGAAAAGATTTTCTCGGCATCCTGGACCCGGGGCAGAGGGCCTTGATCACGGGGATACTCGATGAACAGAGGTCCGCGCTTGAGGAGATCAAACAGATAAGAACGGATGTCTCCGCGGAACTGCGCAAGGCGATCACGGGAGGAACGGTGGATAAGGAGAGGGACTATACTCTGATCGAACGGTACGGGGCGCTGGATGGACAGATGTCCGCGCTCTATGCCGCGCGATTTTCAGAGGTCTATAAAACACTCACGGCGGAGCAGCGGGCCGCTCTCGTGAAACTCCGGAATCTAGACGTTGTGCCTCCGGGGGCTTACCGGTTTTCGACGCCGGTCCCCATGCCGGAAATCTCCAATACGGATTTTCTGTTTGGCGTGGGAAGCGGGCCTCAAAATGCGGGGAAAATTGAGGCGCCCGAAAGCTTTTCGAATTCCGGCGACTCCCGCCTCTCCGGTGACAGGCCGGCCAGACGCCGCCCCGATCGCATCCGTTAAACGCCGTCTTCTTCCGGGGTCACGAGCTCCGGAGATTGCGGGGCATCTCGAGGGGTCTTTTTGAGAAGGCGTTTGGCGAAGCCATACTGGAGGACAACGCGGAGGGCGTGAAAGACAATGTAGGCGTAACCCGCACCGCTGAGCCCCCAGGCCTGAAGCATCCAGAAAAGGACGGGGAAATAAACGAGGGTGGGCAGGAACTGTATCCAGAAGCTCAGATGCGCTTGCCCCATGGCGAGGATCATCGGCGCGAGCGGGAGGGACGTCACGGCGATCGCGTTGGCGAGCATGTACCAGACGGTGACGGAATAAGCCGGAAGGAATTCCCGCCCGGTGGTGATAAAAATGATGTCGCGTCCCCAAAGCACAAAAACGATCCAGGTGACCGCCGACAGCGCGCCCATGATATAAGTCATCCGCTTGACCACGTGGCGGAATTCCCTGAAATCCTTGTTCGCCCAAAGCTTCGTGAGCTCCGGATAGAGGGACTGGAACAGGGGATTGGTCAGGCGGTCAAGCGCGGCGCAAAGTTTCTTCGCCAGTTTGTACAAGCTGACGTCGCCGAAGCCCAAGAATTTTCCGACGATCAGAATGTCGAATTCCCTGAATCCTACCTTGACCGATCCCGTCAAATTGGTGGAGATCAGAAAATTCCACACTCCCGGAAAACGTTTCGTGATCCCCGAGAGGGGTTCGGCCCAGATGTTGCGGAAGCCGCGGCGGTGGAGCTCGATCCAGGCCATGGCGGTCAGCGATACATAATCAACGATCTCAGTCAGCATCCAGACCCACAGGAAACCGCTCAGGCCGCCGTGGAGCCCCCACGCGACGAGGACTCCCGCGAATTTGATCCCGGAGGTGACACATTTCTGGACCGAGAACGCCTTGAATTTATCGAAGATCCGCAGGATGCCCGTCGGAACCCCGGCAATATCGAAAATAACGATGCCGCTGTAGATCACGGCGAGGCGGATCATTTCAGGCGACCATTGCTGCCAGCGCGCGATCAGGCCCGCCAAGGCGATCGAGATCGCGCAGCCGAACACGGCCGTCAAGGCATCCACAAGCGTTCCGAGTTTGACAAGGGCCTTGAATCCAGAGGGATCTTTGGCGGTCAGGGCGTCGGAACCGTATTTGATAATGAATTGCCACGACTGGAAGTTGACCAGCTTGTCCACGATCCGGACATAGGCGTCGATCAGGACCAGCATGCCGAGCTTTTCGGTGCCGAGGGCGCGCGCCGTCACCGCAAAGGTCAGGACCCCGAGCACCGCGGAGACCGTGTCCCCGCTGATCAGGAGGCCGGTATTCTTGAAAAGTCTCCTGAAAGTTCCGCCCGCGAAAGTATTTTTAAGAAGAGAAAGCATGCGGGGATTATACCATTGATGACAATTTTCCAAAGAGCCTCGGAGCTTTATTCCGCCGGTCTTCCCCCCCCCCCCTGAAACGCCGGCGAAGATTAAGAAAATGTAATCCGGGATTCATCCTGCCGTCATGTCCCAGCGGCTACACTGTCATTATAGATTCGAGGAGGATGTTGCTATCATCGAATCACGAGTTTAAAAAACAGGAACATCCATCAAAAAGGAGAAACACCATGAAGAAGACACTTTTAGTAGCGTTGATGCTTTTGATCGCCGGATCCGCCTTTGCCGCGCCGACGAAGCTTGTGAAGTGCAAAGTGGACGGCAAGGTCAAGCGGGTTGAATCTGTCAAGGCTTGCGAAGATCTGAAGGGCACCGTCATTGAGCCGAAAGCCGCGAAGAAGATCTAGTTCTTCGCAAAAGAAGTATTCCGGAAAAGAGCCGCCTCAAAAGGGCGGCTCTTTTTTTTGTTCGCGGGAGAATTTAGTGATAGACTTTTCCCGATATGGAAGAAGATCTTTTTCCTGGATACCACTGGAGAATCGTTGATGCGTATTCTTTTAGCCGAAGATGACAGTCGTGTGGCCGGTTTTGTTCGCAGGGGCATGCGGGAGGAGCAGTATGCCGTGGATGTCGCCCCTGACGGCGAGAAGGCGCTTTTTATGGCGCAGACAGGGGAATACGACCTGATCATCCTGGACCTGATGCTGCCCAAAAAGGACGGCATGGAGGTTTTGCGGACGCTGCGGTCCTCCAAGAAAAACACGCCGGTCCTGATCCTGACGGCCAAGGACAAGCCCAAGGATAAAGTGACGGCCTGAACGCTGGAGCCGATGACTATCTGACCAAACCCTTCGGCTTTGAAGAGCTGCTCGCGCGCGTGAGAGCGCTTCTGCGGCGCCGCGGCGACATGGTCCCGACGGTACTGACCGCGGGCGATCTTCAGATCGATACCTTGAAACACAAGGTGAGTCGCGGCGGAAAAGAGCTTGATCTGACCAACCGGGAGTACGCCCTTCTGGAATTCTTCCTCAGGCATCCCAACGAGGTCGTGACGCGGACCCAGCTTTCGGAACATGTCTGGGAGGCGGACTTTGACACTTTCTCCAACGTGATCGATGTGCATATCGCCCGGCTGCGGCAAAAGATCAACGACGGTTTCCCGCTGAAACTATTGGACACCGTGCGCGGCAGGGGTTACGTCATCCAGATCCCCGAAAAAGAATGATCCGCTCGATCCGTTTCACCCTGACCCTTTGGTACGTCGCGATCCTGATCGTGATCCTCTCGCTCTTTGCCGGGATCCTTTACACTAATGTCCGGGCCAATCTCCTCCGTGATACCGACCGTTTGCTGGCCTCCGAAGCCGACGGCGTGGGGGACACCATTTCCTCGTTCGGGAAAGCGGAGCTTGAGGCACGGCATTCCGGCGGCGATTCTTCGGAGGAGATCCCGGGAAGTTTTTACGAGGAAGTTCTTCAAGGAGGACTTGCCGCGCTGGTCGGCCGGTGGGCGGGAGTGACGGATGAATTGGATACGGTCCGTCCCGTCCGCATTGTTTCTTTGCAGGGCGAGACACTCGCCTTTTCTCCCAGCCTCTCCCAGTGGGCGATTCCTGTCAGTGATGCAACGCTTCTTACCGCCAGGGCGGGGAAGGCTCTTTTTGAAACCTACGTCCTTTCCGACGGCCACCGGGCGCGCATGGCGACCTATCCCATTTTCGAGCAGGGGCATCTGATCTATTTCGTGCAGACCGTGGCCTCGCTTCTCCAGGCGGATGCCTCGCTGGACCGTTTGAAAAGCTGGCTGCTCTGGCTCATCCCGTCGACCGCCCTCCTCGCCAGTCTGATCGGCTGGTTCCTGGCGAGCCTCGCGCTCCGTCCCGTGGGCAGGATGATCCACGAAGCCCGGCAGATGAGCGAGTCGCGGCTTCACCGCCGCATCGCGGTGCCGGAGACAGGAGACGAACTCCAGGAACTGGGGCTTACGTTCAACGGGATGCTCGACCGGTTCGAACGCGGTTTTAAAAGACTGCGCCAGTTCAGCGCCGCCGCTTCGCATGAGCTGCGCACGCCTCTGACCGTCATGAAAGGGGAGATGGAGCTTGTGTTGCGGAAGTCCCGGACCGAGGAGGAATATGAAAGAGTGTTCCGGAATCAATTGAGCGTGGTCAATGACATGACGCATGTGGTGGAACAGTTGCTTGCGGTAGCTCACGCTGAGGACGGGGAACTGGCGGTGCACTGGGAAACGGTGGAGCTTGGCGCTCTGATCTTTTCCGTCGCCCAGAGTTTCGAAAGTATTGCCCTCAAGAAAAATGTCTCCGTCCAGGTTCTGGCGCAAAGATCCGTCCCTGTCCGTGGCGAGCGAAGGCTTCTGGAACGGCTTGTCGCCAATCTTCTGGAGAACGCAATCAAGCATACGCCCACTGAGGGGAGGGTGACGCTGGAAGCGGCGGGGCGCGAGGGTCAGGCCCTTCTGATCGTGTGAGACACGGGGACGGGGATTCCCGCCGAAGATAGGACGAAGATCTTCGATAAATTCTTCAGCCACCAGCATTCCGCGGACGGGACTCCGT